>Ga0316613_10000761_pt1 | contig 23827 bp, 19 predicted proteins | sample OWC_soil_day10_C_2_FD_207647 | JGI IMG/M metagenome (GOLD analysis project Ga0316613, IMG submission 207647) | Wetland soil microbial communities from Old Woman Creek delta, Ohio, United States - OWC_soil_day10_CT_b | ecosystem: Environmental > Terrestrial > Soil > Wetlands | place: USA: Ohio...
GGATTTTCAAGGTGGTATCCATGGTATTCCTCAAATGGTTTCCGCGGAAACAAAAATGGCAGAATACGCCTGTTTTGTTTCCGTGTAAACAAAATGGTTGCGTCAGGGGAACAGGATGCGCCCTGAGGAAATAAGGTCGCTATGAACCTGGCAGGCCTGGGGACGGTGCCGTGAAAGAACCGCTGCCCTTCCAGACAGCGGAATCAGCGTAGCTTCCAGATAGTCTCCAGATCCCTTGCCTGCAGGATCTGCTCGGGCGTCATGTCGGATTCGAGGCGGTAGATGAATTTTTCCACTACCGGAAAGGAAAACCTGCTCAGGCTGAGCCATTTATGGGCCTGGACGAAATCCTTATCGATGCCCATGCCCAGTGCGTAAAACGTACCCAGCATCACCTGCGCATCCTGGCTTCCACCCTCAGCTGCCTTCCTGAACCAGAAGACGGCCTGCTGTTCGTCTTGCCTGACGATCCGGCAGCCCTCCTGGTAAATGACCGCGAGGGCAAATTGGCCGTCTGTATCGCCTTTCTCGGCTGCCTCCCGCACTTGATCGATCTGTTTCGCATCCATCGTCGAGAGCTCTTTCTGGAACTGCGGCGTCAACTGGAGCTTTTTTCTGATCGAAACATAGGCATTCAGCGAATCAAGGGAAAGGGTTGCCTGGGGGCGGGCCCCGCAGGCCATTTTCCATACTTTTGCCAGCTCCCTGGCCTGCAGGATCTGCTCAGGCGACATCCGGAGTTCGGTTTCGCTCAGCAATGTCCACTTCTTGCCAGCGCTGGCCGGGTCGGACAGGCTCAGCCACATGTGCGCCCGGACCAGGTCCATTTCAATGCCCAGGCCCTTGGCGTAGGTGTAGCCGAGATCGCGCTGGGCAAGCGCATATCCTTGCTCGGCCGCCTTCCGGTACCAGGTCACGGCCAATGACTCATCCTGAGCGGTTCCCTTGCCCAGGTGATACTGGTTCGCCAGCACGTACTGGGCGGGCGCGTAGCCCTGCTCAGCGGCTTTCCGGAACCACACGATAGCCTGCGAATTACCCTGTGCCCCGGCCTGCTCGATCCGGTACCAGTCGCCAAGATAGTGTTGCGCCGGGGCGTAGCCCTGAATGGCCGCTTTCCGGAACCATTCCGCCGCTTGCCGCTTGTCCTGAGGAACCCCATTGCTGCCGTAATACATCAGCCCGATCCGGGTCTGGGCTTCGGCATTGCCGTTTTCGGCGGAATTGAAAAGTTCCGGGTGGGCGGCCGCATCCGCCGCCGGATCGCCTGGCGTATCGGACGTGTCTGCGCTGCCCTTGTTGCTACCGCATCCGGGCAGAATCGCAGATAAGAAGGATGCGACCGCCATGGTGGAGAGCAGCTTGAAGAAGGCAAATACGGAAGGCTTTTGCGATTGATGAGTCGATGACATCGTTCCCTAGCAGGATAAGTCGGTTCAGCCACCGGGCGGTACGGGCATCGTCTCGCGGTTGCGGCCTGAGTATTGTAAACATACAATTTTACATTATTGCATCTTGATAACAAGCGTCAGATTGGCGATACGGTTTGAGGGTGGGGCTGCCGCCGGACTCATGCGACCAGGCGACAGGCATTGACAGGATCAGGCCGTGCCGGATGGCCGGGAGCGATACCCAGACAGGAGATGGCTGCCGTCGCAGAAGGGCGGGTTGACGGTGTGGCCGCAGCGGCACAGGGCGGCACGGTCGCCGCTGCCGATAGTTCGTCCGCTTTCATCCTGGATGACGAAGCTGCCTTGGAGCAGCAGCGGGCCGTCGGGGCTGGCCTGGATCATCGCGACGGCAGGGCGATCCTCCTCGCCTTCGTCGGCCTGCACGGTACTGCCTTCGCGCACGCAAGTGAGCGCCCCGGATGGGCATTTATTGACCGCCGCGACCACGTCGTCGACGTATGCCGCTTCCGGCTCGATCCATTTCCGGCGGCGCACGTCGAATACCGCCGGCAGGGTCCTGAGGCAGACGGCGCTGTGGTAGCACAGGTTCGGGTCGAACCGGACGGTAATCCCTGGTGCGGTGTACGACTGGAGCCGTTTCGCCATGGCGGATCTCTTCACGAGCACAGGCTGTGCGAACGTCCGATCTTAAGCCGGGCGCTTGCCGTTGCGGGTGATCCGCGTCAAGGTTTGCTTTCGGCCAAGCTTCGCCCGGATAGCCGGGATACAACGCGGCAACCGCCAGTCTTAACAGGATGGAGCGTCGGATTATCGGGGGCGGCATGAACATAGTGCTGGAAAATCATGGATGCGCGCCGGCTTGAAGCGTTCAGCGACGGCGTGCTCGCCATCGTCATCACCATCACGGTGCTGGAACTGAAAGTGCCGCATGGCGCGGATTTCGCCGCGATCTGGCCCATGTGGCCGGTGTTCCTGTGCTATGTGCTGAGTTTCGTCTACATCGGCATCTACTGGAACAACCACCATCACCTGCTGCATGCCGCACGGCGTGTCAACGGGCGCATCCTGTGGGCAAATTCGCATCTACTGTTCTGGTTGTCGCTCATCCCATTCGCTACCGGCTGGATGGGGGAAAATCATTTCGCCCCGGCACCCACGAGCCTGTACGGCGCGGTGCTGCTGATGGCATCGGTCGCCTACCGGATACTGGAACGGGAACTGATCCGCGAGCATGGCAGCGAATGGGTCGTGACGAGGGCGGTAGGCGACGACCTCAAGGGCAGGTTGTCGCCGGTCATCTATCTTGTCGCTATGCTCGCATCACCGTTCCGTCCGTGGATCGCGCAGGCGCTGTATGTCTTGGTCGCCCTGATGTGGATCGTGCCGGATACGCGCATCGAGCGCAGCACCGCGAAGGGCGAAGAGTAAGGTTAGGAAAGGCGCGCGCTCTCGAAGTAGAACGCGCCCGATGCTACCGTTATTTGGTGAATATCAGGTTGTCGAAGGCGATGGGCTTGGCGTTCCAGCTGGTCTGGCAGCCCGAATTCGGGTATTCGAAGTCGAACACGACGCTGTGGTCCGCGCTGAGTCCGACGATACGGGCCGAACTGCTGTCAGTCTTGTTGACGATGGCGTAGTCGACCAGGAGCGACTTGTCGGATGCTTCATAGGAACTGGAACAGTAGGCCGACTTGATCGACTGCCCGTAGTCGAAGCGCCATTTTTCGGTTGCGGTCCCGGCGGATTTGTCGATGGCATAGGCGGATACCGCGCTGTAGGTCAGCGTTTCCCCCACGGCAGCGCCGTCAGGCTGGTTGAGACTGGGCGCGCCGTTGTTGAAGATCATCAGCAGTCCGTCGGACGTGATCGACGGTGCATGCTGCCCGATGGGGTAAAGCCCTCCACCGGTCAGCGTCAGCGCCTTCGCCCTCAGCGACGGGAAGGTGTACCAGTACTTGGTTGGGTCGCCGAAGATCCACACGATGTCGCCGGTCTGGTAGTCCACCTTGATCAGGAAATTTTCGCGGCTCGATACAATGACGGTGTCGTCGCTGGGATCGTAGACCGCCGCGTTCGAGTGGAACCAGTCCGCATCCGACCGGACGAACGTACTGGGATCGTCGCCCTGGCTGGTCATGTAATTGGCGATGATGGTGGCGAAAGGCCAGTCCTTGATGACGTCGCCCGTCGGGGTGATCTCGACGATGGAGCTTTCCGTCATGGCCACGCCGTTCAGCGTGCCGTCCAGGTCGGCGAGCAGGCCCTGCTTGCCGGGATCGATGTTATGGAAGAAGTTGGTGTACACGCTCGAATTGAGGGCCGATGTGGTGATGGTTCCGTCCAGTTCAAGCCGCTGGATCGTGCTGGTCTGCTGTGCGCCGATGATGAAGCTGTTGTCGTAAAAGATCGACGACATGCCGTTGTCTACGCCCTTCGCCACCCAGCGCACTTCGCCATCGGTATCGATCACGACGGGCGTGCCGAGGGTGGATTTCAGGAAGACGAAGTCATAACCCAGCGAACTGCCGGCCGCGCGCTTGGTCAGGACGCTGACGTGGTCATAGACGCTGTTGGCGTCCGTGTAGGCCGACGTGGTGATGGTGAGCGGCACGTTCTTGGTCGAGCCGTCGTTGTACGTCAGAGTCGCCGTGACCTCGTTGTCGTACCCGGCATAGAGACCGAATACGGGCAGCGTGATGCTGCCGCTCCCTGAGGTCGCATATCCCCGGTTTATGAGCGCGCTGAGTGAGTATTCCACCTGCACCGGCTTGGAAACGGTGTTTTCCTTGGCCGCAATCGTGTAGCGGATGGACGATAGCTGGCTGGGATTGCTGACGTTCAACTTCACGAAGTTGATGAACGGGCTGGCGCCTTCCGCGTAGCCCGAGGCCGTTACGACGCTGCTGCTGGCCGATGTCGAGCTGCCTCCGCCTCCGCAGGCGGCCAGGAACGCCGCCGCACTCAGCAGGAGCATCCAGAAAAACCATAAAACAGGGCGAATTCTCATACGTCTCCTATCCGGGCGAGCATGATCCGGCGGAATGATTCACGCCCGGATGACCGCGATACCCTGAAAAGTTGAAATGCGGAAAATGGGAACCGGCTTTCGTGCCGGTGTCCTGTCCGGTTAGAAAGCCCGGACCGGTTACGGTTCCGCCGAGCACAGGTGATTCTGGTAAAAGTTTGTAAAATGCCAATCCTGAAGCCATTGCTGACAGCGCTTTGCGGAAAGCGCTCTTGCGCCGGATCAGTTGAAGACGATCTGGCGGACGACCCGCCGGGCTTCGGATGGGGTGAATACCTTCTTGCCTACGAGCTGGCCAACCAGCTCGTCAGGCGTTTCTGCATCCATGTGGACGGTAAACTGGGTAGCGTTGTGAATGCTCGTAACCCGGAGGTTCTTTTGCCCCCTTCGCTCCACGATGACGCGGCACATTCCGACGCTTCCATTGAATACGGTCATCCATTCAAACATGTCGATCCCGGAAAAAATTGGCATGTTCTCGTTCGATTGGATAAACCGCAGTCCGTTCCCTGCTTTGAATGATTGTAAGGAATATCTGACTTATTTCTTCGGATGAAAGGGGCTTTCGTGGAATCGGCGTCACATATAAAATTGATGTATTTTAGCCAATATCAACGCGTTTCCCCCGAATGAAAGGCTTCATAGCTGCATGACGGGAATATCACGTCTTGACGAACGGAGCCTATGGGGAAAGACGGAGACAAGAGCCGACGGATCGAGGAATGCTGCGAGCGCATCCTGCAGGGAACCGACCAGGGTTTCTGGGATTGGGACCTGAAACGGAACGAGTTCAGTGTCAGCGCGCGCTTTGAAACCATGCTCGGGTACGACGAAGGCGAGATGCGCCTGTCGCCGGACAACTGGGGAACGTATGTGCACCCCGACGATCTCGACAAGGCCTGGGAATCCATCCGGAAGCACCTGAACGGCGAGACGCCCATGCATGAGGTCGAATTCCGCTTCCGGACCAAGCAGGGTGGCTGGAAATGGATACTGGCGCGGGGCCGGGTCGTCGAATGGGACGATGAGGGCAATCCGCTCGTCATGTCGGGTACCCACACGGACATCACCGAGCGCAAGCAGGCCGAGGAGCGCGAGCGGCGCTTGGGGAATATCTACCATGCGCTGAGCGAGATCAACGATGCGATCGTGCATCAGCTGGACAAGGACGCGTTGCTCGCCACTGTCTGCCGGGTCGCGGTCGAGTGCGGCGGTATGATCCTGGCTTGGATCGGCGTGCCGGATGCATCGAGTCAGGCCATCGTCCCGGCAGCGAAATACGGGGAAGCAGCCGCCTACGTCGACGGGCTGGTCATCGCTACTTCGGCGGACAGGCTGGAAGGCACGGGACCGGTCAGCGTCGCTTATCGGGAGAACCGGCCCGTCGTCATCGACGACGTGGCCACCGACGTCTCGCTGGCTCACTGGCGCGAACAGATCAAGCGCTACGGCATCGGGTCGGAAGCGACGTTCCCGATCCGGTTCGGCAACGCGCCTCATGCGCTGCTGACGGTCTACAGCGCGCAGACGGGCGCATTCGATGGCGAGATCGTCCGGCTGTTGACGCGCATGGCAGAGAACATCGGTTTTGCGCTGGACAGCGCCGGGCGCGAGAAGGCACGGCGCAGGGCGGAGGAGGCGCTTGAGGAAAAGGAGCGTCTGCTGGACCTGTTCATCGAGAACACGCCCGCCGCGATCGCCATGTTTGACCGCGAGATGCGTTGTATCGCCGTGAGCAGGCGCTTCCTGGAGGATTACCACGTTGCCGATCAGGACGTGATCGGGCGCAGCCATTATGATGTCTTTCCCGATATCCCGGAACGGTGGAAGGAATTCCACCGGCGCGGCCTGGCGGGGGAGACGATCCGCAAGGAGGAAGACACGTTCGTCCGCGCGGACGGCAGCGTGGATTGGACCCGCTGGGAGATTCGCCCCTGGTACAGCGGCGGCGAGGTCGGCGGCATCATCCTGTTCACCGAAGTCATCACCGAACGAAAACGCGCGGAGGAAGCGCTGAAGCTGGCCGCCCTGGTTTTTCAGGACAGCAGCGAAGCCATGATGGTGACGGACGAGGACGGCGTCATCGTTTCCGTCAACCCGGCCTTCGAGCGCATCACCGGTTTCGACGCCGGCGAAGCCGTGGGCAAAATGGGGACCCACCTGCTCGATGGCACGTACAACGAGGATTTTTACAAGCAGCTGAATGAAACGATTCTGCGGGACGGGGGCTGGCAGGGAGAACTCTGGTGCAAGCGCAAGAACGGTGAGGCGTTCGCCGCAGTGTTCAGCATCAACACGAGCTTCCGGCAGGACGGCTCCGTGGACAAGCGCGTGATTCTCTTTTCGGACGTCACGGCCAGAAAGGAATCGGACGAGCGGATCTGGATGCAGGCAAACTACGATGCGCTGACCGGCCTGCCCAATCGCAACCTGTTCCGAGAACACCTGAAGCGCGATATCCGCAATTCGCGTCGGAGCGGCGTGCCGACAGCCCTGATGTTCCTGGATCTGGACGGGTTCAAGGATGTGAACGATACCCTCGGCCACGACATGGGTGACCTGCTGCTGAAGGAAGCGGCGCAACGGCTCCGTAACTGCGTGCGCGACGTCGATACTGTGGCGCGGCTTGGCGGCGATGAATTTACCGTGATCCTGGCGGACATGCAGGACGAGAACAACGCCGACCGCGTCGCACGGCACATTCTGTTGCGGATGGCCGAGCCGTTCCGGCTGGGTGAGGAAACGGCATACGTGTCGGCTTCCATCGGCATCACCTTCTATCCCGACGATGCCGCCGAACTCGAGGATTTGCTCAAGAATGCGGACCAGGCCATGTACGCGGCCAAGATGAGCGGAAAGAACCTGTACCGCTATTTCACGGCGTCCATGCAGGAAGCTGCGCAAGCCCGGATGCGCATGGCCAACGACCTGCGCGGCGCGCTTGCGGACAACCAGATCGAGGTGGTTTACCAGCCCATCGTCGAGCTGCCTACCGGCGCCATTCGCAAGGCCGAGGCGCTGATGCGCTGGCAGCACCCGAGGCTGGGCACGGTCGGACCGATCAGTTTCATCGCGGTGGCGGAAGAGAGCGGCATGATCACGGCGCTCGGCAACTGGATTTTCCAGGAGGCTGCGCGGCAGGCCGCCGACTGGCGCGAAAAGTACCATCCGGAGTTCCAGATCAGCATCAACATCTCGCCGATGCAGTTCCGCAAGGATGGCATCGATTATTCGGTCTGGTTCGAGCAATTGAAGGCGCTCGGCATGTCCGGACAGGGGATCGTGGTCGAGATCACGGAAGGGCTGCTGCTGGATGCGAACGACAACGTGAAGGATCAGTTGCTGGGCCTGCGCGATGCCGGGATCGAGATAGCGCTGGACGATTTCGGAACGGGGTACTCGTCACTGTCGTACCTGAAGAAATTCGACATCGACTACATCAAGATCGACCAGAGCTTCGTGCGCAGCCTGACGGCGGAGTCCGACGATCTGGCGCTGTGTGAGGCAATCACGGTCATGGCGCACAAACTGGACATCCGGGTGATAGCGGAAGGGATCGAGACCGAGCACCAGTGCTCTCTGCTTGAATCGGTTGGGTGCGACTACGGGCAGGGCTACCTGTTTTCAAGGCCGGTATCCGCACAGGAGCTGGAGCAACTCTTCAACGCGTCGCCGACGACGTTCGCCTGACGGCGGCCGCCGGGAACGGCTTTCACGGCAGGTGTTCTTCGCTTATTTCTGCTTGATCAGGACCGCTTTCTCGGCTGAATCCTTGTAGAGGACCTGTCCATTGTCCAGGTCTTCCACGTGGCTGTAGACCAGGCGGTCATCGAAGACTTGGTAGGCGACCCAGACATTTCGGACCAGCTTGCGCCCCTTGTCCACGATAGGCTGCAGGTAGAGGACCTGACCTTTCATGAAGCAGTTGGCTTGCACCTTGTCGCCGGCCTTGCTGAAGCCATAGCATTTGCCGCCTTCGAACAGCATGGAGAAATGGTCTTTCTCATGCTTGTAGCTTCCGGTCAGGGAAATCGGCGCATCCGTTGCCGGAGCGGTGCCCTTTGTGTCCGGCGTCCCGGCAGGGATTGCCGGGACGGAAGTCTTGGCCGGTTCCGATGCGGTCGGGGCCGGCTGTGCCGCCACGGGGGCGAACAGGGCGGCGCAGAGCAGGCAGGCCGCGGACAGGCTGATCATTCCTTTTTTCATGGTCGTCCTTACGGTTGAGGCGTTGGATTGGCCGGAATCATAGCAGAAGCCGCCGCGAATGGATGTGGCGTCCGGGCGACGCCGGGTTTGCTTCATGCCGCGCCCGGCTTGCCGCTGCAGCACGGGCAGCCTTGCATGCGCAGGGGAGGTTCCAGATGGCAGCGTTCCAGCAGCGCGGTATTGCTGAATATCGCCTGCGCCGCCCCGTCCGCTTCGACCCGGCCCTCGTGCAGGACGATGACGCGTTCGCACACGTCCAGCGCCAGGTCGAGGTCGTGGGTGGCGACGATGCGGGTGTGCGCGAACGCCTTTAGCAGGCCGATGCAGTGGCGGCGCGCGCGCGCATCCAGCCCGGCAGTCGGTTCGTCCATGACCAGGATGTCCGGCATCATGGCCAGCACGGTGGCGATGGCGACCGCGCGCTTTTCACCGCCGGACAGCCGGTAGGGCGGCCGGTCGCGCAGATGGCCGCAGCCGACGGTGGCCAGCGCATCCGCGACGCGCTTTTCCACGTCCGGCGGCGGCAGGCCCTGGTTGGCCGGGCCGAAGGCCACATCCTCGTACACAGTCGGCATGAACAGCTGGTCGTCGGCGTCCTGGAATACCATGCCGACCGTGCGGCGCACCTGTCGCAGCGTGGATGGCAGCACCGGATAGTCGCCGATGTGCACGCTTCCCGATGCGGGGACGAGGATGCCGGTCAGATGGCGCAGCAGGGTGGATTTGCCCGCGCCGTTCGCGCCTATGATGGCGACCGCCTCGCCGTGGCGGATCGTGAAATGGATCTCGTGCAGGGCGGGAGTCCCGTCGGGATAGCGATAATCCAGGCAGTCGACCTCGACGACGTGATGGCTCATGCCAGTACTTTCATGACGAACCGGCCAAGTTGGTCCGGGATGTTCACGGCTCGCGCCAGGATAATCCAGACCGCCCAGCCCAGCAGGAACAGGGTGTCGCGCCCGTGCCAGCGGAATGCGTGCCGCACTGGCAGGTCGCCGGTAAAGCCGCGCCCCAGCATGGCCTGGTGAATGCGCTGCCCCCGGCTCATGACGCGCAGCAGCAACTGGCCGAGCATCGATCCCGCCACCGGCAGGGCGACGGCGCGGTCCCCGCCGGAGCGGAGCGCATAGGCCAGCCGAACGCGCCGCGCCTCGTCCGCCAGCAGGAAAATATAGCGGTAGAGCAGCAGCAATTGCACCACGAAAACCCGGGGTGCGTGAAGGCGCAGCAGCGCCGAGCACAGCGTGTTGAAGCCGGTACAGGCCACGAGTAGGATCGCGATCGACATGCCCAGCAGGAAGCGCAGCAGAATCGAGGCGAACGATATCCAGCCGCCGCTCAGGGCGAGGCCGCCTGCTTCGATGAGCGGGACCCGGTCGATCAGCGGATTGAAGATCGCCATGAGCAGGACGAAAGGCAAGGCAGGCAGTAGCCTGTGCAGCACGAAGCCGAGAGGCACACGGCCCAGCGCAAGCCATGCGGCAGGCAGCAGGAACAAGGGCACCATTGCGGCTACGGCATGGCGCGGATAGGAGGCGATGACGGCGGCGGCCAGCAGGACGACCAGCAGCTTGGCGCGGGGGTCGATGGCATGAAGTGGCGAATCGGCGGCGGCGAGGAGGTCGAACTCGTCGACCGTGCGCATCCGCTCCGACCTCGCCGTCATGGATGCTTGCGGCTCCGAAGGCGCAGGAACAGGCCGATGCCGCCCGCCAGCAGCAGGGTCAGGGCTGTCCCGAGCACGCCGGCCAGCGACGTGCCGGGGTTTGCCGCGGACTCGCGGACATCATCCTTGCTGGCGGCATCGTCCTTGCGGAAATCGTAATCCGGCATGAAGGATGTTTTCGACTGCCAGCCCGCCAGCGTGGCGTGGATGGGGTGGCCGATGCCGTCGATTTCCTTTTTGCCGGTCATTTTTTCGATCGACCATTCCAGTCCGTCCGGGTTTTCCGAGGCAAAGCTGGAGAGCAGGCCGCCGGTCAGGAGAGCTGCGCCGAGCAGGCATGCCGCGATGCGCCGGAAGGGCCTGCCCCGCGGCTGCGTTTTAGCCTGGTTGTATACCAGCCATTCCGGCTGCGCCCGGGAGACGAAGCCGATGACGGCTGCGGTCACGCCGCCTTCGACCAGGCCGATGGCCAGGTGGATTGGCACCATGAGCAGGATGAAAGCGCCGACCGGCAGTTCGGAAATGCCGGAAAGCCCGGTTTCCGCGACGACGGCGAACGCGCCCATGGCCATGCCTGCCATCGAGGCGATGATGCAGGTGGCCAATCGCCGGGACGGGCTGGAGCCGTCACCGGCAAGGGGACGATAGATCAGGGGATAGGCAATGTAGCATGGAAAGACGCCGAGATTGATCATGTTGCAGCCCAGTGCCAGCAGTCCCCCGTCCGCGAAGAACAGCGCCTGAATGGTCAGCACCGAGGCCAGCGCCAGGAAGGCGGCATGTGGGCCGAGCAGGATGGCCAGCAGCAGCCCGCCGCCGATATGGCCGCTCGATCCGGTTCCGGGAATGGAAAAGTTGATCATCTGGGCGGCGAAGACGAATGCGCCCAGCACCGCCATCATGGGAGCCAGCGATTCGGATGGCTGCGAGCGCAGCTTCACCGAGGCGCGCGCCGAGAGCGCAGCGGCGGCAACCCACATTCCTCCTCCGACTGCGGGCGATAGCAGTGCGTCGGCCATGTGCATGAGCGTGTTCCTTTCGTAATCCACGAAGGGCTCGGGGAGTCCTTCGATGCCGATGACGGCGTTGTCTGAAAAAGGTGCTCCTGATGCGGCGTATGAAAAACTTGAAATTTTTCATACCAGAGCGATTATAGACCCGTCCGCGCGGCGCTTTCAACCATGCCACGCCGTTGTGTTACTGCATCGCAGAAAAGGGGGAGTGGAAAAAGTGACAACTGGTGGGGAAAATGTCATCATTTCCCGGTTCCATCTTTTCTATTTCACCGGGGAAAACATGCGGCGCTTGACCATTTCAGTCGAAGACGACCTAGCGGAAGAGTTCGACCGCCTGGTCGAACACCGGGGCTACCTGAACCGTTCGGAGGCATTCCGCGACCTGGTGCGCAAGGAACTGGGCCAGGCCACGATTGCTGAGGGCCATGCCGACTGGTGCGTGGCGACACTGACCTACGTCTACGACCATCACGAGCGGCAGCTGGCGGACCGGCTGACCAAGCTGCAGCACGACCACCATGACGTGATCGTGGCGACCCAGCATATCCACCTGGATCACGACAATTGCATCGAGATGCTGTTCCTGCGCGGCAGGACCGACAGCGTGCGCGCCTGTGCCAACCTGATCGTGTCGCAGACAGGCGTGCGCCACGGCAACGCTCACATCATTCCGGCCGACATCCAGTCCGACCGCCTCGATATGGCCGGGCACCGGCACGTCCACCCGCATCGCTGACCGTATTCCGATGCCATGTCACCGGCCTGTCATATGGATATGGCAGGATGGAACCGGTTATTGCCGGAGACACATCCATGAGCTATTACGAACGCATCAAACGACGCAATGCGGTGCTGGGCGCTGCCGTGCTGGCCATCGCGGCGCTGGCCATCATGCTGCTGGCCGGGTGCGCGGGGCCGGACCACGTCCGGGCCGACGCGCCGCAGGCCAGGGCGAAGAACGTGATCCTGATCATCGGCGACGGCTTCCAGCTGGAGCACGAGCGTGCCTACAACCACTACCTGACCGGTTCTTACGACAGCGGCCTTCGGCACCAGGGCTTTCCCTATCGTGGCACAGTGACCACGTGGGATGTGACGACATACAACCGCTATGCGTACACGGCGGGCGCGCCGTCGATAACCGATGATGGGTTCGACCCGCAGTGGGCGGGAAGCTTCGACCCGCTGCTGGGTTACGACCTGGCCCGGGGCGGCGCGCTGCCGTGGCCGGAATCGCCCGTGGCGGCGCTGAATTCGGCGGCGGGACGGAATTATTACGGCGCGAAGCGCAAACTGTCCAATACAGACAAGGGCGCGATTGCAGCGACCGATTCGGCATCGGCGGCGACCGCGCTGGCGACCGGGTTCAAGACGGATGACGGCAACCTTGCCTGGCGCACCGGCGACAAGCCCGACGGTAGCCTGAAGACCATCGCGGAAATGCTGCGCGCGCAGAAGGGCGGGGCCATCGGCGTCATCACGACGGTGCCGTTCAGCCATGCGACGCCCGCCGCGTTCGTCAGCCACAATGTGTCGCGCAACCACTACCAGGCTATCGCCAGGGAGATCGTGACGAAGACGCAGCCCGACGTGGTCATCGGCGCGGGCCATCCGGATTTCACATCAGCGATCAGGAAGCCGGACTATACCTATATTGGGGCGCCGGTGTATGACGCCCTGAAAAAGTCCGACAAGTACGTCTTGGCCGAGCGCCGCACCGGTATCGACGGCGGGCAGTCGCTGCTTGCGGCGGCGGGCGAGGCGGCCCGGGCCGGCAGGAAACTGTTCGGGCTCTACGGCGGTCATGAAGGCAACTTTGAGTATGCCGTTCCGTCCGGTGACGGCAGTTCGGCGGTGGCGCGCGGTTCCATCGAGAATCCCACCCTGGCCGACGCATCCACGGCGGCGCTCACGGTGCTGTCGCGCAACCCGAATGGTTTCTTCCTGATGATCGAGCAGGGCAACATCGACTGGGCCAACCATGCGAACCATTACCGCAACCTGATCGGCAGCATGTCGGACCTGGACCGTGCCGTGCGGGCGGTCGAAGCGTACGTGGACCGTCCGGGGGACGACATCGACTGGAGCAATACCGTGCTGATCGTGACGACCGACCACGCCAACAGCTTCATGCGCATCGATCCGTCAAAGAAACTCGGCAAGGGCCGGCTGCCTCTGCAGCAGTCCAGGCCGCAGGGCAGCGCTTATCTTGGCGCTTATATGTATCCGAATCGGGAAATCACGTACGGTCCGGACGGCAACGGGACCGGCAGCCACTTCAACGAACCGGTGACGCTGTACGCGAAGGGGCCGGAACCGGTGCTGGCGCTGTTCAGGTCATGGGAGGGGGCGTGGTATCCGGGAACGACCCTGATCGACAACACGCAGGTGTTCCGGGTGATGATGACGGCGCTGGGACTGGACGACGAGAACCGGTCCGGGCGATAGCGACCTGCCGGCATCCCCACGTCAGCCAGGTATCTCAGTCCTGTGCCTTGCGGCGCGAGCCGATGTCGCTCCGGTCCAGCACCGCGTCCCATCCGGGCCAGTTCCAGAAGCTGTTGCGGCGGGCGTTGTTTTTCCAGGCGATGATGCTCGCTGCCTCGCTGTCGGTCAACGTCACTTCCTTTCCGGATGCATGATCCGTGTAAGTGATCACTTGCCTGCCCCCCAATTCCGTGAAGGCGATCGACTGCCCGCCCGCGGGATCTTCGCATACGAATTTGAACGGATCGCCGAATGAGTCGGCAAAGACGCTGCCGCCGTCCTCTCCGGTATGGTCTGCCGTATCCGTCATGAGTGCCTCCAGGTTGTCCGTGTCGATGGCCGTCGCCGGGATGAAGCGTGCCAAGCCGGCATTTTGCCACATGCTGCATCGTCAGTTCACATCGTCATTTCGTCATTTCTTGCCGAAAGGAAATGCTGCTTTCGCCGGGAAAACGGGTTGCGTATACGGGCAATGAGGCGTGAATCCGTAATTTACCATTGATATTCAACAACTTGCAATGTGTGAGTGTACTTTATATGCGAGCGTGTTGTATGTGTGCCAACAGTTGGCACCGTCCTTGCAAGATAACGGGTGAGCCGGGCCGAAACATGGCCGGCTCATTCAAAACATCGAGAAAACACATCGAGAAAACACATCATGAAATCATTCAAGAATACTCTCCTTGAGAAGTCGCACCTCCTCATCACGGCAATCGTACTGGTTGCCGCTTTCGCCGGTACGGTGGCACGCCATGACCAGATCGCCATGGACGAATCCTATACCTGGTTCGGCTACGCGCCGGTCAGCATTCAACCCGTCGAGCAGATCGAGTTGGCGACGCAGCATCAAGCGCCTGTGGCTGAAACGCCGCGCGCCGATGTCGCAACCAACGTCAAACCGGCTGTGTGATGCAGTAACCGGCATGGCCATCCGGATGATCAGGATGGGTATGACGAAAGGCTGATCGAAAGAGTCAGTCTTCACGTTTCGGCCCCATTTGCCGACAGGGATTCTCAAGCATGATCCCTGCCGTCAAGCGGGGTCGATTGTTTTTGGGGCTGCCGCACAGGCGGGCGAGATGCGGGCAGGCCGCCGGTCGCTTTTTCCTTCAGTCCGCCGTTCACCGTCCCGTTCACCACGTTCTGCGGCGTGCCTTTGGCGAAACACCGGATATTGCCGACGGTCGTGTCGAGAATGCGCAGGACGGCCTCGCGAGTATTGAAGGCGTTGTGTGGCGTGATGAAGACGTTTCTCAAGCGCAGCAGGACATGGTCGGCAAGAAGGGTTTCGACGTTGTTCCTGCGGTTGTACAGTGATGACAGCAGTTCGGCTTCTTCGCGGATCGCCGGTTCCTCGGGCAGTACATCCAGTCCGGCCGCTATCAGTGGCCCTTCGGTCAGCGCATGGAGCAGTGCTTCCACGTCCACGACCGAGCCACGGGCCGTATTGATCAGCACTGCGTTTCGTTTCATGAGCCGGAATTCGCGCGTGGACAGCAGGTTGCGGGTCTGTTCGGTTGCGGGGACATGCAGCGTCACGATGTCGGACGCGCCCAGCAGGGTTCCCATGTCGACGTAGCGGAAGCCCAGGCGATCCCGCTCCTCCAGATCCGGCCTGATGTCGGCGGCCAGCACGTTCATGCCGAATCCCTTGGCGATCCGGATCACGCACAGTCCGATTCTTCCTGTTCCAATGACGCCCATCGTCTTGCCGAGCAGATCGAACCCCTGCAGCCCAGTCATCGAGAAATCGCCGCGCCGGGTTCGGTCAAAGGCTTCGCACAAGTGGTGGCTGATCGCCAGCAGGAGGCCGAATACATGTTCGGCAACCGTGTTCTCCCCGTAGCTGGGCACATTGCAGACAGTGATGCCGTGCTGCCGGCAATATGTCGCGTCGATATGGTCGTACCCGGTGGAGCGGGTGGCGATCAGGCGCAGCCGGGGCAGGTTTTCCAGGATCTGCCTGTCCAGACCGGAGTAGATGAAGACCGACACCGCTTCCGCATCGGCGTAGAGAGAGGCTGTCTCGCAGGTCAGCGGGCCGTCCGCGAACAGGACATCGTGGCTGTCCTTCAGTGGGGTGAAGGCGCTGCGTTCCCAGTCTTCGGTTTCGAACACGACAATTTTCATGGCAGAGCCCCTCATTCCCCCCATTGCCGCCGTTGGTGGCGGCTGCGCCGATCCGGCCGGGATGTGGTTTTGTGACTGGGCGTCCTGCCGATAGTTCCGCCAGCGCTGCTGCTGGCGGATGCGGTGGTGTCAGGCAGTGAAGAGGATGACGAGCGGGATGGTGACGACAAATGCGCCGGTGCTGATCAGCAGCGCGCCCTCCGAATCGGGCGACTGGACGCCGTAGCGATTGCCGAACACCACGCCGAAGAACCCGGCGGACAGGGCGACCAGCAGGATGCCGGCGCGCCCGACGTCATGGCCGATGCCGAACAGCAGCACGATCCCGAAGGCGAGCAGCGGCTGCGCGATATTCTTGACCAGGGTGCCGAGGACGACGGGCGCGTTGATCTTGAGCGTGCGCGCGGACAGGATCACGCCGGTCAGGAACAGGGCGGCGGCGAGGGCTGCACCGGACAGGGGCTTCATCGCGACGATCAGCAGTTCGGGAGGCTGCATGCCCGCTGCGCCGAGCAGCGCGGATGCCAGCACGCCCGCCAGCGGGCCGTAGACGATGGGCTTCCTGCACGATAGCCAGACCAGTTTTGGCAGCAGCGCGCCCACCGATGTCCGTTCGCCGCGCTCGGCGGCCTTCGCGGCTTCCAGGATCATCAGGCAGAAAGGCGTCATCAGGACCGCGCCGCACGAGATCGACACGGCCACGCTCAGGGAGATGCCGGTGCTTTCGCCGAAGACGCCGTTCAGCACCGGCAGGCCGAGCGCCGCGTAGTTCGGGAGTGCCACGGTCAGCGCCAGTACCGCCGCATCCTGGGGCGGCTTGTTGGAGACGCGCACCGCGAGAAAGTAGACCAGTGCGAAAGCAATCCACATCGACAGCGTCAGCACCAGGACCAGCGGCATCTGCCGGACGATGCCGGCCCAGGGCGTCTGGACCGTGGCCAGAAACAGCGCGCCCGGTAGCGCGAAATCCATCAGGAAGATGTTGAGCAGCGACACGTTCCGGTTGTCGACCAGCTTCGATTTGCCCGCCCAGTAGCCGAGCAGCATAATGACGATGATGGGCGCGAGCGCCTTGAGGATGAGGTAGGCCATGATGATTCGTTGCGTAGTTGGCAGGGAGGGCCGCATCGTTGTCGGTTCGTTGCAGGTTGCCCTCGTCATGCAACGGTAACGTAGCCGGGCATGCCGATCAATCAACCGGCGTGCCGGATCGTTCCGGAAAGCGGAACGGTTAGGTGTGGCGGGCGGTACTGATCGCCAGTTGCCTGCAGGCGGCGGCGAGGGAGAGCAGGACGGGATCGCGCTCGCGTGCGTGCAGGTAGCTCAGGCCGATGGCCTGGCGCATGCGGTATGGTTCCCGCAGCGGAATGAGCTGGATGCGGCTGCCGAACGCCTCCCGGACGCGGCCCGGCAGCAGGGTATAGCCCATGCCCGCCGTGACCAGGCTGACGAGGGAAAAGATGTCCGATGCCTGGCTGGCGATTTTTGGGGTGAATCCGGCAATGCGGAAAGCGTCGACGAATCCCTGGAACGTCAGGAAGCCGTCGGTGAGCGACACGAAGTCGGCGTCGCGGAAATCGCGCAGGTCGATCAGGTCGATGTCGGGGCCGAGGCTGCGGCTGCCGCTTTCGGCGCAGGCGAAATAGATCTCATCCTCGAACAAGGGCACGATATCGAGCGATCCGGCCTCTTCCTGGGGAATGCCCATGAGCACGGCGTCGATCTGGGAACGCATCAGCCTGTCGAGCAGGTCGTCGTTGGAGCCAAGCGCCAGCTCGATCTTCAGCTCGGGCCGCTTTGCCTTCAGGCTGGCGATGACCTGCGGCACGATGTCGGCCGTCAGCGAATACAGGGAGCCGATACGCAGCCTGCCGGACGACACGCCCGACGCGGCGCGCGCCAGCGAGATGCCGAGCGACATGGCATCGACCACCTGCCGCGCCGTTTCCGCCAGCAGCGTGGCGGCAGGGGTCGGAACCAGCGTGCGCCCCTCGTTGCGGAACAACTGGCACTTCATGCCTTCTTCGAGCGAGTGCAGCGCACGGTGCACGCTCACGGGACTGGTGTCGAGCAGTTCGGCGGCACGCGGAATGGTGCCGGTGCGCATGAACGCGAGGAAGATTTCCAGCTTGCGGAACGTGATGTCGCTGTCGATTTCGGATTTCATGGATGGCGCTCAAGTTCGATTCCGCCCAGTGTAAACCAGACGGCCGCCCGGTGTCGTCCAAATATGTCGACCGCGCGTCACGGAGCCAGCGCATCGGCCACGAAGGCTTCTTCGCTGATCTCGTCCGGGCGATTGGCGCCGCAGCCCACCCTGTTTTTCATGTCGGCTATATACGACATCTTCGCAAGAAGTTCGCTATTCCGGCGGTCGGTGATGGTCAGCACAGTCCGCATGTCTTCCTGATCATCAGGATCGTGCCGCACGACCAGCACGTCCGCCGTGAAAGCATCGATCCCGTAATCCTGTCCCCTGGCAGGAAACCTCATATACAGATGGTTGTCGTCTTCAGACAAGCGGCCAGTACGGGGATTGCGCCTGCTTTCCATGAAATCGAGGTTTAACTGGCGAAGAGATTCGCTGAAGCGCGGATCATTTTTGTCCCTGTAACTTATCTTGTCCGCCGAAACAAGTATATATCTCATGAGGTGCATTGACGAACCATCCGCTTTTCCTTCAAATGCGATGGAATGTACCGGTGCGCCCGGTTTTTTGTAGAACTCCACGCTGGTATTAAGGCATGCCGTTTGGAAGCGGTTGTTCGTGGTTACTGATTCTCTCGTTGATTGAATTGATTTACTTATCGATTGCGGGACGGGGCTGACACACAGAATCAAGCCCGACATGGCGACAAGCGCCAGTGAAAGGCAGGCCATGCGGTGAAAGGGAACCGCCGCACTGTTAGGCGCGGGGGCCGCCTGCATGAAATAGGCGAATTCGCTATCGATGGCGGATGACGCCCTGCCGGCAGGGACAAAGAGCAGGAAAATCGCAAGTGGAACGAAAATGAAAGGCAAGAAAACCATTGGAAAAGCAATGAGCACCAGCAGCATGGTGCCAGCCATGGGGATACATCCAAAGGCACAAAATCCGAAATAGAACATGCAGGCCAATGCGACGCCGTCAGGAATCGGAGGCATCCCTGACTGATCTTTTCGGTGCAACCCGTTCCTGCAGAAATTCATCAGCAGGATCGCAGCGGCAAGCAGGTCGATGCATGTCAGGATGACGAAAATATTGGAAATGTTTATTGCATGGGCGAACAGCAATCCGATAGGCAGCAGCACCACGTTCGCCAGCGCTGCCTTGGCCAGTGCGAGGCTGAATAGTCTGAACATCGTTCCTCCTTGCCGGGGTTGCCGCTCGGGATCTGTTGGTAATATATCATCATTGCATTATTGCAACTATTCAATGGTGTGGACCGGTTGCTGAATGGAGACAATGCCACTGCGATCTGTTGCTGCTGTCTTCCTTGCTCGTTCTCAATCCTCTGCATCGTCGATTCCCTACTATGCGAGAAAAACAGACGCCGGGATGGCGTTCGGCCAGTCACTGCGGCGACGGAGGCATCATGAACGAGGAAACATTCAACCTGAGTATGCGCAAGTTCCTGAATAAGGTCGGGGTGGGCTCGCAGAACGAGATCGAGAAGGCGGTGGCGAAAGCGCTGGCTGACGATGCGATTACGGGATCGGAAACGTTTCCGGTCACCATGACGCTGGACATCGCCGGGCTCAAGCTGAAGGTCGATTTCGAAGGACGGATCTCACTCGAATAGGAAGATTGCCAGAATGGAGGAGGGACATCATTTCTAGGATATCGGGCATGATCCATATCGGTGCGTTTTTCCTCGAGTCTTGAGTTCGCTCAACGCGCCGTTCGCCTGGGCGCGCATAATGACCTTCATAGGGAAGAACCCAGGCGGGTGGGCACGCTGCCTCCAAAGCAGTGTTACGTGGTTCGAATCCATGCTTCCCTGCCAGTTGCCGCAAGCGCCGCCGGATGAAACCGTCCCGCGGCGTTTTGCTTTTTCGATGCGTTCCCCTTTGGAAGCCCCGTATTGATGAATGGCGCACAGATCGGGTAGTAGTTGCAATTGTTGCAATATTGCATCAACTTCTTGCCGAGTGAGCAGTAAACGTCTTGAACGGCATGGGCCCGTTGAAGACAGAATCGCAAATCGTGAAAGAAAGTAAATTTTGCCCCGGAACGGTTATCGGTATTGTCAATTTGATATAAGATTTCCCAAGAAAGCGATTTCTTCAATCGTTGCCCGCCTTTCTTAAGGAGAAATTCGAGACGTGCGCCTACCGCCAAAATACCCATTCCGACTGCGTGTGCCTGGCCGGTCACGGCCTGGATATGGCATGCGCTGTGCGTCGCCGTTGCCGGGCTAGCGCGAATGGCCGGATACGCACGCGTGGGGAAAGACGCCCCGGACTACGGCTGGCTTTGCCGCTCGCTGATCGACGATATCCAGTACGGCGTTTCCCTGTGCCGGATCGTCTACCGGCACGGCAGGCCCGTGGATTTTTTCATACTGATGACCAACAGGGCCTACCGTGGCATGACCGGACTGGAAGACGTGGATGGCAAGCGCTTTTCTGAGGTGCTGCAGGAGCTTTTTCGGACCGAACCGCAATTCATGGAGACGTATGCGCGCGTGATTGCGACCGGCAAGGCCGAGTCCTTCGAGCGCTTCGTCAAAACGCTGCAGAAGTGGTTCATGGTATCGGCCTACCGCTCCATGCCGGATCATTTTTTCGTGGTATTCGAAGACATCACGGAGCGCAAGCTGGCCGAACAGACCTTGCTTGAGAGCGAAGCGAGTTTCCAAGAGCTGGCCGATGCGATGCCCCAACTCGTCTGGGTGTCCGGACCGGACGGCAACTCCAGCTATCTCAACAGCAAGTGCCATGAATACCTGGGGCTCGCGAAAGGTGACATAGCCGGGAAAAATGCTTGGCTATCGCGGATCCATCCCGATGATCTTCCCGGTGTTATGGAGAAAATGCGCTCCATGGGCGAAGAAGCGATGGACGCTTTCAGCGTCGAATACCGGATGAAGGGCCCGGACGGCGCATACCGCTGGTTCCTTGACAGGGCGCAGCCGGCGCGCGATGCCCGCGGAAAGATCGTCAAGTGGTATGGTACGGCCACCGATGTCCATGACCTGAAGCTGGTCCAGGAAGCGGCCAGGCTCAGCGAGGCGCGTCTGCGCCTGGCGCACCAGGTTGCCAGCATCGGCACGTTCCAGTGGAACATCCGGGCAGCCACCATCGACGTGTCGCCTGAGACCGAGGCGCTGTTCGGGTTGAACGGTGGCTATGGCCGGGATACCGCTTTCTGGATGAACCGGATCCATGCAGACGACCGGGAGCGTGTTGGCCAGCATCTCAGGCAAGCGCTGTCCTCCGGCGACTTTGAGTGCGAGTGGCGCGTCGTCCGCCCGGACGGGACCATCCGATGGCTGTCGGGACGGGGACAGGTATTCCGCGACGAGAAAGGGATGCCCCTGCGGATGCTCGGCATCACCATGGACATCACCGGGCGGAAGAAGGCCGAAGAGGCTGCCAGGGAACTGGCGGAGCAGCGCCAGCTCGCCCTGGACGCGGCGCACCTGGGATGGTGGTGCCTCGATCCGGTCAATCAACTGTTCAGCCACGACGGGCGCTATGCGGAAATCTTCGGTTTCGAAGCGGGCAGGCAGATTACCGCAGAAGAAGGAACGAAACGGGTGCACCCGGATGATGCCGAACGGGTGATGGCAGCGTTTATGGCATCGACGGATCAAAAGTCGACCCGGTCGCATAGCGTCGAGTACCGGATCGTGCTCGACGACGGTTCCGTGCGGTGGGTCGAATCGGGGTGGAAGAGCACGTATGGCGGCGAACGGGATGCCCGGCATCCGACGCTGCTGACCGGGACGCTGTCCGACATCACCGAACGCAAGCGGGCCGAGATGCGTGAGCAGCGGCTTCTGGACCTGCTTCGGGCGCTAAGCGCAACCAACGATGCGATCATCCATTCGCCGTCCGAGAGTGCGCTTTTCGCCTCCGCCTGCCGTATTGCCGTCGAGCACGGACGGATGGCCCTGGCGTGGATCGGTGTGCCCGAGCCGGGCGGGCGGTTCATCTGCATGACGAATCACGGTGGCGCGCCTGCCGCCTATCTGGAAAGCCTGACCATTTCGACCGATCCCCGCGTTCCTGAGGGACGTGGCCCGGCCGGGGTCAGCTACCGCGAAGAGAAGACGGTCGTCATCAACGATATTGGCGCATCCGACATGATGGCGCCAAGGAAAGAAGAACTGGCAAGGCTGGGTCTCTTCTCCATGGCCTCGCTCCCCATCCGGCGGTCGGGCGGAGTCTATGGCGTATTCATCCTGTACAGTGCGGATACCGGCGCGTTCGACGACGAAATCGTGCGTCTGCTGGAAGAAATGGCGGGCAACATCGGTTTCGCGCTCGGCAACCTGGACCGGGATGCTGCACGGCGACGGGCGGAGGAGGATCTACGGCTGGCCGCCATGGTGTACCGGGACAGCAGCGAAGGCATGCTGGTCACGGATGCCGGCAACCGCATCATCACCGTGAACCACGCATTCACGGAAATCACAGGCTATGAACCGGCCGACGTCATCGGCAGGACGCCCGCCATCCTGAAATCGGGCAACCACGACGAAGCCTTTTACCAGTCCATGTGGCAGCAGATCCGTATGACCGGACGCTTCAGCGGTGAGCTCTGGAACCGCAGGAAGAACGGTGAATTCTTCGCCGCTCACCTGATCATCAACGTCGTTGTCGGGGAACGCGGTTCGCCGCACCGGTATGTCGCGCTTCTGTCGGACATCACGGAACGGAAATGGTCCGACGAACTGATCTGGCTGGAGGCCAACTTCGACAACCTGACCGGCTTGCCCAACCGCCGCTTCTTCCGTGACCGGCTGGAGTACGAGGTGCGGAACGCCCACCGGAGCAACCTGCCGCTGGCGCTGATATTCATTGACCTGGATGGCTTCAAGGACGTGAACGACACGCTAGGCCACGATACGGGCGACCTGCTGCTGAAGGAAGCCGCGGACCGGCTGAGGAACAGTGTGCGGGATACCGACACGGTGGCTCGGCTCGGCGGCGACGAATTCGCCATCATCCTGACTGGACAACACAGCCGGGGCAATGTCGACCGGGTAGCGGACCATATTCTCAAGACGCTGTCCGAGCCGATCCAGCTGGGTGAGGAAACGGCGTATGTGTCGGCTTCCCTTGGCATTACGCTATTCCCGGACGATGCGACCGGTGTGGAAGACCTGATCAAGAGTGCGGACCAGGCCATGTACGCGGCCAAGGAGCATGGCAAGAACCGTTATCATTTTTTCACTCCCGCCATGCAGGATCTGGCGCTGAAGCGGATGCGCCTGATCAACGACATGCGCGGCGCGTTGGATGCAGGCCAGTTCGAGATCGTGTACCAGCCTATCGTCGAGTTTTCGAGCGGGATCATCCGAAAAGCCGAGGCACTGATCCGCTGGCAGCATCCGCGAAAGGGGCTGGTCAGTCCGGTCGATTTCATCTCGGCTGCGGAGGATACCGGCCTGATCACGTCTTTCGGCAACTGGATATTTAGAGAAGCGGCTAAGCAGGCCGCCGTCTGGCGCGAAAAGTATCATTCGGCATTCCAGATCAGCATCAACATTTCGCCCGTGCAGTTTCGCAACGAAGGCGTCGACCCGTCGGTCTGGCTAAGCCACTTGCGTGGGCTGGGCCTGCCAGGTCAGGGCATCGTGGTCGAAATCACCGAGGGCCTGCTCCTGGAGGCAAACAAGAAGGTGACGGACCAGTTGCTGATGCTACGGGATGCGGGGATCGAGGTGTCGCTGGA
>Ga0316613_10000762_pt1 | contig 23811 bp, 19 predicted proteins | sample OWC_soil_day10_C_2_FD_207647 | JGI IMG/M metagenome (GOLD analysis project Ga0316613, IMG submission 207647) | Wetland soil microbial communities from Old Woman Creek delta, Ohio, United States - OWC_soil_day10_CT_b | ecosystem: Environmental > Terrestrial > Soil > Wetlands | place: USA: Ohio...
AGCCAAAACGACGATCAGAATGTTGCCAGGGTTCAGGTAACTGTAAATAAGGGTGCAGTTAAAAGCAATCCGAAATTGAATGAAGCGGTATGGTCGGAGTTTTTAAGCAAGACAAGACGGTATCTCGGAATTGCCAACGGGGATCTTCGTACTTATGTGGAGCCTGAGCAATTAGGCGTCGTACGCAAAACGATGGAAGTAGACGGTTACACCAGAGAGTGGTATGAATATGTACCGGCAAGTATAAAAGCCAATCCGGACAAGCCGGTTCCGCTGGTTGTCGCCATGCACGGACGCTCAGGTTCAGGACAAGAATTTGTCGGCAGGAGCGGCTGGATAACTGTTGCGGAGGAAAGAAACTTCATTGTTGTATTCCCCACAAGCGGTATTAGCAAAATTCACGATAAAGGGGTGCCCACAACCGTTTGGAATACGGCAAATGATAATAATAGTATGCTAGATGATCACAAATATCTTAGATTATTAGTGGAAAATATCAAAAAAAATCATGCGATTGACAGTGGAAGAGTCTATGCATCCGGTCAGTCTATGGGATCGATGATGTCCTATAATATTTCCTTGTATTTGCCCGATATTTTTACAGCTACAGGTTCTACGTCAGGAATGATTCTTCCAGAGGTAGGTATCAAGTATAATGATCCCAATATAGTTACCTCCTATAATATTCCTTACATGGTGATGATTGGGGATAATGACGCATTTATAAATCGTCAAAGTGATCCTTTGAAAAATGAAGTGATTAAGAATCAGCTTAATTATTGGATTAACCGTTATCAAACAATGCCTCTCGATCAACCGAGGACTTATCAGAATGGGCCGTACCATCACCGGGTTTACTATACGAAAGACGGTGTGCCGATGGTTCAGTATGTAAATGTTAATAATTTAATTCATGCCAATGTGCCATACGAATGCTGGATGATTTATGATGACTTTTTATCGAAATTCTATCGCGATGCAAATGGAAAGCTTGTTTACGAGAATGGATCGCAAGAAAGCAGTACGGAGGAGAGTTCCAATTTGATAGATCAACAACTCGTGTCAAAGGACTGAATATTGGAGAATTATTTTATGTGAGAAAGCTTTATTGTCCAGGATTTTTTCCTGCCCATTCACAAGTTGGCTATGTCTGGTATTACTAAAGTTGGTGTAATTATTGCGGATCGTGCCTTCAATGACCAGGATCAAGATTATAAAATGGGGAATGTAGATATTTATATACGTACATGGAAGCATAAAGAACAAGTGAAATCTTTGATTGAGCCTCTTATGACAATAGGGGTTACGGGCATAGTCGGGGATAAAACAAGTGTGGAAGTTGCCAAAGGTTGTGGTTTATATGCTGAATTTTTAAATTCAGGGACTGCGGCGATAAGAGAGGCTATTTGCGAGGCCTTGCGGATTGCACAAGCAAAAGAAAATGAGCGGACTCTGGAATTTGCTAAGACGGAACAAATTAAAAATTGTGCTGATGAGATTTATCATTCACTTGAATATACCGCTGTGGCGATACAGCGGCTTACGGCATCTTCCCAACAATTAGCGGCGACAAGCCAGGAATCAGCTAATATGGTTATGGTGGCTTCGCGTGAGGTTAAAAATACGGCTGAAATATTAAGCATAATTCGGCGTATAGCCCAGCAGACTAATTTACTGGGACTTAATGCAGCTATTGAGGCGGCGAGAGTGGGGGAGCAAGGCAGGGGGTTTTCGGTAGTGGCGACTGAAGTTCGCAAATTGGCTGAGGAAAGTAATCATTCTGCGCAAAATATCAATGGGATATTAGAAAAAATTCGTACTGCGGTCGAACAGGTATTGGTCAATGTAGATCAAAATAACGCAACTACACAGCAACAGGCAAATACGGTGCAGGATATTGCCCAAATGCTGGAAAGATTGAAACTTACGGGTCAACACTTAATGGAAATGGAAGAAGTAAAGTCGTAAACAGTAAAAGCTGCTGGTTTGGGAAATTATATCTGTCATATAATTATAACGATATGGTGGAAACCGTACACCATCTTTATTACTATTTGTGTATTCAGCAATAGCCGCGAAAGGGAGGTTTTTATGAAAGTTCAGATTCCCCTTTCTTCAAATGTCACTGATGAACAATTACAATTTATCCGCGAATTAGGAGTTTCTTATGCGGCCGTTACTTTTGCTTACCAACATGCAAATTATGATTCTGTTGCCCGCCTGCAGGAACGTATGGCAAAATATGATATTACGATTACAGATGGAGGCTGCAACGAACTGTTTAAATGTGCGTCTATCCATTTGGGAAATGAAGACCGCGACCAGGCTATTGATCGGTATAATGACTTTACCCGTGTCCTTGGCAAAGCAGGAATTTCTATTGGTTTTATTGCGTGGCAGCCCAATGGAATTATTCGAACACAAAGGGGCGTTGGCCGTCATACCCGTGGTGCTGTTTCTGCTATTGCAAATATGGAAGAGATTGCACTTCGTCCGGTAGCAAATGGCCGTGAATACGGTGAAGAAGAAATATGGGCAAATTTTAAATACTTTTTAGAAAAAGCGCTTCCAGTCTGTCAAGAGGCAAATGTAAAAATAGCTTTGCATCCTAATGATCCGCCTGTAGAATCTCTGCTAGGTGTGCATAGTTTGATTTATAATAGTGAATGCTTTCGCAAAGCATTTGCCATAGCCGGTAATAGTCCTTATCTTGGCATGAAATTATGTATAGGCTGTTGGCTGGAAGGGAAGGACATGTTTGGTAATATTATGGATGATATTATGGAATTTGTAAAAGCAGATAAAGTCTTATCTGTTCACTTTCGAAATGTAAGTAGTCCCTTACCGTATTTTGAGGAAACACTTGCTGAAGATGGATATGCCGATATGTATGCAATTATGAAGCAATTGGTTCATAGTGGATATAAAGGTGTCATTTCTGTGGACCATGCTTTTTTTAGTACAGATGTTGTTGGTGGTTATCTTACTTCTCTTGGCTGTTCAACCATGTATATGAAAGGGTTGTTTCATGCAGCAAATATAGAAAAGAAATGAAAAATAAGGATTTTATGAATAATATAATCAAAAAAGTAAGAGGGTGAAATAAATGAAGAATAAGGCAGTAGTACTATTAATACTAACTATGTTGCTAGGTGGTGTGAGCTCAGTAATGGCAAATACTAATTCTAATAGGCAAGAAGTTAAGATTTTTGAAGATCCAAAAAAACTCATTTATGATGCAGGATTTAAAACTCCAAATGGAAATGATATTAAAATATTTGATCCTGGTAAATCAAGAGCAAGCATTACTATGTATGATAATATTGTGTATTCTAAAGTAAAAGCTCCGCTGAAGGATCAAGATATAGAACTTAAGATGTCTATAGTGACAAAATTAGGTAATAGTGAGATGAAAAACGCAACGGGTTCTTCGGACCCTAACGATGTAGTAAATCGAAAACCTGTGATTATCTATGTAAACGGAGGTGGTTTCCGCGGAGCAGATAAAAATCAGATGGTTCCTGAGATGCAATATCTTGCCGATGCGGGCTATGCGGTAGCATTCGTGTATTACCGTAGCAGTGCTGAGGCTATTTTCCCGGCTCAGATCATAGACGTTAAATCAGCGGTGCGCTATCTGCGTGCAAATGCTGACAAATATGGCATAAATCCTAATAAGATAGGTATCACAGGTCGTTCAGCGGGTGGTAGCCTAGTAGCTCTTGCCTGTATGAACCTTCCAGGTTACGATGAGGGTGACAATCTTGAATTTTCCAGTGATGTACAGTTCGGTGTCGATATGTTTGGACCTGTCGATTTCAAAGACTTGATGGATTTTGATAGGTCAAACTTTTCACCTACCAGTAGATGGAAGAAAGATGCTGATACTCACGGTGGTGCTTTTTTAGGCGGTTCCTACGAGAATATGCCCGAGAAGTTCCGTGAGGCAAGTCCAGTTTTTCAAGTAAATGCAAAGACCGCTCCGATGCTTATTCTTCATGGTGATGCAGATCCCTTGGTACCCTACCGCCAGAGTATTGCAATGTATGATGCCATGAAAGCAGCAGGAAAGAAAGTGGATTTCTACCTTATCAAGGGTGCAGGACATGGTACTGACGAATTTTGGCAGGAATCTACAAGAGTTCTTTGTCTCAAATATTTTGATAAATATTTAAAAAATGAGTAGCGAATACAGTGAACACAATGAGAATTTTACAGTTGTAAAAATGTAGATCACTCAATTTTTGCAGCACATAGTGCAATTTCTGCAACGTATAGTGCGATTCGCATTGTGTGTTGCAGTTCTTTTATTTGAAAATCGAGAAAATACTTGAATTTTAGGTTGGCACGGTTATTGCGTATAATATTATGCATAGAAAGTAAAGAGTCTGAGTTGTTTGAATAATTAGAAGGAAGATCTTGTGAAAGTTGCTAAAAAGTAAGGAGGGAAAGCATTAGTGCTTTTCTTTGGGAAAAGAAGGTGCGGATTGAATGGCGTTAATTTTTAAGATTGTTGTTTGGTTTTTAGTATGTCTTCACTTAATTAAGCCGTTTGTCAATGTAGACTTGACGATGGTGATCGGAATTAGTGCAGCTATTGTTTTATTAAGCGGGTTAACACTGATGGGCAAAAGTTATAAGAAGGCGACATTGACCTTTTTTTTGAGCGGTGTTGTTATGCTTTTTTATTTTGCTGAGCCTTTATCTGGCTGGTTAGCAGCCTTGGGAAACATGACCAATATTATTGCTATCCTTGTTATGATGCAGATCTTTTCTATTCCCATCCAAGTTGGACAGTATAATAATGCTATTCGTCATTGGTTAAATCGTTTTTTAAAAAGTGAAGAAGAGCTCTTTTTATTCACAACGGTGGCTACGTATATTTTTACCAGCTTCTTGATGTTTGGAGCCATCCCGGTTATAGTAGCTTTGATGGAACAGACTTTAAAGGGGGAAGTAGGGGAATATGAACGATTCATGGCAACTGCTACTTCCCGTGGTTATGCACTTGCCTCTTTATGGGCTCCCGGAGCGATTAACCTTTTCTTGGTAGTACAGGCAACGGGAGTGAGCTGGTCGGCGGTTTTTGTGCCTGGTATAGTCTTAAGTTTTCTGGGAATTGCTGTATCTTATCTTCTAGAAAAAGAACGCTTTGTAAAACTGCAGACAGAGCAGTTCAAAGCAGTTGCAAAGTCTGATTCAGATGGGGAAGTAAAGGAAGAGGGCAAGATAATTCATATTGTTCTGGTAGTTATTGGGCTTATTTTATTTACATTTGTTTTAGATAAAATGCATATTGGTAATTCTTCCAATCGCATCATTCTAGCAGGTTTTATAGTAGGTTTTTCCTGGCTAGCGTTGTTTGTTCATCAGCCGTTATTACAAACAACAGTCCGGGATTATTGGCGAAATGGTGTTAACAAAGCAAGCGATTTAGCCCCATTTTTCATTGCCATGGGGATTTTTTCAACAGCTCTTGAAGAATCAGGTATATTGGGCGTTGTTCAAGTTGAAGTTCAGAGCTGGGCTAACTGGTTGGGGAGTATTTCCATTGTGGCTATTCCTCTTTTAGTAATAGGTGCAGCTGTGCTGGCCATTCATCCCTTTATCACAATTGTGATGTTTGGTAAGATACTCACTATACTCAATTTGCCCTTTTCGCCTATTACCATTGCCTTGTGTCTAGCGCTGGGGGGGAGCATCTCTTATATGGTTTCACCTTTTGCTGGTGTGATTATGACAATAGGCAAATTTGTTGGTGCAAAAGCAAGTGATGTGGCACTTACTTGGAATTGGAGATATAGTCTCATTTATTTTGTTATTGGAATTTCATTTGCGTATTTGTGGGGTCAATGGATGGTGTAACTATTGTTGCCGGAGATTGTATTTATCTTTGTTTCTTTGGCGATGCTCCGATTGCGTTACTGATTAGTGTTATGCTCAGTATGTTTCTGCTTGGAACGAGCCATGGAAATTTTAGGCGGTTTCCTTAAAATAATATATAATGATAAATTATAATCAAATGAAATTTTAATATGTGAAAAATTTGGAGTGAGAATATGCACAATGATGGCCGCAAAGAGGTGTTAAACAATAGTGTTGCCAAAATGATAACTATATTGAATTGCTTCAGAACGTGGAGATATATTTACAGTGCTTGCACAGTGAAAAAATAGTGTAAGGTTTACCAATTGAATTTCAAATAAATGGATTTTTTGATAGAATGATATAAAGAAAGTACGCAATTTTGCAAAAGTAATCGTAAATTGCGTATTTTTTTGATTGTTAGGGAGGGCGAAATTTGCTGTACATATGCGTGTAATGGAATTGCTGCATATATTTTAATATGGACAGATGGTATCCATCGACTTAAGTATTAGTAGAACTGACATGATAGTTGCAGTTAGCAGAAAAAGAGGTATGTTGTGTTATAATAAAAGAAAATATATATAAATAGTGGTGATATTATGAGGAAGATAACTTTTATTGCACCGTACCAACAAATTTTCACGATCGGACAACAAGTAATTGAAGAATTGGGAATTACTGATAAGGTGGATTGTTTCCAAGGTATATTTAAGAAAGGTATTGAGCTTGCCCACAGGGCAGAAAACGGTGGGGTTGATGTTATTGTAACTCGTGGGGGGACTGCTGAATGCATTGTTAAATCGGGAATTCATATTCCGGTAGTGGAGATACCAATTACGGTCCAGGATCTGGCGGAGTCTTTGACCACGGCCCAAGCATTGGTTGCACATGGCAATCCGAAGATTGCTGTTATGGCATTTAGCAACATGATTCGTAGTATTGAAGTATTTGCAAAGGTTATGGATATTGATATCATGGTTTATCAGCTGAATTCGGAAGAAGAGATTCCTGCCGCGGTGGAGCGTGCTCTGCAGGATAAACCAGATGTTTTTATTGGTGGTATACATACTACAAAACTGGCTGCAGAGCAAGGTGTAAAAACCATACTGCTTACGACGGGGAAGGATTCTTTCCGTACGGCGTTTTTGCAGGCAGAAAAAGTCTCTTATGCTCGTCAGCTTGAGAAAGAACGTATGCAAAAATTTCGGGTTTTGGTGGATTATTCTATTCAAGGAATTATCGGTATCGATTGTAAAAAGAATATCGAAGTATTTAATCATGCTGCGGAACGACTACTCAATTGTGATGCGACAAAAGTCATCGGAAAAAATATTGAGAAAATCTGTCCGGCACTAACCTTGGACAGTTGTCTAAAAGACGGCAAGGTGTTACGGGGCGAATTAATTAAAAGTAGTACGAAGCAATTGATCGCTAATATTGTGCCAATCGAGATCGATAGATCTGTTACTGGAGCTATGATTACAATTGAGGATGTAGGTCAAATTATGGAGATGGAAGCTGCGATTCGAAAAGATATTTATGCGAAAGGTCTGACGGCACAATATAATTTTCAGGATATTCTGGGAGTATCTCCTCAAATTCGAGAGATAAAGCGTGTTGCTGTAGAATATGCTAACATTGATGCAACGGTTTTAATTCTGGGGGCATCTGGCACGGGAAAAGAGTTATTCGCTCAGAGTATTCATAACGCCAGTAAACGTAGGCAAGGGGCGTTTGTTGCGGTAAATTGTGGAGCCATTCCAGCAAATTTATTGGAAAGTGAATTGTTTGGCTATGTAGAAGGAGCCTTCACGGGAGCGGCCAAAAAGGGTAAGACTGGCTTCTTTGAATTAGCCCATGGTGGTACGATTTTCTTAGATGAAATTGGGGAAATGGATAAGGTGGCGCAAACTAGTTTGCTGCGAATCATTCAAGAAAGACGTATCATGCGCCTGGGAGACGATAAATATTTACCGATAAATGTAAGAATTATTGTTGCTACGAACAAACATTTAGCACGGTTAGTGCAAGAAGGAAAATTTCGGGAGGATCTTTACTATCGAATTAACGTATTGCCTCTTGATTTGCCATTACTAAGAGAACGCTCAGGGGATGCGGTTTGTATTGGAGAACATTTTGTTAACGTGTATAATCGGCGGTTTGGACGAAGAGTGAAGCTGGATGAAAAAGCAAAGGAGTGCCTCCGTAAGTATGAATGGCCAGGTAACATAAGGCAGCTACGAAATGTTATAGAACGGATCGTTGTTTTAGCCAAAGATGATGATGCTTCGTCAGAATTTGTATCAAGCATGCTGGATATCTCAACTGAAAGGCAAAAAATAGTGCAAATTCCAATAGAGCCGGATGACTTTTCGGAAAGAGGAAGAATCATACAGGCCTTAGTTGAGAAGGGATATAATCAAAAAGAGGCAGCGAAAAGTTTAGGTATGGATCGCAGCACACTCTACCGAAAACTAAAAGCCCTTGATATAAAAGTACAGAAGAATTGCATTACATGATGCATTAATTGCAACTAGTGATGGATGATTGCAACGGTAGTTGCATTTTTTTTTGTGCATGTGTATGTGAAATTTAGAAAGTGAGGGTCACTAAGGCTTGCCGCAAGGCATGTTTTCTTAGAAAAGACAGAAAGCTCCTTGCTTTTGTGATTGGCATGATACTTGCATATAATATAGGTGTGATAGGTGGTATATCGCCCCTGCGCTACCCATCCAAGTGATGAAGGTCACGGGTGAAAAAGGAAGGAATAGATCCCATACTATTAGGCTTAGCAATATTGAAAATCATCTGTCCGTTTGTGTTAAATTCAAAATAAATCCTTTTGTTGCGCTTATGATGTGCTCGATATTTCTTTGTCAATAAACTAAAAGGAGGAAATAATTTGAAAAATGAAAAAAAAGTAGGGTTTACGCCACGGGGAATCATACCAGCGGTGATAACGCCGCTGACTGCTGAGGAAAAATTTAACGAAAAAGGCATGCGCAAACTGATTAATCACCTCATTGATGGTGGCGTCCACGGTTTGTTCGTTGTTGGTACCACTGGGGAATTTTACGGTTTGACGCCAGAAGAAAAGCGTGAAATTTTGCTGGTTACGATGGATGAGACGAGAGGTCGAGTGCCTGTTTATGCAGGCACTAATGGTATTACCACCCGGGAGAGCGTCATGCTGACTCAATTGGCAGAGGAATGCAAAGTTGATGCAGTATCCGTATTAACTCCTTTATTCGTGACTCCTAACCAAGAGCAATTGATTAAACATTACAAGAGTGTTGCTGCCAGCACATCACTGCCTGTGATTCTCTACAATAATCCTCCTAAGACTGGTGTGAATATTACGGCTGCCACAGTGGCCAAATTAGCTGAAGTATCCAATATCGTCAGTATTAAAGATTCCAGTGGGGATTTGACGTTAACGGCTGATTATATTCGTTTGACAAAAGATCGAGATGATTTTTCCGTGCTGATGGGACGGGATACATTGATTTATGGAGCACTTTGCTACGGTGCTACGGGTTCCATCGCATCTTGCGCCAATGTGGCACCTAGAATGTGCGTGGATATCTATGAAAAATATGTGGCTGGTGATTTAGCCGGTTCCCTTGAGGCCCAATTTAATTTAGCACCTCTCCGTAGTGCCTTCACGATCGGCACTTTCCCTGCAGTCATTAAGGAATCCCTTATATTACTAGGAATTGAAGCCGGTCCATGCATGGATCCAGCAGGCCCTATGACCCATGATGAAAGACAGAAACTTCGTCAGGTGCTCATTGGTATGGGATTGATCCAGTAAAGTACGGAAAAATACTATTTTGCAAAGGAGTTTTAACATGAATCAGAAAATAACAACAGGCAGTTCAGCGGCACCGATCATTAGCGAGATGCTGGTGATTCCAGTTGCAGGCCAGGATAGCATGCTCTTAAATCTCAGTGGTGCCCATAGTCCATTTTTTACTCGAAACATTGTAATACTCAAAGATAATGCAGGTAACACGGGTGTTGGTGAAGTTCCTGGCGGTGAGCGCATTCGCCAAACTCTGGAGGATGCACGTGAGTTGGTGATTGGTCAATCTATCGGTACCTATAATAATATTCTCAATTCAGTGCGTGAGCGTTTTTCTGATCGGGATGCAAGCGGCCGGGGTTTGCAGACCTTCGATTTACGCATCGCGATTCATGTTGTTACGGCAATTGAAGCGGCAAGTCTGGATCTGTTGGGGCAATTCCTTGATGTGCCTGTTGCGGCGTTGCTTGGTACAGGCCAACAACGTAAGGCTGTAGAAATGCTGGGTTATCTATTCTACGTCGGTGATCGTAACAAGACAGATTTGCCATACTTGAGTAATCTGGATGCGCAAGAAGATTGGTATCGATTGCGCCATGAGGAGGCATTGACACCAGAAACGGTTGTTCGACTTGCTGAAGCCACTCATGAACTCTATGGCTTTAATGATTTCAAGCTTAAAGGTGGTGTACTGAGCGGTGACCAAGAGATTGAAGCCGTTACGGCATTGGCTGAACGTTTTCCTAAAGCGCGGGTTACCATTGATCCCAATGGTGCCTGGTCTTTAGACGAAGCAATTCGCTTGTGTACCAACAAACGTCATGTACTAGCCTATGCTGAAGATCCTTGCGGAGCTGAAAATGGTTATTCTGGCCGCGAAGTGATGGCTGAATTTAGAAGAGCCACTGGCTTGCCAACAGCTACGAATATGATCGCCACTGATTGGCGTCAAATGGGTCATACCATTCAGTTACATTCAGTAGATATTCCTTTAGCTGATCCTCACTTCTGGACAATGCAAGGTTCGGTACGTGTTGCTCAGATGTGTCATGAATGGGGATTGACATGGGGATCTCACTCCAATAATCACTTTGACATTTCCTTAGCTATGTTTACCCATGTTGGAGCCGCTGCCCCAGGGAAAATTGCAGCTTTAGACACTCACTGGATTTGGCAAGAGAATCAAGAACGTTTAACGAAAGAGCCATTTAAAATTGTTGGTGGTATGGTGGCTGTCCCTGATAAGCCTGGTCTTGGAGTGGAAGTGGATATGGAACGAATTGAGAAAGCCCATAAACTATATGTAGAAAACTGTCTAGGTGCCCGAGATGACGCTATGGCGATGCAATATCTGATTCCCAATTGGAAGTTCGATAACAAACGTCCTTGTTTAGTTCGCTAAAGACGGATGTAAAGATGTAAGCAGTAACTTGAAAATTTAAAAATAAAGGAGTCAATCAAAATGAAAATTGGATTTATTGGTCTAGGAATTATGGGGAAACCTATGAGTAAAAATTTACTTAAGGCAGGTTATGAACTCATCGTTGTAGATAGAAATCAAAGTGCTGTTGACGAGGTTGTGGCTGCAGGAGCTAAAAGTGCTTCGACCGCTAAAGATGTAGCGCAGCAGGCTGACATTATTATTACCATGTTACCTAACTCACCTCATGTAAAAGAAGTGGTTTTAGGTCAAGATGGACTATTGGAGGGTGCTAGAATGGGGACTATTTTCATCGATATGAGTTCCATCGCTCCTTTAGTAAGCCGAGAACTAGCAGCTAAGCTTGCTGAAAAGGGTGTAGCGATGTTGGATGCCCCAGTAAGTGGTGGTGAACCGAAAGCCATTGATGGTACCATGTCCGTAATGGTTGGTGGCAAGCAAGAAGTATTTGATAAATGCTACCCAGTAATGAAAGCAATGGCTGGTTCAGTTGTGCGGACTGGTGAGGTTGGCGCGGGTAATGTGACGAAACTAGCGAACCAAGTGATCGTTGCCTTAAATATTGCCGCAGTATCTGAAGCGTTAGTCTTAGCCAGTAAAGCTGGAGTGGAACCAGATTTGGTATATCAGGCAATCCGCGGAGGTTTGGCCGGCAGCACAGTTCTTGATGCTAAGGCACCTATGATGATGGATCGTAAATTCGATCCAGGATTCCGTATCAATCTTCATATTAAGGATTTGAATAATGCCTTGGAAACTTCTCATGAAATGGGTGTTTCCTTACCGCTTACCGCAGCAGTAATGGAAATGATGCAAGCCCTTAAGACGGACGATATGGGTGATGCTGACCATAGTAGCTTGGTAAAATATTATGAAAAAATGGCAAAGGTTGAAGTAAAGCGCTAATTTAACTAATTGCTGATTTGTGGATAAAAGGACCATTTTAGAATCCGAAAATATAATATTAGTGTTGAGAATAAATAGTAAAACCTCTTATCAAATGATGAGAGGTTTTACTATAAAGAATAAGCTGTCTTGCGGGATACTTATTACGATTAAATTGAAGGATGTGTAGATATGCGTATTGTCGTAGCTCCAGATTCTTTAAAGGGAGCGTATCTACTAATAATATAGAAGGAACGGGAAGAGGTGAATTTTTTGAAAAATATATTGAAAATTATTGTGCAAATTTTTTTACTATGGGTCATTTACTATCTGAGTACATGGGTAGTTAAATTTTTTCATGTACCATTACCAGGTAGTGTTCTGGGGATGATTAGCCTATTTGCATTGCTATCTACCGGGGTGATTAAAGAACAATGGTTGTCAGCAGCAACAAATCCTCTACTGAAACATTTATCTTTTTTCTTTATTCCGATTGCGGTAGAACTAATGCAATGGGGTGATTTGTTCATTCAGAAAGGATATCTCCTCTTTTTGCCTCTAGTAGTCAGTCTGATAGTGGCATTGCTAACAACGGGAGGAATTGTTCAGCTTCTCAATAAATCCCACGATGTTGAAAAAGAGGTGAGCTAATTTGCAAAGCACAGCGCTAATTGCTTTTACTGTTATCATTACTGTCGTTATATATTTCGTTAGCCGACAGATTTATTTGAAGACTCAAAACGCGTTGCTGACTCCGTTGTTACTCAGTACTACTGCTATCATTCTAATCCTGCACTATTCAGGCATTACATTTGAACAATACAAGCCGGGCAAAGAGATTATGACTTTTTTACTTGGTCCCGCTACTGTTGCACTAGCGTTGCCTCTCTACCTCAACCGGCATGTTCTGCGTGCATCACTTGTTCCAATACTAGTCGGTATAGCCTGCGGTGCTGTATTCACATTAACAACTGCTGTATTACTAGCTAAATGGAGTGGTCTCGACATCCTTATTGTTACATCCATTGCTTCTAAATCCATAACGGCTCCTATTGCTATCGACATAGCTCTTATTATAGGTGGGGATCCGGCTATTGCAGTGGCCTTCGTAGTTTTTACGGGCACACTAGGTTCGATGATTGGCGCAGGCTTCCTGTCCTTGTGTCAAATTAATGATCCTGTAGCTAGAGGGCTAGCCATGGGGGTGACTGCTCACGGTCAAGGCACAGCTACGATTCTGCAAGAAGGACAAACCCAAGGCGCCATGGCGGGAGTGGCTATGGCGCTGGCGGCTATTTTCGTTTCATTCATTGCCCCGTTGTACATTCCTTTGCTTTTAAAGTAAGTGTTTGAAATTAATATAATAATTTAAGGAGAAGTATGATATGTCAATGCCGAACAGATCCGGCTACTTTGGTAAAGCAATTCGATCCAGTAAAATATAATCCTATTCAATTTACTAATAATGGATTATTTTGGGATGTTTACAGTCGGATTGCAGCTTGGACAAAAAAACATTCAATCTGAGAATCTCCTTAAGGGATGACCAATGCGCCAATATTATCAAGGAATTGATCAACTAGTTGCAGGACGTTGGAAAGGTCAAGGTTGAAGCAAAACGCTAATTTATCAACATAGTAAAGTTTCTTATCACAGATAAGAGGCTTAGACCGTAAATAAAAAGGTACTTTACGCAATTCGTAGAGTACCTTTTGCTTACAATAAGTAGATTTTTTAAGAAAACAAGTAAAATTTGCAGTCAAAAGATTAAATAGTAGAAGTAAGGGCTCCCGTCCTTCTCTTCCAAGTAGCTAACTTTTAAATTCAACTACTTTGGAAAGAGTTGCTTTTGTGCTGACGTATACAACTATTGTTGCGCAACATATGATTTAATTACAACATGCGTTGCAGTTAGTAAATTGTTATATATTTAAAATATTGAGATTATTCTGGGACTATTTTATTTAATTCATTCAGATATCCTATATCAATCAAAGCGTTAACACAATAATAAGCCGTATATCCGTGATTACCAATATTATTGGCATGAATATTGCAATAATATTAGCTAGAGGACCACAAATAAAAGGTTGAAAACTATTTATTTGTTGGCTGGACAAATAGCTAAGGAATTATAAGGAGGTGTGAATATAATATCTAATTATAAAAAGGGCTCTTGAACTTGAAGTAAAATTGCTTCTTTAACCTGAAACTGTCCTAAAAGTATAACTGATTTATGAAAAGAGGGGAAATTTACATGGAGTTATTTTACGTCGGAGTCGGTGTTGCATTACTTTTGCTCTTAATGGTAGGGCTTAAGTTTGATGGTTTTATTTCATTAATTGTGGTATCAGTGGTCGTCGGACTTCTTGAAGGTATGCCTTTGGCTAAAATTACAAAATCAATTTATAGCGGAATAGGAGGCCAGTTACAAAGTTTAATTCTTATTCTTGCCTTTGGAGCCATGCTTGGAAAGCTCCTTGCGGACTCTGGGGCTGCCCAACGCATTGCGACTACATTTATCGACAAGTTTGGGAAAAAAAATGTTCAATGGGCCATGATTCTTACTTCCCTTATTGTCGGTATTACTATGTTTTTTGAAGCAGGATTCATTGTTTTAATTCCTATTATTTATACTGTTGTTGTCGAAACTGGCATACCGCTTATTTATGTTGGTTTACCTGCAGTCATTGGATTATCAACAACGCATAGTTTTTTACCCCCTCATCCGGGACCGGCAGCAGTAGCAATCATCTTTGGAGCTAGTATGGGGAAAACCTTGTTATTAGGACTTTTCATCGCTATTCCGGCGGCTGTGATCGTAGGAATTTTCTTTTCAAGAACTAATTTTGTGATGAGTGCTAAAGCATCGATACCCGCAGGCTTAGTTACCACAAAGGCTTTTAAAGAGGAAGAAATGCCGGGCTTTGGTATAAGCGTATTCTCTGCTCTGATTCCCATAGTATTGATGGCTATCAGTACTTGTGCTGATCTCTTACTAACTAAAAATGATCCAATTATGCCATATCTTCATTTCTTTGGCGATGCACCGATTGCATTGCTGATTACCGTTATTGTTAGTATATATACACTTGGTATCAACCGTGGCAAAAACTTAAGTGAAGTCATGTCAGGTGTAAGTAGTTCCGTAAAATCTATCGCAATGATCATTTTAGTTATTGCTGCTGGTGGTGCTTTTAAGCAAGTCATTGTCGATGCTGGGGTAGGAAAAGCAATCACAGCATTGACCCAAGGCCTGAATATTTCTCCAATCGTTCTCGCTTGGATCATTGCTGCAAGTCTAAGAATTGCAGTAGGTTCAGCAACCGTTGCTATTACTACTGCTTCAGGAATTGTTTTACCTTTAGTCCTATCTAGTGGAATCAGCCCGGAATTGATGGTTCTTGCTACATCCTCAGGCAGTGTTTTTGCTTCTCACGTTAACGATCCAGGCTTTTGGATGTTTAAAGAATATTTCAATCTTCCCCTTGCCCAAGCCATTAAGGTAAGGACGACATATACTTGTTTATTAGGGGTACTTGGTTTAATAGGGGTACTGATTTTGCATCTATTTATTTGATTAAAGAAGGTAAGGCACCCATTAGCTTACTACTTTTGCTTTTGGTAACGATCAGCCAAAAGGCATCGCCTTAAAAAACAAATACACAATAGATATTGACGCTTAATAAAGCGAGCCTTGTCTCTGATAACGAAAACTTAAAAGCCTGCTGAACTAATGAATAAGGTGATTACCTCTATATCATTACTTCGGCAGGCTATGTATATCTATATGAGTAAATTTTACAAAAAAAGGCTGTGCCCAAACTTATAAGAACGTAATCAAGTGTGGATCCTTGAATGAATAAAAAAAGAAGCTATTAGAGCATAACGAAAAAAGTGGAGGTGTTCAGTATCGAATCAATTTTGTTTATTGCACCGAACAAGGATGTGGCAGTGGCTGCTAAACGTATCATTGCTGAAATAGGACTAAATTGTCCCCTTGAAGTGAGTAATGTTGAGCAAGCGCAAGACATCGCTAAAAAATTTTTTGATATTAATGTTATCATTAGCCGAGGTAAAGTAGCCGAGGTCCTAAGTCGACTGCCTGGCAAAACAGTAGTAGAGATTACTATTACGATTGACGATATTTTAGCACCGATTAAGCGAATGGCTGCGACGGGATTAAAGAAAATTGGCGTTGTGGCGAATATCAGTTTAATTGATGATATAGGCCAAGATCTTAGGCTTGCGGACTTTGAAATTTTTATTAGGCCATGGCATAATGAGAATGAATTAAGACAGTTAATCGCGCAGCTCCAAGGGCTAGGGGTGGAAGGGATTGTTGGCGATATAGCAGGCTCTAAAATTGCAAAGGAATGCGGTTTTGGGGTAGAATTTCTCAATTCCGGAGCGGTGTCAATCAAAGGGGCTATAAAAGAGGCCATGAAGATTGCGAAAGCTCAGGAGTATGAGCGTTTGCGTGAGGATGAGAGGACACAACAAATTAAACAGTGCATCACTGAGATGTACACTGCCATTGAACAAGCGGCTGCAGCGGTTGAACAATTAACTGCGAGCTCCCAAGAGGTTGCGGCAACCAGCCATGAGACGGCTAATATTGCCAAGATAGCTAACCAGAAAGTTAAAAATACGACAGACATATTAGATATTATCAGGCGTGTCGCCCAACAAACCAATTTATTAGGGCTGAATGCTGCGATTGAGGCGGCTCGCGTTGGAGAATATGGGCGCGGATTTTCTGTGGTGGCCGATGAGGTCCGTAAATTAGCAGTTGAAAGTCAGCGATCAGCTAGTGATATTAACTCCATGCTAGGTGGATTTCGTAATGCAGTTGAACAGGTATTGAAAAACGTAGAACAAAGCCATGCTATTACCCAAGAACAAGCCAAAGCAACGCAAGAAATAGCTAGCATGCTAGATGGTCTACAAGGGATTGGGAATAAATTAATGAGTATGACAAAGAATGGATAAATGTGAGTTAAGGGACGTCAAGCCACCCGGACTGTCACATTTGTCATCATTGGAATTCGTCGAACTCAGCGTACTGGGCAACGGATTGCCGGTTCTCTTCTACAAAAAGGCCATTGATATAATGGACTTATATTGATAATCTAAACAGAGGTAAGATCAATTTCATGGATTTTTTTGCTTTGTATGGTTTAAATAGGTTTTGGGTAGTTCCATTTGTTACAGCCGAATTTATTGTAAAAAAATAAAGGGAAATTTTGTAATTTGTTAATATATACTCATATTCAAGAATCACGGACAGCATGGCAATGCATTCCACAGGAGAATAAATGAACGTAACTTTCACAATAACTCGACGGACAATAATTATATTACAGCGCTATTTTATGCACCAGAATTTTAAAATCACACACTGCTCACTCAGATAGTCTAGAGTGAGTAGTGTGTGATTTTAAAATTTAGCAGAGGAGCTATATTTGTCCGCCGTTATCTTGTAGTCGTTTGATGAGACGATCTTTAGCATCATATAAATGTGATTTGATGGCTGCCTTAACGTCTGAAAAGTTTCGAGATTTTAGTGCTTCAACAATGGAATAATGCTGATTAATAGCGCTTATGACCATCTCTTTCGTAATTAAGGAATGTTCAACTGCCCAGAAATGGTAGTTCATAAGCCCTAAGTAAATATCTGCATTTTTTTTGTTATTTGCCAAATTGATAAATTCAATATGAAATTGCAAATTGTAATCGGATTTAAGAAAAGAATCAAGAGGTGCATTTTCAATTAAGGAAGACGCAGCATCGAGTATTTCCTCCAGTCGCTCTATCTTCGTGTTTAATTCTGACTCAGGTAAATTTGGTATTTTCTCCAATACCCAATATTCGATCATCAGTCTTGTATCAATTAGATCCAGTACATCATCGATTTCAATCGCAACGACAAAGGTTCCAACTTTGGAAACTGTTTTAACAAGTCCGTCCATTTCTAAACGGCTTAATGCATCACGAATTGGGGTTCGACTAACACCAAGTTGTGCTGATAGCTCAGGAATAGAAAGTTTTTGATTCGGTGCAAATTGTCTTCGAATAATGCGGTCTTTCAAAAGGAGATAGGTTTTATCCCATAGATTAGAATTGTCAATTTTAGGTAGATTCATAATTAAATTCCTCATTTTTCGAATGATATAAATGTTCTATGTATAGAATATAGTTTAATTTAGCAATCCCTGTCAAATTTTTTTCCTAATAAATAAGATAACAGATAATTTTTATTATTCATGCTTATCTGTATTGACAGTTTTTTAGTAATCAGTTATTATAAAGATGTTACATGTTGTATACAACATGTAACAGAAAACTCTAATTTTAACAATACGAGGTGACCCCATTGCCTAAGTTGGTTGTTATTGCAGATGACTTAACAGGAGCAAATGATACAGGTGTTCAATTTAGCAAATTTGGGCTGCGGACAATCGTATTCCTTGGATCTGAAAGCAAAGAACTATTATTAAAGAATGCTGATATTATTGTTTTAGATACAGATAGTCGGGCAGAGTCTTCTTTAATTGCTGTAGAGCGGGTGACAAAAGCTTGTAAGATCGTGGACGAACTCGGTATATCCCATTTGTATAAAAAAATTGATTCAACACTACGAGGCAATATTAAGGTAGAAATTTCTGCAGCTTGTACAGCGTTTAAGCCGATTATTACAGTGATTGCACCGGCTTTTCCTAACACGCAAAGAGTGACAATCGGCGGGCACCAGCTTTTAGAAGGTATTCCTGTATCTATGACAGAGATTGCTCATGATCCTAAGACACCAGTTACAGAGTCTTGGATACCTAAGTTATTGGGAAAAGAAGATGACAAAGTCGGCATGATCCCTTTAGAAAAAGTGATGGGTGGTCCTTTAGTGATACATGAGGAAATTACCAAACAACTGCATATCGGTAAAAAATGGTTTATATTTGATGCAGTCAGTGAAGAGAATTTGCGTCATATTACTAAAGCCGCCGCTGAATTTGAAAGAGTGCTATGGGTAGGTTCAGCCGGATTGGCAGAACAATTATCGACAGTTTTTCAGTGGGGTAAAAACCGAGAGAAAAGGAATACGATCATATCAGATCATAGCTTAAAGCTTGTTGTTGCTGGTAGTGTAAGCAAAGTGACCCAGAAACAGATCCAGACTTATATAGAAAAGAAAGCGGTTTCGTACATTCTACTTGATTCTATCGCTGCTGTTTTAACGCCGAATCAAGAAATAGAACGAGTTGTATTCCATGCAAGGAAGTTCTTGCAAGAGAAAGATTTGGTTATTTATTGCTCCAATGATAAGGAAGTAGTGGCTCAGGTCATTGCAGCTGGAAAGAGTATTAATATCAATTCTACACAGGTAGGAATTCGAATTGCCATGGTACTCGGGCAAGTCGTAGCGGAGTTAGGGAAAGAGGGATTGGCAGGCTTATTTCTGACTGGTGGTGAAACAGCGGTCAGTTCTTGCCGAGCATTGCAGGCGACTGGAATTGAAATCTTACAAGAGGTAGTACCTGGGATTCCACTAGGCAGAATCATCGGTGGACCACTCTATGGTTTACGTGTGATCACAAAAGCAGGTGCTTTTGGCGATGATCATGCTATCATTAAGGCCATGAAAATCTTTGAAATGTGAAGGGAGAGTTAATATGAAACCAATCCTTGGAATTACAATGGGAGATGGGGCAGGAGTCGGTCCAGAAATTATTATCAAAGCCTTGTCAGATCAAGGTATGTATGATATCTGTAGGCCTTTGGTCATCGGCGACAAAAAGATGATGGAAAGAGCAAATTCCATTATCAATTCGGGGTGTCTTTGTCGAATGGTATCTCATCCAGGGGAAGCTGGTCGTGAATTTGGTATCATTGATATCATTGATCTGGACAACCTTCCAGCCGATTTAGCCTTTGGTCAAGTTAATCCTCAGGCAGGAAAAGCAGCTTTTGAGTATATTGAAAAGGCCGCTCAGTATGCTCTCGAAAATGAGATTCAGGCCATCATTACGGCGCCTATTAATAAAGAGGCTGTCAACTTGGCAGGATATCATTATCCAGGACATACTGAAATACTCGCCCATTTTGCTAAGGAAAAAAATTATTCTATGCTCCTCTATAGCAAAAACCTGAGTGTCATCCATATTTCAACACATGTGGCATTGCGTGATGCTTGTGATATGGTGAAAAAAGATCGAATTGAGCGGGTAGTTGCCTTGGCAAACGATACCATGAAACTCATTGGTCTAGAAACACCTCGTATCGCTGTTGCTGGTATTAATCCTCATTGTGGGGAAAATGGTATGTTTGGCAAAGAAGATCTAATAGAAATTGTTCCAGCAGTGGAAGAATGCAGTCGTTTAGGTTTTTGCGTCAAGGGACCCATTGCACCGGATACAGTTTTTTATCGAGCTGCCGTCAAAAATGAGTTTGATGTAGTCGTTGTCATGTATCATGATCAGGGACATATTCCCCTAAAATTACTAGATTTTCATAATGGTGTCAATGTGACTGTTGGTTTACCGTTTATTCGAACATCTGTAGATCATGGAACTGCATTTGACATCGCTGGAAAAGGCATTGCTGCGGGACAAAGTATGAAAGAAGCCATTAAACTTGGTGCACAAATGGCGAAAGTCAAGTTTTCCAAGATTTAAAATAAATCAAACTTTATAAAAAGATAAGCTGAAGGGATGATTATTATGTTGAAACCACAAGGTATTATTGCTCCAATTCTTACTCCGTTAACAGAGGATGAAAAACTCAATGAGCAGGAAATGCGCAATCAAATTAATCGTTTAATCGATGCTGGAATTAGCGGTATCTTTGCTTTAGGGACAAATGGTGAATTTTACGCATTCTCAAAGGAAGAAAAAATTGAAATCATTAGAGTAACGATTGATGAAGTAAAAGGCAGAGTACCTGTATATGTTGGTACTGGTTGCGTTACGACACAAGAAACAATTGAATTGTCAAAAATTTCTCAAGAGTTAGGGGCCGATGTATTATCCGTTATATCACCATATTTTTCTGGTATTTCACAAGAAAATTTATATGATCATTTTAGCAGTGTAGCAGAGGCTGTTGATTTGCCAATTCTGCTTTATAACATTCCAGCAAGAACAGGCAATAACATTGACTATACAACAGTAAAAAAATTAGCAAAATACGAAAATATCATTGGTATTAAAGACAGCAGTGGTAATTTTGATAATACATTAAAATATATCGAAAACACCGATCCACGTTTAAGTGTATTAGCTGGCAGTGATTCCCTGATCTTATGGACATTGATGGCAGGCGGTACAGGTGCAATTTCTGGTTGTTCCAATGTGTTTCCTGAATTAATGGTAAGTATCTATGAATTATGGTCACAAGGTAAATTCGAAGCAGCAAACGAAGCTCAAAAGAAAATCAGACCATTTCGTAATGTGATGCAAATGGGCAATCCAAACTCTGTTGTTAAACGTGCAGCCAACTTACTTGGCTATCCAGTTGGCCCAGGTCGCGCGCCTTCAAATTGCAATAAACCTGAAATTGACGCAGCATTACTCAAGGTTTTTGAATTGTACAAATAATATTTAAAGGAAATCTTACCTCGCTAGCTTTTAAATATAATAGTAAAAAACATAGAATTAATGGGTGGTTCAGATGAGAGAAAATAAAATGCTCTAATTTATCGACTTTCTAATAAGGAGTGCTACAAATGAAAAAAGTGGTTATCTCACATAGACTACACGATGATGGAATGGCTGTATTGGAGAACGCTAATGTAAAGGTTGCAATAACCAATAATGGCGATCCTAAGGCAATGCTGCCTGAATTGCTTGATGCTGAGGGTCTTATTATTCGTATTGGTTCCATTGACAGGGAAACAATGCTTGCTGCAAAAAAACTGAAAGTTATCGGGCGTCCTGGTGTTGGCGTTGATGATGTGGATGTAGACGCTGCAACTGAACTTGGTATTCCTGTGGTTGTTGCTCCTGGTGCCAATACTCGTTCGGTAGCAGAACATGCCTTTGCATTTATGTTTGCGGCAGCAAAGGATATGTTGCATAGTGATAAGGAACTTCGTAAAGGTAATTTTAATGTAAGAAGCAATTATAAGGCATTTGAAATATATGGAAAAACATTAGGTTTGGTTGGTTATGGTAATATTGGTAGTATTCTTGCCCAGATGGCAGTTGGTGTTGGGATGAAAGTTGTTGTATATGATCCATTTGTTAAGCCGGAAGTTGTTACCGGGCAAGGGTATCAGTATGAAAGAGAAATTACTAATGTTTTAGCAATGGCCGATGTAATTTCATTACATGTACCTTTAACGCCGAAAACTAAAAATCTGATTGGTGCAACTGAGTTAAACTTGATGAAGAAGAGTGCCATTTTAATTAATTGTTCACGTGGTGGTATTATTGATGAAGTTGCTTTGGCAAAAGCATTAGAAGATAATCAAATACATTCTGCAGCCACAGATGTATTTACAAATGAACCAGTGACTGCCGATGAACCATTGTTTAAATATGATAATATTATTGTTTCTCCACACATGGCAGGGCAAACAAGAGAAGCCGCTTCAGGTGTAGCAACGATGGCCGCAGAAGGTGTTATCGCAGTAATGAATGGTGAACGTTGGAAGAATGTTTGCAATCCTAAGGCTTATGAACATCCACGTTGGAATAAATAATTTTTAATAAAATGCAATTTATTAAAAATAACTGAAACTTCAAACATTATAGATATAATAAAATTTTTTGTAAATTCGCGGTGCAAAATGGGGAGAGGAACTTTTATGCTGAAGCAGGGTGATTTACTAATCCGTGGTGGTACTGTAGTTGATCCAAGTAATAATTTTATCGGAAAGAAAAACATTTTAGTTTGTGATAATAAAATTGTTGATATTGCTGAAGACGATGAAATTCAAGTAGAAGAAATTATTGACGCGGAAGGATATATTGTTACACCGGGTTTGATTGACAATCACACGCACTTATATGAGGGCGGGACAGAGCTTGGGTTTACTCCAGACATATCATTACTTCCAATGGGGGTAACAACTGCTGTTGATGCAGGCAGTGCAGGGAGTGCTACTTTTGAAGCATTTATGCAAAGTGTCATTTTGCGAAGTAAAATGAGAATTTTCTGTAATATAAATGTATCATCGATGGGACAGATCGCAGAATATTGTCCTGAAGAAATTGATCCTAAAAATTATAATGTAAGTCGACTAAAATATGTAATAGATAAATTTCCCCAGCATATTCGTGGTTTGAAAATTCGTTGTGATAAAAATGTAGTGAAAGAATTAGGTATGGAACCATTGAAGGCAGCAATTGCTTTAGGTAATGAACTGGAGTGTCGAGTCGTTGTACATACTACAAATCCTCCTTCGGAAATAAGTGAAGTAGCCGATATTATGCGAACGGGTGATATTTTTTGTCACTGCTATCATGGTCAGGGAAGCAGTATTATTGATGAACAAGGTAACGTGAAAGCTAGTATTTTGAAAGCACGTCAAAGAGGAGTTTTGTTTGATAGTGCAGATGCCAGAGGAAATCATGTTTATCGAGTGATAAAGCCGGCGATTGCACAAGGATTTATTCCAGATATTATAAGCACGGACTTAACGCAAGGCAGTTTATTTGGCAAAATGGTATATGGTTTACCTTTAGTAGTATCTAAATATCTTAGTTTGGGACTATCTATCTTAGATGTATTTAGAGCTTGTACGACGATTCCCGCTCAAGTGCTTGGAATGGAGGGGGAAATTGGTACCTTATCTGCAGGAGCATTGGCGGAT
>Ga0316613_10000763_pt1 | contig 23766 bp, 11 predicted proteins | sample OWC_soil_day10_C_2_FD_207647 | JGI IMG/M metagenome (GOLD analysis project Ga0316613, IMG submission 207647) | Wetland soil microbial communities from Old Woman Creek delta, Ohio, United States - OWC_soil_day10_CT_b | ecosystem: Environmental > Terrestrial > Soil > Wetlands | place: USA: Ohio...
AACATCGCGGCATTAGTCTATGAAATAGGACTTAAATACAAAGAATTGAATCAAAAGCCGGATCTCAAAATTTCAATAAGAACCGAAGCAGATAACATGTCTCTATTTTTCGACAAAGAAATAGTTACTATCGTCTTGGATAATCTAATTTCAAATGCGATAAAATATACAGAAAAAGGAGAAATCATCTTAAGTCTGCACCAGACGATTCACCAAGAGATCTCATATACCGAAATAACAGTAAGTGATACCGGTTATGGCATTGCTTCCGAAGCATTGCCATACATCTTCGATCGCTATTATCAGGAGAGCGGCAAGCACCAAGCTTCAGGTAGCGGAATAGGCTTAGCATTAGTGCGAAATTTGGTCACGCTGCACCAAGGAGAGATAAGAGCGGAAAGTACTTTAAATAAAGGCACTACTTTCTTTTTCGGTTTATTGACTAATAATACTTACCCAACGGCAACTCATGCAGAGACTCAGGAAGAAGATATTACAACAGAACAGACTAATATTTCCCGCGAAGAGATGGCTGACAATAACAAACCGGTACTATTAGTTGTTGAAGATAATCAAGACATTCTTAATTACATATCTGATGCCTTCTCGGAATCATTTGAAATTGTAACTGCCACTAATGGTGAAGAAGGTAAGATTCAGGCTTTCAATAATATACCGGATATTATTGTAAGTGACATCATGATGCCCGTAATGAACGGCATCTCTTTGTGTAAACTCTTAAAAGAAGATATCCGTACAAGTCATATTCCTATCATCCTGCTGACAGCTAAGGATGCCCTGCAAGATAAAGAAGAAGGATATGCAGTCGGAGCCGACTCATACCTGACAAAGCCCTTTAGTGCTACCTTACTGCGTAGCCGCATAAGCAACTTACTCGAATCTCGCAAAAAATTGGTAGAACAATTTATTACCAAGCACACTTTAACAAACAAACGTGCAACTATAGCCGAATCGATGAACAAACTAGATAACGAATTTATAAACAAAATAGCACAAATGATAGAAGAAAATTTATCATCGGAGAAAACCGATATTACTTATCTATCGGATAAAATGTGTATGAGCAGTTCCACTCTTTACCGAAAGATGAAAGCCCTTACCGGACTTTCAACGAATGAATTTATACGGAAAATCAGAATGCAACATGCCGAAAAACTATTATTGGAAGGTAAATACAGTATCTCCGAAATTTCGTTTAAAGTAGGCATTAATAGCACTGTCTATTTTCGCCAATGCTTCAAAGAAGAGTTTGGCTTAGCACCTTCTGATTATCTGAAACAAATAACTTCCTCAAACGACAATTGAGAAGACAATCACATCGCATGCTTGGCACTTCATTTATTGCTCCGCATTGATATCAGCAACATTACCCGAACGTTTAAGAACGCCCCAACTTTGCAGTTCTCCTTTAATAGCCTTTTTATAACTTCTAAACAATACAACATACATGATCCATCGATATCCAAACCGTTGAGGAATAATCCATAACAATTTATACAGTTTTTCTCGCTCATAGATATACGCATAGATTGAGACACTTGCATCTACAAGCATAAACAGTAAATAGTAAAGACCTATTTTAGCCGCATTACCCGAGAACAACCCGAAAATCATGAATAAATCGGCTAATGGAGAGAAAGTTGGGATAACAAACTGGAAAATCAACATATTCGGCATAGCCCAAAATCCCAAGCCTTTACATTTAGTATTGAAGAGTGCATCTCTGTGCTTCCAGAATGTCTGCATCACTCCGAAACTCCAGCGCGTGCGCTGCTTGATAAACTGTTTAACACTTTCCGGAGCCTCTGTCATGGCTATTGCATCATTTTCATTTTCAACAATATAGCCTGCACGCAAAATACTGATGGTTAGATCACAATCTTCCGCTAACGTATCCGTCGTCAGTCCGCCTGCATCTTCTATCGCTTTGCGCCTGAAGGCGCCAATAGCACCCGGTACCACCGTAATGGCATTTATGTTGGCATAAGCCATTCGATCAAAATTCTGACTGGTTGTATATTCAATAGCCTGCCATTTAGTTAGCATATTTAGCTGATTACCAACCTTTACTTTTCCTGCGACAGCACCTACACGGTCCGAATGTTCACCTTGATAAAAATGCCGTATCATTAAAGATATCGCATTGGGATAAAGTTTGGTATCTGCGTCAATGCAAACCACAAACTCAGCTTCCGTATGCGCAATCCCGTAATTCAAAGCAGAAGCCTTCCCTTCATTGGGCTTGGTGTAAATCTGCACTTTCGGATGATCAGAAAAAGCTTCACTAACTCGCTTGTAAGTCTCGTCTTTACTCCCATCATCCACAAAAATAACATTGAAATTAGTATAGTCCTGGCAAAGTAAATTCTTAAGTGAAGATACCACATTTATCTCTTCATTATAACCAGGGACGATAATGGAGACCAATGGAGCTTTAAAACTCGAAACATTCGAGAAATGTCTCTTTTTATCTTTACGATGCTCACGTATTGTCAAAATTACCATAAAGATCAATCGGGCCAACCCCAAAACGATGAAAAGAACAAAGAAAGCTGTTAAAACATTCAGCGTCCAATAGGTAAAGGAGGCTAAAGCCAAATTGCTCTGCATAATATAATATTCTTCCCCTTTTGGTATAGGAGGCATCAACTGTTCTTTGCTTTCGTGAAGCAAAGAGGTAAGACTTGTAAAAGTATACCCTCGTTTTTGAAAATATTCGATAATCTTCGGAAGAGCTTTAATCGTTTCTTCACGTGTTTCACCCCCGGCATCGTGAAGCAATATAATATTGCCACGATCTCCTTCCACTCCTTTTATCACTCTGTCGAAGATTGTATCCGCTTTAATACCCGGGAGCCAATCTTCAGGATCTATACTCTCACCTACATCCAAATAATTCTGGTTACGGGCCAACGCCAAAGGAATAATTTCCTCAAGAGATCCCGGTTCACTATCTGCATTGTAAGGTGCGCGAAAAAGGATTGTAGTATGTCCGGTAATACATTCAATCAACAAACGTGTCAATTTGAATTCCATTGCCGCTTGCTCCTTAGTTACATTAGCAATATTAGGGTGCGTAAAGGTATGATTTCCAATCAAATGCCCCTCTTCATAGATTCTTTTTACGAGAGGGAGATTTTTTTCCGCCTGCAGACCCACTAAAAAGAAAGCACCCGGAACTTTATATTTCTTTAAAATATCTAATATCTTGGGTGTATATCGTTCATCTGGTCCATCATCAAACGTCAACACTAGTTCTTTTTTCGGGGCAACACCATATTTCCTTATTTGATAAGCTGTAGGTATTTTTACATAGTTCTCTTCCGAAACAAGCATTTCAGCACTATCGACCTCAATATTAACCTTCCCGGCATGTGGCGTATTCAAAACGTCGAGTATTTCTCCTTCACCGATATAATCAACATGATTAACTATTTGCACCTTTTCAAGATCGCTCTTCTTTATATTTGTAGAAGCTTCATCCGAAAGATCTTTTCTGTAGAACCTCCAAAGGCGATTGTCTTCACTGCCCAAACGCCAAACACTAAAGCCACCCAAGGGATATTCCGAACCAAACCGCATAGTATTGAAATGGGTAACCGCGTCATTGAAGTATACCTGATGGAAAACATTATCGCCATCGGTATAGGCATAATTTAAATTATAGGTGTTGTTGTCAAAATGAATAGAGGAACCACTTGTTGAAGCCCTGGCCAAAGCTTCTTGATAGGTAAGACTCACATTCTCTTTTTCTGACCAATCATAGCCAAATGCGCCCAAACAAAGTACGACTTTTTCAGATGGAACTTGATTAACCAAATCATCTACAGCCGCTTCAATCCACTTTTGAGAACTAATAGGACCTGCATCATTTCCTCCCATAGAATACTCGTCGTAAGCCATCAAACAAAGATAATCCAAGTATTTGCCTAATTCACGAACGTTGTAATCCTTGTTGAAAGGTACAACATCTTGACTTACCAACAGCCCTTTCGCATGGAAAGCACCAGCCATCTCTTTCACAAATTCAACCAAGGATTCATCACCTTCTTCGTTCAATTCTTCAAGGTCAATATTCACTCCGATAAATTTATTTTGAATACAGAAATCGAGCATCTCTTGAATCAACTTAGCACGTTTCTGAGAAGAGTGAAGAATAACGTTTACAATATCTGCACGAAAATTACCATTGACATTATTACTTAGCATCGGCATAATCGGCACACCATTTTTTCGCATCAGATCAAAACCCTGTTTATCTATAGCTGTATGTATTCCATAAGTTTTAGGATCAATAAAAATCCATTCAGGCATAATCAAGTTGATATTTTTTACATTCTTCTTCAGCGAATAAAATGACTGAGGGTCCCAAGCAACATAAAAAGCAGCACGTATGCCTGCAGGAATTCCCTGCCACATAGCAAAATCTTTATTGAGAACTTTCTCTACTAAATTTCGATTACGTAAGGAGTCTCTCTTAACGCGTTCTTTCCTTACTTTCTCATAGTCTGAGTGTGCTTTTTTTACATGGACACGATCTCGAAAGCCTTTGTACTCCCTGGAGAGTTTATTCTCTTGCATAAAAGGTTTTGTTGCCATTACAGCACTTTTATAGTCAAGTTGCAAAGAAATAGGCGGATTTTTATCAATAATCAACGCCAAGAAAAAAGTTGCGATGAGTAAAATTAAAATAAACAAAAGAAAACGTGTACTCCATTTAAAGCCATTCCATCTGGATTTATTATCGGTTTGAAAAATTTGTTTATTCATATTTCTGTTCAACTTTGCGATATAACTAGTTTACCTATTCTATAAAATGGATCGACGTTTTTCCTTAAATTTATCACATCCATAAATAACAGAACAAAAATACAACTATTTTGCAATCGTTATTCCGATAGATCAATTTAATTTTCAACCTTTTTTGCTATTTGTTTCTAGTAATGAAACGAAAGATTTCGCACGTTGAAACTAAATTTTTCATACGATAAAACAATTAGTTTTCAACCACGAAAAACAAAAGTTTTATAGCACATAAAACCAACAAAACGACTGTCCAATCAGCGTTTCTCGTGATAAATGAAATAGTAAAACGTATTTTTTTATGGAAGGTACTGAAGTAGACATTCATATAGAAAAGGCGAGGTCAGCAAAAAGGCGACCTTCGAAATCACGAAAGATCGCCCTTTTTGATTGGAAACATCTTTACTATTTCCTTATTATCTTTTTCAATTGAAAGTCGAATATTTACTTCGAAGAATCAACAAAAGCTTCGTTGCGTGCTTGCCAATTACCCTATTTTCCTGCCTCAGCAATCTCATCGCATGAAGCAACTAGAATAGAAACAAAAATAGCTATAGATCCATTTTCTTTATTAAATCAATGTTTTGAGCAGACTTGTAAGACTTACACGGCCTGCAATGATATGATTCAATTCAGAGATGGCTACTCGTTCTTGCTTCATGGTGTCACGATCACGCAAAGTCACGCAGCTGTCTTCCAACGTCTGATGATCTACAGTAACACAATAAGGAGTACCAATGGCATCCTGACGACGATAACGTTTACCAATACTGTCTTTCTCATCGTATTGACAGTTGAAATGGAACTTCAGATCATCGATAATTTCACGAGCCTTTTCGGGCAATCCGTCTTTCTTTACCAACGGCATCACAGCTAGTTTCACCGGAGCCAAAGCAGCAGGTAGCTTGAGCACTATGCGACTTTCACCATTTTCAAGTTGCTCTTCGCAGTAAGAAGCTGATATGATACTAAGAAACATACGGTCTACACCGATAGAGGTTTCAATGACGTATGGAGTATAAGATTCGTTCAGTTCAGGATCAAAGTACTTGATGCTTTTGCCCGAGAACTTCTCATGCTGGCTCAAGTCGAAGTTGGTACGAGAGTGAATACCTTCTACTTCTTTGAATCCAAAAGGCATCAGGAATTCTATATCGGTAGCAGCATTGGCATAGTGAGCCAGTTTATCATGATCATGAAAACGATAATGATCATCCCCAAACCCAAGAGACTTATGCCACTTCAAACGAATTTCTTTCCATTTTTTAAACCATTCAAGTTCTTCACCCGGACGAACAAAGAATTGCATTTCCATCTGTTCGAACTCACGCATACGAAAGATGAACTGACGCGCTACGATTTCGTTACGGAAAGCTTTACCTATTTGCGCAATACCGAAAGGTATCTTCATACGACCGGTTTTCTGCACATTAAGGTAATTTACAAAGATTCCCTGAGCAGTTTCGGGGCGAAGATAAATCTTCAACGCACCGTCGGCAGTAGAACCCATTTCAGTAGAAAACATCAGATTGAATTGACGTACCTCCGTCCAATTCTTAGTACCGGAAATAGGACAAACAATTTCTTCATCCACAATGATCTGACGAAGTTCGTCGAGGTTGTTATCATTCAACGCTTTAGCAAAACGTTCGTGTAAAGCATCACGTTTTGCTTGATTTTCAAGTACGCGCCCGTTTGTTGAACGAAATTGAGCCTCATCAAAAGTATCACCAAACTTTTTAGCAGCCTTAGCCACTTCTTTATTCATCTTATCGTCATACTTAGCCAACTGATCTTCAATAAGCACGTCGGCACGATAGCGCTTTTTAGAATCTTTATTATCAATCAACGGATCGTTGAAAGCATCCACATGCCCGGAAGCTTTCCAAATAGTAGGATGCATAAAGATAGCAGAATCAATGCCGACAATGTTTTCATGCAGAAGCACCATACTGTCCCACCAATACTTTTTGATGTTATTCTTTAATTCAACTCCCATCTGACCGTAGTCGTACACTGCTCCAAGCCCGTCATATATGTCGCTTGAGGGGAATACAAAACCATACTCTTTGCAATGCGATACTAATTTCTTAAAAACATCTTCTTGTGCCATCTTTCTATTTACAATTTATGCGTTTACAGTTAACTTTTGATTCATCTACCGACAAAAGGTATCACAAATAAAAGTGCAAAGTAAATGATTTTTTTCAATTTAATTCGTATTTTTGCCTGCACATCATCTCATAATGATGTAAAAAAGATAATTTGTTGTTAAAACAAGATAGATACAATAGAGGAACCTGACATTTATGAGCGACGAGATAAACGAGATTACGGAAGGACATTCGGATTATAAACCGGCCGACTCACACGACGAAAGCATCAAACACCAACTCTCGGGCATGTATCAGAACTGGTTTCTGGACTATGCTTCCTATGTGATATTAGAACGTGCAGTACCACACATCAATGACGGGCTAAAACCTGTACAACGCCGTATTCTCCATTCCATGAAACGTTTGGACGACGGACGGTACAACAAAGTAGCCAATATCGTGGGGCACACCATGCAATTTCACCCACATGGAGATGCTTCCATTGGAGATGCATTGGTGCAATTGGGACAGAAAGACCTCATGATAGACTGTCAGGGGAACTGGGGAAATATTCTTACCGGAGACGGTGCTGCCGCTTCTCGTTACATCGAAGCACGTCTCTCTAAATTTGCTTTGGATGTGGTATTCAATCCTAAAACCACAGAATGGAAGCAATCGTATGATGGACGAAACAAAGAACCTGTCACGCTCCCTGTTAAATTCCCGTTATTATTGGCGCAAGGAGTAGAAGGGATTGCAGTAGGCCTCTCTTCTAAAATATTGCCACATAATTTCAATGAACTCTGCGATGCTGCTATAGAATATCTACACGGGAGAGAATTCAGAATCTATCCTGACTTTCAGACAGGAGGATCGATAGACGTATCGAGATATAATGACGGAGAACGCGGAGGTGTAGTAAAGATACGTTCTAAGATCAACAAGATCGACAACAAAACATTGGTAATTAATGAAATACCATACGGGAAAACGACCACATCCATCATCGAATCGATATTAAAAGCTGTTGATAAAGGTAAAATAAAAGTTCGTAAAGTAGACGATAACACCTCGTCTCAAGTAGAAATATTGATACACTTGGCACCTGGCGTCTCTTCTGACAAAACGATTGATGCGCTATATGCCTTTACGGACTGTGAAGTCAGCATCTCGCCCAACTGTTGTGTTATTGATGAGCAGAAGCCACACTTCCTCAGAGTAAGTGACGTGCTGAAAAAATCGGTTGACAACACATTATCTCTCTTACGCCAAGAACTTGAAATACATAAAGGTGAACTGCAAGAGAGCCTGCATTTCTCTTCTCTTGAAAAGATATTCATTGAAGAACGCATCTATAAAGACAAGGAGTTTGAACAATCAAAAGATATGGACGAAGCTTGCGCCCACATTGACAAGCGATTAACGCCTTTTTATCCGAAGTTCATTAGAGAAGTGACCAAAGAGGATATTCTGAAGCTAATGGAGATAAAAATGGGTCGCATCCTAAAGTTCAACTCTGAAAAAGCGGATGAAATAATTGCCCGCATGAAGAACGAGATTGCCGAGATTGACAAGCATTTAGCCAACATTGTGGAATATACCACCGATTGGTTCCGCATGCTAAAAGATAAATATGGCAAAAACTTTCCACGTCGCACAGAGCTACGTAATTTCGACACCATTGAAGCAGCCAAAGTGGTAGAAGCCAACGAAAAACTCTACATCAACCGAGAGGAAGGCTTCATCGGCACTGCCCTCAAAAAAGACGAATACATAGCAAACTGTTCGGACATGGATGATGTCATCATCTTCTATCGGGACGGAAGGTACCTCATTACCCCGGTGCCCGACAAGAAATTCATCGGAAAAAACATTCTATATATCAACATCTTTAAAAAGAACGATAAACGAACGATCTATAATGCCATTTATCGGGATGGAAAGGATGGAATTCACTATGTGAAGCGTTTTGCCGTAACATCCGTAACACGAGACAGAGAATATGATATGACGCAGAGTACACCAGGCTCACGTGTAGTTTACTTCACTGCCAATCCCAATGGAGAAGCTGAAGTAATCAAAGTGACGCTAAAGCCTAATATGCGCGTCAGAAAAATTATCTTTGAAAAGGATTTTAGTGAAATAGCCATCAAGGGACGTCAAGCAATGGGTGTTATTCTAACAAAATACGATGTCCATAAAATTGCACTTAAACAAAAAGGTGGTTCCACACTAGGTGGACGAAAGGTTTGGTTTGACCGTGACGTACTCCGCCTCAACTACGATGGACGAGGTGAGTTTCTGGGAGAGTTTCAAAGTGAAGACAGCATACTTGTCGTCTTGACTAATGGAGATTTCTATATCACCAACTTCGATTTGAGTAACCACTATGAAGACAATGTGAGCATCGTTGAAAAGTTTGATGCCAACAAGGTGTGGAGTGCCGTTCTTTATGATGCCGATCAACAAAATTACCCGTACCTGAAACGCTTCTCTTTTGAAGCTGGTACGCGTAAACAAAATTATTTGGGAGAGAATAAAGAGAATCGACTCGTACTGCTGACTGATGAATGTTACCCCCGATTGGAAGTAATATTTGGTGGACACGATAGCTTCCGAGACCCAATCATTGTTGATGCAGAAGAATTTATTGCCGTTAAAGGATTTAAAGCCAAAGGGAAGCGCCTCACAACATTTACTGTTGAAGCAATAAACGAACTGGAACCAACACGGTTTCCTGAAGTGAAGAAAGGCGATGAAGAAGGCGAAATAGAAGAAGATCCGGAAAATCTGGATCCGGATAATGGTAGAAGTGAAGATGATATCATCGACGAAATAACAGGGCAAATGAAGCTCTTCTAAGCTAATGTTCATGATACAAAAAACAATAATACCTGAAACACACATTTGCAGGCACAGAGTAGGCGAAGTAATCTTCGCCTCTTTGTGCATCTGTTTCTTTTCTCTTTTCTCAGTAAGAGGATACGCACAAGAGGATTCCTTGCAGGCAAACAGATATCTCATGCGTGCCACCATGTATGGTGTGGGATTTGCTAACGTGTATGACACCTACCTTTCCCCACAAGAGTATGTCGGTACAGACTTTCGCATCTCTCGAGAAACGATGCGAATAACTAAGCTTTTTGACGGAAATGTATCGGTGCAAAACTTCTTCCAAGCTAACATTTCTTATACTCATAATAAAGTTGATAATAACAACACCTTTGCGGGATTGGTAAACTGGAACTACGGCTTGCATTATCAATTCCGTATCACTGATAATTTTAAACTGCTAGCCGGCGGACTGGCTGATTTGAATGGTGGCTTTGTCTACAACCTGCGCAATACGAATAATCCGGCATCGGCCAGAGCTTACATCAATCTGGATGCCTCAGGCATGGCCATTTGGCACCTAAAAATAAAAAATTATCCAATCGTATTAAGATATCAAGCAAACATACCCGTAATAGGAGTCATGTTCTCGCCCAATTACGGACAATCTTATTACGAGATATTTACGCTGGGAAACAGCAGCGGAGTGGTGCAGTTTACATCCTTGCACAACCAACCCTCCATCCGACAGATATTATCGGTAGATTGTCCTATTGGGAGCTCAAAAGTAAGATTCAGCTACTTATGGGACATGCAGCAATCCAGAGTAAACCAAATAGAAACACATACCTACGGACACGTATTTATGGTGGGATTCGTACAGGATCTATACAGAATCCGTAATAAGAAAGGAACTCCTCTCCCATCTGCTATAAGAGTCTATTGATAATTTTAAAAGAGAATGATGATCAACTATAAAGATAGAAAAGGAAGCAAAAAAGATCGGGCAATCAGAAAACTGACATTGCTCATCCCAATTATATTGTTACTTTTCATTGCATCATCCTGCATCAGAGAAGATGAATACGCCAATAATCCACAAGGAAACCTCGACGCTTTATGGACCATTATTGATGAGAAATATTGCTTCCTCGAATACAAAGAGATAAACTGGGATAGTATCTATACCGTTTACCAAAAACGATTGACGACAAGTATGTCTAGTGAAGACCTTTTTGAAGTATTGGGTGATATGCTAACCGAGCTTAAAGACGGTCATGTCAATCTCTATTCGGCAAGTAATGTCGCTCGCTATTGGAGTTGGTATGAAGACTACCCTCGAAATTTCAATGAATCAATCATCGAAGATTATCTAGGAACAGACTATCGTATCGCCGGTGGAGCAAAATATAAAATATTAGATGATAATGTGGGCTATGTCTATTACGAAAGTTTCTCCGATGCTATTGGGAATGGCAACCTGGATGAAATCCTTCAATACATGGCTATCTGCAATGGAATTATAATTGATGTACGTAATAACGGTGGAGGTAATCTCAGTAATTCAACGACTTTCGCAGCCAGATTCACCAACGAGAAAATTCTCACCGGATACATCCGCCACAAAACAGGGAAAGGACATAATGACTTTTCTGATCCGGTAGCTATCTACTTAGAACCTTCAAGTAGTATCCGATGGCAGAAAAAAGTAATTGTGCTGACTAACCGTCATGCCTATAGCGCTACCAATAATTTTGTGAATTCAATGCGATATCTTCCGCAGGTAACGATCCTAGGTGATAAGACCGGAGGAGGATCAGGAATGCCTTTTTCTTCGGAATTACCCAATGGATGGTCAGTGCGCTTCTCAGCCAGCCCATACTTTGATGCCGAAATGAATCAAATTGAATTTGGCATAGATCCTGATATTAAGGTAGATATGCTTAGCAGTGACGAAGATAAAGGCATTGACACGATGATAGAAGCAGCCCGTACTCTACTAAAGAATTAACTTTATTCACAAATAATTTGCCAGAACAGAAAAACTGCTTATCTTTGCACCGCAAAACAAAAGTAAGTGATTGCCTACCATGCGGATGTGGCGTAATTGGTAGCCGCGCCAGACTTAGGATCTGGTGTCGTGAGACGTGTAGGTTCGAGTCCTATCATCCGCACAAAAGGCTTTCAAGAGTAATCTTGGAGGCCTTTTTCAATACAACCCTCGCTAAACTTACGCAAAACCAAAAAAAATGTTCTCCTTTTCCTTTCTGCTCTCTAAACAAATTTATCAGAAGGCGTGTTAAATATATCCTCGTTTTTTCGTATCATTGCACGGAAGAACACTTTTTTAAACTTAAAAAGAACCCCATGAACTTTCCGAAAGGTATAGTTACCATTGCTGTAACGCTTCTGATGCAACTAAATGCTTTCTCTTCTACCAAGCCGCACATTATCAACATTAACAAAGAAACGTATAATGCCGCCAACAAAAATTGGTCGATCGGAGAAGATGAAAGAGGAGTCATGTACTTTGGCAATGATATAGGATTATTGGAATCAGACGGTATGAGCTGGAATCTATACCAAATACCAAACTCTCCAATAATCAGAGCTATTGCTGTGGCCTCTCATCAAACAGTATTCACCGGAGGATTTGAGGAACTTGGCCGATGGGACAGAGATATATCCGGTTCACTAAAATACACGTCACTGAAAGGATTGCTCAAAGAACACAAGTTTGAGAACGAAAATTTCTGGAAAGTGTGGATTGCCAAAGATAAAGTCTACTTTCAATCGTTTAGCAACATCTATGTATATGATTATCGAACACTAAAACCGGTAGCTCCCGCTAAAGGTTATATCTTCCTGCTAAAAGTAAGAGACAAATACTGGGTACAGGAAACATACGGCCCATTACATCAAATAATAAACGATAAACTGACGAAGATCCCCGGCAGTGAAATGTTTAACAATACCACCGTAAGAGTGATCCTGCCATACGGTAAAGATCAGTATCTCATAGGAACTTCATCCGGCAATATTTATGTGTACAACGGAAAAGAATTCTCTATCTGGAACCAAGGATTAAGTTCATTACTTCAGGGAGAGGAACTGAACTGTGGCATCTATTGCAGCAAACGAAACACCTACTTTCTGGGCACACAACTGAATGGTGTTTATGAGGTTACACCCTCTGGAGAAATAAGCAACCACTTCTCAACAGCCAATTCTCTCCAGAACAACACGATTTTATCTCTTTATGAAGACAATCGGAATAATATCTGGGTAGCGATGGACAGAGGAATTGCATACATACGATACACCAAAGGATTGAGTTATTATAAAGCTAGCGATCGCGATGCCGGAGCTGTTTATGCGGCAACTCTGTGGCACGATAATTTGTTTGTCGGAACGAATCAAGGTATCTACTATGCGCCTGTAAGTCAGCTAAACGACCGGAATATTTTTTCTTCACTGAAACTAATAAAAGAGACGCAAGGCCAAGTATGGTCTTTCTCAAAAATAGATGGCAGACTTTTCTGCGCACATAATAGCGGATTAAAAGAAATCCACAAAGATCTGAGTGTCAGTACTCCATATCCCATAAATACGGGAACATTCAAAGCTGTAGAAACAACGATAAAAGGGGAAAAAATAATGTTGCTAGTAACCTACAATAATCTGGTTATTATCAATGTAAAGACCGGCAAATCTCTGGAGATGAAGCAAATCACAGACCCAATTATCAATGTAGAAACAGACTATCTGGATAATATCTGGCTTGAGACTGTAAGCCATGGTGTGTACAAATGTCGACTGAACGACGAGCAGAATGCTTTTCGGTATTATTCGTACTACGGGCATGAGAAAGATAAAACTCTTCCGGTCAAGATACGTATGTTTAAAGCCGGAGGACGCATTCTCTTTTTGGGAGACGATAAGTTCTGGACTTATAGTGAGAATGGGGACAAACTCGTAGCAGACAGCCACCTGAACGACTGCTTTAAATCAGTTAGTAACCTCAAGAAAATCGTTCACATCGGCAATGAAGAAAGTTGGGCCATCACCGGATCATCCGTTTACAAGTTCTTTTATGACGGATATATTGCTCGAATAACAGAATCGTACAACATAGGAGCAGACAACCTGTCCCTCATCAATGCTTATGAAAATATATCGGTTCTTAATGACACCCTATCATTAATCTGTTTGGATGCCGGATTTATACTCCATAATGCCTCTAAGAAAGCAAATGCTCCGGAAACTCTTTCGGCTCCATATTTAGAATCAATGCACATAAACAACATTGAAGGAAAAACCAGATTTGTCGATTTAAACCAAGAGAATAAAATTCCCTATATATATAACAACGTTACCATTAACTTCTCCGTAAGCAATGCATTTGCTTATAACCTTTATGTAGAATATCAATTGCAAGGCGAAGGTGTTGAAACAACATGGAGCAAGCCCCAAAGAGTAAACAGTGTATCGTATGCCCGTTTGCCAAAAGGCGACTACTCCTTTAAGATAAGAGTAACCGACGGTCTGGGAAATTACTCAAATACTACATCTTTCAATTTTAGCGTGTTACCCCCATGGTATCAAACACTCTGGGCCTATCTACTCTATATTGCCATCATTATAACAACACTATACCTCACGTGGATCCTAATTTTACGTAGATACCGCAACATCCATTTGCAAAAGATAAGAGCTAGAGAAGCCAGTCACCTGAGAATGATGAACGAGAAACTGCTCAACGAAATAGACGAAAAGAATGCGGAGTTGTTTACCCAGACCTCTTTTATCATTCAGAAGAATGAATTAATCCTGAAGCTGAAAGATCTGGTTGATGACTATTGTGGGAAGAATATACATAAATCACTCGTGCCGCTTTATCAGAAAATGACTTCTTTGTTGAGCAACATGGATACAGAAGAAGATTGGAAGATGTTTCTGATCAAGTTCGAACAGAAACACAACGGATTCTTTAAACATTTGAAATCAATGCAACCTGAGTTGACAAACAATGACCTTCGACTTTGTGCCTGCCTGAAACTGAATATGGAAACCAAAGATATTGCTTCTCTGATGAACCTGTCGGTGCGAGCAATAGAGAATAACCGCTACCGCCTTCGAAAAAAACTCAATTTAAGCTCTACCCAGAACCTGAATGAATACTTTCTTGAGATAGAATAGCCACATCTTATTACATTGATTAACAATGGAATACACATTTTTGAGAGGAAAAAGTGTATTCCACTAAATGTTAAATACGGAGGCTGTGTATTCGTGATGAACGTCTATTTTCTTGTTTGTTTGTTTCTGTCTATACATTTGCGAATGTTCAAGCGACTTTACTTTATGAGAAAGTTTCTTTTTGAATCACATGACACTGCAAAGACCAAGGGCCCGGTTTTATGCTTTGTACTTAGAGAAAGAAAGAAAGAAGGAACTTAATAAAGTAGATTAAAGAAGATCATAGAACAAAAAAGAAAAAACATTTGTTAAAAACTTAATGCAATGAAGAACAAACCTCTAAAACCTCTTCAAACGAAGAATGCCATATCATGGCTACGAAGTCTGACTTTCCTGACCTGTATGTTTATAATGACCTTACCTATTCTGGCTCAAAACAAGAGTGTGAGTGGTAAAGTGATTGATCAACACAATGAGCCTCTAATTGGAGTATCCGTAGTAGTGCAAGGCACTTCAAACGGAGTTATCACTGATTTAGACGGCCACTATATTCTTTCTGTAGCTCCGGGAGCTAAACTCGAATTTTCATATGTGGGAATGGCTAAACAAGTGATCCAAGTAGGGACACAAACTACCATTAACGTAACACTGAAAGATGATGTTACTGTTTTAACAGAAACAGTCGTTATCGGTTACGGTTCGGCAAAAAAGAGAGATCTCACGGGCTCTATTACCAATATCAAAGGAGAAGAAATTGCCAATAAGCCAAGTAGCAATCCGCTGGCTTCTTTGCAAGGAAAAATTGCCGGTGTGCAAGTCGTAAACTCAGGTCGCGCAGGAGCCGACCCCGAAATACGTATTCGCGGAACAAACTCAATTAATGGTTTTACTCCACTCTATATTGTCGACGGATTATTTAATGATAACATCAACTTCCTCAACCCGTCGGATATTGAGTCTATGGAAATACTGAAAGATCCCTCATCATTAGCAATTTTTGGTGTGCGAGGAGCTAACGGTGTGATTATCGTAACAACCAAGAGAGCTAAAGAAGGACAGACATTGGTCAATATCAATAGCTCCTTCGGATGGAAGAAAGTTGTAGATAAAGTAGATATGGTAAATGCTGCAGAGTTTAAAGAATTATATAACGAGCAGCGAAGTAATCAAGGTATTGCTTTGTTTGATTTCAGTGATTGGAATGCCGACACAAACTGGCAAGACGAAATCTTCCAAACTGGATTTATGTCAAATAACAACATTAGTATTACCGGTGCTTCGAACAAACATAGTTTCTACATGGGTGTAGGCTACACCACTGAACAAGGAAACATACTGCACGAGAAGTTCAGTAAACTCACCATCAATGTAAGCAATGATTACAAAGTAAAAGAGTATCTGAAAGTCGGGTTCCAGTTTAATGGAGCACGCACTTTACCTGTTGATGCAAAAAATGTGCTTGACGCTCTCCGATCTACCCCTGTAGCACCAGTTTTCAATGATGAATACCAACTGTACACTACACTTCCTGATTTCCAAAAAGCACAGATTAACAATCCAATGGTTGATATAGGCTTAAAAGCTAATACTACGAAGGCCGAGAACTATCGTGGTTCAGGTAACATTTATGCAGAACTAAGCTTCTTGAAACATTTCACTTTCAAAACTATGTATTCAGTTGATTATGCTTCTAGCAACAGCCGTACTTATATACCGCTTTTGCAAGTGTACGATGCAAGTGTTGCAGATAAAATAGAAACACTGGGAAGCAAAGAAACAGAAGTCAGTCAGTTCAAGCAAAATGAAGTCAAGGTGCAAAGTGATTATTTACTAACTTATGCCAATAGTTTTGGAGATCACAATATAACTGCCACTGCAGGATTTACGACTTACTATAATGAATTAGGTGAACTAGAAGGATCTCGCAAACAAGGAGATGGACTTACGATAGCCAATGATCCCGATAAGTGGTATTTAAGTATCGGAGATGCCGGAACAGCAACCAACGGAAGTACTCAGTGGGAGAGATCTACCGTATCAGCTCTGGCACGTGTAATCTATAATTATAAAGGAAGATACCTTTTCAATGGGTCGTTTCGTCGTGATGGCTCCTCCGCTTTTTCGTATACCGGCAATGAATGGCAGAATTTCTACTCTGTTGGTGGAGGTTGGTTAATGTCTGAAGAAAGTTTTATGAAAGAACAACACTTCTTCGATATGCTAAAAATAAAAGGTTCATGGGGAACGCTTGGTAACCAGAATATGAGTACAGCTTATCCTGCAGAGCCACTACTTACAAGTAACTCATCAGCAGTGTTTGGCAAAACAGAAATCATATATCCAGGCTATCAGCTTGCTTATCTACCTAATGCAAAATTGCGCTGGGAAAAAGTAGAAGCATGGGAAGCCGGCTTTGAAGCTAATATGTTACAAAATCATTTGCATTTTGAAGGTGTATACTATAAGAAAAACACCAAAGATTTATTAGCTCAAGTCCCTGGACTATCGGGAACTGTACCTGGCATCGGAAACCTCGGAGAGATAGAGAATAAAGGTGTAGAAATGGCTATCACATGGAGAGATAAAATTGGAAGTTGGGGATATAATATCAGTGGTAACTTGACAACGATAAAAAACAAAGTAGTTAGTTTAGTGCAAGAAGGATACTCTATTATCGATGGAGACAAGAGTCAAAGCTACACAATGTCCGGATATCCCATTGGATATTTCTATGGTTATAAAGTTGCAGGTGTTTACCAGTCGGCTAGTGATATCGCTAATTCACCTAAAAACACATTAGCAACAGTTACACCAGGTGATCTGAAATTTGCTGATGTGGATGGTGACCAACAAATTACAACTGCAGATCGTACCATGATAGGTAATCCTACTCCAGATTTCACTTATGGTCTTTCAGTGGGAGTATCATACAAAAACTTCGATTTAAGTGTAGATATGATGGGGCAATACGGAAATGAAATTTATCGCACTTGGGATAATTACAATTGGTCACAATTTAATTATATGTCTGCGCGCAAAAATCGTTGGCACGGGGAAGGGACTTCAAACAGTGAACCACTTTTGAACACTGCACATACAATTAATAATACTAATTCTGATTATTACATCGAAGATGGCAGCTTTTTCAGAATCAGAAATATACAATTAGCTTATAGCTTTGATACAGACTTGCTCCAAAAGATTCACTTACAAGCACTGAAGCTTTACGTGAATGCACAAAACTTGAAGACTTGGAAAAACAATACCGGATATACTCCGGAATTGGGAGGTTCAGCCACAGCATTCGGTGTAGATGGGGGTAGTTATCCTATGCCGGCAGTATATACATTTGGCGTTAACTTGACTTTCTAACTAAAAAAAATCAGAACCATGAAACGAAGTAAATACATTCTATCAGTACTAATAACCTTTTTAACACTAACCTTTACGGGGTGTAGCGACTTTCTGGATCGTAGCCCTTTGGGACAATTCACTGAAGACGATGCTCCCGGTGGTAGCTTAGAAGGACAAGTATTTAGCATCTACACAATGATGCGCAGTTACAACATCACTGCAGGCATTCCGGCTTTTGCCATACATAATTTCCGTTCGGAAGATTCCGAGAAGGGAAGTTCAGCATCTGACGGAGCCGATCAAGCAGCTATGTTCGACGATTTCCTATACACCAACAACAATGGTGTAGTAAAATCTTATTGGTCACAAAATTATGCTATTATTTATCAGTGCAATTCTGTAATAGACGCTATAGAGACAACAGAGTTTACCGATACGCTGAACACAATGCGTAATAAAGGAGAAGCCTTGTTTTTCCGAGCCTATACATACTTCAATCTAGTGAGAGCATTTGGAGAAGTTCCTTTGATTAATTTCAAAATAACAGATTCTTCACAAGCCAACATCGCTAAAACAACAGTCGACGCAATTTACAAACAAATTGATGACGACCTGACAGCCGCAGAGAATTTGCTCCCAAGGCAATGGTCCGACGAATACAAGGGACGACTAACATGGGGTGCCGCACGTGCTCTCCATGCCCGAACATATATGATGCGTAATGATTGGGAAAATATGCATAAAGCGGCAACGGATGTTATGAATTCAGGGCTGTATGATTTGACGACGCCTTATGACGAAATTTTCACGGACAAAGGCGAAAACAGTAGTGAATCGGTATTCGAGCTTCAATGTACAGCTACAGCTGCTCTTCCGAACAGCACGTCTATCGGCAGCCAATTCTGTCAAGTACAAGGCGTTCGAGGGTCAGGACAATGGAACCTTGGATGGGGGTGGCACATGGGTACCACAGAAATGGGAAAAGCCTTTGAAACTGGTGACCCAAGAAAAGATGCCACTCTTCTGTATTTTAGAAAGTCGGCATCCGAACCTAAAACGGCTGCTAATACAAACAAGCCCTACGGAGAATCACCTATATCATCCGCAGACGGAGCTTACTTTAATAAAAAAGCATTTGCCGATTCGATCAAACGACTCGAATTTACAAACGAAGGTTTCTGGGTAAATATCCGTTTAATCCGTTATGCTGATGTTGTGCTGATGGCAGCAGAAGCAGCCAATGAACTGGGAGGACACACAACCGAAGCCTTGGCTGACTTAGAAATGGTCCGATTCCGTGCTCGTGGTGGAAATACTGATATTTTACCTGAAGTAACAACTACCGATCAGAATGAGCTTCGCAATGCTATTCGCCACGAACGTCGTGTAGAACTGGGATTGGAGCCTGACCGTTTCTATGATCTGGTGCGCTGGGGTATTGCAGCTGATGTGCTTCATGCTGCCGGAAAAATCAATTACCAAGATAAAAACAAATATCTACCCCTTCCGCAAGATGAGATAGATAAATCGAAAGGGGTATTAGTACAAAATCCTTTATATTAAACTCATATAGCTCATTGTTGGGGAGATTCTTATCTTCTAAAATCTCCTTGACAATGATTGAAATAAGCTAAAAGAACCCGTTATGAAAAAGTTTTCAAATAGAAGTAAGGTTTTCGTTTTTTTGATGGTAATTGCTACAATGACACTACAAGCTCAAAAAGCACCACAGGACATGAACCGCTTCATCGACAATCTGATGAAGAAGATGACGTTGGAAGAGAAGATCGGACAACTCAATCTTCCGGTAAGTGGTGAAATTACTACCGGACAGGCTAAGAGTAGTGATGTTGCACAGAAGATTCGCACAGGACAGGTAGGCGGATTATTCAATCTCAAAGGGGTAGAAAAGATTAAAGATGTACAAAAGTTGGCTGTTAAAGAGAGCCGACTAGGTATTCCGTTGCTCTTCGGCATGGACGTTGTTCATGGCTATGAAACGGTATTTCCTATCCCATTAGGACTGGCTTGCACATGGAACATGGCAGCCATTGAGCAATCGGCGCGCATTGCAGCAACAGAGGCAAGCGCCGATGGCATTAGTTGGACATTCAGTCCAATGGTGGATATAAGCAGAGATGCCCGTTGGGGTCGTGTTTCTGAAGGTAGTGGAGAAGATCCATTCCTAGGTGGTGAGATAGCTAAAGCCATGATAAAGGGATATCAGGGAAACAGCATGGCAAACAAAAACGAAATCATGGCTTGCGTAAAGCATTTCGCTCTTTACGGAGCAGCCGAAGCAGGACGTGATTATAATACGGTGGACATGAGTCAAAACCGTATGTTTAATGAATATATGCTTCCTTACAAAGCGGCCGTTGAAGCTGGTGCCGGAAGTGTAATGGTCTCTTTTAACGAAATAAACGGAATTCCTGCAACAGCCAATAAGTGGTTACTTACAGACGTACTTCGCAAGCAATGGGGTTTCAAGGGTTTTGTGGTAAGTGACTTTACAGGAATCTCTGAAATGGTTAACCACGGCATCGGTGATTTACAAACAGTTTCCGCACGAGCACTCAATGCCGGTACGGACATGGATATGGTTAGTGACGGTTTTATTGGCACAATAAAGAAATCGATTCAGGAAGGTAAGGTTTCCGAGGAAACAGTCAACACGGCTTGTCGCCGTATCTTAGAGGCTAAGTATAAACTCGGACTCTTTGAGGATCCTTATAAGTATTGCGATGTGAAACGCCCTGCAAAGGAAATTTATACGCCCGAGCATCGTGCCATCGCTCGGAAGATAGCTGCCGAGAGTTTTGTTCTGCTCAAGAACGAAAAAAATACATTGCCCCTTCGCAAGCAGGGAACGGTTGCTGTTGTGGGACCATTAGCGAATACTCGTTCGAATATGCCGGGCACTTGGAGCGTGGCAGCCCGACTGGATAAATCGGCTTCATTGGTAGAGGGTCTGCAAGAGGTACTAGGCAAAAAAGCAAACGTTGTGTATGCGAAAGGAAGTAACCTGATGGAAGATGCCGCATACGAGGAACGTGCAACAACCTTCGGGCGCAGCCTGAACAGAGACAATCGCACAAGCCAAGAGCTGCTCGACGAGGCACTCAATGTATCGGCTAATGCGGATGTTATCATTGCAGCTTTAGGCGAATCATCAGAGATGAGCGGTGAAAGTAGCAGCCGCAGCAATCTGGATATGCCGGACGTGCAGCGCACATTATTGAAAGAATTACTAAAAACAGGTAAACCGGTGGTATTGGTTCTTTTCACCGGACGACCAGTAGTGTTAGCATGGGAAAACGAACATGTTCCGGCCATACTGAACGTCTGGTTCGGAGGTAGCGAAGCTGCTTATGCCATCAGTGATGTTCTGTTTGGCGATGCAAACCCTAGCGGTAAACTGACAACTACTTTTCCTCAAAATGTAGGTCAGCTTCCTTTGTACTACAGTCATAAGAATACCGGCCGCCCACTGGGTGAAGGCCGATGGTTCGAGAAGTTCCGCAGCAACTATCTGGATGTGAGCAACGATCCGCTTTATCCTTTTGGTTACGGACTGAGCTACACCACTTTTAAGTATAGCAATGTTTCACTAAGTTCGACAGCAATGAATAGTAATGGGGAGTTGACAGCTACTGTAACTGTGACCAACACAGGCGGCAGAGAAGGAAGCGAAGTAGTGCAACTTTATCTACGCGACTTGGTAGGCAGCATCACCCGCCCGGTGAAAGAGCTTAAAGGATTCAACAAAATAACCCTGAAAGCAGGAGAGTCAAAAGAGGTTTCCTTCAAAATTACACCCGAGCTACTTAAATTCTACAATGAAGACTTGCAGTTTGTGTGCGAACCGGGAGATTTCGATGTGATGATTGGAGGCAATAGCCGTGATGTGCAAACAGCACATTTTACTCTTAACCCATAAACAAGATAAAGAGATGAACCTATTCAAACAATTCATACTTCTGTTTATCGTATTTGCTGCAACAGGCTGCAAAGGAGGAAGTAAAGCCGACGACAACACCGAGGCCGAACTATCCGACGATGCACTGATGGACAGTGTGCAACGCAGTACATTCAACTATTTCTGGGATGGAGCCGAACCCACCAGTGGCATGGCTCGTGAACGCTATCATGTAGACGGAATCTATCCGGAAAATGATAAGAACATCGTAACGACAGGTGGAAGTGGTTTTGGTATCATGGCCATACTGGCAGGCATTGACCGTGGATATGTAACTCGCCAAGAAGGATTGGAAAGAATGAATAAAATAGTCGGCTTCCTCGAAAAAGCCGACCGTTTTCATGGCGCTTTTCCGCATTGGTGGAATGGAGAAACTGGAAAGGTGAAACCCTTCGGATTGAAAGACAATGGTGGTGACTTAGTAGAAACAGCTTTTTTGATACAAGGTTTATTGGCTGTACACCAATATTATCTCAATGGAAGCGAAGAGGAAAAAGCACTGGCGGCACGAATAGACAACATTTGGCAGGCAGTAGAATGGGATTGGTATCGTAACGAAAAGAATGTCCTCTACTGGCACTGGAGTCCCGACTATGCGTGGGAGATGAATTTCCCCGTACGAGGATATAATGAGTGCCTTATCATGTACGTGCTAGCTGCATCATCGCCCACACACGGAATACCGGCCGAAGTCTATCACGAAGGTTGGGCCGAGAGCGGAGCCATTGTATCGCCACACGAAGTAGAAGGCATCCCACTCCAGTTGCGCTATCAAGGCACTGATGCAAGTCCATTGTTTTGGGCACATTACTCGTTCCTAGGACTGAACCCTACTAATCTGGAAGATAAATATGCGTCCTATTTTGATGAGATGAAGAATCTTACACTTGTGAATCGGGCTTATTGCATCCGTAACCCTAAAAGTTACAAAGGATATGGTGATGATTGCTGGGGATTAACAGCAAGCTATTCGGTTGACGGATATGCTGCGCATGCGCCGAATGAAACGAGTGACCTGGGAGTGATCTCTCCCACTGCTGCACTTTCTTCCATCGTTTATACGCCAGAGTATTCATTAAAGGTAATGCGTCATCTTTATGCTATGGGCGATAAGGTTTATGGAAAATATGGCTTTTATGATGCTTTCAGCGAAACAGCCAATTGGTATCCAAAACGTTATCTGGCCATAGATCAGGGACCGATAGCCGTAATGATCGAGAATCATCGCTCGGGTTTGCTGTGGAAGCTCTTTATGAGTCATCCGGACGTGCAGCAAGGACTTAAGAAGTTAGGCTTCAATTAGCCACGAACAAAGCATCATGAACGAAAGATAATTCGGAACAAACAATCTTTCTGAAGTAACTACTCAGGTTGTTCTTTAGTTGTACAGTGATCCTCTACTGGCAGTTTCGCAATTGCCAGTAGGGTCTTATATCTTGAGATTTGATTTTTCTTTGCCGTATCTACGATTGAGTGTAATTG
>Ga0316613_10000764_pt1 | contig 23756 bp, 25 predicted proteins | sample OWC_soil_day10_C_2_FD_207647 | JGI IMG/M metagenome (GOLD analysis project Ga0316613, IMG submission 207647) | Wetland soil microbial communities from Old Woman Creek delta, Ohio, United States - OWC_soil_day10_CT_b | ecosystem: Environmental > Terrestrial > Soil > Wetlands | place: USA: Ohio...
ACGTTTGCATAGCAGTGATGGAGATGTTGCTAGAGCCGAGGTTGCTCTTAAAAGAGCTATGGTTCGTTTGAGAGTGGCAGAGCATAGTAAACATAAAATGTAATAATAAATCAAAGAAAGCGGATTGTGGAAAAATAATTGGAACCTATAGAATGGAAAATGAAAAAAAGAGTTTATTCTATAGGTTCTTTTTTTCATATCTTTGTATAAAGATAGAGGACTGATATGAGCCAAAAACTATTTAACAAATCAGATATAAAGATATTATCTAAAAAACAAAATGTTTTACGCGCAAATAGTCCATCAATCTGTTGTATTTTCTATGAATAATAAGTATAATTATAATAAAAAATTATAAAAGGAGAAAATACGTGGTTGATAGTTTTGATTTGAAAGTAATCAAGCAGATGATGGAACGGGCTCGAACTACTTGGGCTGAATTAGGAATCATTTTGGGATTATCAGCGCCAGGGGCGGCGGATCGAGTTCGTAAGTTAGAAGAAAGAGGTATAATCAAAGGATATTGTGCATTAGTAGACCCTGAAGCAATCGGTTATGGATTAGCTGCTTTTATTGCTATATTGTTAGAAAAGCCAGAGCATCGGAAAGGTTTTCTCGAGGCAGTACGTCGTAAGCCTGAAATTCAGGAATGTCACCATATTGCTGGAGAGGAGGATTATATCCTTAAAGTTCGGTGCAGGGGCACTCGTGACTTAGAAAGATTAGTGAGTGAAGATCTAAAATCCATTCCCGGTGTTGCTAAAACTCGTACAACAATTATTTTATCAACGGTTAAAGAAACGCCCATATTACCGATAAGGCTGGAGGGCGAATAGATGGATATTGCCTTGCTGATAAATGGATTTATACTCGGGTTTTCTATTGCCGCTCCAGTTGGGCCGATCGGTATTTTGTGTATTCGCCGGACGTTAACCAAAGGTATGCTGAATGGATTGGCCGCAGGCCTGGGTGCTGCAACAGCAGATGCCTGCTATGGAAGTGTAGCAGCTTTTGGACTCACTATCATTACTAGTCTATTAGTAGAAAATAATTTGTATTTACGTATTATGGGAAGCGCATTCTTATTCTATCTTGGATACACGACTTTTATTGCAAAACCCGCTGAACAGCGAGAAGATATTTATAATAATGGATGGATTAGTGCCTATTTTTCTACCTTTTTCTTAACAATTACGAACCCGCTAACCATCCTATCGTTTACAGCTATTTTTGCAGGTTTAGGAATGACTAGTACGAAAGGAAGCCATTTTTCCTCAGGATTACTCGTAGTAGGAGTGTTTTTAGGTTCTATTATGTGGTGGCTTATATTAAGTGGAGGTGTCCACATTTTACGTAATAAGTTTGATTACAAGCGACTTATATGGGTCAATCGGCTGTCAGGCATCTTAATTTCTGGATTTGGCATCATTTCTTTACTCGGTTTGTTATGAGTAGAGAGAAAAGAATATATGGAAAAATTTATGAAAAGTACTATATAAAATACCTAGGAGTTATATTAATTCCTAGGTATTTTATATAGTATATTATTTTAGTGGTTTAGGACTATCGCTGGAATCAAATTGATTTACAAAATCAATAAAGGCTTTGCAGGCTAATGGCAAGACTTTATTTGGCTTCCAAATAAGACCCATTTCTAAGAAGAGGTGGGGATGAAGGGGAATCTTAGTTACATGGTTTACCACTTTTATTGAATTCTTCGGTAAAAAGGAGATTCCGACCCCTTTAGCAACTAATGCCTTTATCGTTTGGAATTGGTTAGTTGATAGGGCTACCTTGGGTACTACATTGCATTTTGCGTATTCATCTAAAATAATTTTCCGCAAGACAAATCCTTCATTATAAAGTATGATGGGTTCATTTTTTAGTTGCTCAAAGGTTAAAAATGGTTGTGTACTAAGAGGATGGTCCGTAGGTAGGCAAACAACAATTTCCTGTGATGTAATCAGATGAGAATGAAGGTCTGTTAATTTTGACGGCAAAATGATTAGACCAACATGGACTTCTTCTTGTCTTACCAAATCGACGGCTGTTGAAGAGCCATCTTCAATCACTGACATAGTAAGAGACGGATAGCTTTTTTGGAAATCTGCAAATAACTGAGGGAAAACATAAGCTCCTAATAATGGCGGCACAGCAATACGAAAAGTACCTCTCGTCAAATTCTTATATTCAATCATTGTATTTTGTGCAGCAACCATTTTTGCAATAATCTCTTTTGCCAAGTCTAAAAATACGGCGCCTTCTTCCGTTAAAAGGATCTTTTTTTGCGTTCGGTCTAAAAGCTGGCAGCCTAATTCTTCTTCCAACTTGTGGATGGACTTAGAAATAGCAGGTTGGGAGATATGCAGCTTATTAGCGGCGGCGGTGAAGTTTGCTAATTCAGAAACGGTAACAAAATATTCTAATTCTCTAATATCCATTCTTTTTATACACCCCATATGATAACTTATAGTTATCATACCATGATTATTCGATATTTTCATTATGTTTAAGATAGTACTATACTAAAAGTGCGGATACTAATATTCCATTTGGAGCTGCAAAAGATATTCATGGTAAGGAGAATTGTTATGGAAAAAGAATATAATGGATTTGAGACAACTGTATTAAACGAGGATTATTCTCTAGCTGATGCTTACGCAGCCACAGCAGATAAAATTATGAGCAAAAAAGAAGCCGAGGATATTGATGTTTTATCAAGAGATTCAAAAAAGATAGTGCGCTATCAGGCTAAAGATGAAAAAATATATTATGGTATTGTAGAAGGTGAGACAATCCTTCAATTATTAAATGATTTTGCGGAAATTGCTAATGGTACATTTACTTATGATGGCAACAAGCTATTACTTGCTGATGTTAAACTTTTAGTTCCTGTAGAGCCATCAAAGATTGTGAATTTTGGCTGGACATTTGCCGGACATGCCAAAGAAACGGGTGGTAAGGCAAATTTGAAAGAGCCCTTTCTTTTCTTGAAACCGCAATCGGCACTGATTGCAGAACAAGAGACCATATGTTTGCCGCCAATCGATTTGACTAATAAAGTTGAGCTTGAAGGAGAAGTCGCACTGGTTATTGGTAAAAGTGGTAAAAACATTCCCGAAGAAGAAGCATTAAGTTATGTTTTTGGTTATACTGTGTTTAATGATGTTACGGCTAGAGATCTTACTAAGAGTGATCCTCAGTTTACACGCGGTAAAGGTTTTGATACTTTTGGACCGATTGGACCATGGGTGGTTACTGGTGTTGACCCTACTCACTTGAGAATTGTTACAACCCTAAATGGAGAAGTGGTACAGGATGGCAATACAAGTGAAATGTCTCTGAGCATTCCATTTCTAATTAGCTGGGTTTCAAAGATAATGACGTTAGAACCTGGTGATGTTTTGGCACTGGGATCACCTTCTGGAACATGTCCTATGAAGTCGGGTGATGTGGTAACGGTAGAGGTGGAGAAAATCGGGAAATTAACTAACTACGTAAAATAGATTTTTTATAACTATAAGAGATAAAACAAAGCATCGGGAATGTAACCTGTGTTTTTGTTTTGTCTCTTTTTTATTTGATGACTAAGATCTTCATCTATTAACGGCCTGTAGATTCTGACTAGGGTGGTTAGCAGCAATAAATTTACTCTAAAGGGTGTTTAGGATAACTTTAGTCTCCGCGAAAAAAACTGGCTGAATTGATCTAGGAAAATTAGGGGCGTCATATCAGTTTTGGTTTACTAAAAATTTAACTAAATGTTAACGTGGAAATAATAGTTAGCTTCATTTTTTGTGTTATCTTAGGAGTACAAATATAATCATTTTTTGTCTTAACTAGAGATACATAGTGTATAACTTCTGTCATTTGTTTAGGGATTCTTGGTTAGAAGGGGGAATTTTTTTGAGTTATTTACCTTTGTCAGAAATTGAGCCTGGAATGACTCTTAATCAAGTATTTGTAAGTCCAGATGGTAAGATGATTTTGGGTCAAGGAACGGTGGTTAATGAATATTTAATATCATGCTTAAAAGGATGGTCGGTAGAAGGGGCCGATGTGGTTGAGGCAGCAGCAGTTGAATTTAATTTTGCTGAAATTGAGAAAATGGTTTCAGATATTGTTATAGCCTTGGCAGATAATGCACCTATGGAAAAGCAAGCGCAAAATGCTGCTGAGGTACATACGGAAATAGAAACAGAATTAAAACGGATCTTTTTGCATACCAGGTATTATGGCGTTATACCTTTGGATACCATTATTAGTTTGGTAAATATGAGAATCTATCCAAGATTATCCCAAAAGGATTCTTTTGTACAATTGCATATAGAAGCGCCAGCCGGAGATTATCTGTACAGGCACGCATTAGATGTCGCTCTTATTTCTGGTTATCTTGGGCGCTGGCTAGGCTATGGTGACGGTGATATCTGGAATCTTGCTTTGGCCGGTTTGATGCATGATATTGGTAAAACTCGAATTAAATTCGAAATGTTAAGTAAGCCTGATGAGCTGAATTTGGAAGAGTTCAAAATTGCTAAAATTCATGCAAGTTATAGTCAGCAATTACTGGCTCAAGCAGGTATTGTCCCTAATATAGTTTTGGATGCGGTTCTTCAACATCATGAAAGAATTGATGGGTCAGGATACCCTTATGGGCGCAGTGGCACAGAAATTACTATGCTAGCTAGGATTGTTGCCATAGCTGATGTATATGATGCCCTCATTAGCAATCGCTACTACCGAAAAGGCGTTTCACCACAAGAAGCAATAGAAATAATGCTGTTTCAGATGCATGGTCAATTGGATACTCATGTTTTGGCTTGTCTAATCGAGCATATCAGGAATTTTGATATAGGAGATTTGCCGCTTGCTCTACATAATTTAGCAATGTAGAAAACTTATTTTATTGAAGTGAAATGAATTTTACATCATAAAGGTAGTTGTATAAACGAATTATAAGATTTACTTGTAAGGAGAGGATTTTCTTGCATAATCCACTGAAGATTTTGATTAGTGATGATTCATTATTATTGCGTAAAAAATTAAGAGAAGAATTAGAAAAAATAGGTTGTCAAGTATTTGAGGCTAAGGATGGACAAGAAGTGGTTGAAGCTTATTCTCAATGTCGTCCTGACGGAGTATTTATGGATATCGTTATGCCTAAGGTGAGCGGTCTAGATGCTTTGAAAAAGATTAAAGAAATAGATAGTACGGCAAGGGTTATTATGCTTTCTTCAACGGGCACTGCTTCTAATTTACTAGAGGCTCTTAAATTAGGTGCAATTGATTTTATTCAAAAGCCATACAATAGTACTCAAATAGTGAAAGCGGTAAATGATATTATTCGAAAGGAGAGTTAAATGTTTAGTCAATTTTTCGCTCAATATATATTAAACAAAGGGCTGATTACTCCAGCCCAAGTACAGGAGTGTCTTGAATGCAGGCGTGCAGTTCAAGTTAAGTTGGGTATATTAGCCATTAATCAAGGATTTCTTACGGCTGCGCAAGTAGAGGAAATTCACAGATTGCAGCATACGGTTGACAAAAGATTTGGTGAGATAGCCTTAGATGAAGGCTATTTGTCAGAAGAACAGCTCATGATTCTTTTAGATACACAAGAAAATGGTCATCTCAATTTTGGTCAGACTTTAGTTGATAAAGGCTTCATGAATTTAGAACAGCTTGCACATGTTTTAGATAATTTTAAACGAGAAAGCAATTTAGATCAACGGTCAGATTTATCACAGTTTAAAGAAAATATTCGTACACAATTAACTTTTTCAAAAGAAGATAAAAATGTAGAATTGTATTATGATTATATATCACTTTTTCTCCGGGCTATTGTTCGGTTTTTGGATACCAGTCCCTTACTGATATCAGCAACGCATGAGCAAGAACTGGATAGATGGGTTGTTTCACAAAGTATGACTGGGGATATTACTTTACATAGCAGTTTTACTGCTGAAGATAGTGTCTTGCTAGAATTGGCACGCCGTTATAGTGGGGAAGAAATTTATGAAATGAATGAGCTTGCCATTGATAGCACAGGAGAGTTTTTAAATGTTGCCAATGGTCTCTTTTGCATTAATCTTTCTAATATGGGATTAGATCTTGATCTCCATCCGCAAACAGTTACAAAAGGTGCTGCTTTTTTGGGGAAATCCCATTGTGCAGTAGGAATCAATACCGGATTCGGCAGAATTGATTTAGTCATGACTGGGGCGTAATTAAAGGAATCGGGACAGAGCTTTTATGGGGTGTTTATAATGAAGAAGCAGGCGTAGATCGCCTGCTTCTTTTTAGGAGTATAGAAGGTATAGGTTTTTGCTAGTTCGTGCAGAGACTATAGTGGATTCCAGATATCCAGGAAAGTTTATATAAGTGATAGTTAAGATAAGATTTATGAATGGATAATAGATTCGAACAACTTAACCATATAAGGATCAAAAAGTGTCCCGCTGCAACCTACTATTTTGAAAATTGCCTGGCGCGGCGTATTATTTTTCATGATCAGCCTATCATAATGATCAGTAAGGGCAATTAGACGAGCGAACTCAGTAATTTGCACTTTACGGAAGGAAAGTGGGCCGCTCCCGTCATAACACTCATGATGCTGTAGACATACTAAAGAAATTATCATATCCATGTCTAGATTGTTTCTTAATTTTTCAAAACCAAGGAAGGCATGATCTGTGTCTTCTTCGATAAAATCTTGCCCCATACCGCAATCGTGCATAAGAGCACACATTCCCAAATACTCTAAGTTTAGATAATCATAACCTTGTAGTAATCCCATATTAAGGGAAAGTATAGTAGTGCGAAGGCTATGGCGGAAAAGAAAATCTTTTTGAGGATCAATTTCAAGAAAGGTTTGAACTATAGGTTTTTCTAAAATGGAATAAATGACTTGTTCGATCTTAAAGGCATTTTTTTGGACATTCATTATTTTATCTTCTGTCAGATGTTTAAATAAAATAGTTAGAGTATCCATCGTCTGCTGTTTGACATGAAGAATTGTGCTGGAGGGAGGCGAGAAATCTACCTCTTCTTGGATCATAACTCTGCGGATTTTAAAATTATGAAGTCGATTTATATAAGATTCAGTTAGGGTGACACCTCGGGCAATAAGGATGGTTCCCCGAGAATCACAGAGGGTCTGATTGGCAATCATGCCTGGTTTTAGGTCATTTAAAGCATATGATTTCATTGATGTTCACCTGCCCTAAATTGGGCTTGAACATTAAAAAAAGTTTGTAGAACCATATCTCTATTTACAGGTTTCGCCATTATGGCAAAGGCACCATACTTAAGGGCTTCTTCAGAGATATAGTTTTGATTTCCTAAGGCTGAAACCATAATGATCTTCGCTTTTTTATCTGTCAATGAAATGATTTTGAGGGTTCCGAGTCCATCTAAGTCTGGCATAGTAATATCCATAAAAATAATTTCTGGTTTGAAAGAGCGATGCTTTTCTAATGCTTCAATACCATTCGATGCTTCGACAATCTCGATATCGCTGATTTCTGCAAAAAAATGTCTTAGAGTTGCTCGTGAAAAATCTGAGTCGTCTACGAGAAGTATTCGCATGTAAGTTCCTCCATATAGAAATTATTTTTAATAATAACAATTTCGCGTAATTCTCATTTATTTCCTTGTAAAAGAATATTAAGCTTTGGTTAAGGTTGATCAATAAATAGGAGTATAGAAGGTATAAATTTTTGTTATTCCGCACAAAGTTCCATATTATTGATGCTTAAACATTACTGGTTGGGATTTTAGTCCTTGGAATTTACTTGACTTACGAATAAGATGGCAATACAATAAAAGCGAATATATGTATATTTTGACAAATTTTTCAAAGGTTAATATTGGGCAAACTTACTGAAAGGTAAGGACGCAAAGCCGTGGGTCTAAGGATAGATTGTCTATGACTGCCAGGTTGCGAATTCGATTAGGTTGAATCCTGCAATTGGCACCAGCTTTCTATTGGCTGGTGTTTTTTTATCACCAAAATCAACAGTTAGTGGTTTATGTGGATATAAGATGCTGGAAAATCGAGTCTAGTGAGGTAAAGAAACTATTGGTTAAATAAGAGGTGACATATTTGAACCTACGAGCTAAAATAACATTGGTGCTAATAATAACTTTTAGTTTATTTATTTTTTTTGTTTATAGTTCATTACAGTATTTATTTGAAGCAAAGAATGTTAAAGATGATGGGGTTTGGTTGATTCCTACCATACAAGAAAATATAGATGATTTCGTAGGGCACCAAAATATTAATTATGCAGTTGGTTTAATCCTGTTTATCAGTTTACCTATTTTGTTACAAAAAAAAATTTTTTGTCGGCTAGATGCTTTAACTAGGAGCATTAGCCAGATTGCAAAAACACGGGATTTATCAGCGGCTCTTATAGTATCGGGAACCGATGAAATTGCTGCCTTGGCGAGAACAATTAATGATATGTTAGCTGCAATATCTTTCGAAATAATCTCAGGACAGCAAGAATTGAAGGAAGCGCAGGAAATTATTAAAAACTTAGAACAGCATGTCAGGGAAAAAACAACACAGCTGCGTAAGCAACTTTACACTGATCAACTTACAACGACTCCTAATCGTCTTCAGTTGATTGAAGATATGAAAGAAGCAACACAGCCTTGTCTGGCAATTATCAATGTTGAACAATTTCGTACTATCAACGAATTTTATGGTTACCAAACAGGAGATGATTTATTACAAGAGCTTGCAGAACGTCTTGTAAAACTGATAGAACCTTATCGCTATCAGCTCTACCGTTTGGCGGGGGATGAATATGCTATACTTGCAGATGGAGGAGATGAAAATCTTTTTAGTGACTGGATGCTAAGTATTCATAATATAATTGAGAAGGCGCCTTTTAAAATCCATGGTCACAACCATTATTTTTTTGTTACCGTTGGTATCGCGAGTGCTAAAGTTGATCCCTTAGAAAAAGCGCAAATGGCTCTGGAATATGCTAGACAGTGCTGTCTTCCGCTAAAGGTATATCATGATGATTTGCCGATGCGGGAAGCTTATCGCAACAATCTTCACTGGGTACATGAAGTGCAGGATGCAATTCAGGAAAATCGAGTTGTGGTTTATTACCAGCCAATTATGAATGCTTTAACCTCTAAAATTAGTAAGTATGAAGTACTTGTCCGTTTGCTTGGCCGAAATGGGCAGGTTGTTTCACCAGGAATTTTTTTGCCGATCATCAAGAAGACTAAATTGTATCCTCGTCTGACGGAAGTGGTAATTGAGAAATCTTTTGCCCACTTCGCGGACAAGGATGTTGATTTCTCAATCAATTTAAGTGCTGCAGATCTTTTAGATAATAGCGTTCAAGAATTGATATGGGAGTCATTAGCAGATAATCATATTGCGAAGCGGGTTACTTTTGAGTTTGTCGAATCAGAAGAATTTAAAAATCGAGATGATCTTTCACTATTTATTCGAAAAATTAAAGCGTGCGGTGCTAAAATTGCAATTGATGATTTTGGTAGTGGCTATTCCAATTTTGCATACATTCTGAATATGGAAGCTCATTATATTAAAATTGATGGATCATTAATTAGTGAAATCGGGACTAATCCTGCTATGGTGGCAATTGTTGAAAGTATTGTATACTTTGCCAAGCAACTTGGTATTAAGACAATTGCCGAATATGTTAGCTCAGAAGCCATATTTTATGAGGCAAAACGCATCGGTCTGGATTATTTACAAGGCTATTATATAGGAAAGCCTAGGCCCTATTTAGTTGAAGGGGCAGTACTATTCACATAGAAATGTTTTTTAGAGCAAAGTAAACCTTAGGAGTAAGGTTCGTCAATGATAAGAAATTTTACGTATGGTAGGTACCTCGAAGACCTTCTTTCTTAATAAGTTTAAAAAAGAAAAAGTCTCCCATAGTAGATAAATCTATTATGGGAGATTTCTTCTTTTAAAATGTTAGTTTCAAATTGTCATATTTAAGATATAAAGCATATTATACTAAAAATGCAATTATAGGGGAGATTTCGCCATGTTAGAATATTTGCTTTATAGCTTTCTTGGTATTGGTGTGGTTGTGTTGTATTACTTGTTTCGTGGCTTTATCAACCTTCCACCCGAGGAATAATAAATATTATTCTAGCAAAAAGGTAATCTGACAATCAGTAAAATTAAAGATTTTCAGATATCTTTTTTCTTATAAAAAACTAAGAGGACTCCGGCAATTCGGAGTCTTTTTTACGAGATGAAAGTATAAGTTTTTTGCTAATTCGCATAAGGTCTATATCATTAATGCTCTGCCATTATCATTTACATTACGCTTAGGCGATAGGAATAAGGATGAGGCAGTGTGTTTCTTATTCAATGACAAGCTACTCTAAGTGTAATTGAAATTCAGCTTGTATTAAGAACTTAATTAATATTTTTTTATTTAATTAGCTGTAATATTTATCCTACATAATGGGCAATACTAGAAGCAATAAATAAAAAAACACAAAGGATGTGAATAATGATGAATGTAGATGAACAAGAAGAAGACTGGCATGATAATCCAATCGTGATTTTTACAGGGGCATTACTTCTTTATACGGTTAGTCATTCGATTTTAGCACTAATTAATTTTTAGATGGTTAGAAATCCCTTGGCACAGTATTTTACTAAAACGGAAAGTTATTCTTATAGCAATCGGTTCATAGATGAAAAGCGTACCTCAAATGTTAGTTTTAAAGTCTAACTTGAGATGCGCTTTAAATTTGTGGGTTCTTTCTATGAGCTTAATAGGGTAGAAATCAAGACATTGGGCGTTACGCTGCTTATGTATTTGGAGGCAGTCGCAGGATTACGGTACCATAATATACTTTGGGTATATGTAGAAATAATGGAAGAAGAAAAGGCTGCGCTCTAAAAATGAGGGCGCAGCCTTTTTGGCATACTTGAGTGTTTTATTAAAGGTTTGGCATCATCGGGCAGCAAGGTCCACCTTCAGGACCTGGTCTGTGAGGAGGTCGTATCATATCAGCTACGGTTTTGGCTTGTTCCTCCGATAAGTCGGCAATATCCTTTAATTCTTGCAGGATATTAGGGCGATCATTAAACATTTGCTGATGATAAGCTTCTCGATCCTCAGGGCTCATCGCTTGCATTTTCTCTATTGCGGATTTTCGCTGGCTCGCTTTTTCTTTAAAGAAGTTTATTAGTTTTGCAGCCTGCTCCTGAGTGATAGTATTTTCCTTTACTAATGTATCTATTCTGGTGTTAATGTGCTGTTCCCAATTATCAAGATTAGGCATATCTTCAGGACCAGGTCTATGAGGAGGGCGTATCATATCAGCTATGATTTTGACTTGTTCTTCCGATAAGTCAGCAATATCCTTTAGTTCTTGTAGGATATTAGGACGATTATTAAACATTTGCTGATGATAAGCTTCTCGATCTTCAGGGTTCATCGCTTTCATTTTTTCCATTTCGGATTTTTGCTGGCTATCTTTTTCTTTAAAGAAGTTTACTAGTTTTGTAGCTTGGTCTTTCGTGATAGTACCTTCTTTTACTAACTTATCCAGATCCTCTTTAATATGTTTTTCTCTATGCTCAGGATTGGGGAAATTAGCATCATGCATGCCAGGTTTAGGCATTTGGTTATTCTGAACATCATAAGCCAGTGCTATTGCTCCGAAAGATAATGAAAAGCATCCAATTAACAATCCACTAACCATTTTCTTTGCAACATATTTCTTCATTTCAATTCTCTCCTTTATTAAGTGACCTGAGATCATTATGAAGGAAAATTGTTACAATTTAGTTACAAAGCAGTATATATTTGCTATATTTTTGCCTTAGTAAGATCAAACCAGAAAGTGACGCCGTCCTGAGTATTGTTTACACCGTAATCGTTGCCGTGCAATTCTTGGATTGCGCGGACAATGGATAGACCTAGACCATAGCCGCCATATTGTCTAGTACGAGCCTTATCTACTTTATAAAAGCTGGTCCATATTTTCTCAAGGCTTTCTTCTGGTATAGGGTGTCCAGAATTGTAAATAAAGACTCTGACTTGATTTTCTGTTTCTTGTACCCAGATTTTGATGGTCTTCTTGAGTTCGGCATGGTTGATGGCATTCGTAAAAAGGTTGAGCAAAACCTGTTCAATACGTAGTTCATCGCCATTCACAATATAAGGAGGTATTTGATTCGTTTCCAGAGATAAATCTTTTTCTGTCAGAATGGTGGAATATTTGAGAATCATGTCGTATAGCAGCAGCGAGAGGTCAAAATCAGTTCGATTCAACTGATAAAAGCCAGATTCAATTTGAGATAAATTCAGTAAGTCTTTAACTAGTATATCCATTTTTTCTGCTTCATCAATGATGACCGAGCAGTAAAAATTTTTACTCTCCTCATCCCGATTTATATTTTCTCGTAATCCCTCCGCATATCCTAGGATGAGAGAAAGAGGAGTTTTAAGTTCATGAGAAACACTAGATACAAAGTTTTTGCGCATTTTATCCAGTTTTCTTTCTTTTTCAACATCGGCCATGAGCTGTTGATTTTTTTGATTAAGTTCAAATATGGCAGTATCCAGCTGGTAAGATAAATGGTTAATATTTTTACCTAATTCGCCTATTTCATCGCCGCGGTTAATAATGCATTTCTGCGAAAAATCAAGTTGTGACATGCTCTGTGCAATGCGATTGAGTTCTAATATGGGGAGAGTAAATTTTTTTGCAAAGAAAAATGCCCAAAAACAACCAGCAGCAATGGAAAGTATGCCAGTAAAGATAATAAACTGACCTGCTACGCTGACACTCTCAGATACTAGAGTTAAGGGCTGTTTTATGATCAAAATATCTTCATTGTTCATTTGATGTCTGATCACCATGAAATCTATTTTTAAATCCTGGTCGTGCTCCCTCTCCAAAATAGTGCGGTTATCAATCATTTCTCTATTGCGGATAATCGGTGGCGGGCCTGGAGGAAAACGAGAGGGGGTGGTGCGAGAAAGGGCAGGATTATCAAGAGGATTAGGGAAATTTGGAGGTGGATGAGAGCCGGGGGCTGGTTCTTGATCCATAATCGGACCAAAGGAACTGTATTTGATATTGCCGTCCTTGCTGAAGATAAAAATTGCTGCGCCCAATGTGTTTGCAATTCGCTCTAGTTCCAAGGACATTTCCTTAGGATCACCTTGATAGCGATAATCAAAGTTGGTGCTGTTGGCAATAAGAGCATCTTTTTTTTGTGATGTATAAAAGAGTTCTAAACCAATACGGGTTAAGCCTAAGAACATAAGTACAAAAAATAGGACAAGCCCACTTAAGATAATGAAGAGTTTCGTCCGCAGTGAAACTATCATTTTTCTGCCTCAAATCGATAACCATATCCTCTGATGGTTTGTACCATCGTACTTTTATCTCCTAACTTGGTTCTCAGACGATTGATGTGAGTATCCACAGTTCGCAGATCGCCAAAATAATCATAGTTCCACACCTGGTTTAGAATTTGCTGGCGGCTTAACGCTTTGCCGCTATTCTCCGTTAAATAGGTAAGCAGTTCATATTCTTTAGGACTTAGATCAAGAGAATGATCATTAATGGATACTTGACGAGCTACTGTATTGATCTCTAATCCGTCATAAACGGTTGTCTTATCTTGCTCTATGCGACGAAATAGAGCATTTACCCTTGCAGTCAGAACCTTAGGGCTAAAAGGTTTCGTAACATACTCATCAGCACCAATCTCAAAAGCAAACAGCTGATCTACTTCTTCACCTTTAGCTGTAAGCATAATAACAGGAATATTGCTTTTCTTTCTAAGTTCCTTGCATACTGTCCAGCCGTCATGTTCCGGCATCATAACATCTAAAATTACTAGATCGATTTGTACGTTCGATAAGAGTTCCAATGCAACACTGCCATTATCTGCTTCTAGGATGCTATAGCCTTCTCGTATTAGAAAATCAGCAATCAATTTTCTGATACGAAGTTCATCATCAACAATCAAAACTATTTTATTCATGAATTAAGCCTCCTTGTGACTTGGCAAAATAAATCGTTTTGCTTTAAGAATAAAGAGTATTAGAGAAGATGTCAATGAATTGCTACATTGTATAAAACTCTGTAACAAAACTGTAACAATACTCCTTCATAATTAAAATAAGATCTTGAATCAAAGAAGAACTGGACATAAATCTATACAAAACTCGAAGAGAGTTTGCGTAAGATAGTATCAAAACAGGCTTCAATCTGTTTTCGACTAGAGGATCACTCAAAAAGAGGTGCATTTATGATTTTGCAAAAAGTTAAGCAATATAAAAAAAAGGTTGAAGCAATAGTTATCAGTGTCACGGGAGGTTTACTTGGTATATTTCTAGGTGTGATGGGAGCACGTATTGTTTCTCTCGTGGCTGGTTGGAATACGGTAATTTCCTCGATTGCTATCAGTGGTGCATTTTCTGTCTCCGTAATGATTGGCTTGTTTTTTGGAATTTATCCTGCCCGTAAAGCGGCGTTACTTGATCCGATTGATGCTCTTAGATATGAATAGAATAAGAGTGTATTTGGAGACAGAAGGGTTTTTAGTATATTTGGGGAAGTATATTTATTTAATAGTAGTACTTCTTATAACCTTACTGGGTTATCATATTTTTGTTATTAGCCAGTATATAAGCGAAATCTTACTATAAAGCTATTGGCAGAGTAAATAAAACTCTCATGTAGAATTTTCTACATGGGAGTTTTATTTTAAAAGCATAATTGTAATGGATTTTCGGGTGACGCAGATAGAGAATTATTTATGTGAAACATCTTTTAAAGTACGATATTCTTTAGCGATACGCACTGGTTTAGTCATAAAACGAACGGGAATGGAAAAAAGGAATGTTTTCAGATCTTTATGTATTTCTTGGCTAAGACGCGAGGGTTTTGTTATGATCCGTGAAAACAGCAATTCGCCATAGCTCTGACACGATGAGCTTCTTGGTGATTTTTCAAATTTAGCATTTTCCGTTAGTTGAGGAGTATCATCAACAGATAAAGAAGATGTTATAGTGGTTTTATGAGTCAAATGGCTTGGCAGAGGATTAGCAGTAATTTGTCTATAAGGACCAATTGTTTTTCCGCACTCTTCGCAAGAAATTTGTACAATTAGTTTGTTATTATATTCAATATCGTGCACAGCCTCTTGATTGCAGTGTAAACAGAATAGAACTGCTTTGAAAGTCTCTTTGCACATAACAGAACCCTCCTTATTTTCTGGGTGATTTTATTATTATATAATATGTAAGTTATTGATTCCAGATCATAGGGAAAAAGCAAAAGTATGAAATACTTACTTTAAAATAGTAAGCAAGATGTAGTATTATTGAACAATTGTTCTAGAACATTAACATTTGTTTAATAACGATTAATAAAAAAAGAGAACTCTTATAGTTATCTATAGAAATGCTTCTATGTTCGTTTCAGTATTTCCTGTGCCGTTTCTTCGTCAGTGATAAGTACATTGATAAATTTACCGTGAAGTGCACCTAAAATAGCATTGACCTTATATTGGCCACCACTACCCACACCGATGCGGATAGGAATGGGCTCAAGCATATCTAAAGGTGCAGCTATGAGCCGGTCCTCGAGAAAAGAATGAATGAGTCTACCATTTATATCAAAGAATTGACCTAATATGTTGCCTACGGCACCTAGTTCTTGGAGCTGCTTCATTTCCGCATTCGTAATACCGTTACTAACGATCAAAGATGAGTCAAGACTGACTTCTCCTAGACCAAACAAGCTTTTAGTACAACTTTGGGCTTTTAGCAAAACGCTGCTGACACCTGGGTCACTTAATAATGCTTTTTTAATTTTTGCTGAACTGACGATAGCTGGTGTGTTAAGCCATATGCCGGAGGCATTTAATTGTGCAGCTATGAGCTTGACGATTTCTTCAGGATTTATTTTTTCGCTGCTATTTAGTCCACCCATGAGTTGGATGACTGTTAAGTCCAAGCTTTTTTTCAATTGTAATGCTTTGCCGACCTCGTAAATGGAAGCTCCCCAAGCGATGCCTAAAATGTCATGATCTTGTAGCGTTCTTTGCAGGTAATCGGCGCAAGCTTTGCCGACGCCTTTAAGATTATCACTTAACGTATTCCCAGAGGGAATAACAATAGCTTCTTCTAAGTGAAAGCGAGCTTTCAAAGCATATTCTGTATCAAAGCAAGTGCGGAAATGATTCGCTATTTTTATTTCTACAATCCCTAGTTCTTTGGCTTTTGCTAAATATCGTGTGATGGTAGGCCGTGAACAGCCTAATTTACTTGCAATAATATCTTGGGTTAGGCCTTGTACATAATATAGCCAAGCAATTCTGGCAATAAATGTGGTTTCGTTATCATAAATAGCCATTATTTCACCTCAAAATTCAAAAAAAGAAAAAGCGCTTTTCTAAGACCAACCGCCTCATGGTCTTTAAATTATACTATGTTCTATTTCTACTGTAAAGCAGAATGAAATGGATTTAGGACTTCTAAAGTAAGGGGTTGTAAGATGTTAACGTCGATACAAATATTTAAGTGAAAAGTTGTTTTTATTATTGACAGAAAGCAGAATTTAAATTATTATAAAATTAAGAAATATTACAAAAGTAAATATGTTGAACATATGTTCAAAAACTCGTTTTAATACAGTGATCTTTACTTAATGCGTTAGAGGATTAATGTTGGTGAATGATATTTACTACTTGATATCCAGCTGATATTAATCTATTTTTTTCACTATTCATGAACATTCGTTCTTATATATGAACGAATGTTCATGGAGCTGAATTGAAATTGATTATCAAAGGAGTGATTTGTAGAGAGCAATTTTCAAAAAAACTACCATAATGACTAAGTATACAGGAGGAATGGGAAATGGAATTAAGTAAAGAAATGTTAGTATTTTGGTACAAAAAAATGTTACATACCCGGTTTTTTGAATCTCAAGTGGATACATTTTTTGCAAAAGGTATGATTCATGGTACGACTCATCTGTCAATTGGGCAAGAAGCTTTTGCTATCGGCTCCACAGCTGCTCTGCATGAAGATGATTTAATTACCAGTACCCACCGTGGACATGGAGAGTGTATTGGTAAAGATGCTGACCTTAATCTTATGATGGCTGAATTAATGGGAAAATCCAATGGCTATTGTAAAGGAAAGGGCGGTTCTATGCATATTGCGGATTTGGAAAAAGGCAATTTAGGAGCCAATGGGGTGGTTGGTGGTGGCTTTGCCATCGCAGTAGGGGCTGCTCTTACACAGCAGATGAAAAAGACGGGAAAAGTGGTATTATGTTTTTTTGGTGACGGAGCTAGTAATGAAGGTTCTTTTCATGAAGCTTTAAATTTAGCGGCTATTTGGAAATTACCCGTTGTGTTTATGTGCACCAATAATCATTATGGCATGTCCATGTCCGTTACAAGAAGTACGGCTGTTGGTAATGTGGCTGATCGTGCTAGTTCTTATGGCATGCTAGGTATTACCGTAGATGGCAATGACCCTATAAAAGTATATGAAGCTACTCTGGCGGCAGTAGAGCGTGCCAGAAATGGGGAAGGTCCCTCTATCGTGGAAGGGATCACTTATCGGTGGTTAGGCCATTCCAAGAGTGATGCGAATCGGTATCGGACGAAGGAAGAGATTCAATCATGGAAGGAGAGATGTCCTATTAAAGCCTTTGAAAAATACCTGATTGAAAAAAAGGTGATTACACAGCAAGAATCGGATGAGATTACTGCTAGTGCAAAAGTAGATATAGCTCATGCTGTGGAGTTTGCTCAGCAGGGTTCCTACCCTACTGCTGAAACCTTAGAAGAAGATGTTTATGCATAATGTTGTAAAGGAGTGGTGAGTGACTATGGCACTATTAACATACAAAGAGGCTGTACGGCAAGCCATGCAAGAAGAAATGCGCCGTGATGAGAATGTATTTTTATTAGGTGAAGATGTAGGAATATATGGTGGAGCTTTTGGTGTGTCATTAGGTATGCTGGAGGAATTTGGCGAGGAAAGAGTACGAGATACTCCTATTTCCGAAGGGGTAATTGCAGGTGCTGCGGCAGGTGCTGCTGTGACTGGTATGCGCCCTATTGCAGAAATTATGTTTAGTGACTTCATTACAATTGCCATGGATTCGCTAGTCAATCAGGCAGCTAAAATGCGATACATGTTTGGTGGCAAAGCAAAGGTGCCTATGGTACTTAGAATGCCGGGAGGTTCTGGAACGGGTGCTGCAGCACAGCATTCCCAAAGTCTGGAAGCTTGGCTTGTTCATGTACCTGGTTTAAAGGTAGTTATGCCTTCCACTCCCTATGATGTGAAAGGTTTGCTAAAAACGGCCATTCGCGATGATAACCCTGTTGTATTTATCGAGACAAAAACGGTTTATAACAAAAAAGGTGAGGTACCGGAAGATGATTATACCATACCTTTTGGGGTAGCAGATGTTAAAAGAGTTGGTAAAGATGTAACTGTATTTGCTACAGGTGTGATGGTCCACCGCTCGTTAGAAGCGGCAGAACTTTTAGCGAAAGAGGGTATTGATGTAGAAGTTATTGATCCTCGTACCTTGGTACCTTTCGATAAAGAAACATTGGTTAAATCCGTTATTAAGACAGGTAAATTAATTATTGTTCATGAGGCTTGCAAGCGAGGCGGTTTCGGTGGCGAGGTTGCTGCTGAAGTTATGGAAAGTGAAGCCTTTGATTATTTGGATGCACCGATAAAACGCATTGCAGGAAAAAACATTCCGATCCCTTATTGCATGGAACTGGAAAAAAGTGCTGTGCCTCAGGTAGATGATATTGTGAACGCAGTTAGGGAAATGGTATAAGAGGGGGGAATTAGTATGGCAACAGAACTGTTAATGCCAAAGCTTGGGATGACTATGGAAGAAGGTACGATTGTTACATGGTTTAAAAAGGTTGGCGATAGCATTGCGGAAGGCGAAATATTACTAGAGATATTGACCGATAAGGTGAATATGGAGGTAGAGGCTCCCGCCACTGGGCAAGTTTTAGCAATATTAGTTGCTGAAGGTGATATTGTTGAGGTTAATAAACCCATTGCTTATATTGGTCAGCCAGGAGAAAATGTGGAAAGTCATTCTGCTGCAACCTTAAAGATCAAAGAACAACAACCAACGCAGGTAGCAGCAGTGACTACGGTTACGCAAAATGCCGAGGGAATTGACGGTAAATTTAAAGCCAGTCCAGCCGCAAAACGCGTAGCCTGTGAGGAGGAGATCGATTTGCGTGTCGTTCCGCCTACCGGTCCTGGCGGCAGAATTATCGCAATCGATGTTAAAAATTATAAAGCAAGTCCTTTGGCGCAGAAAATTGCTCAAGATAAAGGCGTAGAACTGGCAGAGGTTGTGGGAACAGGTATTGGTGGAAAAATAATGAAAATAGATGTACAGCATGCTGTGACACAAGCAGATCCAAAAACGCAAGGAACCCGTAAATCTTTATCAGGAATGCGTAAAGTTATTGCAGATCATATGGTAGAAGCATGGGCAGCTCCTCATGTTACTCACAATATGGAAGTCAATATGTCGGGCATAGTAGAGTTGCGCAAAAAAATTATACCTGGCATTGAAAAACGCACAGGCGCTAAGCCATCTTATAATGATCTTATTATTAAAGTGGCAGCTAAAGCATTACGAGAATATCAGCAAGTCATTAATGCCAGATTGCATCCAGATGGCTTAGAAATTTGTGATGAAGTGAATGTAGGTATGGCAGTTGCTTTGCCAAATGGTTTAGTGGTGCCAGTTATTAAAAATGCAGATACTCTTAGTGTGGAACAAATTACGAAGCGAGCAAAAGAATTAGCAGCACGGGCGAAAGAAGGGAAATTGCTGCCTGATGAAATGTCAGGGGGCACTTTTACGGTAACCAATCTAGGAATGTATGGTATAGATACCTTTACTCCCATTGTGAATGCTCCAGAAGTTTGTATTCTTGGGGTTGGACAATTGCAGGATAAGCCAGTTGTCAAGGATGGAGAAATTGTAATCGAGCCGCGTATGTCTCTATCTCTTTCCTTTGACCATCGGGCAGTAGATGGAGCGCAAGCAGCAGAATTTCTAAGAAGAATAAAAGAATTATTAGAGGATTATTTACAGCTTATCTAAGATCGGCAAGTCTCTTTTAAGGAGGAAAAGTGATGAACTATCAGGTTGTAGTACTAGGGGGAGGACCAGGCGGCTATGTCGCTGCCATTAGAGCTGCGCAATGTGGACTAAAGGTGGCATTGGTGGAGAAAGATTCCTTAGGAGGAACATGCCTGAATCGGGGATGTATTCCTACTAAGGCTTTGCTCAGAAGCGCAGAAGTCTATGAAACGATAAATAGGGCAAAAGAATTTGGCATTGAAGCCTCCTCTGCTCACGTAGACGCTAAAAGAATTTTTGCTCGTAAGGATGGTATTGTAAAACAGCTGGTTAATGGTGTAAAAGGTTTAGTTCAGGCGTATAAAATCGATTTATATATAGGAAGTGGTAAGGTAATTACCCCTCATGAATTGGAAGTTAGCCAGAAATCTGGCATTAAAACCATTACAACAGAAAAGCTAATCTTGGCTACAGGTTCAAAACCTTTTATTCCGCCAATTCCTGGATTTGATACTCCGGGAGTAATAACAAGTGATGAAGCCTTAGATTTGGGAGAAATTCCAAAAACGATGGTGATTATCGGCGGCGGCGTTATCGGCTTGGAATTTGCTTATTTAATGCAGACTTTTGGCTGCAGGGTAACCATCATCGAGATGATGCCTGCTATTTTATCTATGGCAGACAAAGAAGTGGCAGAGGTACTAGTAAGCTCTTTGGAAAAGATGGGCGTTACCTTCTTTACCAATGCCAGAGTAAGTAAGATTTCAAAAGGAGAAACTGATTTAGTCGTTGAGTATCAGTATGAGAATGCAACTCATAGGGTAGAAGGCGAAAAAGTGCTAGTTTCAACTGGGCGGGCAGCTAACGTGGCAGGAATTGAGAGCTTAGGTTTACATGGAAAAAAGGGAATCCCTGTTAATGAGCAAATGGAAACAAACGTTTCAGGAGTTTACGCAATTGGAGATGTAGTAGGTGGTATTCAACTGGCACACGTGGCTTCCACTCAAGGTATTGTCGCAGCTGAAAATGCAGCAGGAATACCTTCACGCTATATTGGTGATGCTGTACCTTCCTGCATCTATACAAGTCCGGAGGCTGCATGGCTTGGTATGAACGAAGAAACAGCAAAAGAAAAATATACAACTATTAAAATAGGAAAATTTCCGTTCCAAGCAAGCGGTAAAGCCATGGCTTATGGAGAAACGAAAGGTTTTGTAAAAATAATTTGCGAGGCACAATATGGTGAAATCGTGGGAGTGCATATTGTCGGTCCCCATGCAACGGACCTTATTTCCGAAGGTGTGTTGGCTAAGTCTATGGAGGCTACACTGGAAGAACTGGCACATGCAATTCATCCTCATCCTACCTTGTCAGAGGCCATTATGGAGGCTGCTCATGTGGCAATGGGGCAAGGTATACACTTTATAGCAAAACAGTGATATAAAAAACCAAGGTCACAAAAAACAGGTCGGGATAGTATGCTTATTTCCTATTTTTCGTTAGTCTTGCATCTTCGCGTTTCAAAAAAAATTTTCTTGTAGCATTTAGAAATTGCTGTAGTGGTTTAGGAGGTGGAGCTGTGATTGTTATGGATTGGGGGCTGACGCCCTATCAGCATGGCTGGGAGTTTCAGCATTCTTTTGTCAAGGGGCGACGTCAGGGATATATTAACCAAGATGCATTGATATTACTGGAACATCCACCCGTCATTACTCTAGGGCGCAAAAGCGAAAGAGATAATATACTTGCAGATGATACCATGCTTGCAGCAAGAGCGTGTGATGTTCTTCATGTTGATCGGGGCGGGGATGTAACTTTCCACGGTCCAGGCCAGTTAGTCGGATATCCCTTGCTGGATCTTCGTCATTATGGTCAGGATGTTCATGCCTACGTGGAAAAATTGGAAGAAGTCATCATTCGTACCTTAAAAGATTATGGCATTGCAGCTGAAAGAGATGAATACTACACGGGTGTGTGGGTGGGAAGGGAAAAGATCTGTGCTATTGGTATCGGCATGAAAAGTTGGTTAAGCTATCATGGATTTGCCTTAAATCTTGATATTGACTTATCCTATTTCCAATTGATTACGCCCTGCGGGATTAAAGGGCGAGGTGTAACCAGCATGGCAAAGATATTGGGAAAAGTTCCTGCAATGCAGGCAGTAAAAGAAAAAATGACCATACACTTTATGTCAGTGTTTGGTATTGCTCATTGGGAGATAACAAAAGGGCGATGGTCAGGAGAAACAATAAAACCGTCGTGGTTAAAGGGGCATGTATCAGGCAATATCAATGTTAAAGAAGTCTATGGTATGTTGGATGAATTCTCCCTTACTACTGTTTGCTCTGGTGCTCATTGTCCTAACATTGGTGAGTGTTATGCTTCGCGGACAGCTACCTTTATGATATTAGGGAGTCAATGCACAAGGCGTTGCCGATTTTGTGCCGTTCCTAAAGGTATTGTCCAACCTTTAGATCAAGATGAACCGCGACGTGTTGCTCAAATGGTAAAGAAATTGGGGCTGAAATATGTAGTCATTACCTCTGTTACACGTGATGATCTTGCTGATGGTGGGGCTGAGCATTTCTCCCAAACCATACAAAGAGTTCGTGAACTATCTCCATCGACTTCGATTGAAGTTTTAATTCCGGATTTACAGGGGGAGGAAAGTGCATTGGATATCATTATTGCTGCCAAGCCTGAAGTGATTAATCACAATGTTGAAACCGTTTCGGCCTTATACCCTCTTGTACGTCCTCAAGCCAACTATCAGCGATCTTTACATGTGCTGCAATATGTGAAGAAAAATGCTCCTCATATATTGACCAAGTCAGGAATTATGGTTGGCCTGGGGGAAACTGCAGTTCAGGTTGCAGCTACTTTAGCCGATTTGCGCGGCGTAGGATGTGATCTTTTGACAGTAGGACAATATCTTGCTCCGTCGATAGACCACATCCCAGTTGCGGAATATATAGTTCCAGACCAGTTTCAACATTATCATCAATTAGCGCGGCAACTTGGCTTTTCTCACGCCGCCTGTGGTCCGCTGGTACGTTCCTCCTATCGTGCGGCAGATGGCTTTTTTCAGAAAAAAAGTCTTTCCTCTTAGTAGCGTTACTATTCTCATCCTGTCATAATGTGTTATCCGAATAATGAGGAGATTTTATGGCAGCGTATAATAATGCTGCATGTCATGCTCATCTTATTATCTAATTTTTTCAACGATAGTATTGCCGAAGAACACTGTAAAGTGTTAATCCGGCATTTTTTTTATGCATCAAAAAAGTCAATCAAGGAATTTGTAAAAAAATACCCTGAAATCTCTAAATTTGCCCATGAAAATAAACATCCTCCCACAAAAAGTAGGAGGAATGCTATAGAGTGTTATGTTTTATTTATAAGCGCCGGTGCATTGTTGCAGGAGTGTTGTAATTGTTTCATAGCCCGGTGCGTCTTCATATAGAATCTTATATAAACCAGTCAGCAGTGGTAGGACGCTGACCTTTAGTTTGGCCTCTTGTTCCAGTTGTTTTGCTAACAAATAGCCAAAACGAATGGCCGGATAGCCCTCGACGGTAATTCCTTCCGCCTTCATTTTAGCGATAGCC
>Ga0316613_10000765_pt1 | contig 23732 bp, 21 predicted proteins | sample OWC_soil_day10_C_2_FD_207647 | JGI IMG/M metagenome (GOLD analysis project Ga0316613, IMG submission 207647) | Wetland soil microbial communities from Old Woman Creek delta, Ohio, United States - OWC_soil_day10_CT_b | ecosystem: Environmental > Terrestrial > Soil > Wetlands | place: USA: Ohio...
TGTCGGTGTCGATGGGAACGAAATCGTCCTTGCCACGCGTCAGCGTGTTGTAGAGCCTGAGTGCCAAAAGCCCGTCTCCCCTTCGCCATGGAACGTGTAACCACGCCTCTGCCGGGCCGGCCGGGGGAACTCATCATCCGTTCTGGTCTTCGGGAAGATCGTTACGGGGACACGTCCGCGGCCGGCGTAAAGCTCAGCCACAAATAATGCTGGCAGTAATGGTGATGCGCGCGTCCCGGAACATGGTCGCCGATATGCCGTCAAACGCAGTTCGCCGTCAAGGGAAGCGGCAAAAAAACGCCGCCCGCAACATGCGGACGGCGGTACGCAGAGTCGAGATTTGCGCCGGACTTCACTCAAGCCAATCGGAGCACTTCACCGCCGGCGTATCGCCCCAAGGCATGATGGGAACACTGGACGTCGAGTTCTTCGGGCTGCCCTCGATCAGCTTGTCCGAATAGACGAGGTAGACGAGGACATTGCGCTTGGCATCGCAGCCTCGAACGATCTGCATCTTCTTGAAGAACAGCGAGCGGCTCTGACTATACATATCGGACCCTTGCTCGAACTTCTCCTTGAAGCTGATCGGACCGACCTGCCGGCAGGCGAGCGAAATATCGGACGTCTCCTCGGCAAGGCCGAGCATGCCCTTGACGCCGCCCTTCTCGGGCAGCGTGAAGTGGCAGGCGACGCCCTCCACCACGGGATCGTCGATGGCATAGACGGCAAGCTTATGGTCCGGCGTCAGGAAATGCCAGACCGTCGACCGTTTGAAGATGAGTTCTGGGTCGTCGGACGCCGACGCAAGCGAGGGGCCGAAGACGGCGAGACCCAGGCCCAGAAGGCCCACGAGCGACTTGGCTACATTCCGCATTTCAGAGGCATCCCGGCTTCAACGGACCGGACAGATCCCGGTCACCCTGCCGGACATATAAGCGTCCGTCGAGAGCGGCCAAGACCCCGCTGTCAGCGGAAGATGCTTTCACGACGCATGCCGGCCGTGGCACGCGCGAGCAGGCGGCCAAGCTCGACGTATCCCTTGGTCGAGAAATGGAGATTGTCATCGGCGTAGTTGTCGCAGGAATAGCGCTCGGCCGCGACACCCCCGGTCAGCGGCGGCTTGCCATATCCGCCGCAGGTGAAGACACCGTCGTCGATCGCCACGGGGTGAACCTTGTCGAAACGGCCGCCGAGCACCCCGATAGCGCGGTTCACCTCGAGCCGCTGGCCGTCGAGAGCACGGAAATCGGCGCCGCGCGGCGGGATGGTCAGCACGAGTACCGGCGTCTCCGGCCATAGGCGACGCAGCCTTTCGACGATCGTCTCGATGCCGATCGCCACGGCGCAGGCTGGCGTGCCGGCGGCAAGATCGTTGGTGCCGATCAGAAGTGCGATCGCCGCGGGCCGGAGATGCGACAAATCGGTGTTTTCAAGCCGCCAGAGCACGTTCGGAACCCGGTCGCCGCCGACCGCAAAATCGTAGATCGCAGTCGATGGAAAGGTGGTCGGCAGATCGGTGCGCCAGCCGGCAAACAGCGAGTCGCCGATCAACACGACATCGGCCCGTTCGGGACGCGCCGCCTGCACCCGCAGCGTCTCCTTGAGGCTCGGATAGATCAGCGTGCGCTGCGGCATCAGCGTGAGATCGATGGCAACCGGATCACAGGCGGGCTCCTCCGCCCGGGCTTCGGGGAGGGCCAGCAAGCCGGCGAGAAGGCCGAGAAGCAGCGGAAAACCGTACGACCGTCGCATCGCCCTCTCCTGTTGTGGAGTCCGGATCACGCGGCGCTCATTGTCCGACCGCGGCGGAAAGGCGTTCCCGCACCGCCTCGGCGCCGATCAGCGGCAGCAGCGGCGCAAGTTCCGGCCCATGATCGAGACCGGTCAGGGCCTTTCGCAGCGGCAAGAACAGATCACGCCCCTTGCGGCCGGTCTTCGCTTTCAACGCCGACGTCCATTCCCTGAAGCTATCGTCGGTCCAGGGCTCGGGCGGCAGGACCTCGCGCGCGGCTTCCAGGAAGTCGCGATCGGCCTCCTCGACCTGCGGCGTCACCGGACCGGTGATCAGCTTCCACCACTCGGCGGCGTCGGAAAGGCGCGTGCAGTTGCCCTTCACCGCCTGCCAGAAGGCCGGATGGGCAGGAATGCCGAGATCGGTCAACCGCTTCTGGACGGATGTATAATCGAAGCCGTGGACAATGCGGGCGTTCAGCGTCTTGAGTTCGCTCGGATCGAACTTGGCGGACGAACGGGAGACGGCGGCGAGGTCGAAGTCGGCAGCGAGGTCGGCGAGCGACCCGACCTTCTCAACAGCGTGCGACGTGCCGACATTGACGGCAAGCGAGGCCACGGCCTCGGGCTCATACCCCTCGGCGCGCAAGCTGCGCAGCGACAGAGATCCCGTCCGCTTGGAGAAGCCCTCGCCGGTGGCGTCGGTCAACAGGTTATGGTGGGCGAAGATTGGAACGGTGCCCCCCAGCGCCTCGAACAAGGCGATCTGGACGCCGGTGTTGGTGATGTGGTCACCGCCTCGAATGATGTGGGTGACCGACGTGTCGATGTCATCGACCACCGAGGTCAGCGTGTAGAGGTAGGTGCCATCGGCCCGGATCAACACGGGGTCCGACAATGAGGCGAGATCGACGGTCTCCTCGCCCCGGCAGAGATCCTGCCAGTGAACGAGGTGGCGACTCGGCGAGAGCGGATCGCTGTCGAAATTGGGCAGCAGGAAGCGCCAATGCGGCTGCCGTCCCTCTGCCTCAAGGCGGGCACGGTCGGCATCGGTCAGCTTCAGCGCGGCCCGATCGTAGATCGGCGGCAGATGCCGAGCCAGTCGGCGCTTGCGGGCATACTCCAACTCTTCCGCCGTCTCGTAGCAGGGATAGAGCAGTCCCTTGGCGACGAGGTCGACCTTGGCAGCCGCATAGCGGTCGATCCGGTCCGCCTGGCGGAAGGATGTGTGCGGCCGGATGCCAAGCCAGGCGAGATCGGCGACGATATTGGCCGCGTATTCCTCGGTCGAGCGGGCGCGGTCGGTATCGTCGAAGCGCAGGATGAACCGCCCACCGGTCTTCAGCGCGAACAGCCAGTTGAACAAGGCCGGACGGGCGTTGCCGATGTGAATGTTGCCGGTAGGGGACGGAGCGAAGCGGACGACAGTGTTCATGATCGTGGTTCTAGCCGAGACCAGCTCAAATGTCAGAGGTCTTTTCAGGAGACGAACATATGGACGGTGCGATCCGGTCCCGCCTTACGCCTTGCGCACCCACCGTCCCTCCCCGTCCTGTTGCCAGTAGGTAACGTCAAGGCCACGCGTCTTCAACGCCTTCCAGGCGGCTCGGGCTTCGGCCAGCGCCCCCTCATCGGTGCCGTCGAAGATCAGCACGAGACGCTCGTAGCGATCGGCGTCTTCCGGAAGCGGCGCCCGGTCGACGAGAAAGCGGACGGTGGCGCCATTGGGCGTTTCGGGACCGACGGCGAGATAGACCGGCTGCAACGCGGTGTGCCCGTCGGCGGCGGTACCATGCGGCAGGAAGGCGGCGTCATCGAAGGTCCAGAGATGACTGTCGAGGGCGGCGAGTCGCTCCGGCGTCCCCGCTTCCACCACGACGTGCCAGCCACGCTCGACCGACTTCTGCAGGAGCACCGGCAGAATCCGTTCGAGCGGCTGGCCGTCGAGGTGGTAAAACAGGGCCTCGGTCATCGATCGCTCGTCCATTGCACCGCAAACCCGAAATCTCCGGGTTCGCAATGAGGCCTATAGCCGCGTCGTCCCTTCCGGCGCGAGGTCCTCCGCCTTGGCGGAGGATGACGAGTTGAATATTTCGTCGTCACGGTCTGCGCAGACAGACCATCTCGGCCAAGAAGGACGCCCTCTGTCAGCTCTCGAAGCGGTTTCGCACCAGACGATCGAGCAGGCGCACGCCGAAGCCCGACGCCCAGGCGCGGTTGATGTCGGTCTCGGGGCTCGACATGGCGGTGCCGGCGATGTCGAGGTGCGCCCACGGCGTCTCGCCGACGAATCGCTTCAGGAACTGCGCCGCGGTGATCGAGCCGGCATTGCGGCCGCCGGAATTCTTCATGTCGGCGAAGCGGCTATCGATCAGCTTGTCGTAGTCCGGCCCCATCGGCATGCGCCACAGACGCTCGCCGGTGTCCTCGCCGGCCTTGACGAGGTCGCCGGCAAGCTGGTCGTCATTTGAGAACAATCCGGCGATCTGGGCACCGAGCGCCACCACGATGGCACCGGTCAGCGTGGCGAGATTGATCATGAAGGCCGGCTTGAAGCGATCGGCCGCGTAGGTCAGCACGTCGGCGAGAACGAGACGGCCCTCGGCATCGGTGTTGACCACCTCAATGGTCTGGCCCGACAGCGAGGTCAGAATGTCGCCGGGGCGGTAGGACCCGCCGTCGGGCATGTTCTCGACGATACCGAGGAGGCCGATGGCATTGACCTTCGCCTTGCGGCCGGCCAGCGCCCGGAACAGGCCGGTGACGGCAGCCGCACCGCCCATGTCGGCCTTCATGTCCTCCATGCCGCCGGCCGGCTTGATGGAGATACCGCCCGAATCGAAGACAAGGCCCTTGCCGATGAACACGGCCGGGCGATCGCCATCCTTGCCGCCGTTCCACTTCATGACGACGACGCGCGGCGGCCGAACGGACCCCTGGGCCACGGCGAGCAGCGCGCCCATGCCGATCTTCCTGATTTCCTTCTCGCCCAGCACCTCCACGTCGACACCGAGCTTCTTCAGCTTTTCGGCCTCGGCGGCGAATTCCAGCGGACCGAGCGCATTGGGCGCTTCGTGAACGAGGTCACGGGCGATCACGACGCCCTCGGCCACCGGTTCGACCTCGGCCCAGGCCTTCTTCAGCTTGCCGACATGTTCGGCGACGACGGTGACCGCAACGGGATCGGTCGCGTCGTCCTTCTTCTTGGTCTTGTACTTGTCGAACTCATAGGCACGCAGGCGAAGCCCCAGCAGGAATTCGGCACCGAGTTCGAGGGCAAGCGACCCGCCCGTCCCCTCGAGGACAACCGTCGCCGCCTTGGCCTTGAGCTCCTTCAGCTTGCCATAAACCTGCCCACCCAGCTTCAGCGCAGCCTTGTCGTCAAATTCGGCAGCCGGACCGACGCCGGCCAGAACGAGCCGCCCGACGGACAGGCCGGCCGGTGCGAGGATATCCAGGAACGAGCCGGCCTTGCCCGAGAAGCCGGTCGCAGCGACGGCCCGGCCGAGGCCGCCGGTCAGCTGGTCGAGCACGGCACTCCCCATGGACCCGGCCTTGTTATCCGGATCGACGAGAACGACCAGCACCGGGGCATCGGCCTCGAGCGTCTTGGAAAAGGAAAGAGTGGGAGCAGCCGCCATGATTTCATCCTGATTGCCGGGCACCCCTCAGCGAGTGCGACCCGAACTTGCCGGCCGAATGTGGCGCGTGACGAGGGAGAGAGCAAGACGGGAGTTGCATTCCGACGCGGTTACCGCTGGCGGGAGTCGGGCCGCCGTCCACGGGAGCCGAAAATTTATCCTTTTCGGGAAGGAAGGATTCACTATAGGCCTGCTAGCCTCAATTTCCCTGCTGTCGGAGGTTCGACAAGGTTTCACGATGCGGCGTTTCGGCACCTATCTCTTTTCGCGAACGCTCCTCGCCTTCTTCAGCGTGATGATGACGCTCGCCGGCATCGCATGGGTGACGCAGGCGCTCCGCCGCTTCGACCTCGTCACGGCCAAGGGGCAGGCGATCGCCGTTTATCTTGGTCTGACCATGCTATCGATGCCGCGCGTCCTTGGCGTGGTGGCGCCCTTCGCGCTGGTGGTCGCTCTGGTCATCGTCCTGCAGCGCCTGCAGTCGGACAGCGGCATCGTGGCGATCACAGCGGCCGGCGTGTCGCAGCGGCGCCTCGCCTTGCCATTCGTCGCCGCCGCGCTGACCGTGTCGGTCTTCGTTGGCGCGCTGGCCTTCTGGCTCAACCCGGGCGCCTCGCGTTCGGCCTACGACATGATGCAGACGGTGCGGGCAGACATCGTCGCCAACGTCATTCAGCCGGGCCGGTTCACCCAGGTCGATGCCGGCCTGACCTTTCACATTCGCAACCGCGACGGCGACGGATCGCTGCTCGACCTGTTCATCGTGGACGATCGCAGCTCGGAATTCTCCTTTACCTATTCCGCCAAGCGTGGCCGCCTCGCCGAGGTGATGGGCCGTTCGATGATCGTCATGGAACAGGGGACCGTCGAGCGAAAGGCCAAGGTCAGCGGCGCCAACACCTTCGTTACCTTCGGCTCCTATGCCTTCGATCTCAGCCAGCTCACCTCGAAGACGGGCAGCGTCAACTACGGGCTGTCAGAGCGGACGTTGGGCGAACTCCTCGACCTCCGCAAAGCCGGCGACGATCCGGAGATCGCTCCCGAGATCATGAATCGCCTTGCCGAGCCGATCTATCCGATCGCCCAGGCGCTCGCCGTCTTCCTGTTTCTCGGCTTTCCCACCAGCAATCGCCGCGGCCAGACATTGCCGGTGACGATGGCGATTATCGTCGGCTCGCTCGTGCGCGTGCTCGGCTTCGCCGTCATGGGTATCTCCAAGGGAACGCCGGAGATTGCCTTCGTCGCCGTCGCCGCACCGACCCTGCTCGTCGCCGCCTTCGCGGCCATGATCGCCGTTGGCGCTCATCCGGTTGTCTCCACCAGCTTCGCCGACAAGTTGATCGCCCGTCTACGGCGAGCGATGTCTAGCGGCCAGGAGGCCGCCCGATGATCGGTCGCTCGCTCGCTACCTATTTCACGCTGCGTTTTGCCAGTTGGATTCTCGGCATGTTTGTCGGCATTTTCCTGCTGGTGTTCCTGATTGATGCGATCGAGCTGCTGCGGTCGACCGGCGGGAGGGACGACATCTCGGTGGCCCTCGTCATTGCCGCGTCGGCCCTGCGCGTACCGGCGCTGATGGAACAAGTGTTGCCCTTCGCCGTACTGCTCGGCTCGATCGCTGCCTTCATGACGCTGTCGCGCGGCTCGGAACTGATGATCGTGCGGGCGGCGGGACTTTCCGTCTGGCAGTTCACGTTGCCCGCCCTTGCCTTCGCTCTCGCCCTCGGAATCGTCGCGTCGACGATTTACAATCCACTGGTGACGTCGGCCCGCAACCTGTCGAGCACCATCCTGGTCGGGGCCCGCGCAAGTGTGATGACGGCGCTCTTGTCGGGATCGGCCACACCGAGCTGGACACGGCAACGGACCGGCGACGGCAATGCCGTGCTGCACACCGAAGGCGTGTCTGATGGCGGGAATACCATCCTGAAGCCGGTGTTCTGGGTGTTCGGCGCCGACGGCATGCTCGCCGAGCGCATCGAGGCCAAGGTTGGCCGGCTCGAGCCGGGGCAGTGGCATCTTTCCGACGCATTGGTGATCGAAAGCAGCGGCACTCCCAAGCGTCACGACAGTTACTTTCTGGCGACGGCCCTGACCGCCGAGCAGGTCGCCGGCGGCCTCGGTTCGCCCGACAGCATCTCCTTCTGGCAGTTGCCAAGCGCGATCGCTCAGGCGCGGGCCTCGTCGCTGCCGGCAAACAGATTCAGCCTTCAGTTTCAATCGCTCCTGGCTCGACCGCTGCTCCTGGCGTCGATGGTGCTCATTGCCGCAACAGTGTCGCTGGGATTTGCACGATATGGCGGTGGCGAGAAGATGATTCTCGGTGGCGTCGTCGCGGGCTTCGTGCTTTATGTCGTCATCGAGGTTGCCCGTTCGCTGGGCAGCGAAGGACTGGTGTCACCGGTCCTTGCAGCGTGGGCGCCCTCTGTTGTGGCGATCTTGCTGGGTTCCACGGTTTTGTTGTTCCGCGAGGATGGGTGAGCGTGCGTAGATCTGTCGTATCGCAGGCATCGGAGCCGAGAACCGCTACCCGCCTTCTGTGCGGCGTGGCAGTGACGATTCTCGTCTTCCTGCCCGCCGGCGCCCTTGCCCAGTTCATCAAGGATACCTCGCTGACCGGCATGATCAGCTCGGCTAAGCAGCCGAGCGATGATGCCAAGATGATGATCGAGGCGGACACGGTCGCCTACGACATGGACGCCGATTCGGTGACCGCAAGCGGGCGCGTCGTCATCTACTATCTCGACCACGTGGTGGTGGCCGACGAGATCATCGTCAACCGCAAGACCAAGCGCGTCACGGCGGTTGGAAACGTCGAGATCACCGATCCTCAGGGCAACGTCGCCCGCAGCAATCGAATCGATCTCGACAACGAACTCGCCAACGGTGTTTTCGAGGGCCTCGAGCTCGTCACCTCCGAGCGGATCGCCTTCACGGCGCGCGACGCTAAACGCACCGGCGGCGACCTCACGGAATTCAACCAAGGTGCCTATCTTCCCTGCGTCGACTGCAATGGCGTGAAGGGCAAGAAGCCGATCTGGCAGATCAAGGCGAATCGGATCCTGCACAAGCAGAAGGATCAGACGATCGTCTTCGAGAATGCGACCTTCGAGTTCCTGGGCGTGCCGCTCGCCTGGGTGCCGGTGCTGTCGATGCCCGACCCATCAGTGAAGCAGAAGACGGGCTTCCTGATGCCAAGCGCCAAGCGCAGCGAGACACTCGGTTATTCGGTGAAGGTGCCCTATTATGTGGCGCTTGACCCAAGCTACAGCCTGACGCTGACGCCGACAGTCTATTCCCGCCAAGGCCTGCTGTTCTCGGGCAAGTGGCGGCAACGTCTCGAAACAGGGCAGTACTCGATCACGCTGTCAGGCATTCACCAGAACGCACAGGAGGCTTTCTCCGGGACGTCTGGCGATGAACTGTGGCGCGGCGCGGTGGAATCGAAGGGCAACTTTACGATCAACCAGAACTGGTCGTGGGGTTGGGACCTGGCGGTGGCAAGCGATACCACCTTCATGGATGACTACGATCTCGAGTCCGGCAACACGGACGTCGCGGTCAACAAGGTCTTTCTGACGGGTGTCCGCGACCGGAACCGTTTCGACATGACGGCCTACGGCCTGTTCGTGCAGCAGGACGATTCAAAGACGTCGACGTTGGCGCAGGACCAGGATCTGCAAGAAAAGCAGCCCTTCGTCTATCCGGTGATCGACCACAAGGTCTATGCCAAGGACCCGGTGTGGGGCGGCGAAGCGTCGCTGACGACCAACCTGACCAATCTCACCCGCAACCATGACGACATCTACCAGATCGACAGCAACGGTAACAAAGCCTTCGATCCCGGTGAAAAAACCCGCGTGAGGGCCGCTGCCGGCACCTTCGATCGCCTCAGTATCGATGCCATGTGGCGGCGGCGGATGGTCGACCAGACGGGGGGCGTGATGACGCCCTTCCTCTACTTCCGTGGCGACGCCATTTATTCCGATCCGAGCAACAGTGCCGTTCTGCCGGGGACGTCCAGCGGCCTCCTCGTGCGGGCAATGCCAGCGGCCGGCCTCGAATACAGCTATCCGGTGGCCATCACCGCGCCGGTCGGCAACCAGATCATCGAGCCGATCGCCCAATTGATCGTCCGCCCGAATGAGACGGAAGCCACCTACATTCCCAATGAAGACGCGCAGAGCCTCGTCTTCGACGCCAACAGCCTGTTCGACTACGACAAGTTCTCCGGCTACGACCGTGTCGAGGGTGGAACCCGCGCCAACGTCGGTATCCGTTATTCCGGGTCCTTCAGCCACGGCTTTGGCGTCAGCGGCACCTTTGGCCAATCGTTCCAGCTGGCCGGCGTCAATTCATTCGCCGAGGCGACACAATACGACACGGGTGCCTACTCCGGCCTCGAATCCGACGTTTCGGACTACGTGGCTGGCCTCAGTCTCAGCACGAAGACAGGCCTGCTCGCCAGCAGTGGTGTGCGCTTCGACAATGAGAATTTCGAGGTCAACCGCTTTGACAGCCAGATTCTCGGCATCAGCGGACCGCTGACGGCGGCGCTGACCTATGCCTATATCCGCTCGCAGCCCGACCTTGGCATCGACGAGGATCGCTCCGAGTTGCAGGCGGCCGCCAGCCTCAGACTCAGTGAGAATTGGCGGCTCTTCGGCTCGAGTCGCTACGATCTCATCAACGACGAGTTCGTCAGGCACGCGCTCGGCGTTGCCTTTGATGCGGAAGAGTTCTCGGTGTCCTTCTCCTATTCGAACGACCTGACGACCACCCCCAGCGATCAGACCTTCTATCTCCGGGCGGGATTCCGGACGCTCGGCGAGGTCGACACATCGTTCGGCGTCGACGAGTAGCGGTTCCGTTTATCGTGTGGCGCCTTGTTTCGCGAACCATCGACTTGACAAATTTTACCCGTAGATGCTCCCACGGTTCGGACAGCAGCGGGCGGAGACGGTCAACATGCATCACATCGTGACGATTGCGAGAAACATGCGGGGCGCGCTGCTTGCCGCGACCATTGCCGCGGTGACCTCGCTGTCGCCAGCGGGTACCGCCCTCATCGTCCCCGCCGAGGCTGCCAGCACCATCAAGGTGGTGGTCAACGACCAGGCCATCACGACGATGGACGTCCAGTCACGCGCGCGACTGCTGCAGCTTGCCATGCACCTTTCAGCCGGTGCATCCGCCAAGGCGGCGCTGGACGAACTGATCGACGAGCAGCTCCGCCTTCAGGAAGGGGCGCGGCGCGGCATCGTGGTCAGCGAGGACGCGGTGGTTGCCGCGCTCACCAGCATCGCCTCCCGATCCAAGATGACGCTGCCGCAGTTCGAACGGGCGCTTGGCCAAGGTGGCGTGACGGTCAAGACCTTCAAGGACCGCATCCGCGCCCAGATGGTCTGGGGGCGGATTGTTCGCGCCAAGATCCAGCAGGATATCAAGACGGAATCGGCCGATCTCATCCAGCAGATGCGCAATCGCGAAAAGAACGCCGACGCCGTTACAGCCAGCGACTACATGCTCCAGCGCGTGGTGTTCGCGGTGCAGCGGAGCGCCTCGCCGGCCGACGTCAACCGCCGAAAGGCCGAGGCCGAGGCATTGCGCGGCAAGTTCCGCAGTTGCACCGAGGGGTTGGCGTTCGTCAAAGGCCTCCGGGAAGTCGCGGTCATCAACGTCGGCCGCAAGCTGGCGAACGAAGTGCCGGGCGGCTTGAAGGAAGAGCTCGAAAAGACGAGCGAAGGCCGCCTGACGTCGCCGCAACGCTCCGACCTTGGCTTCGAGATGTATGCGGTGTGCAGCAAGATCGCGGTGACCGGCGAGGCCGCCATCTCGGCCGGCCTCGACGCCGAGGCGCTCGACAAGCGTGGCGAGGAAGCCTCGAAGAAGCTCACCCAGGAACTGAAGCAGAAAGCCAACATTATTTACCGCTGATCATGCCAGATACATCTGCGGTCAAGTTGGGATGTCCTCTTGCTCTGTCGGTCGGCGAGCCGGCCGGCATTGGCGTGGAGATCATCGCCAAGGCATGGCGTCTCAGACGAGAGAAGGCGTTGCCGGCTTTCTATGTGGTGGCTGATGCCACTTTCCTCGCAAGCCGTCTTGCCCGCCTCGGCCTTGAGGCCCCCATAGCGGTGGTGCCTCCGGAGATGGCGATCGCTGCCTTCGCCGACGCCCTGCCGGTGTTCGACCTCGACCACCCGATGGAGGACCGGCCCGGAGAATTGTCCGGCGCGACGGCGGCAGCCACCATCTCCGCCATCGAGACAGCGGTTCGACACGTCCGCGCGGGTCGCGCGAGCGGCATCGTCACCGCGCCAATCCAGAAATCGAACCTTTACGCCGCCGGGTTCAAGTTCCCCGGCCATACCGAGTTCCTTGGCGACCTTGCTCGGCAACTCTGGCCCGACGCGCCGCATGAGCCGGTGATGATGCTGGCCGGTCCGGAGCTGGCAACGGTGCCGGTCACCGTGCACATCGCGCTTCGCAAGGTGCCGGACGTGCTCACCGGCGAGATGATCATAGCAACCGGCCGCATCGTCGATCGTGAGATGAAGGCGAAATTCGGTCTCGCCCGGCCTCGGCTCGCCGTTGCCGGCATCAACCCGCATGCCGGCGAGGACGGCGCCATGGGACGCGAGGATATGGAGATCGTTGCGCCGGCCGTCGCCCAACTCAGGGCCGAGGGCATCGATGCCCGCGGACCGCTGCCGTCCGACACGCTGTTCCACGCCGCCGCCCGCAAGACCTATGACGTGGTGCTGGCCATGTACCACGATCAGGCGCTGATTCCGGTGAAGACCATCGCCTTCGATGAGACGGTCAACGTCACGCTCGGCCTGCCGTTCGTCCGGACATCGCCCGATCATGGCACGGCGCTCGACATCGCGCTCCGAGGCGTCGCCGATCCGTCGAGCCTGATTGCCGCCCTCCGCATGGCTGGCCGCATGGCGGCAACCGGAGCCCGGGCATGACCCAGATCGATGATCTGCCGCCGCTGCGCGACGTGATCGACCGGCACGGTCTGTCGGCGCTGAAAAGCCTCGGCCAGAACTTCCTGCTCGACCTCAACCTGACGGCCCGCATCGCCCGAGCCGCCGGCAGCCTCACTGGCCGAACCGTGGTCGAGATCGGCCCCGGCCCCGGTGGTCTGACGCGCGCTATCCTGGCGGCCGGTGCGGCCAAGGTACATGTGGTCGAGCGTGACCGGCGGGCGATCGCCGCGCTCGAGGAGATCGCTGCCTACTACCCCGGCCGGCTGCACGTCACCGAAGGCGATGCGCTCGCCGTCGACACCGCTGCGCTCGGTGACGAGCCACCGGTGATCATGGCCAACCTGCCCTACAACATCGCAACCCCGCTGCTCATCGGCTGGCTCTCCCCGGAAAGCTGGCCGCCACGCTGGACCGCGATGGTGCTGATGTTCCAGAAAGAGGTGGCCGACCGCATCACGGCCCAGGCCGGCGACGACGCCTATGGCCGCCTCGGCGTGCTGTGCGGCTGGCGCAGTCATGCGACGCAAATGTTCGACATTTCGCCCAAGGCCTTCGTGCCGCCGCCCAAGGTGACGTCGACGGTGGTGCATTTCACGCCGCGGCCCGAGCCCCTGCCCTGCGTTCAGACTGATCTTGAGGCCGTCACCGCTGCCGCCTTCGGCCAGCGTCGCAAGATGCTGAGGCAGAGCCTGAAGGCGCTTGGCGTCGATCCGGCCGCACTCTGTGCCGCTGCCGGTGTCGATCCAACGGCACGCGCCGAGACCGTCCCGGTCAAGGGCTTCGTTGATCTGGCAAACGTCTGGCGGGAGATGCGGTAGGCCCCTCAGGCCAGAAGCGTGCCGACGAACCCCTCAATGCCCTCTGCCGCGCGCGGTCGCCGGCTTCGCTCGGCGCGCAAGATGGCGATCAGGTCGGCAAAGGCGGCGTCGAGATCGTCATTGACGACGACATAATCAAAATTGCACCATTCGGCGATCTCGCGGCGAGCGTTGACCAGCCGCTTCTCGATCACCTCGGGCGCGTCCTCGGCCCGGCGGGTGAGACGCGAGCGCAGCTCGGCCATCGACGGCGGCAGAATGAACACCGACACGACGTCGACCGGCATCTTGTCGCGCAGTTGGGCCGCTCCCTGCCAATCGATGTCGAACAGCACGTCGCGTCCGGCAGCCAGCGCGTCCTCTACCGGCGCTTTCGGCGTGCCGTAGTAGTTGCCGTGCACCTCGGCCCACTCCAGGAGTTCGCCGCCGTCGCGCATCGACAGAAAGCGCTGCTGCGAGATGAAATGGTAATGCACACCGTTGATCTCGCTCGGGCGACGATCGCGCGTCGTCACCGAAATCGACAGCGTCATGTCGCGGTCGGTGTCGAGAATGTTGCGCGACAGCGTGCCCTTGCCGGCACCCGACGGCGAGGAAATGACAAACATCAACCCGCGACGGGGAAAGCGGATGTGCCTTTGATCAGCAGCGACCATGGGACTCACTCGACGTTCTGGACCTGCTCTTTGAACTGATCGACCACTGCCTTGAGGGCGAGGCCGATCCGCGTCAGGCTCGTGTCATTTGACTTGGAGCAGAGCGTATTCGACTCCCGGTTAAATTCCTGTGCCAGGAAGTCGAGCCGGCGGCCAACGGCAGCCTCGCTCGCCAATAGGTCGCGCGCTTGCGCGACATGGGCCTTGAGGCGGTCGATCTCCTCGCGCACGTCGGCCCGAGTGGCGATCAGCGCCGCTTCGACGTGCAGGCGCTGCGGATCGATGTCCTCGCGGGCCAGCAGCACGGCGAGCTGGTCCTCAAGACGATCCCGGATCGCCTCCGGCGTGCGGGCCGGCAGCGCTTCGACCTCGGCAACAAGGCGGGCGATCTCATCGACCTGATCACCGAGAATGCGAGCAAGCGTCATGCCCTCCGAGGCGCGTGAGGCCTGGAAATCGGCAAGTACCCTTTCGAAGGCGGCTGTGATCTCCGCCTCGAAGGCCTTGGCGCTTTCCTCGTCCGGCCCCGCCTCGACCACGTCTACGACGCCTCGAACGGAAAGAAGGCCGTCGAGCGAGGCATCGCGGATGCCCGGCGTGCCGGAATAGCGGCGGGCCGTGTCGATGAGGGCGGCGAGCAGCTTCTCGTCGATGCGGAACGTCTGCGACGAGGTCTCGCGCGTCACCGTCAGGTTGATCGACACGTTGCCGCGCGACAGGGTGTCCGACGCCTTGCGGCGGGTTGCCACCTCCACGGCGTCGAAGCCGGGCGGCAGGCGCAGCCGGAGATCCAACCCGCGTCCGTTGACCGAGCGCAGCTCCCAGGCGAAGCGGTTGCCGGCCGCCGAGCCATCGAGGCGGGCGAATCCTGTCATGCTCTTGAGCGGCATGGAATGTCCTCCAGTCAAAACCGGCTTTTACACCAGCCGGCTGGAGCGCCAAGCGAAAAATGCGGATTCCCTACCGAAACCGCCGCACGACGGCGGCCTTCACAGCCCTCCGACCGTGACATAGACTCTCCTCTCGCAACCAAGGGAGAAAGCCAATGGAATACCGTCTGCTTGGACGATCGGGCCTCAAGGTCTCCAGCCTCACCATGGGCACCATGACCTTCGGCGGCACGGGCGCCTTCGCCAAGGTCGGCACAGTCGGCCGTGCAGACGCGGCGCGGCTGGTCGATCTCTGCATCGACGCCGGTGTCAACCTGATCGACACCGCCGACGTCTACTCGGACGGTCTTTCAGAGGAAATTGTCGGCGACCTCATGCAGGAGCGGAAGGGCAAAGGCGTTCTCCTTGCGACCAAAGTCCGCTTTCCGATGGGGAACGGCCCCAACGATCGCGGCCTCAGCCGCCACCACATCATTGCCGGTTGCGAGGCCAGCCTTCGTCGTCTCAAGACCGAAACGATCGATCTCTATCAGGTGCATCAGTGGGACGGCCTGACGCCGGTCGAGGAGTTCGTGGAAGCGCTCGACGCTCTGGTGCGGGCCGGCAAGGTGCGCTACGTCGGCTGCTCCAACTTCTCCGGCTGGCACGTCATGAAGGCGCTCGGCGCCGCTGCCGCCGAGCACCGCCAGCGCTTCGTTTCGCAGCAGATCCACTACACCCTCGAAGCCCGTGAGGCCGAGTACGAGCTGGTTCCGATCTCGCTCGACCAAGGGCTCGGCATCCTGGTCTGGAGTCCGCTCGCCGGTGGCCTCCTGTCGGGCAAACACCGCCGCAATGCCGCACCGGAAGGCACGCGTCAGCTCGCCGGTTGGACGGAGCCGCCGATCCGCGACGAGAACCGCCTGTGGACCATCGTTGATGCGCTGGTCGACATCGCCGCGGCGCACGGCGTCAGCGGCGCACAGGTGGCACTCGCCTGGCTGCTCGGCCGGCCGGGCGTGACGTCGGTGGTGATCGGCGGTCGCAGCGAAGCGCAATTTGTCGACAACCTCAAGGCTGCCGATCTCCAGCTTTCCGCCGACGAGCGAAAGCGTCTCGATGAGGTCAGCGCGCTGCCGCTACTCTATCCCTACTGGCACCAGCTCCAGACCGCTAGAGATCGGCTGGGCCCAGCCGATCTCAGCCTGTTCGGCTTGCCATCGTAAGCAGACAAGGCAAAGCCGCGGCGAGGAATAGTTCGCCGCGGCTCGAAAAAGGAAAGTGGCCGCCTCTACCCCTTGCGCGGGCGCGTCGTCGATCCTCTGATCACCAACTCAATCGGCAGCTCTATGACCCGGTCGCCGACGCCATCCGGCTTATCGCCGAGGATAAGTTCGACCGCCGCTTCGCCCTTGCCGATGGCTGGCTGTCGAATCGTCGTGAGCGGAGGAAGCGAACTCGCCGCCTCCTCGATACCGTCGAAGCCGACCACCGAGAAGTCGTCGGGAATCTTGCGGCCGAGCGACTGCAGGTAGGTCATGACCTGAAGCGCCACGCGGTCGGAGGTGCAGACGAAGGCGGTGGTGTCCGGATGGGCGGCCAGCACCGCGTCAACGCCAGTGCAGACGCCCTCATAATCGGAACCAGTCTCGAACACCGGCTGCGGTGGCAGGCCGGCGGCGCGGAACACGTCGCGATAACCGAAAAGGCGCCGTCGCACCACTTCAAAGGACGACCGCTCAGCCCTGAGGTCGTCAACGAAGCCGACGCGCACTTCCTTTTCGGTCTCGAAGGTGAAAACGGCAAAATGCCGATGGCCAAGGTCGACGAGATGCTGCGCCGCTTCGCAAGCGCCGCGGTAATCATCGATCTTGACGACGTCGAGACCGGGACCGACGGGGAAGTCTACGGCCACGAACGGCAGACCACGCTTCTTGGCCAGCTCGACCAGCGTGTTGCCCTCGTTGAGGCAGTGGAGGACAAAGCCGTCGACCAGCGCCGTTCGGATGTTCCAGGCGGCGATCTCATCATCGGTCGCCGACACCAGCGAGATGCCGGCGCCCCGCGCCTCGCAGGCCCGGGCAACACCGGACAGGAACAAGCGGGTGTACTGGTCGTCGAAGAAGCAATTGAGCGGCCCGATGGCAACGACGCCGATGGCGTTGACGCGCCCGGCCCTCAGCAGGCGGCCGCGCGGATCTGGGCCTCGGTAGCCAAGCGACCGTGCCGCTTCCTCGACCCGCTCGCGGAGCGCTTCCGAGACGAGGCCCGGCCGATTGAAGACGTTCGACACCGTTCCCTGACTGACGCCAGCGGCACGCGCCACGTCGGCCAGCTTCACGGTCTTGTTCTGTGGAGTTGAACTTTCACCCATCTGTCCGTCCGATGCACCGGAACTCCGGCTGTAACTGACGAGGGACAACGGCGTCTCTCTTCCCGAGATCGCAACCTAAATCCGCACGACGCCCACCGGTCTGGGACCGGCAGGCGTCGCCCGGAAGTCTGCCGCCCATGCCCCCCGGCAAGCGACCGACTGATCAGTTCAACGATGCGACCGATCTCGTTGAAACGATATACGCAAAACACGCCAGAACGACAAGAAACTTGCGGTTCAGAACCATTCCGGCTGACCGCCAGCGGTTCGTTCGATGATAACGCGCCGTTTCCGAGCGCATAGCGATCAAGTTGGCTATCAGGAGAAGACCGACCGGAGGCCCGGCGCCAATGACCGCTTGACCCTTTTGCAGGGGGCGTTTCAGTTGCCCTTCCCGCCAGTACCGAAGCGTCCGGGAGCTGGACCGCCTGCCGATTGTGGGGGTGGCGGGCGAGTTTCTCCGGAGAAAGCGCGATGCCCTTCTCCGGAGAAGGCCGTCACAGGATGAAACGACTGAGGTCGGTGTTGCGGGCAAGGTCGCCGACCGCCCCCCTCACCGCCGCGCCGTCTACGGTGATCGTTTCTCCGGAGCGGTCAGGCGCCGAGAACGAGATGTCGTCGAGGATGCGCTCGAGCACCGTCTGCAGCCGTCGGGCACCGATGTTCTCGACCGTTGAGTTGACGTGCACGGCGATCTCGGCGATGGCGTCGATGGCGTCGTCGGTAAAGGCCAGCGTCACGCCTTCCGTCAGCATCAGCGCCACGTATTGCTTGATGAGACTGGCCTGCGGCTCGGTCAGGATGCGGCGGAAGTCGTCCTTGTCCAGCGGCTTCAGCTCGACGCGGATCGGCAACCGGCCCTGAAGTTCGGGCAGGAGATCCGAGGGCTTGGCGACATGGAAGGCGCCGGAGGCGATGAACAGGATGTGGTCGGTCTTCACCGACCCATGCTTGGTGGACACCGTCGTGCCTTCAATGAGCGGCAGGAGGTCACGCTGCACGCCCTCACGCGACACCGAGCCGTCGCGGCCATCCTTGGCGCAGATCTTGTCGATCTCGTCGAGAAAGACGATGCCGTTGTTCTCGACGGCATCGATCGCCTCGGCGACGATCTTGTCCTGGTCAATCAGCTTGTCGGCCTCCTCGGCGGTGAGCAGGTCGTGGCTGTCCTTGACGTTGATGCGGCGGGTCTTCTTCACGCCGCCCATCATCTTCTGCATCATCTCGGAGAGATTGATGACCTGTCCGCCCGGCATGCCGGGGATCTCCATGCCGCCCGCCCCGCCGGCCGAGGCGGTCAGCTCGACCTCGATTTCCTTGTCGTCGAGTTCGCCGGCCCTGAGCTTGCGGCGGAAGGTGTCGCGCGTCGACGGGCTCGCCGAGGTGCCGACCAGCGCATCGAGCACCCGCTCCTCGGCGGCCAGATGCGCCTTGGCTTCGACGTCCTTGCGTCGCTGTGTCCGGATGAGTGAGATGCCGACCTCAAGGAGATCGCGGACGATCTGCTCGACGTCGCGGCCGACATAGCCGATCTCGGTGAACTTGGTGGCCTCGACCTTGACGAAAGGCGCGTTGACCAGCCGGGCAAGACGACGGGAGATTTCCGTCTTGCCGACGCCGGTCGGACCGATCATCAGGATATTCTTCGGCAGCACCTCCTCGCGCAGCGAGGCGTCAAGCTGGAGGCGGCGCCAGCGGTTGCGAAGGGCGATGGCGACGGCGCGCTTGGCATCCTTCTGGCCAACGATGTGGCGGTCGAGTTCGGAAACGATCTCGCGGGGAGAGAAATCGGGCATAGTTTGTCCTCAGATGGAACCTAAACCTTGCTCAAGACACGCTGAGATGAGTCAGATGGCGAGATGCACGAGAACCGGAGCGGAGCGAACTTTGGGTCGTCAGCAGCGGAAGCGCCGGGATCGAAGCTAGATGACCATTTCAGTAGAGTTCTGGGCGGGGTTTCAGGCCTTGGGCAGGCTTTCGACCACCACGTTTTCATTGGTGTAGATGCAGATGTCGGCGGCGATCTTCATTGCCTTGCGGGCGATCGTCTCGGCGTCATTGCCGCTATCGGCGAGCGCGCGGGCGGCGGCAAGCGCATAGGTGCCGCCGGAACCGATGCCGGCGATACCACCCTCCGGCTCCAGCACATCGCCTGTGCCGGTCAGCACCAGCGTCACGGATGCGTCGGCAACGATCATCATCGCCTCGAGGCGACGGAGATAGCGGTCGGTTCGCCAATCCTTGGCGAGTTCGACGCAGGCGCGCATCAGCTGACCGGGATACTGCTCCAGCTTGGCTTCCAGGCGCTCGAACAATGTGAAAGCGTCGGCCGTGGCGCCGGCAAAGCCGGCGATGACGTCGCCGCGGCCAAGCGGCCGGACCTTCTTCGCCGTGTGCTTGATCACCGTGGCGCCAAGCGTGACCTGCCCGTCGCCGGCGATCACCACCTTGCCGTCCTTGCGGACCGAAACAATGGTGGTGCCGTACCAGGTAGACGGGTTTGTGTGTTCCATCATGGGATGCTCCTTGCGGCAACGGCCGTCCGCCCGTGGCGCGGAAGCCGTCCCTGAATGACGCCTTTATGTAGGAGACGAATGCCTCTATGCAACTTGCCTCAGGCAAAGCCCGCATCACGGTTCCGAAACCGTCCCGATCGGCAGGAGATCTCCCGATGAAGCTCATGGCCTTCGGCCTCGGCTACAGCGCCAAGGCGGCGCTCAGCCGCCTCGCCCCGACTGAAGCGGTCGGCACCACACGATCGCCGGCAAAGGCCGCCGCCCTCGCCCCGCTCGCCGACATGCGCCTTTTCGACGGCTCGAGCGAGACCGCCGAAGCGCTACGGCCCGCGCTTCGTGGTGTCACCCATGTCCTCGTCTCCATCGCCCCCTCGGAAGGGCCGGACGGTGGTGACCGCGTGTTGCCGGTACTTGCCAACGCACTCGCCGCCGAGACATCGATCGTCGCGGTTGCCTACCTGTCGACGGTCGGTGTCTACGGCGATCATGGCGGCGCCTGGGTGGATGAAACCTCCGACTGCCGCCCGAAGAGCGCTCGGTCGGTGGCTCGCGTGAAGGCGGAAAACGAATGGCTCGCCTTCGGCGCGCGGACCAGCGTGGCGGTGAGCGTGTTGCGGCTTTCGGGCATCTACGGGCCGGGCCGCAACGCCTTCGTCAACCTCGCGGACGGTAGTGCCCGCCGCCTTGTCAAGCCGGGTCAGGTGTTCAACCGAATCCACGTCGAAGACATCGCGGCGGCAGTCGAGCGGGTCTTCGCGACACGCGCCAGCGGCCTTTACAACATCACCGATGACGAGCCGGCACCGCCGCAGGATGTCATTGCTTACGCGGCCCAACTGATGGGCGTTCCGCCGCCACCCGAACAGGACTTCGAGACGGCCGAGTTGTCGCCGATGGCTCGCAGCTTCTATGGTGAGAACAAGCGGGTGGCGAACGGCCGGAGCAAGTCCGATCTCGGGCTTGTCTACGCCTACCCCGACTATCGCACCGCCTTCGCCCGCATGTGGGCCGGAGAAAGCTGGCGCTGAGCGACAAGCGCCCCCGCCGTGCGGGACGACGGGGCGATCGGGTGAGTGCGGTAGCGCCGATCAGGCGAGCGAGGACGCCGCCTTCTGCAGTTTGTTGGCAGTCTCGTCGATCGACTGGGTCGAATGACTGATGTCGGCCAGCGCCTTGGCGATTTGTTCGACGCCGTCGGCGGCCGTGTGCATGCTACCGGACATGTTCTGCGTCACGGCGGCTTGTTCCTCGACGGCGGCGGCAATCGACGAGGATATGTCGTTGATGCGGGCAATAATGGTGGTGATGCCGTCGATGGATTGCACCGCCTTGGTGGAGATGGTCTGAACGGCGGCTATTTCACTGGCGATTTCGTCAGTCGCCCGCGAGGTCTGGGCGGCGAGCTGCTTCACCTCCTGCGCGACCACCGCGAAACCCTTGCCCATCTCGCCAGCCCGTGCCGCCTCGATGGTGGCATTGAGGGCGAGAAGATTGGTCTGGCCGGCGATGGTGTTGATCAGTTCGACCACCTGGTCGATCTTCTGGGCTGCCGTCGCCAGGCCGGACACCACCTTGGTCGCAGTTTCAGCCTGCGTGACGGCTTCCTGGGAAACCGAAAGGGCGACGCTCACCTGACGGCTGATTTCGGCGACAGAGGACGCGAGTTCCTCCGCCCCGGCGGCCACCGCCTGCACGTTGGAGGCCGTGGTGCCAGCGGTCGCGTTGGCACCCGCCGCCTCGGAGTTCGAGCGGGCGATCATGCTGGCCACCTCGACGAGTTCGCGGTTGATGTCCGCCTGGGCGGTCTGCCGCGTGCGGCGACGGTTCATGACGGCGGTGATGTCGGTCGCGAACTTGGTGACGCGGATGAGCCGGCCGGTGACGTCAAAGATCGGATTGTAGGTCGCCTGCAGGAAAACGTCGCGATTGCCTTTACCGATCCGGTGGAATTCATCCGACTTGAACTGGCCTGCCCGCAGGTCTTCCCAGAACTTCCTGTAAGCTGGACTGGCGCGCTCCTCGGATGTGACGAACATCGAATGGTGCTTGCCGACGATCTCCTCAGGCCGATAGCCGAGTACCTTCAGGAAATTCTCGTTGGCCTCGATGATCGTACCATCCGGCTCGAAGGAGATCACCGCCTGAGCGCGGTTGATGGCATCGATCTGGCCCTGTACCCGGGCGTCGTTCAGTTTGCGTTCGGTCACATCGGTGGCAACCTTGACGACGCGATAGACCTTGCCGGATTTGTCCAGCAACGGGTTGTAGGTGCCTTGGATCCAGACGGAGCGCCCTCCCCTGGCGACGCGCGGGAACTCAGCGGACAGGAACTTGCCAGCCAGCAGATCACGCCAGAAAGCGGCATAGGCGGCGCCCTGGGCTTCGTTGGGATCTACGAACATCGAATGATGTTTTCCGACAATGTCGGAGAGCTCGTAGCCCATCACCTTCAGGAAATTGGCGTTGGCGGTGATGATCTTGCCGGCCGGATCGAATTCGATGACTGCCTGTGAACGGTCGAGAGCCGCGAGCACCGCAGCCTCATGATTTGAAAACGGCCACATGAGTCTCAGCTCCTACCTGCTCCGCCCGGCGAGGACCTCCGAACGGTCACTCCAGAAATCGATCGATTCACAAGCACGGCCACAATGAAAGATGACCAGCAAATAGCGTCCCCGTCGGCCGCTACATTGCCTATCATTCTCATCTAATCGACGATCCATTTACGGAGAGTTTATGCCATCTGAAATGTGAATAGATGATGTGCTCTGTCTTTGGCTTACTGCTCCTCGCCAGCGGTCGCGAGGCCCTGATGCCGGCCGCGTGCGACGCCCTGCAACCCTGCGCGCACCACGCCGGGCACGTCGGTTTCCCGTCTACCGCAGCCCTGGCCGGCGCCATGGGACTGGCGCCCGTCCATCGAGCCGTATAAGAAATGGGCGCCTTTTCAATCGCGGTGACCCCAATGCTGAAAGCACGTGTCATCCCCTGTCTGGACGTCAAGGACGGCCGGGTGGTCAAGGGGGTCAACTTCGTCGATCTCATCGATGCCGGTGATCCGGTCGAGGCCGCCGCCGCCTATGACGCGGCCGGCGCCGATGAGCTCTGCTTCCTCGACATCACCGCCAGCCATGAGAATCGCGGCACCCTCCTCGACGTGGTCCGCCGCACCGCCGAGCGCTGCTTCATGCCGGTGACGGTGGGTGGCGGCGTCCGGTCGGTCGACGATATCCGCGAACTGCTGCTCGCCGGTGCCGACAAGGCGTCGATCATGTCGGCCGCTGTCCGCGACCGCGACCTCGTGCGCCGTGCCTCTGAGAAGTTCGGTGACCAGTGCATCGTCGTCGCCATCGACGCCAAGCGCGTCTCATCGGACGATGGCCGACCGCGCTGGGAGGTGTTCACCCACGGCGGCCGTCAGGCAACCGGCATCGACGCCGTGGAATACGCCCAGGAAGTCGTTTCGCTCGGCGCCGGGGAAATCCTGTTGACCTCAATGGACCGCGACGGCACCAAGATCGGCTTCGACCTGGAACTGACCCGCACCATTGCCGACGCGGTGTCGGTGCCGGTGATCGCCTCGGGCGGCGTTGGCACGCTGGACCACCTCGTCGAGGGTATTCGCGACGGCCACGCCACTGCCGTGCTTGCCGCGTCGATCTTTCACTTCGGCACTTTCACCATCGGCGAGGCCAAGGCGCATCTCGCTGCGGCCGGCGTTCCCGTCCGCCTCCAGGGATGAACGGCATGGCTGACAGCACCTTTACCCTTTCCGACCTCGAGGCGATCGTCGCCGATCGCCTCAGCAACGGCGACGCCACCTCCTACACTCGCAAGTTGGCCGAAAAGGGCCTCTCCAAGGCGGCGCAGAAGCTCGGCGAGGAAGCCGTGGAGACGGTGATCGCCGCCGTCTCCGGTGACGCCGACGCGGTGACCTACGAAAGCGCCGACCTCCTCTATCATCTCGTCGTGGTGCTGGCGCTCAAGGGCGTGCCGCTCGACGACGTACTCGCCGAACTCCGGCGCCGCACGGCGCAGTCCGGCCTGCAGGAAAAAGCCAGCCGCCCGGCCGACTGACCTCACGACATGGCGCGCCGGCCGTGGCCGGCGGCCAATTTCCCACCATGCA
>Ga0316613_10000767_pt1 | contig 23677 bp, 21 predicted proteins | sample OWC_soil_day10_C_2_FD_207647 | JGI IMG/M metagenome (GOLD analysis project Ga0316613, IMG submission 207647) | Wetland soil microbial communities from Old Woman Creek delta, Ohio, United States - OWC_soil_day10_CT_b | ecosystem: Environmental > Terrestrial > Soil > Wetlands | place: USA: Ohio...
TGTAAAATAGACTTTCAGATACTACTTACATTTACCGTCAAAATACAAAACTCCTGCAAAGATAAATCTACTTGCAGGAGTTCGTTGTTATATTTACTTCCCATCCAATGAAAGGCCATCTGCCCCATCCTTAATATAAGCTATTAGATACACCTGCAAATTTTGTTGATTATCTTCTTGCAGAAAACTTAAAATCTAAAAATATTGGACCCATAAGGGTAGAATGAAGACATATGATGACATTTTCTATTTATGTAAGGTGAAATTAAGGTTATCACAATCATCTGTTAAATAAACTTTCCCGCGGTATGTTCTGTATTTTTCTTTACCTATCGTTACCCAGTACGTTTTGCTTGTTAATGGCAAGTAGATTGTATAATTACCTCGATTGTTAGTATTTGCAATTTGTATATTTTTCAAGCCTCCTTCCATTTCAAACACTATTTTTGCTCCCTCAATTGGTCTCAAATTTGCATCCGTTATTTTCCCAGAAATAAGGTACCTTGAGGTTGCCGCCGCAGTATTAAAATAAAACACGTTTACGAGAAGAACAGAGCAGAGAATAATCAGTAAATTCTTTTTGTTTTTCAAACAAAGCACTCCTTATCAGTAATAGAAGTTTTTAATACAAGTAAACAATATAATACTATAAATGTATGACGAAAGTATGACAGAAAAAACCACCTACCCGAAGATAGGTGGTGCATCTTTTTAATGACTCCAGTATATGTGTTGAATTATTTATACTATATTAAGATAATAATTACAATCTGATGACAAATTCGTACTTACCAACGGATCTGTACTGCTTACGTTCTCAAGTCACGAAGGTGAATCAAATCATCAACGGTAAGTGCAAAAGAAAAACGATATCCACCAATAACCTCTGTTGGCCGCAAGTCTGGAAGTTCAATGTATGGATGGTTAAAAATATTCATTGAAGCTTCCCCTTTCCAGATGGGCGATACTATAACATCACGTGATTTAAGCTGAACGATTTCGTGTACTGCAGGTTTCCCATGTTTGCCCGCAGCAAGTTCTGGAAAATATCGTACATTGACGGCTCTTGCAAAATTAGGAGTAGGCAGCGAATCAGTTAATCTGTTAAGCGTAATTTGTGCTTCGATCAAACGACGGCCTTTGACGGATAAATTGGCACCAAACTTTCCACCTAGACCTATAACAGGATTGGCCTTTGATGGCAAATTATAAGCTCGTGTAATCCATGTTGATCCTAATTGTTTAGGCCACCCTTGAACCAGACCTCGCATTAAAGAAATATCTTGGTCAACCCATATAAATGGGCAATAAGCTACAGGTTTCCCCTCAAATTGGGCAGATAATAATATAATAGTTTCACAATATTGACTACAAATAGGATCTAGAAATTCTTCACCCGCCTCACTGGAGTACTGCCACTCAATAAAATATGCCGCACAGCGGTTTGAAGCTAAATTCAGACCATCGGGTAGAAAAGCTGCAGCAGCTATTGAATCTACCTCATATTCGACTGCAAGCGCATTACCTACATAATGCCATGGTGGTTGCGGCACAAGACTTGATGTACCTTGTGGTGTTCGTGGAAGTGTATATCCTTTAAGCATTATATTCATCCTCCTTCTTATACTTAAGTTAGCAAATTAAGTATAAGTTGTATTGTAAAAAATTGACGACACTACTATCAATAGATTTGATTATATATGCTTTGTAATTGTCTTATCCGCCATTCTCTGCTTAGTAGTTTTATTTTTAACTTTGTGAGGTATTACGCTTATATTTCTGGTTCACTGCTAATTAAAAATTACTCACGTTTTTAAGAAATTGGCGATTTTTACCTCTCTCATTTTGGCCTGCTTGTCATACTTTTGTCGCATTTACAGGCTATGATTAAGTATAGGTTAATCATAGCCTCGTACATATGATAACTAGTGAATATTACTAGATAAAGTCAATTCTTAGGAGGATTTATTATGAAAAAAACTGCCCTTACCGTGGTCTCACTACTCGCATTCGGTGTCGGCACTGGTTTTGCCGCCCCTATTAATAATCTGGGACAAGGTCAGACCGCCATTGGTGTAATGGATGACTCATTCTATCTCGAACATAAGATGTCCAATAATCTTACACTCGGATTTCAAAAGAACGACATTTACGGACAGGTTAATCTTAACAATAACATCAGAGCTATTATAGGTAGTAAAGATTACAATTCTAACTCAAACCTTTACATAGGAGCAGCAGTAACTAGTCCATTAGCCCCTTCCTTGGATGGCTACGCTTCTCTAGTTGGCGCTAGCGATTTTAAAGAACTGCAAGTTGGGGCCAATTACAATATAACTAATAATCTTGACTTCAATGTAAATTACCGCTCCTTTATGCCAGATCAAGGCAGCAATAGTAACCGTACCGGTTTGGGCGCAACATTAAAGTTTTAGTGCTAACACCCAAAAAATAGAAACTAAAAGATCGCTGCTTATCTTATTAGGATATCCTAGTCAGATGAACAGCGATCTTCTTTTTATTAACAAATACCAGTTGGGATAAATGCCACAATCCACCATTCAAAAAATAGCAGTGATAGTTCCAACGATCAGTTATGCCCCAATAAAGATATGTTTATCTTGAGTTTCTACAGGATCATTAACTCCTATTGTTGCGTGGATTGTATCAAGAATAATGTCAGCTATATAGGTAGAACCATTTATAGGGATCATATCATTATATGCCAGATTACCAGAGGGAATAGAATTGGCGATTCGATTTATTATTGTACATGCTTCCCTTGGGGTCGGACAATGATAGCCTAATTGATTTTTAGTAATAAAGTCAATATTGCCAGTCTCTTGAATACCAATTGCTTCCGTGACAATTAGCGGTTTTTTCATAGTCACGCCTTCCATTAAGGTGCCAGGACCAGCCTTGGAAACAATTACATCACTTGCTGCCATAATTGTTTCCATGTTATTAACAAAGCCGTAGACGTGCAATCGGTCAGAATGGGATTTTAGCTTGTTAAGTTCATTATATAAATCTTTGTTGTTGCCTGTTATGACAAGGATTTGTTTGTCGGGGCACTGAGTTTTTAAAGTATGTACCCAATCACCCATATTCCCCGCACCAACTCCACCACCAGTAAGGAGAACTGTAAATTTATCGCTTTTTATATCAAGTTCATCACATGCTTGTTTCTTAGTTAAGCTATTATTTAAAAATTTAGGGTGTACTGGAAAACCCGTATAGATAATCTGACTGTAGGGAATCCCATACTTTATTAGAGATTGGAATGCTTCTTGCGTAGGGACTAAATATATATCAGCTCCTGGTGTTGCCCATGATGCATGTATGGTAACAAGGTCTGTAATGACAGCGATGATTGGCCAAGTCGCACGAGATTTTTTGCGGGTTTGATGCAATAAACCAATGACTAGTGGATGAACGGCCACAACGGCATCAGGTTGGGTATTAGCTATCGCTTTTTTAATACTATAGTGAGATTGGAAATATACTATCTTTGTTAGTGCATTAATACGACTGATGCTATTCGTTTTCCTAAAAAATAAATTGTTGAGCCAGACATGATTTTTTGAGCAGTAATCGTAAATTTCTGGTGCTTTTTTTAAGCCCGGAAAATTTGTTGTCCGTAAAAAATCGACAATGGTAGATTGTATGCTCCGTTCTTTATCAAGTGCGGCTATTATGGATGCCGCAGCACTGCGGTGCCCACCGCCCGTGTCTGATATTGCGAACATAATCTTTATAGGCGTAATTGCCATAGGACACCTCTCATTATCAGATTTTTTTAATGATACCTGCAGGTATTGTAGCTTTCATTATACGAAGTTACTTATATTATATGAGAATCATAAAAATTTTAAGTTAATAAATGTTTAAGAATATGTTAAAAGTTGCATGAAAGATAAAAAAGGTCCAAATACCAGTTCCTGAATTAAGAATTTTGTAGAATTGCTCTTAAAAAGGCAGAAAAAAGGCTGATACCTTAAAAAAGTACCAGCCTGTAGCAAGATTATCATCCAACTTGTAATATATCAGGTAGAAGTTAATTTGAAACTCTGTAAAACTCCTTTCAATACTATCCGCTTTAGGAAATCTACTTCTTGAACTTTATTGCTTCATATATCCATATAAATTACATTAAAAGCCTTATAAAAAACGGTAAAGTATTACACCGCCTAAGCTCCTACGAATTGAGCTAGCAACAGTACACCAACCAATCCAACTACAGACGCAATGGTTGTTGATGCTGTATAAATACCGAACATTTTATTCATTGGAATACCTAATGATTCTTTTACAAACCAAAAACCAGGATCCGTTACATGAGACGCACCAATCGCCCCTGCACCAATTGCAATAGCTACTAATGCTGGATCCAGATTGGGATATAGTATAAGAACAGGGGTAATAAAGCCTGCCGATGTCATCATCGCTACGGTGGCGCTACCAATAGCAAACCTCATGACAATAGCTATAACCCATGCCATGATCAAAGGACTGATATGAATCGTAGTAAGCACGGTTTTCAGTACTTCACCAATACCACTGTCTAAAATAATTCGATTAAATGAACCAGCAGCACCAATAACAAGAATAATAGAAGCCATAGGGCCCATTGCAGAATCAATTTGCTTAGCTAAAGTAGCTAAACTATGTCCACGTTTCCATCCCATAACATAGTAAGATAAAACAGCAGCCAAGAAAAGTGCCGTAATTGGGCTGCCGATAAAACTGACAATCGGCATAAAAGATGCATTTTTGTCCGCAAACAATTCAATTATTGTTTTACCAATCATCAAAAGTAGTGGCAATAATATAGTAAAGAGAGTTATGCCAAAATTCGGTAATTTTTCGTCAGGGGTACGCTCTAAATTGCAATATTGATCAGGTGGCTGAAAATCATACTTTTTAGAAATTAGTTTGCCAAAAAAAGGTCCTGCAATTGCTGTAGCAGGAAGACCAACTAATAAGCCATAAAAAATGACTTTACCAACATCAGCTTTTAGAGCCAAGGCAATCGCCATAGCAGCAGGATGGGGCGGAATAATACAATGTACAACAGTAAGCGCAACAAGCATGGACAAAGCAACTTGTACCATAGGTTGCTTTGACTCTAGCACAACACAAAAGAGAATGGGCGTTAATAGTACGATACCGACCTGTAAAAATACAGGAATACCACAAATATAGGCAACAATCATCATAGCCCATGCTGCTTTCCTTTTACCCATAATATTAATAAGCGTACGGGATAGTTTTTCGGCACCACCTGATATTTCCATCATTTTGCCGATAATAGCACCCAAGGCAAGTATGGGAGCAAGAAACCCTAAGGTTCCTCCCATACCCGCTTCAATGGATGCTCCTATCTTAGCTAATGGCATCCCTGTAGCAAAAGCGATTAAAAAGCAAGCCGCCGTGAGGGACAGAAAAGCGTGAATACGAAATTTAATACTAAGAATGATAATCATAAGAATAGCAATACCTAATACGGAAAGCATTGGTATAGTTTAATCCATAGTAATTCCCCTTTCTTATTGGTATTTTTTATTAGTTCATCTATTTCTTAATAATCGGAAGCATATCCGGAGCATGGGTTAAAACAGTTACCCTAGCCTCCTTTCCATGCTTTTCAAATGCCGAATCCAGCGCTGTTTGCAGAGAGTCAAAGGGAACAAACCCAAGCTTTTTAGCATCGTTTTGCTGGATACCACGCGAAACGATGTACACCGTTTCCCTCTCTTTAACTTGTGCCCAAGCAATTGCTAAGGCCGCAGCAACTTCATCATGCACTTCTTTGTTATCCACCATTCTTTTGAGACATTCTGAGGAATGGCAGGTAATGTCTACTATTTGTGAATGAGTAACAGCAACGCCTTCATAGCAGGGAGTAACAATAATAACAGTTCCCCCCGCTTTTACTGCCAAATCAGAAGGATACAGCGTCTTGTGTGCCTGCCAGAACTCAATATCACAAGGGTAGGAACTAGAAATAACAATATCTGCTTCTTCGGGAATTTCAACAGCATATACTTGTCTAGATAGTTTTACACCTTCGTGAAAAGCTTCTTTGGTATCACCAAAAAACGCCCCTACGACCTCTCCATGACGATTAAGAACCGTATTAAAAATCGTATCCATGCCAATTTTTTCAGCAATCATATTCAGTTCCCGGCGAACAGGATTGTCTTCTACACCTAAATAGGAACGGGGCGCTCGCACACTTAATAAGTGCGTTTCAGCCGTGGTATGTTCCCCAGAAATACCTGGCTGAACAATCTTCGCTCCACCAGCAAAGCCAGGGATATGATGAGGAACAATGCTGCCCACACCAATTTTAAAATCAGCTTCATAAGCCTCACGATTCACCCAGACACTCGTGCCATTGTCGGTATTTCCAAGATCAATAAGAGCCTCAGGATTCTTAAAATCATGGTTTTTAATGACCACACGATTAACTACTGCTTGACCAAATTTTTCTACGATTTCATCCTCGGTCATAAAACGGTGAGTTCCCAAAGCGATAATAATTGTAATCTGTTCATCTTTGATTCCCGCCGAATTCATTTCATCCAGCAGAACAGGAATGATTTTATCTGTAGGAGTTAAGCGAGTATTATCATCTGCTAAAATTACTACTTTTTTCTTCCCCTTGACCAGTTCAGCCAAGGATTTTGAGCCAATGGGATTGTTAAAGGCCCGAATGATTTCTTTTTTCACATCTGCTACAATAGCTACATCCTTAGGTGAATAAGTACCAATTAGATTTTCTTTGGGAAGAGATACTTCAATTTTTTCTCGTCCATAAGGCATTGTTACTTTTACATTTGACATACAAAAACATCCTTCCTATTTCTAGTATTTTTGAACTGCTTAACATCTGGTTATCATTTATGTGCACCCTTAGCTAGTAGTGCGGCAAAATTAATGGCTGCGGTCATGCTACTGCCATCTGCAATACCTTTGCCAGCAATATCGAAGGCCGTACCATGATCTACTGAAGTGCGAAGAAAAGGCAGACCCACAGTAACATTGATGCCATTGTCAAAACCAAGAAGTTTAAGAGGTATATGACCTTGATCATGATACATGACCACAACAATATCAAATTCTTTACGGTTTACTGTACGGAAAAATACCGTATCGGGGGGAACAGGGCCTGTGGCGGCAATCCCTTCTTGTTTTGCTTCTGCTACAGCAGGAGCAATTTCATCTATATCCTCTCGGCCGAATAATCCATTCTCTCCCGCATGGGCATTGAAGCCGGCAACAGCAATTCTTGGTCGCTCCAGTCCTAATAGGCGCAAGGTACGATCTGCCAGACGAATGATTCGCAGTACTCGCTCCTTTTTAATTAGGTCTGCTGCTTCGCGCATCGATACATGGGTTGTCACATGAATGACTCGCAAAGCATCGCCAGAGAGCATCATGGCATAATCTTTGGTGTTGCTGAGCTGGGCTAAAATTTCCGTATGCCCAGGAAAATGATGACCGCCTTTATGCAGGGCTTCTTTGTTGATCGGAGCTGTAACGATTGCATCCACCTTATTTTCCATAGCTTTTCCTATGGCAGATTCGATATAGGTATATGCTGCATGTCCAGCGCGTCCATCGACTTCTCCAAAAGGAAGATTATGGGGAATATTTGCAAAATCAAGGACATCAATTACTCCTGGTTGATAGTTGCCTTCTTGTACATCAAATACACTCGCTATTTTCAATGAACTTTCTAGAATTGTAGCCGCCAGCTTCATCCTGTTAGCGTCACCAAAGATGAGAGGACAGCATTTGTTATAAATATTTTCATCAGTAAGAGCTTTTACAATAATTTCAGGACCACATCCAGCAGCATCACCCATGGTGATTGCTAGAATAGGACGTTGTATTGCTTGCTTCATTGTTCCACCTTCCTTTCTGAGAGTTTTTGTGTATCTGTTCCTAAAGCATCGGAATGCATCTTGGTTTTTCGAGTACATCCTTATAGATATGCATCACGATATGTGTGATACTGGACTTTATGGAGCTAGTCCCAGTGCAATTATTCTGTAGTTTCTCTAGAATGGCAAATGGGAAAGATACTTCCATCCTGTTGGAACACTGACGTGGCAATCCGTAAATTCATTTAATACAAATTATCAGTATTTCTTATGAGATTTTTTGCAGCTAGTTGCAATTGGCTCTTGATCAGCGTAAAGCAATTGCTTTACAATCGTTTATGACAATAGTTTCACCTCCGCATTTTGGAGATTTTATTCATTGATCAATGTTCAAGAGAACATTTTCTTCATTGTATCATTTGACGTTTCTTTGCTGTTTCCTTCTTTATTTTTTTAAAATTTTCTGATAACCTAATCCATCTACAATGATAAAAAAGAAGAGTTCACTTTACTTAAAAAGTGAACTCTTCTGCTTTTTTGTGAAAATTAATCTCTTTTGCCAAAGACAAAAGAATCTTACACTACTATCAAAAAACTAATTTTGTCACATAGCCTCAGCGCTTTTTCGTCTATCTGCTCTATGCACCTGTTTACTTTTGGCTGTCTCACCAAATAATGCCCCAATTAGATTAACGGTCAAACGAGATGTAGTATCATCTTTATCCAATAAGGGATTGACTTCCACAAATTCCGCAGAAATCAAATTTTCAGATGCAGCTAATAATCGCACTGCCTGTAGACTTTCTTTGTAACTGATACCATCCATAACTGGGGTCCCTACGCCGGGGAGTTCTAAAGGGTCAATACCATCTACATCAAAACTCAAATGGATTCCATCGCAACGTTCTGATAAGTAACGTAAAGTCTCGGCTATAACCACTTCCATTCCCAGCCGTTTTACGTCGTTCGCAGTATATACTTTTATATTCTCTTCAGCAATGAGTTGCTGCTCACCTTTATCTATATCCCGAACACCAATCAATACAATATGTTCAGGTTTTACTTTTTTCTGATAGCCGCCAATTTGAGTTAATGCTGAATGGCCTAACCCCATACTGGCTGCAAGGGGCATGCCATGAATATTGCCGCTTGGTGATGTCTCTGGTGTATTCATATCTGCATGAGCATCATACCAAATGACACCTAAATTTTTATAATGCTTAGCAACACCAGCCAGTGTACCCATGGCAATACTATGATCGCCACCCAAAACAAGAGGAAAGCGCCTTTCTTGTATAATATTTGAAACCTTTGCTGCCAGCCTTTCACTAGACTCAACAAGGGTTTTTACATTTTTAATATTCTCGCCTGTTTGCCTAAATCGTCCTGTAATACCAATAGCAAGATTACCTTCATCCACTACTTCCTGCCCTACACTTTTTAGACGATCTACTAAGCCTGCACAACGAATACCCTGTGGCCCTAAGTTGGTACCATAACGAGTCTGTCCCAACCACATTGGTACACCAACAATGGAAATTTTTCTTTTCATGTTGTTCACTATCACCGCCCCAATCTTTTACATCATTTTTTTACTGCGAATTTTATTTTAAACCTTTCTTGTCTAGTGTGCAAGAAAAGTTTTTATAAAATACATAACCTTTTTTCCATTTGAAAACTTATCACGCAGCAAATTCGTTCTAAATGAGAACCTTAGTTATTCTACATATAGTAGTAAAAGATACAGCTCAGCAAACTCAAACCGTACCGGCAGCTACTGAGGAACAGTCAGCTCCCATGGAGGAAATCTCACACGCTAGCCAGTTATTAACGGATATGGCTGAAAAATTACAAAAGGCTGTTCACAAATTCAAAATGTAATTCTATACAACCAGTTATTTCAATAATGTAGCAAAATAGGCCCTATTCCTGAATCGGAATAGGGCCTATTTTACTAAAGTAATATAAAAATTACACATTTTTCAACACTTTGGAGGGCAGAATAATTATAAGCGTGCAAAAACTCTGTTTTATAAAATATAAGTAAAAAGGAGTTAATAACATGGTGGAACTTCAATTAGGATTCGTCGCTTTTCTCTTTATTGCAGTTTCCTTCTTGTTACTAAACGTATTGCACGGTGTGGGGACTATGTGAAACATCCCCACGACAAAAGGATAAAAGAGATCGCCACTTTGTTGACGATCTCTTTTATTCTTTATTACGCCTTTTGTGCTTTTGCCCAGGAATCACGCAATCCTACAATGCGATTAAACACAGGTAATTCTGCTGTAGAATCTTTGGCATCCAAGCAGAAGTAGCCTTGACGCAAGAATTGGTATCGTTTATCTGCCGTAGCCTGAAGTAAGCTAGGTTCCATCATACATGACGTAAGCTTTTCCATGGAATTAGGATTAATATCGTCTTTGAAATCCTTTTCACCTTGCTCTGTCTCTCCTTCAGTAAGCAGATAATCATAAAGTCTCACCTCGGCCTTAATAGCCTGAGCAGCAGAAACCCAATGCAGCGTTCCTTTCACTTTACGAGTCGCAGTTCCTGTACCGCTTTTCGTTTCAGGATCATAGGTACAGCGTAGTTCAATCACTTCACCAGTCTCCTGGTTTTTGATCACTTCTTCACATTTAATAAAATAAGCATTTTTTAAGCGTACTTCTTGCCCCGGAGCCAAACGGAAAAATTTTTTGATCGGAATTTCCATAAAATCATCTTGTTCGATATAAATCTCCCGTGAAAAAGGAATACTACGGTTGCCCATTTCAGGCTGCTCCGGATTATTTTCTGCTTCCAGCTGCTCTACTTGTCCCTCAGGATAATTGGTTATCACCACTTTTAACGGACGCAATACGGCCATAGCCCGTAACGCCTTGCTATTTAAATCCTCTCTAATACAATGTTCCAGCATAGCGATATCTACCGTACTGTTGCTCTTAGCTACACCAATGCGTTCACAGAAATCACGAATGGCTTCTGGCGTATAACCACGACGACGCAGGCCTGAGATGGTCGGCATCCTTGGGTCATCCCAACCATCCACTAACCCGTCTTCCACTAACTGTCTAAGTTTGCGCTTGCTCATTACCATATTTGTAACGTTTAAACGAGCAAACTCAATTTGCTGAGGACGACTTTCCATCGCGAGAGAGGAAATCAGCCAATCATACAAAGGACGATGATCTTCAAATTCCAAAGTACATATCGAATGCGTAATACCTTCTAAAGCATCGGAAATAGGATGAGCAAAATCATACATAGGGTATATGCACCAGGCATTGCCTGTACGATGATGTTCTGCCCGCATAATACGATATAAAATAGGATCACGCAAGTTTACATTCGGCGATGCCATGTCAATCTTCGCCCGTAATACTCTAGAACCATCAGCAAATTTACCGGCTCTCATGCCAGCAAATAATTCTAAGTTTTCCTCTACCGAGCGATTGCGCGAAGGACTATCTTTACCCGGCTCTGTCAAAGTACCCCGATATTCTCGCATTTCTTGAGGACTTAAATCACAAACATATGCCTTTTGATCTTTTATCAACTTGACTGCACATTCATAAATTTGTTCAAAATAATCAGAAGCATAAAACATGCGTTCATCCCAGTCAAATCCTAGCCACTTTACATCTTCCTGAATAGAATCTACATATTCCACTTCTTCTTTACTAGGATTCGTATCATCAAAGCGCAAATTACACAAACCGTTATATTGTTTGGCAATACCAAAATTGAGGCAAATGGACTTCGCATGACCAATATGCAAATAACCATTGGGTTCTGGCGGAAAACGGGTATGAACCTTATTATTATTTTTATTGTTTTTTAAATCTTCATTAATAATATTTTCAATAAAATTTGAAGATATTGTCGTAGTTGTCGTAGTCATCCTCGAAACCCCTTCACGATTTTTTTATGTTTTTAATCTTATTCATTTCGGCATTTATCGTCCTTTTCCTGCTTATGCCAAACATGCCTTACATATATATAGATAAAATAACCATTTTATCTATAATTTAACCAATTTTAAAACAAGCTTTACTGCCTCGTTCTGTTGCCATAACCTCCAAACGCGCATCAATTCGTTCCTTGAGTTCAGGCACATGAGAAATAATTCCTACTAGACGTCCTCCCTGCTGCAGATCGATTAACGCCTTGATAGCAAAGTCTAGGGATTCAGGATCAAGAGTACCAAAACCTTCATCTACTAAAATGGTATCTAAATGGATTCCACCTGAATAAGATTGAACCACATCTGCCAACCCCAGAGCTAAAGACAAAGACGCCAAGAAGGTTTCTCCACCAGACAAGGTGCCCACACCTCTAGCAATGCCCGTATAATTGTCAAAGACCTCCAAATCCAATCCGCCTGCAGCATTTTTTCTCGCTCGATCTAAGGTACGCTGCAGATAATATCGGTTACGACTCATCATTTTTAAACGTTCATTGGCAGCCACGGTTACATTCTCCAACAAGGTCCCCAATACAAACCTCTGAAGCGTTAACTTATGTTCATTACCCCCATTGGCGACTTCAGCTAAACGTCCCATCACCTTATATTGATCCTCTAAGGTTCCTAATTTCTCGTTCAACTGAATTATTTTTTCCAGCCATCTCTGCTGTCGGGTGATTTGAGTTTCTAGGTTAGTATGAGCAGCAAATACTTCATTATATTGATGTTGCTTCTCCTCGGCTATTTGCTGCAATTGGAATATATCAGGCAACACTAAGCTAGCTGCAGCCTGAGCCGCCTGTTCTAGGCGCATGGATGCACCATTAAAGTCCCGATCAAAGGCAGCAATTTTTTCTGCGGCTAACTGCACTGCCGCTTGGCTTCTTTTTGCTTTTTCATAATCAGCTTGGTCTATAAAACCCGCTGATACCACACGATCGCTAAAGTATCGTTGTTCTATTTCATATTGCTTCTTGCTATTAGTTAAACGATTTTGGATATTCTCCAAAATCGTCTGATTTTTGATAATCAGCTGCTTTCCTTGCTGTACATCCTCTTGAGCCTGTTCCCAGGCTAATTTATATTGCTGGTATTCTTGCTTAGCTATTTTCAGAGCTGCCGCCAATTTACCACTTTCCTGAAATTCTTCTGGTATCGCCTTTTTCCTTTCCTGGACCACAGTTTCGGCAGCTTTGTAAAGAATGTCTGTTTGTCGCCAAGTTTCTTCAGCCTGTTCTAATTTTTTCTGTTGCTGGGTCTGCTCTGCCAGACATTTTTCCAGGTGCTCTGCAACTGCTTTAACCTTCTTCTCTGCAGCCATAGCTTGTTTATATTGTTCTTGCATAACATGAGCCCTTTGCATTAGCTCTGCCAAAGGTATTTCAGCCTGTTCCTGCAGTTCCGCCAGTAAATCAGTAACTCGCTTACCCCAAGTGTTCCAATCCGTTTGTAATAAACTCCATTCCGTGCGGCATTTCTCCCGCTTCTGTTCTACGGCTTCCATTTGTAGTTGAGATCTTTTGATCTGACTTTCATCAGGCACATTTCCTATGGATACTGCGGGTTTGGGGTGCTCTGTTGAACCACAAACCGGACAGCCAACACCATGTACTAAGTTACTCGCCATTAAGGCTGATTGCCCCTGTACCCAATCATGCTGCAATTGAAGAAAGTTACTTTTCCGAGCCTCATATTCTTTCTCTAGTTCAGCTAATTGCGCTGCAGCACCCCCGGCCTGCTGCTTTAGCTTATTAAAGGATTGTTGATTATCTTCCAGCAGTTTACGCTTAGTTACTAATCGCTGTGCTTCCAGCCATTGAGCCTCCAGGTTACCGACCTGTGAACCTAATTGAATGTATTGTTGTTTTTTTTCCATCAGATTATCAATATTTTGTTGTAACTTCATGCATGCCAGTTCTGCTTCTTGTTTTTCCTTTACTGCCTGATACGCTTCCGCCTGCCGTACCGTTACTACTTCTAAAGACTCCTTAAGCAGAATTATCTTATCCTCAAATTGCTGTAAATTAATAATATGACGATTTGCCTTTTCTCTTTCTGATTCTTTAGCTGCCTCAATCTCGAATTTTTCTTGAATTTTCTTTTGCTGCCCAATCCCTAGTTCAACATTTGCCTTATGAATTTTATAATTTTCTTCTAGTTCCAATACATCCTGAGCCCATTTATTTACATTTTTTTCTGCATCAGACAACCCTGCTGCCCCTGTAGCCCTCACAAGTTCAAGTCTTTCCTCATCCATTATTATTTTTCGTTCTGTAAGTTCTGTAAGAAGTTGCTGTGCTTTTTCTTGTTCCTGTATCTTCTCCTGAATCGCTATAGCTTGAGTGACTGCCTGCTGGGCTGCTTTTAATGCTTCACTGCTATTTTTTACTTGAAATAATATATTTTCGATTGCTTTTTGATTTTGCTGTAAACTATCCAGGAGCTCGCTTTCTTGGGATACACCAGCTTCCTGCAATACCCATTGCCGCTGTTTTAATAGTTCATCATTTGTTTTTTTTAATTGGCTGGCGTTGTCCTTCAACTTATCTTCGATGCTGCGATATACGTCGGTTTTAAATAATGCCTGCATAATTTCTTGCCGTTCGCTGGAATTGGCTGTCAATAATTTACGGAATTCACCCTGAGGCAGCAGCACCACTTGGCGAAACTGATTACTTCTAAAACCTAATATGATTTCAATCTGCTTGGTTACATCCAACCATTTCGCTGCGATCAATACAGGCTCACCGACTAGGGGAATACTCCATAACTCGGCTTGTGCCGTCATTGTTGTTGTCCCCTCGCCTCTCTTTTTGGGACGATCCTGCTCGGGGACACGCTTTACCTGATAACGGGCCTCTCCAATGGAAAAATCAAATATTACCTCTGTAATAATAGCACTATCAGCATGATCACTCCGCATGGACTTGCCATCCCGTTGCACACCGCTGGCATCACCATAAAGAGCAAAACACATTCCATCTAAGATTGTCGTTTTCCCCGCTCCTGTAGGACCATGAATCAGAAAAAAAGTCCTGTCCTTTAATTCCATAAAGTCAAGTTTTTGTACAGCTGCGTAGGGACCAAAAGCTGTCATTGTTAAACATAAAGGCCTCATAGAATAGCCTCCCGTTCCTGACGATATAAGTCCTCAATCACCGTCGCCAACTGTTCCTGCTGCTCTGCCGTCATGGATTCCCCTGTCATTTGGGTAAAGAAAGCAGCAAATAATTCTTTTTCGCTAAGCTTTCGATGATCTGTGGCTAAGCCACTTAGCACTCCCGTTTTAGAAAACCGGGGACTCTCGATTTGTAGAACGTTGGGATAGATCTCACGCAGCTTGCCCATAGCATCCAAAATAGGCTCTGAATCAAGTAAGGTCACTAATAAGTAATCTTGTCGACTCTTTGCCTCTATAGGCTGTTGCAGAATTTGGTTAAAATATCCTTTTATGCAACGAACATCACGCCGGGGTGATAAAGAAATCTTTTCTACAGTGACATTCCCATGCTGATCTATTTCTACCATATTGATGCCTTTTTGCTGCTGCGCTTCGTCAAAAGAATATTTCAACAGTGAACCGCTATAACGAACCGTCTGATTCCCTGCCTGCTGAGAATTATGTAGATGACCTAAGGCTGTATAGGAAAAAGGCTGAAATACTGAAGAATTCACCATACTACTTCCCCCTACAGATAGGGGGCGTTCCGACTCGCTCTCCATGCTTCCAGCAATAAAGGCATGGGCAATGGCTACTGAACGCGCACCATTGGGAATTTTTCTTGATACCTGCTGTATCATTGCCTGCATAGCTTGCTCATGATTACCAACTGCCGAGCAAGAAAGCCGCTCCCGAACTAAAGCAGGTTCCGCATAAGTGAAGGGTGCAAAATAAACAGGTCCATATTTATCATAGAGAGTAACAGGCACAATTTCTTTGGTTAAAGGCCCTGCCACATACAAGCCCTGACCAGATAATAACCGACTACCAAATCCTAGACGCTCAGCACTGTCATGATTACCTGCAATCATAATAATAGGCACCTTGCATTCCAGTAGGATTTTGCATACTAGCTCATTTAGCAATTCTACGGCCTCAATAGGCGGCACTGCACGATCATAGATATCGCCAGCAATAATAATAGCATCTGGTTTGCTATCACATACTAATTCGTTAAATTGCGCCAATATATAAGCCTGATCCTCCGTTAAGTGAACTCCATGAAAAAGTCTGCCTAAATGCCAATCCGAAGTATGTAAAAACCGCACAACTCTTTCCTCCTGCAGCTATTTCCTTATCTTCTTCGCTATAAGAATTAAAAATCCTACAAAAACCATGTAAATCAGGACAAGCTATTGACTCAATGTAATAAAACTAACATGATAAACAACGTTAATCTGCTCGCGATCAAGCACGGGTCCACATTATAAGCGTATATGGACCAGGCGCAATAAAAAATCAGCAGAATCCACTTTAAACATAACTTCTACAAACTAGGGAAAGGGGCCTTAGAAAGATCCTTCTAAAACCCCTTTCCCTAGTAATTAGTGATTATTCCGGACAAGAAACGGGTGTATCTACATACACTTGCCCCCTACGGGTCAATTTTACCTGACCCGCAGTCCAATCCATGACTCTTTGTTCCAATATTTCTTCTTCTCCCACTTTCTCTAACACAATCAATGTTATTTTATCGGTAAATTCTTTAGCTTCAATGCTATACCCTTGCATTCTAAGCTGATTTTCTAAGAGTCCTAAAAAAGTATAATCAATCTCAACGCCGATACGAGTATGATTCTGCCTTTGAGTCACTCCTGCTGCTTTGAGGCCTGCACTAGCACTTTTGCCATAAGCGCGAATCAAACCTCCCGCCCCTAGTTTAATGCCGCCGAAATAGCGGGTAACGACAATCACGGTATCCTTTAATTGGTTCTTCTTAATGATCTCCAAGATAGGCTTGCCTGCCGTACCTGATGGCTCACCATCATCGTCTGCCTTTTGCCATTGATCATTTTCCCCTGCCACATAGGCAGAGCAATTGTGAGTAGCATTCCAATGTTTCTTCTTTACTTCTGCAATAAAAGCCACGGCAGCCTCTTCCGTTTCCACCCGACCTACATAAGCAATAAAACGGGATTTATTAATCTCAATTTCCGCTTCGCCACAACCGCTGATTGTTAAATAGAAATTTAACATCTTATACACCTCAATCTATAACTAACGCACTAATAATTTCCGATTAATGCATTACTATATCTAAAAGACAATTCACACTTCCTTCTAGATCTTATTCCTGCAACCCAACCGCATTTGTTAAGATCTCTTCCAAACAACGATAGAATCTAGTATCCTCTTGTACCGTTCGCTTATTGGGGCCTTTGGTTCGTCCACCACTACGGCGCAATTTAGCCTTTACCTCACGTTCCTCGAGTAAAAATTCAATATTATCATTGGTAAATATTCGTCCTACTGGACTAATACAACTAGCTTTTTTCCCTAGAACCATTGCTGCCAAGCCCCAATCCTGGGTCACAATCACGTCCTTGTCCTCCGTCAAATAGAGCACTTTAATATCAGCTTCCTGGGACCCATCGCCAACTACCACATGATGGTCAGATACAATATTATGATTAAAACTGGCTACAGTCCATACAGGAACTGTATATTTACGTCCCAATTCCATACATATTTGCAATGCGTTTTTGGGACAAGCATCTGCATCCACTAAGATTTTCATAGCATCACCCTTTATCTCCTGAAAGGAACCAGATTATAATCTTATCCTTTTCCCCGCTTTATTCTTCCTTACAGAATTTTATCATACTTCTTTAGGATTATCTGCAAATTTTTTACTTGTCAAATAACCAGTACTAACTTAAGATAAAAATAAGATACCAATACTAACAGTTGGTTATACTATTATTACTAATAATAAAGGATGATATGAAATGAGCGACAATACGGTATTAGATTTTTATGAACCTTTTGGCTTTTATGAAACAGAAGATGAAGACGGCTGCACAGCTCTTCTCTATGAAACGCTAAATAACGGTGATTACGCCTTAGTTACTGATGGTGATGGAACCATGCCCGAAGACCTAGATCAGGAGATTATTTTTGCCTACTATACTGCTGATGGAGCCTTTTCTTGGAGCGTTAGCTTTGAAGACTCTCATCACTTTTTCGAACTTATCGGCAAAAATGCAGAAAGCAACCACCTGATTGACATTGTAAAAAAATATCGGGATAGCGGCGATTATTATTAAAAAATCAGTAAAGGGTTCTGAGATGAAGCATCTCAGAACCCTTTTTCATTATGAATTTATAAGCTGCAAATCAATACTATTATTTTTCTAACTCACCTAAGCGCTCCATTATCCTATTGAACCTACGCTTATAATAGTCTAAATGATTGCAAAAAACAGGATATTTTTCTTCCTATTTTTTCTTCATACGTATGAGCATCCGCCTACAAGCGCAGGGACTATCATCAAGACTACATAAAATTCCTGTGCGATAACGAACTAAAGGCATAGCCTCTAAAGTAAGACTTGTCAGCACCAATTCACCGACTTGACCCATAGTTAAAACTTGTCCACTCTTAGGATTTATAACTTCAGGGTAAAAACAATCTTCTTGAAGATGTAGACCATCACCACAATGACATTCTCCTGCAATCCCCATACCCCAAATATCATACATGCCATAGATCGCAACAGGCCTTATTCCATATACCTGTTCTATTTCCTTACCCATACTCTCCGATAAAGATTGCATATCACAAAAGATATTTTGCAAAGGTAATTCTTTTGGCTCAGAATGCATCCTTCGAGCCTCTTGTGCCAAAGCTAATATATGAGAGGCATGAGAAAACACAGAGGTCACACCAAAATCCTGGATAAGTTGTATCTGGTCAGCCACACTGTCTATAGTCACAGGCACTAACGTTGCACCAATCTGCTGAATTCCAGAATACACACCTAGACTACCTGCATATTCTTCAGGCTTACCAACCATCTGAAATATGGAAGTCACGTTCATGCCCCCAGCAATCAGCATGCGAGACATAAGTTCTGTCCACATAATCATGTCATTACGGGTATAACTTAGAGCGGTATTGCCATTAACAGCATTCTCGGCTTTATGAATGTAAGAAACACCACTGATTGGCATTGTTAATAACCCATAAGGATAGTTAACAGCAATATCCTCCTTGGTGGTAAATGGCATTTTCTCCAACTCATCAAGACTTGTAATATTTTCTGGCAATATGCCCCGCTCTATCATACGATTTTTATAAAATGCGCTTTTTTCATACACACGTTCTATCGCTTTTTCTACTTTATAAGATTGCCATGCTGCCATATCCGCTCTAGACAGCATTTCCACTTGTTGATTCCAAAACACAATTATGCCTCCCCTTATCTTAACCTTTTCTCGCACTAACCTACTTCCCTTTATTTCTCTATTAAAATAATATTACCCTTTACCTGACAAATTCAGTCCTAATTTTTTCATATTTTTTCTTATTATTGGGCAACTTAATCTTAGGAGGTGTAATGACATGGATGGAATGATCTGCAGCAAATGTCATACGTGGATGACCCCACAAGTAAAAAATTGCCCGAACTGTAATGCCACAATTTTTTTAGATGGAGAAAGTAAAAATGTCATCGACCGTATTCAACCTAATTGTCTTATTTACCGTTATAATGGCTCTGATCTATTAGAGCCAGCAGTGGTAATTAAACAACTAAAAGTAAATTTGAAGGTAGCGACCAAACTGCAGGAGTACCCAAACCCTATCGTGGTACCTAAAGATAAAGTGTATGCTTTTAACCAAAATATTTTAAGTTCTATTCAAGGCTTACGAAATGAACGCACTGCCACGATGGTGCGCTTCGACCAACTTATCCAATCCCATTGGCAGCATTTAGAACCATATGAACATCCAGAATAAAATTGCTTTCTATATATAGCTATTAAAGATTTACATCTTATATAGAGGGTATTAAAGGCTAGATTAAGTAGCACAGCTAAGCGTTAATACCCTATACGACCTAGCAAACAGCATCTCTTTAATGCTTATATGGAAACTGCATCCTCTTAATTTCGGACTTCATAATACTGTAACAGTTCACTTACTGTCACAATCTCATAACCTTGTTCACGAAGCTTATCAATCATAATGCCCAGAGCTTCAGGCGTCGGCAAAGGATATTGACCGTCATGCAGTAACACAATGCTGCCAGGTTTAACATGATTCATTACGTTCTCAACCACACTAGAGACGCTGGGCTGGCGCCAATCAGCAGGATCGACTGACCATAAGATGGTTGTATAACCACGCGATTGCGCTTCTGCCAGTACATTATCATTATAGGCTCCGCCAGGAGGACGAAACAGTACTGGCTTCGGTGCTACTACAGTAATTGCTTTTTCGGCATTGTCGAGTTCCTCTCCAATTTCCGCCTTGTTTAACTTAGATAAAAATATATGGTTATAGGCATGGGAGGCCACTTCGTGTCCATCGGCTACTTCCTCCGCCACGATTTCAGGATGGGCAGCAGCATGCTCCCCTAAAACAAAAAAAGTTACTTTCACCTTTTTTTCTCTAAGAACTGCTAATATTTGCGGTGTAGTTTTATTATGTGGACCGTCATCCAATGTCAGTGCCATTACTTTATGAGTAGTTGGCACTTTTTTTATCGCTTTATTGTTCTCACTTAACATTCCTTGCACCAATACGGCAGCCGAAAGCATTACACCAAATACTCCTGTAAAAAAAATTTGACCTGCTCTTCTCATATAATCATACCTCCTATCACACCTCAGTGGATATTACGCAAAAGTCTAGAAAGATATGCCATCTAACTAACATGATTATGCACTAACCGCAATATACTATAAGAGCCTTTTACGAGGAGGATGAATATGTGGATACGATATGCTTGTAAGGTCATACTCCTAATTTGCCTTTTATTCTGCCTGCCAAATTCCATTGTCAGCAGCTCACCGCCAAATATTCAAGCCCAGGCAGCTATATTAATAGATGCTAAGACAGGTCAAATTCTCTATGAAAAAAATAGTCATATCCGCAATGCACCAGCTAGCACCACCAAAGTATTAACTGCGATCATTGCTATTGAAAGCGGTCGACTTGATGATGAAGTAAAAGTCAGCTCTCGGGCGGCTAATACTGCTGGCTCCTCTATGCATTTAACTACTGGTCAAATCATCTCGATGCGAGAACTAGTTACGGGACTTTTACTACGTTCAGGCAATGATGCGGCCGTAGCAATTGCCGAACATTTAGCTGGCTCTGTAGAAAATTTCGTTGCTCTTATGAACGCTAAAGCCCAACTATTAGAAGCTTCAGGCAGTCATTTTGCTAATCCACATGGTCTCACTGCTGCTGGTCATTATTCCACTGCCTTCGATTTGGCCTGGATTGCCAGATATGCCTTAACCAATCCGATTTTTTCTACCATAGTCAACACCAAAGAAACTAACATTGAATGGTTGGATAGAAAAGGCAAAGAACATGATCAAAGTCTTAGAAATACCAATAAATTATTGTGGTTACTGGAAGAAGCCGATGGAGTAAAAACAGGAACAACCAATCAGGCTGGTCCGTGTCTCATCGCCAGCGCTACCCGCGGCAACCAAAAATTAATTGCGGTAGTACTGCATGATCATTCTCGCTGGTATGACTCCATGCAGTTATTAAAGTACGGTTTTGATTCTTTTGAATTATATGAGTATGCTAATAAAGATGATATTCTAGGCTCTATTCCTGTAGAGGATGGTCTTAGTCCAATCCTTGACGCAGTAGTTGAGATTACTGCTAGCTTAGTCGTCTCAACTGCAGATTATGAGGATGTTACCATTTCAGTCAATTTGCCGGAAAAAATAAAAGCCCCTGTATATCAGGGGCAAAAAATCGGTGAAATTGTATTTTCTGTCCGCCAGCAAGCAGTAAAAACCGTCAATATCACCGCTGGTCAAACCATTGATGAAAAGACAAATAGCAAACTCTTCCTTCACTATCTACTACGTACTTTCCGTCGCTTATCAAACTGGGGCGTACTCTAAACTTAGTCCCCTTTATAAGGGTTTACGATAGAAGAATGGAACATACTGCGCAAAACCAATATCACGGAAATTTAATATGGCCTCTGTACCACCAACAAACAACACACCACCTGGTTTAAGGGCACTCAAAAATCTTCGATATAAGCTATCTTTCGCATCTTCTGTAAAATAGATAACTACATTACGGCATAGAATCAAATCAAATCCACTCTCGAATTTATCCAATAATAAATTGTGACGCTTAAACTCTACCCGCGCTCGAATATCATCATCAACCGTATAGGTAGTGCCAGCATGTTTAAAATATTTCGATGCCCTGCCTGTTGAAATATTTTTATACTCGGTATTTGTATATACACCACTTTTAGCTTTTTCTAACATTTCTACATCAAGATCGGTAGCCAAAATTCGATGTTTCATATTTGGCGTTATATCTTTTAGAATCATAGCTAAAGAATAAGGCTCAGCGCCAACAGAACAGCCCGCGCTCCAAATATTAAGTTTAGAACTTTGTGCTAACAAGTCTGGCAGCACTTTCGTTTCCAATTCAGAAAATTTCTCCGGCGTACGAAAAAACTCTGTAACATTTATGGTCATGTAATCAATAAACTCTTTATACATCTTCGCATCTTTATCCAGTAATTTAAAAAAATCTACATAAGTACTTACACCATATCGAGTCATTAAGTTATTAATTCGTCGCTGCATCTGGGCTGGTTTATAGTCATTAAGGTTAATGCTTGATTTAGCATTAAACTTTTGTTTAAACAATTCCCAATCCTGCTCACCACTCACGGAAACACCTCCCACTAATTTCTAACTATATTCGACATATCCTACTAATATCCTACTATTATAGCAAAAGACTTAACTTCCCCACCCTAAGTAAAGACACACCCGCAAATAATGCGGGTGTGTCTTTAGAATTAGAAGCTGAAAATCTAGAGCAACTTAGTCATTGGTAAAACCTAGGTACTCTTTTTCCTATCATACAGACAATTTCATAATTAATAGTTCCCATCCGTCCTGCCACTTCTTCCGTCGGCAAATCAGCTCCACCAAATAAAAGTACTTCATCGCCAATCTTTACATGAGGAATATGACTCACGTCAATCATACACTGGTCCATACATACCCGCCCTACTAAAGGTGCCCGCTGCCCCTTAACTATTACTTCTGCTTTATTGGCTAAGAGACGCGACCAACCATCAGCATAACCTATAGGCAGAGTAGCAATACGACTAGTCCGAGCAGTAAAATAGGTACGTCCATAACTTATAGATGTTTTAGATGGTATATCCTTTACAAAGCTTACCTGAGCTTTTAGCCTCATGGCTGGTCTCAGCATTAGTTTTTTCTGCACTTCCTCAGAAGGCCATAGCCCATAAAGAATAATTCCGGGTCGTACCATATCCAGATGCATCTGGGGCAAGTCTATTAAAGCTGCGCTATTGGCTATATGGCGGATTGGTATTTGTATGCCCTGTCCCTTAATATATTCTACCCCTTCCAGGAATCGATTATATTGTTCATAAGTAAAATTCTTATCTGAGCTATCCGCATCGGCAAAATGAGAAAACACGCCTTCTATTTCAAGCCCTGGCAAAACAGCTACTGAAGCTGCAAATTGGCCTGCATCTTGAGGAGTAATACCAATCCTAGACATTCCAGTGTCTATTTTTATATGTACCTTAACATTTTTACCTGCCGCTATTGCTGCG
>Ga0316613_10000770_pt1 | contig 23631 bp, 21 predicted proteins | sample OWC_soil_day10_C_2_FD_207647 | JGI IMG/M metagenome (GOLD analysis project Ga0316613, IMG submission 207647) | Wetland soil microbial communities from Old Woman Creek delta, Ohio, United States - OWC_soil_day10_CT_b | ecosystem: Environmental > Terrestrial > Soil > Wetlands | place: USA: Ohio...
ATATAAACTCAATTGTTTCGATTTAGATTTAAGCATGCTAAATCCCTACTTTCTTGATACAGTTATCATCCTTATTATACTAAATATGGGGTATTTTTGCTATACTTCGACTTTTTCAGTGGTCTCGAACCGTCACCTTGGCATATATCGCCAATTCATAATGGAGGGGATTGTTATGAAGTTCTTGCACAATTATATCAAAAATCAATCTGTGAAAAATCTAGTAGAAGAGTTAGATTGTTTTATCGACGACCGGCGCACCAAAACTTTTCGGCAGTTTCATAAAACAGAGGAATATCAGAAGATGGCAGCAGAGATCGAAAAGTTCCGTACACAGCTTAGTTTATTTGATGCAGAGTTGCTGGAGCAGTATGAAATGGTTGTACTACAAGAGCAAAACTATATCAGCACTCACGAATATCTGCAGGGTGTTCTTGATGGCATTGCACTGCGGAATGTGTTTTATAGTTTGCATATGAATGAACTAGTAAAGTAGAATCATAAAAACAGGAGATTTAGTTAGCTATGAGAAGCTCAAGTTCTCAATTTTCTTTATATTCACAAATAACACCGCTTTCTGCTTGTTGCGCCAAGCAAGATAAGTCAGCTTGACCCCGCAAAACGACTAACTTGACTTGCAGCTAGGCATAATGATAATGTATAAGTGTAATTAAAAATTTTGAGATGGAAGGAAGTATTGGCTATGGCTATCGTCGAGCATAAAAAAGATCATGTGAATCTAATCATGAACGAAATAGTTTATAGCATGAAGGATATTTTTGGTGATAATTTACGCCAAGTAATACTTTTTGGTTCTTATGCTCGTGGGGAGCAGGTGGAATATTCGGATATGGATGTAATGGTACTGGTTAATCTTAGTGACGAAGAATTGAGTCAGTATAATAATATAATTGCAGAGGTTACAACCGATATTTCAGTTAAATATGGTGTTCTTCCATCTATTATTGATAAAAATTATGAGCATTTTCATCGTTGGGTGCCATTTTTACCTTTTTATCGCAACGTAAAAACAGAAGGCGTTGAGTTCTATGCAAGCTGAAATATTAGAGTTAGCTACGTATCGTATGGAAAAAGCGAAGGAATGCTTGGCTGATGCTCAAGATGCTTTTGAGGAAAGTCGATTAGCAAACTCAATTAACAGGTCTTATTATGCTATGTTTCATTCAATAAGAGCATTATTAGCTATTGATAGTTTTGATTCCAAGAAACACGCAAGTATCATTGGTTACTTTAATCAATATTATATTGCCAACAGTAAAATTGACACTCGTTATTATCAGATGATAGCCAATGCATTTAGAGTTCGCAATAAAACGGATTATGATGATTTTCATATAGTTAGTAAGGATGAAGCACAAAAACAATTGGAGAACGCCCAATCTTTTATTGAATTTATGACGAGGTATATTGATAAAGTAGTATTATAGGGTATTAAAGAAATCACGGTATGGTTTGCTTCTTGGTGGTGGAGCAATCGATAGAAGATTTATTAGCTTAGAGGTGTTAAACGTCAGTTGACTGCAAGTTAAAACTACTTGATGGAAAAAAGAAGCGGAGAAAATCGTTTTACGATTTTTCCCGCTTCTTTTTTTGATTTGCGTCCCATAATATGACTTCTAATGACGCTTTGACTTTGGCTTTATCTTCTTCCGTGAGTAATATACCATTGAATAGTACTTCTGGCTGCTTGAGGAATTCAATTAATTCTTTGCATGCTGTTTCTTCTTTTGATTGGATTAGGGCGATTTCATCGCTAACAATATCCATAGATAGGTCAACTAGTTTTTTAAGGCTTGCTCCAGTTCCAAGAGCAATTTTATTAAGAGTTTCAACGGTAGGACGTACTGTTTTATTAGTTCGCGAGTCAACGCCTTTTTCTATACTATCAATGTGAGTATGACTTATTCCGCACAATTTAGCAAAATAACGAAGTGACATATCGCCACGTATACTTTTAATAAATTCACCTAACTTATTGGAGACCACTATAATTACCTCATGTATAAAGTGTAAACCATACACGACATAAAATATATAAAGATAGTAAGAAAGACATGTTGTTTATGATTGACAAATAAGGAGGTATCAGAATGATCAATAAAGTAGCTAATCCTATCGCCAATTCGTAATGGAGGGGATTGTTATGAAGTTCTTGCACAATTATATCAAAGATCAATCTGTGAAAAATCTGGTAGAAGAGTTAGATTGTTTTATCGACGACCGGCGCACCAAAGCTTTTCTGAAAAAGTGAAAAGGATGAAATGAGGTGTTTCAATTAGGCCAGTTGAGAGAATGCTGTTATTGGGCGTAACGTTATACCAAATCAATAAGATAACAGAACCGTCACCTTGGCATAGAGTGAAGAGCCGGATGCCTTAATTGGGAAAGTCCGCTTCTGTGAGGGCTTAGGGCTGAGAAGCCCCGGCTATTCGATCCTTTCTACCTTTTGGCAACTCAGCAAGCCATTTCTTAATAAGCGGGCCTGACCCCGGATTCCTCCACAGGAATAAAGGAATTTCAAAGTGAATTTAAATGTGTTTCAAATTTAAAAATACGATATATAGATTGTTCCCCCAATAAAATTATTGAAAATAAAAAGAAAGGAAGAGAATACTATGGCAATATCGGTAGTAAATAAAAACCCCAATAGCCTGTATTACACTGAGCTGCAAAAAAAGAATTTGGTATCTAAAGCTATTGAGAAGCAAAAGTCAGATACCATAAAAACAAACAGTATTATCGATAAAAAAGCCTAACGTTAGTAAAGTGAACTGAATCTCTAAAATGCAGGATGAAAGAAAAAACCTCCTGTGGTAGATTTAAAATAAACTACCACAGGAGGTTCTGCTATGTCTGGAAAAAAGGAATTCTGAAACAGCAAAGTAAACTCATAAAAACAGGAGAATTAGCTTATGAAAAACGCTAATTCTCTTTTTCCTTATATTCTCAAATAACTAGCTTCCATTTGATTTGCTGAGAAATTTTTTGTTTCAAAAATACTTTCCTTGTAGAGGATCCAGTAGTAGTGTGTAGGACTTTTTCCCTCTCATACCGAATGTTACTGTTAATAGCAAGATATAAGGTTAGAGGTGAGACATAAGGTGAAGCTTCGTTTAATTATAGGAAGAGCGGGGTCGGGTAAGACCCAGTATTGTTTAGAAGAAATGGGCCAAATGCTAGCGGCATCACCAGAGGGGCGGTCCATGATTATGATTTTGCCGGAGCATGCTACCTTTCAGGTGGAGCATGAGCTCGCATCCACTCCTGGCATTGCTGGCTTTACGAGAGCCTATGTCTTTGGTTTTCGCCGTTTGGCACATCGAATTTTAATGGAAACAGGTGGCGCGGTTCGTCCTCATATTACGGAATTGGGGAAACGAATCGTATTGAATAAATTATTGCATGAGCATCAGGAAGATTTTAAGATCTTTCATCGGGCGGCTGCCCAGCGGAGTTTCGCTGATATTTTAGTTAGTATGATTCAGGAATTTAAAGCCTATGGTGTATCGCCAGAATCCTTATCTGAGGTAGAAGGACAGTGTGGTGATTTGCCGATTGGTGATAAGCTTCATGATCTGGCCTTAGTATACCAAGGATTTGAGAACTTTTTGCAAGGGCGTTATACCGATCCAGAAGATTATCTTACCTTCTTGGCAGAAAAGATTCCTCAGTCTGCTATCCTGCATCAGGCAGAGGTGTGGATTGACGGCTTTACCTGGTTTAATCCCCAGGAGGCAAGTGTGGTGGCACAGCTATTGCAGAACTCTGCTAGCGTAACTATTACGTTGTGTTTGGCAGATGCTAAGTCGAGTGAACAGGCAAGTGAGACTGCATTGTTTCATCGTCAATGGGATACCCGGCGGAAACTGTTAGATATGGCAAGGAAAATAGGGGCAGAGGTAGAGGAAGTGGACTTAACCCAGACTCAGCGGTTTACCTCTCCTTTGTTAGGACATATGGAAGAACAGTTATTTACCTTTCCTTCTAAGGTTTGGGCTGGTGAAGCCCAAGGGGTAGTGGTAACGGAGGCTGCCAATCGTCGAGTCGAAGTGGAAGGCATGGCGCGGGATATGCTGCGTTTATGCCGGGAAGAGGGCTATCGCTGGCGGGATATTGGGATTTTGCTCCGGGATGCAGAGAGTTATGCAGAACTAATAGAAACAGTATTGGCTGACTATGAGATACCCTTTTTTAGTGATCGTAAGCGTCAACCGGTACATCATCCTTTAGCAGAGTTATTACGTTCAGTGCTAGAAGTGATTACGGAGCGATGGAGCTATGAGCCGTTGTTTCGCTGCCTTAAGACGGATTTATTCGATTTGTCCCGAGATGAAATTGACAAATTGGAAAATTACGTATTGGAGTTTGGTATTCGCGGTACCAAATGGACCAATGGCCAGCCGTGGACTTTTATTCGTCGTTTTTCCTTAGGGGAAGATGTGGAATTGAATGAAGTACAGCAGGAGCAGCTTCAAACAATCAATGAGGTTAGGCTGAAAGCTGCTGCGCCCCTTATTGTCTTTGAACAACAGATGAAAGCCGCAGCAACGGTGCTTGAAATGACGACCGCCTTATATGAATTTCTAGCAGGGCTGATGGTACCTGAGAAATTAGAGCAGTGGGCGGTTCATGCCGAGGAAATTGGGGATTTGGAGCAGGCACGAGAACATCGCCAGCTATGGGATCAAATCATTCAGTTATTAGAACAAATTGTGGAAATCTGCGGCAACGAAGAAATGAAAGTCGCCGATTATGGGATCATGCTGAATGAAGGTTTGGAAGGATTGACCCTCAGCCTCATACCACCTGGACTTGATTATGTCACAGTATCTCCCATGGAGCAGACTAGTTTGGTGAATATTCGCAGCATTTATATACCAGGCGTAAATGATGGGGTATTACCTATGCGTGGTCGGGGCGAGGGCTTATTAACGGATGCAGAGCGGGGACAGATGATCCAGTTTGGACTGGAGTTGGCACCTGGTTCTCAGTCTGATTCTTTTGCTGAACGGTTTTTAGTCTATATAGCTTTAACAAGAGCCAGGGACTATTTGTGGCTTAGTTATCCTTTAGCGGATGAAGAAGGCAAGGGGTTGAGTCCTTCCTTGCTAATCAGACGAATTCGCGAATTAGCGGCGGTGCCGTTTCACTCCTTGCCGGTAGAACCTACGCCGGGAAGTGAAAAACAGTATATTGCCCATGGAAAACGTAGTATTTCCTCCTTGGCTGCAGTGCTCCGCAGCTACAAGAGTGGTGAGGTGATTGCTGGGGTGTGGTGGGATGTCTATAACTGGGCGAGAGAACAGCAGGGAATGGAGTGGTATGTACAAAGAGCGGTAGCTGGACTATTTCATCACAATCAGGTAGATTCATTGCCGGGAAATTTAGCTAGACGTTTATATCCGAAAAAGAATAAATTGCGGGGGAGTGTCACTCGTTTTGAATCTTTTCAGGCTTGTCCCTTCAAACATTTTGCTCAGTACGGTTTGAGCCTCAAAGAACGGGCTGTGTTTCGCCTGCAGGCTCCTGATTGGGGACAGTTTCTGCATGCTGCTCTTAAGGGCTTTGGTGATAGTTTGCAGGAGGCTGGTCGTGATTGGGGTAGTATGAGCGAAGGAGAATATAAGGAGATTGTCAATCAAGTGGTGGAAGAACTGGCACCAAAACTGCAAAATGAGATTTTATTAAGTTCGGAACAGCACAAGCATTTGGTAGGCAGGCTAAAACGGACGGTGACTCGCGCGGTTCGGCGCCTAGTCGAGTTTGACCGGGTAAGTACCTTTAAACCCATGGCCATGGAAAAATCGTTCGGGCGGGGAGAGGATGCTCTGCCGCCCCTCGTCTATATGCTGCCTGATGATATTTCCTTGGAAATAGTGGGGCAGATTGACCGCTTGGATATTGCTGAACTGGAAGGCAAAAAATATATGCTCATCATTGATTATAAGTCAGGGGGTGCTTGGCTAAAATTGGTGGATGTGTATTATGGTCTGCGATTGCAGTTATTAACCTATCTCTTGGTGGCTAGTAAGGCTTATGAAGATTGTTTGCCTGCGGGAGTATTGTACTATTTTTTAAAAAATCCAAACTTATCCGATAAAATTAAATTAGATGCGGATGAAATTTGTAAAAAAATAAATGGTCTTCTGAAGATGCCGGGCTGGGTGTTAGCGGATTCCCAGGTCATACGGTTATTGGATCATACGATTGATGGCTATTCTGAATTTTTAAAGGTTGCCTTAAAAAAGGATGATACTTTTTATACTAATTGCTTATCTTATGTCAAAGAACCAGAAGAGTTTCAATTGTTACTCAGTCATGTGGAGAAAAAATTAGTGGATACGGCGAGGGAAATTATGGCGGGGAAAATTGAGATTAGCCCTTATGCCTTAGACAAACGGACCCCTTGTGGCTTTTGTCAGTATAGTGCCGTGTGTCAGTTTGACAGTTTATTGCCGGAAAATCAATATCGTAGACTGGCAAAGCCGGATGAGAGTACTATTATGGGAAAAATTACCCAAGGGCAGGAGGTGGCACCCGATGAGTTGGTCTGAGCAGCAGTTATTGGCAATTGAAACCCGGCATAAAAATCTATTAGTAGCCGCGGCTGCTGGATCGGGTAAAACCTCTGTATTGGTTGAGCGGATTATCTCCCGTATCTTGGACAAAAATCAGCCAATTGATGTGGATAAGGTTCTAGTCGTTACCTTTACCAATGCGGCAGCAGCTGAAATGCGCGGGCGAATTGGTTCCGCTCTAAATGATGCGTTGAAAAAACAGCCCCGGTCGGAGCATATTCAGCGACAGTTAGCACTGCTCAATTCTTCCGCTATTTCGACCATTCATGCTTTTTGTCAAAACATTGTACGGCAGAATTTTCATCTCTTAGATTTAGATCCTCAGTTTCGCATTGCGGGTCAGGCGGAAGTGACCATCATGAAAACCGAAGTGCTGGAAAATCTATTTGAGGCGAAATATGCCCAAGGGGATGAGGCATTTTTAGATTTGGTGGAACATTATGGGGATGAGCAGAGTGATGATTCCTTGTATCAATTGGTGCTAGGTTTATATAATTTTTCCCAGAGTCATCCCTGGCCGGAAGAGTGGCTGGCGGGTCTTTCTCACGAATTTGCCTTGCCTGAGGACGCTACCGTTGATCAAACCCCTTGGTCCCAGTTAATTCGGGAGAAAATAGTCTTAGATTTGGAACAGGCGGGGCAGCAATTGGATGCTCTTTGCCTCGAAGCAGGAAAACCTGGGAGCATTGATGCCTATGTTGATACATTTATGGCAGACAGGGCTGTCCTTGATGAAGTTCTGTCTGCTGCCGCTCATTCCTGGGAGAGATTGGCTGGTGCCATTGCAGGTTGTAAGTTTGAGAAAATAGCCGCCGTGCCAAAGGGGACGGATGAGTCGCTGAAGAAGTATTTTCAGCGAGGCAGGCAGAAGGTTAAGGATAAAGTCAATGACTGCAAGGTGCATTTTTTTGATCGTCCATCGGAAGAACTATTGGCGGATATGCGTCTAATTGCTCCTGTAGTGGAAACCTTAGGTAAGCTGGTCATTGAATTTGGTCAGGAATTTGCCAAGGCGAAGCGCAGCAAGGATGTGTTGGATTTCAATGATTTGGAACATTTTTGTTTAAGAATATTGCTTGCGCCTGAAAGCCAGCTAGGGGAGATTAAACCTTCTTCTGTTGCCATAGAATTGCAGGAGCGTTTTGCGGAAGTGATGGTAGATGAATACCAAGATACAAATGGGGTACAGGAAACGATTCTGCGTTTAATAGCCAGTACCAAACAGCCTAATTTATTTTTGGTGGGTGATGTAAAACAGAGTATTTATCGTTTCCGTTTAGCCGAACCAGAATTGTTTATGGAGAAATATCGCCACTATCCCTTGGCTGGCAGTCAGTATGCTCGAATTGATTTGTCCCAGAATTTCCGCAGTCGGGCTGGAGTACTTCACGCTGTAAATTTCCTCTTTATGCAGCTGATGACACCTAGAATTGGAGAACTGGTTTATGGGGAAGCAGAAAAACTTAATCCTGGTCCTGATTATCTGGAGGAGCAGGGTAAACTATTAGAAGGACCTATAGAGTTGTGCATTGTAGATCGAGATGAGGCAGAAGAACAGGTAGGGTTCGCTGAGGGGGAAATGGATAGTGGGGAAGGGGTAGAATCCCCAGATCGTCCTGCAGACGAGTTGATGGAAGAGGCAGAACTCAGCGGTTTTGAACTAGAGGCTCGCTTAATTGCTAAAAAGATGAGTGAGTTTATGACCAGCAATTATCGTGTGTATGATAAAGGGCTAAAAGGCTACCGTAGTCTAGCGTGGCGAGATATCGTTATATTACTGCGGTCAGTAAAAGGCAAGGCGAATGTCATGCTGGATGTACTGCGAAAAGCAGGCATACCAGCCTATGCAGAATTGGATGCCGGCTACTTTAGAGAAATCGAAGTGCAGATTATGATAGCCTTGTTAAGTGTGATCGATAATCCCCGTCAGGATATTGCCTTGGCGGCGGTACTGCGTTCTCCCTTAATGGGATTTACGACGGAAGAGTTGGCAGAAGTACGTTTGTGCTGCCCGGGGGAAGAGTTGTGGAGTGCCCTGACCCATAAGGTGGATGAGGGCGGTTTGAATGAAAAAATACAGAAGAAAATAGCAAGTTTTGTGAACCAGTTTGGACAATGGCGTAATTTGTCCCGACGTAAGAGTGTGCCAGAATTGATTTGGCAGATTTATCGTGATACAGGGTACTATGATTATGTAGGTGGTATGCCCGGCGGTATGCTAAGACAAGCCAATCTGCGGGCGCTGCATGATCGGGCTCGTCAATATGAGTCAACGAATTTTCGCGGCTTATTTCGTTTTTTGCGTTTTGTGGAAAGGATGCAGGATAAAGGTTCTGACCTTGCCGTTGCCAGAGCCTTGGGGGAGAGCGAAGATGTCGTACGGATTATGAGTATTCACAAGAGCAAGGGCCTAGAATTTCCCCTTGTATTTGTAGCTGATTTAGGGAAAAACATCAATCTGCAGGATAGTAAAGCTTTGGTACTGTGTCACAAGACCTTAGGGGTGGGTCCTTATGTTACTAATCCTGAACTGCGGTTTCGGTATCCGACCTTAGCGCGCCATGGCATTAGTCATAAGCTCATCATGGAAACCAAAGCGGAGGAATTGCGCATTCTCTATGTAGCCTTAACAAGGGCAAGGGAAAAACTGATTCTTGTAGGTTCTGTGAGTAAGCTGGCTAAAAAGGCGGCCGGGTGGTGTCAATATACAGATCGCCTACAAGCTGCATTGCCAGATGCATTGATCGCCGGTGCCAGTAATTATTTGGATTGGCTATGTCCTGCTGTAGCGCGGCATGAGGGTGGTAAAGTTCTGCGGGAATATGGAGAATGTGAACAAGAACTGAGTCCGGTCTTTGCTGAGGATAAGTCAAAATGGCAAGTAGGTATTTATCCTCGTAATCAGCTGCTGGAGACAGATGAGGAGTCGTCTGAAACCGCTGCATTATTAGAAAATATTCGAACCATGCAGCCTGTTGATGATGGCGAGGATCTTGCCTGGGTAGAGAAAACACTAGGCTGGCAGTATAGTTATCAGCATATTGTGGGGAAACCTGCTAAATTGTCGGTGACGGAGATCAAACGGCGTTTTGATACCCAAGTAGTGGAGAGCAGTCAGCAAAGCTATGCTAAAAAGTCCATTGCCTTACGTCCTAGGTTTATTCAACAGTCCGTTGGATTGACTGGTGCAGAGCGAGGTACGTTAATGCATAGTATCATGCAGCAGATGGATTTACAGGGGGATTTGTCTGAGAATGGTATTAAAGAGCAAATTGCTGCGATGGTGACTAAGGAAATGATTTTGCCTGAACATGCTGAAATTGTGGACATAAGAGGTGTGGTAGCCTTTTTCCAAAGCGATCTTGGTCAGCGGTTATGCTCTTCGCCTAAGGTACGGCGAGAACTACCCTTTAGTCTGGTTCTTCCCGCAGAAAAATTCTATGATGATATGGTGGGGGCGGGAGAAGGAATTTTCATTCAAGGGGTCATAGATGCATTATTCGATGAAGCGGATGGGTTAGTATTATTAGATTATAAGACCGATTGGGTTACAGAGAGCAGTGAATTAATTGATAGATATTCCGTACAGCTCAATCTTTATGCTGAGGCTGTAGAACGGATTTTTAAACAGCCGGTAACAGAAAAATATTTATATGTATTTAGTACAAAAGAAGCTGTCAGGTTGTAACGAGGCTACTGAAAAACCTATGATTATCTAGCAGAATTCAGTAACTGCATAAAAAGAGACGACTCTAAATTCAAATCTTGAATTTAGAGTCGTCTCTTTTGAGATTGGAGCTTCACACAATCTCTGCTGCCGTTCAATCACAGTATCCACCTATTTCATTTGATACTATAATTATATACCTTTTCTACTTACAGGGACCTTTTCAGTGGCATCGGTTGTAACTGACAGCTTCTTTTTCATAGTATCAGGAGCTATAAACTTCAGTGAATATTGTGTTGCTTGCCTTACTGTTTGTAGGTCCAGCAGGGTCTATATTATTAACGCTTCGCCATTGTCATTTAACCTACGCTTGGGATAACGGCTATTTGGCCATCCTGTCATCTGGGCCAGTACATAATAATCAGGACACCCACCAGGGAAACGAGTCCTCCAATGACATCGAATTTATCTGGGGGAATGTTATCGATGCCCCAGCCCCATAGGATGGAAAGGACAATAAAAACACCTCCGTAGGCGGCGTAAACTCGTCCGAAATTAGCAGGTTGTAATGTTGGAATGAATCCATATGCTACTAAGATAATGGCGCCAAAGATGGCATAGCTGATGCTTTTGTCTTCTCGTACCCAAAGCCAAATGAAGTAACCGCCGCTGATCTCAAGTAAACCCGCAAAAACAAAATAACTTATTGATTTTAAAGCTTCCATTTCATCATCCTTTATATCTCATTGATAATTATTTTCATTATAACACTTTATAAAAGTATACAGTATAAATGTTGTATTGTTAAAGCAAGAGTGGCTGTAAAGTGATATAATACAAAAACAATATCATATAATAAGATAAAACGGATATACTATTAAGCAGTTACAAAGATATCCATATAAGAGGAACTATTGCTTAGTACGAAAACACTTTAAGCGGAGGGAAAGCAAATGTCATATCAAGCGAAAGACTATAGTGATCTTTTGGGCATGCAGGGTTTTAGTGACACGCTTCTAAAAAATCATTTTACCTTATATAATGGCTATGTAAAAAATACCAATCAGATTGTGGAGTCGCTTACCCGCTCCTTAGCAGAAGGACAGGCGGATTCCATAGAGTATGCAGGTCTTAAACGTCGCCTGGGCTGGGAAACAGATGGTATGCGTTTGCATGAACTATATTTTGAAAATTTGGGTGGGCAGAGTGCGCTAAGTCTTGGTTCCCCTTTAGTAGAAAAACTAGAAAAATATTTTGGCAGCTATGAAGCATGGGAAGAGGACTTTAAGGCTACGGCAAGCATTCGCGGTGTTGGTTGGGCTATACTGTATCAAGATAATACGAATGGAACCTTAAATAATTTTTGGATTGATGAACATCATATTGGACATCCTGTAGATCGTAATCCGTTGTTGGTACTGGATGCCTGGGAACATTCTTACATGTTAGATTATGGTCTAAAAAGACCAGCGTATATTGAAAATTTTTTTAAGAATATAGATTGGACGGTAGTAGTTAAAAGAATGAAATAATAAAAAGGCTTGATTCTATGAAGTTTACTTCATCTGAATCAAGTCTTTTTTATTCCAAGATGCACGTCCGCAATACCGCCAGTTAGTTGATAGTAGGATATTTGCTGTAAACCTGCTTGGGCAAAAATGTCCTGTATAACAGAGTGAGGCGGGAGTGTCTTTAGGGAAGCAGGTAAATTATAGTAAGGCTGATTTTTAGTAAATCCTAGATTGCCTATTATGGGTAGTAGGTGTTCGAAGTACAGGTAATAAAGCTGTTTTAGAATGGGGGCACTAGGTTTAGCCAATTCTACTGATAATACAGTGCCGCCAGGTTTGACTATCCGTACCATCTCGAACAAAGTCCTTTTGATATCGGCTACATTGCGAAGGCCGAAGCCAATGGTCGTGCAGTCAAAACTATTATCAGCGAAGGGTAACTGGAGGGCATTGCCTTGTATAAGTGTAATGATTTGTTGATAAGGCGTTTTTTTGATGTTTGCGCTGGCTTGTAGTAGCATATTTTCAGAGAAATCAAGGCCGATGACTTTACCACTCGGTCCAACGCTCTTTGCCAAAGCGATGGCTAGTTTTCCTGTGCCGCAGCACACGTCAAGGATAGAGTAACCTTCCTTGATATTGGCTTTAGCCGCGGCAAAATTACGCCAATAGGTATCTTGGTTTAAAGTAAAGACAGTATTTAATAAATCATATCGTTTGGCGATGCTGGAGAACAATTGCTTTACGAAATCTTCTTGTCGGTGTTGGTCCTTTTGTTCCATAGTAATCAAATACCTCTCTTTTAGCAGAGTTGACAGTAGTAGATTTCCGATTGCATTAGCATCATTATATCAGTTCTTGGCGATAGGTCACCAGTACTTTGTGATATATGTCATGGTCAGGGGCGGGATGACGGTTTATAATAAGAAGCAAAAAGGGATGGAAGAAAGGGTGATGACTTTGAAACTGTGGCGTTGGTTTTGTAAGATTGGTGAAGAGCGGGTTGGATATAAAGTTAAGGGGCAGACAGCCCTTCCAGCTAAACAGGTTTCGGAGCGCGTCAGTCAATCCGGAGTCGATATGGTGTGTTCTCGTATATGTGGACATGAGAGCTGTCAGTGTGGCGGTACCATAAGAGGATTGCATTGTGTTTGGTCTTATTACCGATTAGATCAATAAAGGGATAAGCGGAATTCCCACTTATAGAACTAGAAATCGTGGAACTGGATTTATTTAACGAAAAATTAATGAAAAATAGGTACAAAAATGTCAGATAATGTTACAATTATAGCAGAGGAATAAATATGTATTATTAGCGATAATTATATTCCTTAATGGAGAGGTTCAGATTATGTTATCTCGTCGCAGGTTTATTAAATTATGTGCTGGTTCGTTTGTTACGATAAGTTGTTCGGAATTGCTATTTCAGGTCTCTACGAGTAGCGGAGCGGGAAATCGGAAAATTCCTGTTTTGGCATATCATCGTATAGGGTATACGACCGATTATCTTACTGTTACGCCAGAACGATTTTCTAATGATTTAGATAGCTTACAGCAGAGAGGTTATTGCAGCATCTCCTTGGAAGAATTTCAAAGATTCTTGGATGACCGTAATGTAGAAATGCCAGAAAAACCGGTTTTAATAACCTTCGATGATGGATATTTGGATAATTTTCAAAATGCTTACCCTATACTACGAAAACATGGGATGATAGGGACTTTTTTTATTATTACTGACATGTTGTGGACCAAAGACCGGCTTACTCCTGAAAATATTGTGGAAATGTCTCAAGGTGGTATGTCTTTTGGCTCTCATACTGTAACTCATAGACCTTTAGCGGAATTGGATTCAGCAGCTATTTATGATGAACTGGTTAACTCCAAAGCGACGCTAGAGAGCGTTTTAGGGAAAAAAGTGGATGCAATTGCTTATCCGCGAGGCAGTTATAATGAGGCTGTAGTGGGAATTGCCAAAAATGTGGGCTATATAACTGGGTTTACGGTACGGGAAGGTATCTGCATTAAAGAGTCTCCGGACTTTGAATTGCGGCGTATTCCTATTTTTAAATATGATAGCGGCGTGATAAATGTTATCGCTAACCGTGGCCAATCAGTATAGAAATTTATACATAAGACTTAATTCAGTGGAGTTTTACTTCCGGAGAATTTTAGTCTTGCTTACCCACTGAACTTAGTTAACACAGAAAACACAGAAAATATTTTAAATCTTATGTCTACTACTGTTGACAAAGAAAAATAATACTGCTATAATAACAAATGTGTCATCGGGAACGTGTCAACAGGCACGGAGGGGTGTCCGAGCGGTTCAAGGAACTGGTCTTGAAAACCAGCGATCTCGAAAGGGGTCCGTGGGTTCGAATCCCACCCCCTCCGCCATCTTCCAAATATGGAGCGATACTCAAGCGGCTCAAGAGGACGGTTTGCTAAATCGTTAGAGGTCGTAAGGCCTGCCAGGGTTCGAATCCCTGTCGCTCCGCCATCTACTTAAAAGTTAACGCCTTTATCTTGCAAACAAGATGAAGGCGTTTGTTGTATAATCAAGAATATGACCATAAGGGAAAATGGAAGTTGGTGAAATTGCATGCAACGCTGGATTATACATATTGATATGGATGCATTTTTTGCTTCCATAGAACAACGTGATAATGAGGAATTAAGAGGTAAGCCGGTTATTGTCGGTGGTATTGGCAATCGAGGCGTAGTAGCGACTGCCTCCTATGAAGCTCGTCGTTTTGGGGTGCATTCCGCGATGTCTATGGTGGAGGCTAGACGCCGTTGTCCAGAGGGGATTGTGTTACCTTCGAATCATGAAAAATATAGTAGGGTTTCTGTAGAGCTGCAGCGGATCTTTTCTGAATTTTCACCCATAGTGGAGCCGCTATCTTTAGATGAAGCTTTCTTGGACGTATCCGGGATGGAACAGCTTTATGTGAATCCAGAAGCGATTGCCTGTTGTATTAAAGCACGTATTAAAAGTGAATTGGGGCTTACAGCTTCTGCTGGAGTGGCCCCCAATAAATTCTTGGCAAAATTAGCCTCCGACTTACAGAAACCTGATGGACTGGTAGTAGTTCAGCCTGGGGAAGAAGAAGCTATGCTGCGGGAGCTGCCTATTACTCGCATGTGGGGGGTAGGCAAGGCTATGACACAGGTATTAAAGAATCTGGGAATTGATACGATTGGCCAGTTAGCCAAGGCTGATGTGGTTAAATTGGCGAAGCATTGTGGGCAGCTTGCGTATACTATACATTCTTTAGCTCATGGACAGGACGATAGGGCAGTTATGCCAGATCTTGAGCCCAAATCAATTGGTAATGAAGTAACGTTTCCCATTGATATTATAGTAGCATCCCAAATTGAAATTGAATTATTAGCTTTAGCTGAAAAAGTAGGCTGGCGGCTTAGACAGCATGGCTATAGCGGTAAAACGATTACTGTGAAAATTCGCTTTGCTTCTTTTAAAACGATTACTCGCAGTAAAACCTTATTGGAAGCTACTCAGTTTGATGAAGTGCTTTACGAGACTGCAGTACAGGTTTGTCGTCAGATACCGATACAAGAGGGCATTCGATTGCTGGGAATTACAGTATCTAATCTACAATCAGGCTGTGGGCAGCTATCTCTGTTTGATCAGCAGGATCATAAACGTACCGCTGTCTATGATACGATAGATAAGCTGAGAAATAAATTTGGTGAAGGTATTGTGACCAAAGGACGATTAGTCACAAAAAAACCTAAGTAAAAGTACTTTACTTAGGTTTTTTTGTGCTGCAGCCGTCGTTCCAGTGTTGCAAGCACTTGTTTTGGTGGCAGGTTGGTAATGTTAAGCATTAGTGTGGTAGGAGATTGGAATATTTCTTCCGTAGTGGCGGAAATGTTATCCCAGGGTTCGACTGAGCTATAGTAAGAGGTCAAGGCATCAGGATGATAGGTTGTATATAGATAGGCATCAACAAGTTCTCGCTGACGGTGAGCTTGGTACATATCCATAACGGTGTAGCCTTGCTGCTGTAATAGATTTATTAGTTTTTGATTGGTGGATTGTAACGCGATGGTTTTGGGCATAGTATGTAACGTCCTTTATTCTGATTCGTTCTCATTTTAGTATGTGTAGTAAATTAAGTGATTATAGGCAATGATGTATTTTTTATTTACTACAGGCAGGAATACCATTTTATAGTAAGAATTAGTTACTAGAAAAAGATTTAATTTTTCTATGGGGCATAATATTCCTGTGTTAAATTGTAGGAGGTAGCGTAATGATTAATAAAGAACGTGTGTTAAAAGAGTTCTTTGAATTAGTTAAAATCAAGTGTTCAACGCGTCAAGAACGTAAAGTAGCTGATGTGCTCAAGGTACGGTTAAAAGAGTTAGGTCTGGAGGTCACTGAGGATAATGCCGGGGAAAAAATTGGCGGTAATTGTGGTAATGTACTTGCTTTTACGCAGGGAACATTGCAGGGTGTTCCTTCTCTGATGTTAAGTGCTCATATGGACTGTGTTGAGCCTTGCGGCGGAATAGAACCTCAGCTTAAAGATGGAGTGATTACATCCGCAGGCGATACTATTCTTGGATCAGATGACAAGGCTGGAGTGGTAGCCATTCTAGAGGCATTACGCATAGTGAATGAGCAAAATATCCCTCATGGTTCCATTCAGGTTGTATTTACAGTAGCTGAAGAAGGTGGCCTAAACGGAGCGAAAGCAATTGATCCCAGCTTATTAAAAGCTGACTTTGGCTATGCGCTTGATTCTGGCGGTACGCCTGGTGAAATTATTACCATGGCTCCTGGTCAAAATAGTATTACTGCAGTGATTTATGGCAAGAAAGCTCATGCAGGCGTAGCTCCTGAAGACGGGATTAATGCTATTGTAGTGGCTGGCAAGGCGCTGGCCGAGATGCAGATTGGACGTATCGATTTTGAAACAACTTCTAATGCGGGTATTATTAGCGGCGGTATTGCCACCAATATTGTGCCTGATTTGGTAGAAGTCAAATGTGAAGCTCGTAGCCGCAATATGGATAAATTAGCAGTGCAAACCCGTCATATGAAGGAAACATTTGAACGAGTAGCAGTGGCTAACGGTGCAAAGGCTGAGGTTGCGGTACAAACAGCCTATGGTCCTTACGTTTTGTCAGAGGAAGCTCCTGTAGTAACCGCAGCAGTGAAGGCAGCCCAAGCTGTTGGCTTGGCGTCGGAAATCAAGGCTACGGGTGGCGGTAGTGATGCTAATTTCTTTAATAATTATGGTGTACCTACGGCGGTATTAGGGGTAGGTATGAGTAAAGTCCATACAACGGATGAATATATTAAAGAAATAGATTTATATAATAGCGCCGAATTAGTAACCTCTCTAATAAAAACAGCAGCAGCTATGAAAAAATAAAGTAAAGAGGTGGGTGTAAGATTACACTCACCTCTTTACTTTATAAAATTATAAGCCTTTATGGATATATAGATACTTATTGCTCTGGTTACCTATTGCTTATAATTTTTCTTTTAATCGCAGAATTTTACACAGAAAATAAAGGAATCTAGTATATCCGCCAGCTGTTTTTAATAAGGTTTTTCTTATTGAACGTTCTTTAACAGTATTGGCGGCTTTGGGGTCTGAAAGATACATGGCAAGTAGTCCTTGGACGACTAGTTTGTGGAAAGCAGGGTGGGGTAGGGTGCTGGCCTCTGAAAAAGCCTGTTCTATAAAAAATGTCAGACGGAATATTACTTGGGATGAATCAGTATAATAAGTGACAAAATTGAGATCACCACTCTTTTGATCTTCAGCAGTGTCAATAAAGTAGTCTAATAATATATGTAAGCCGCTAATCCAAGGGAAATAGGCGGAAGAAATTCTTGCCGCTGAACGGGCTGTGAGATTCTCGTCGCTGGCAGCAGCACAGAGTATAAAGATGCCTAGGGTAGAACCTGTAGCTGCAGCGAATTCCCATGGGGTAAGCTGAGAATAGTGGTCAATATACTTGTCAATCCACGATATCATTTTTCCTTCCCGAGTAGTAAAGCTAAGGTGTTTATAGGTTTGTAAGTCGCTATAGAGGTGAGCTAATTTTTGGATTTCAGGTTGCACTAATTTATAAGAAGGAAGTTTTCGTACTTGCTGCTGGCAAGTGATAACTAGCTGCTTGAGGTAACCGCCATCCTCTTTGAAGGGATAAAAAGCATAATAATCTTGAGGGAGGGCATCAGGATCAAGAGCATCTGTCATGGCTAGGTGCAATTGGTGAAAGGCTTGTTCGTCAATTATGCCAGCTTCATCACAGAGGTTATCTAAATAGTCGCTAATGGTTTGCAAGGCTACTACTAGGGAAATAAAATCCGTTCTATGTACAGCAGGATAGAGACTGAAAATACTGCCCCCCTGACAATGAAATTTTTTATCTCTAATGCTGGCAAGTGCTTGTTCTTTAAGTTCAGGGCAGGCATGAGCTATTGCTGAATTAGACAAGTGATTAAGTTCTATATCAATTAAGGGGAAGACTTTGCTGACAAAGGTAAAAATAAGTGAAAGATTAGTAAGAGTATTGAAAAAGAGATTCATTATAACCTCCTATAAATAAACTATATATTTTATTATAGTTTAGATTTAAAAGTAAATATATAAGATCATTTTGGATGTCTAGAGATTTTAAGTATAAGTGGAACTTGCAGAAACCTAAACACTGAAATAATGAGTAGTTTACTATATTTATAGTAGCAGCATGACAGATAGGATGATCATAAAAATGTACGGGACTTTTACTATTGGACATTTTGTCTGCCCTCTGGTAGAAGCCCCGCTTCATTTTGGATGAAGTATTTTTGCAGCACAATAGTTATTTTTGAATTGCTAATTCTAGTCCCGTTTCTCTCTTAAACCATTTATAATGTTTTCTTATAGCTTGCATTTCCAATACAATATCTTGTGAAGTTTCTAGGAAAAGCTGAGCTTGTTTTTCGGTAAAGATGGTAGTAACTTTTGCCACAAGGCTCATTTGTGTAGTATCCAAACTTTCAGCTAATGCTAACAATAAAGCTAATTTGCGAGCGGTCTGCCAATTACTTGCATCTAAAAACTCGTTATAGGTTCTGTTGTAGGAGTATTTTACAGAAGGACTATGATGCCAGCCCGCAATGACTGCAGCCATGATTTGCTCGCGATGAGATAATCCAAATAAACGGGCGTTTTCAATTAAATAGGCACTATGGCGAGCATGGTCATAATAATTAACTTTAATACCAATATCATGCAGTAGGGCAGCAACTTGTAAAAGCGGCCTAGTCGTGGGACTCAAATTCAGCCTTTCATGCCAATCATCAAATAGTTGATTGGCTAGTTTAGCTGTATGATGGGCATGATTTGTATTGACATCGTAGAATAATAACATATTAACGGTACTGTGGGTAAGAGGGGCAGGGATAAGCTCTGTTTGTCCAATTTGTGAAAGATAATATTGAAAGAATAATCCCTCTCGTACACCGCAGCTGCTAATGATTAATTGGGTACTAGCATTTTTTTCAAATAAATGTTTGACAATGGCTAATCCAGATATAATAATATCAGCACGTTCGTTGCTGAGACCAGCTATTTTTCGACGCTGAGCACAGCTCATTTTGATAACATCTTCCCATAAAGTATGAAATGAGAAAGAACTAGTGCGGTAATTATGTAATTTAAGTAGAGGATAGTTGTTGCGCTTTTGCTCCATTTTGCCAATGCTGCGAGCTGTCCCTCCTATGCCGATGAGGGGGAGTTCAAGTGTATTTAACCAAGGAATTTTGTCAAATTCTTGGGAAAGAAATTCGTTAAGATTTGCTAATTGAGTTTCACTGGCTTTATTTTGTAATTTGAAACGTTCTGTCAGAGTAACAGCGCCAAAGGGAAGACTAATGACCTTCTCGGCTTTGCGATTTTTGATTAATGTTAATTCAGTACTGCCGCCACCAAGGTCAAATAAGACGGCATCAGTAACATCAAGAGTATTAACAGCCCCTAAATAACCTAGTCTGGCTTCTACTTCACCACTAATAATTTTGAGCGAAATTCCTGTCTCTTTTTGAACCTCTTTAACGAATTCAGGACCGTTGAGGGCATTGCGTATTGCTGCAGTACCTACCCCTAAAATTTTAGTTGTATGATGCAGATGGCACATGTGGGCAAAACTTTTTAGCAAGACCATAGTACGAGCCATGGCTTCAGGCTGTAATTGGCGGTCTTTATCTGCATCTTGACCTAAACGGACCCCATCTTTTTGATGATAAATTAAGTTGTAGGCGCCATTTGCATATATTTCGACGATAATTAAGCGAGCAGAATTTGATCCTAAATCAATAATGGCAATTCGTTTACTCATGATTCAGTTCTCCTTTGTGTACGACTGCAAGTATATATAATGTTAAGTATTAGCATTATATATTAAAAATCCTCTGCTGTTTTTATTAATTTTAGTAAAGATTTTTTTGGAAAAAAATACAATGAATTTTGAATATTTGAATAAATAATTGTTAAGATATTGTAAATTCGTCTAAAAGGTGCCTTTATAGGAGCGTAAATAGCAGGTAATCTCAGAAATTGTGTCGAAAGTAAAATTTTACAATGAAATAGACAGTTTTAAATTTTAATATAGGCAGGGTGGAGCCATGTTTGATAAAGAACAACATTTTTTAAACAGAGAATTAAGCTGGCTGAAATTTAATGAACGGGTATTGGAAGAAGCCAATGATCCTGGAAAGCCTTTGCTAGAGAGATTAAAATTCGTGGCGATTGCAAGTTCTAACCTAGATGAATTCTTTATGATTCGTGTTGCCGGTTTAAAGCAGCAAGTAGAGAGTGGTATTGATAAAAAAGATCCGGCAGGACTTAATGCAAAAGAACAATTAAGACTCATTGGTCTGGATGTACGGGAAATGGTGCGCTTACAGTATTCGTATTTGAAAAAAATCCTTGGTGGTATGCAAAATCATGATATTTATCTAAGTGATGTAAATAGTTTGTCTGCTAGCGGAAGACAGTGGGTGGAGAGTTATTTTTATAATACCACTTATCCTCTACTTACCCCTTTGGCTGTTAATGCGAGCCATCCTTTTCCTTTGTTGGCTAACCGCAGTCTTAATCTGGCCGTTTTACTAAGCAAAGGTAAGGAAGAGGTTCAAACGGCTATCATTCCTGTACCTAGTGCACTGCCTAGGATTATTGAAGTGCCTGATCAAGGCGTAGGTAAGCAATTTGTATTGCTGGAAGATATTATAAAAACTCATTGTTCCCCTTTGTTTTGTGGCTATAGCATTAAAGATATTGTACCCTTTCGTATTACGCGAAATTCGGATTTGTTAATTGATGACGATGGGGCCGAAGATTTGCTTGCAGAAGTAGAGAAATCCCTGCGTCAGCGTAAACGAGGCGAAGCAGTGCGCTTGGAAATGAACAAAACCAACAAATCTATTTTAAAAGAGTTTTTATTAGATATATTTGATATGGATGAGCAGGATTTGTATGAGATTACCGGGCCCATTGATGTTTCTTTCTTTATGAAAGTGATTGATTTGCCAGGTTATGAGTATTTGCGTTATGAACCTATCACACCACAAATTCCTATGGGGTTAAAAGATGCTGAGGCGCTATTTGACATTATTCGGGATAAAGATATTTTACTGCACCATCCTTATGACTCCTTTACACCAGTAGTAAATTTCATTCGTCAGGCGGCAATTGATCCTAAGGTTTTGGCGATCAAGCAAACCCTATATAGAGTAAGCGGTAATTCTTCTATTGTTAACGCTTTGGCGCAAGCCGCAGAGAATGGTAAGCAGGTTACTGTTGTCTTAGAGGTTAGAGCGCGCTTTGATGAAGAAAATAATATTTTGTGGGCTAGGCGATTAGAAGAAGCAGGTTGTCATGTTATTTACGGTTTGTTAGGTTTCAAGGTACATGGTAAGATCGCCCTTATTATCAGGCAGGAAGATACTCGTATTAAAAGGTATGTACATATGGGGACGGGCAATTATAATGATATTACGGCTCGTATGTACTGTGATATGAGTTTATTTACGGCCAATGAGAAGATTGGTGCGGATGCTTCTGATTTTTTTAATATGTTATTAGGTTATTCGGAGCCTCCCGTGTGGAAAAAATTAGTGGTTGCGCCTTCTGGTCTAAGAGAGAAAATAAAAGAAATGATTGACCAAGAGATTGCCTTTGCTGAGGCTGGTAAAGGTGGGCATATGATTGTTAAATTAAATTCTTTGCTGGATAAAGATATTATCCTTAAATTATATGAGGCTTCTAGTAGGGGCGTTAAAATTGAGTGTATTGTCCGTGGTATTTGTGCCTTAATTCCAGGTATTGAGAATGTGAGCCAGAATATTACTGTGCGAAGTATTGTAGGACGATTTTTAGAACATCATCGTATTTTGTATTTTGCTAATGGCGGCAAGGAAAAAATTTATTTATCAAGTGCGGATTGGATGAACCGTAATTTAAACGAACGAGTGGAACTATTGTTTCCCGTAGAAAATCAAGAAATTATGGAGCGTATAAAAACTACTTTGCATATTATGCTAAAAGATAATCGTAAAGCTTATGTTATGAAAAATGATGGAACCTATCGGCGAGCATATCGTCGAGGCAAGGTTGTAAATAGTCAGCAAAAGTTATATCAGGAGGCACAAGGCCGAGCTGGAGCGGCTGATTTTTAGTTGAAAAAGTAAATTTTATTATATTTGGCGACTTGAATGCTCTTCAAGTCGTTTTCTCATGTTTTACACATAAAAATCAAAGTTATCCCCAAAGTTATTAACAAAAGGAGAATAAATGTGGATAACTATAGAGAAATCTAATGCGTTACTCTTGAAAATAAAGGATTTAAATGGCCTTTTTTGAAAAAAGGTGTGGATAAAGTTGTGTGGATAAAGTTATCCACACAACTTTATCCACAATTAAAAATGAAAACAAAATAAAGATTGACTTTGTGTATCGAATTGTGGTAAGATATTTTTTGTCGACGGGACAAGAGTTCCATCGAAGGTAATGACTCCGTAGCCCAGCTGGATAGAGCGTTTGACTACGAATCAAAAGGCCGCAGGTTCGAATCCTGCCGGGGTCACCATTTTTTTTATTATATTTTGCGCCCGTAGCTCAGGCGGATAGAGCAACGGTTTCCTAAACCGTGTGCCGGTGGTTCGAGTCCCCCCGGGCGCACCATTGTATTTTGTGTGGTGAACCTGATAGTGGACGATAACTATTATATGGGATTAGCTTTGGATGAAGCGCAAAAAGCTTTTGATATTGGTGAGGTACCAATTGGAGCAGTGCTTATTATGGATGGTCAGGTAGTGGCCAGTGGACATAATATGCGAGAATGTTGGCATGATGCTACGGCTCATGCGGAAATGATTGCTATTCGGGAAGCTTGTGAAAAGCTTGGACGATGGCGCTTAACTGGACTTACATTGTATGTTACGATAGAACCTTGTCCTATGTGTGCTGGTGCGTTAGTAATGAGCCGTGTTGATCGATTAGTATACGGTAGTGCTGATGCTAAGGCAGGGGCAATTGAGTCAATTTTCAATATAGCGCAAAATGAAGCCTTAAATCATTCTATGATGGTTACAACAGGAATAAGAGCAGATGAATGCGCCCAAATTATGAAAGATTTTTTTAGACAACGACGAAAAAAGAATGACACTAGCAAGATAGATACTTGAGACATTAGTATTAAGTAGATCAGGTCACGGAGAGGTGGCTGAGCTGGTCGAAGGCGCTCGACTCGAAATCGAGTAGGCGGGAAACTGTCTCGTGGGTTCGAATCCCACCCTCTCCGCCATGAAATGAATATAACA
>Ga0316613_10000772_pt1 | contig 23587 bp, 19 predicted proteins | sample OWC_soil_day10_C_2_FD_207647 | JGI IMG/M metagenome (GOLD analysis project Ga0316613, IMG submission 207647) | Wetland soil microbial communities from Old Woman Creek delta, Ohio, United States - OWC_soil_day10_CT_b | ecosystem: Environmental > Terrestrial > Soil > Wetlands | place: USA: Ohio...
GTTATAAGCGACCGCCAGAAAGCATAAAGGCTGTTCCCGCATGGATTCGGCATTCTCGTTCCCATTTCCAGCCTATAAGGCTGAATCAGATCGAGCGGGCGCAAAATTCCATACAAGCCTGAAAGTATGCGGACATGGCGTTGTGCGTAATCGAGTTGAAGATCATCAAAGGTTTGAGGATTCAAACCGCGATAGACATCGCCATCATACGAAAAGATCGCCTGCCGTGAGTTTTCCGGCGAATGATCTACAGACCATTCTGCATATCGACCAGCATTCAGAACAGCCAGTTGATCAGACACTTTCAACAAGTCGCTCAATTGATTGGGCGAATACGACTTCAGCAACGAAACGAGTTTGGCAGTGTGAAGGACCAGATCCGGCTGACTATGACTTCGGGACGCATTGCCGTATTCGCCGGAGATAATCCTTTTGGCAGGAGAGAGAATAAACAGCATGGTTTCAGCTAGTGATAAAATTTCCTTATGATACCTATTAACGTCGTATTGGACACGAATGTTTGTTTGGACCTATTCGTGTTTCGTGACCCTCGTTGGTCTGCCTTGCTCGCCGCCCTGAAAAGCGGCACAATCAAAGCGGTAACAAGACAAGACTGCCGAACGGAATGGCTCCGCGTTCTCGATTACCCACACCTGCCCCTCGATCCGGTTTCCCGAGCTCGATGTACCGTTGAATTCGACAACTTGATCACCTGTGTCAACCCGCCCCCACGCCCAGGCGCCGTTCTGCCGATTTGCAGCGACCACGATGACCAGAAGTTTCTCGAACTGGCCAATGATTCTCATGCCGCCCTTCTCATCACGAAAGACAAGGCATTACTGAAACTTTCCAGAAAAACAGCCAAATCGGGTTTATTTCATATTATTCAGCCCCACGATTGGCGGGAACAAGAATCACCGGATCATTGTCATAATCTCGTCTGAATTATTTTCGACTTATAGGTTTATTTAGCCAAGAGAGAAAGTACTCAAAACAGAAAACATTTGAAAAATTGACTGTTTTAATACGAGTTCAGTGGCAAACATCGAAATTTTTGTAAAAACGGTGGAAAGTTAATAAAATCTATTTATAATTTATTCATGGTTTTTCAATGTTGAGGATTTTTTCTAATCTTATCTTCAGCAAACCGTTTTTTTACCTATTAATATAAGGCGCGACAATGACGACATACAAACAACTTCAGGCGCAAATCGAACAATTGAAGCAGCAGGCGGAAGAAGCCAGAAAAAATGAACTGACAAGCGCCATCAACCAGATTAAGGCATTGATGGCCGAATATGGAATTACCGCATCCGACCTGGGCTTGAGCGGAAAGAAGAAAAACGTCAGGACACGCCCCGCTCTTGCAGCAAAATATCGCAACCCGGCAACCGGTGAAACCTGGTCAGGTCGAGGCAAAGCGCCCAAATGGATGAATCTTAAAAGCAAAGAACAATTCCTGATCAAGCCATAAAGCAAGAGACGCGCTTTACAGGACAAGCATGATGCGGCACATGAGTTTTGATTAAGTCCGTCTGTTCACGGCTTCGTTTCCCGCACAGTAATATAAATGAATGCTCTCGCCGTAAATAGTAAGGGCATTCATTAAATCTGCTTCCTTTCAGTCTGCTCCATGCCGCGATACGCAAACGATTTAAACTCATCGCCCAAGCGATCAGTCGGCTGTCACTGTTCACTCCAAACATACTGACACCAAATCGACTAAAAGGGCATCCTCGGCTGGCTCGCCACAGCTAAAGCCTCCACGCCATCCCAGCAGTACTGCAAACCAACGAAAAAACCGCCGCCTCCCGTCATGTAAGCTCGCATGCTTCGGCGCCGTTCAGTGCAGCAGCATGACGAATAAAGGCGTGCTGCTTGTTTTCTCCCATGGCCAATATCAGTTCGCGTTCACTGGCGAACCTGCTTTCATGACTATGGATGATGTTCCATCGCATTCGACATTGACCGTCCTTCCGATATTTCGCTCGAAACAGATTCAAGCGGTATTCCTCCTTTCGCCTTAGACAATTCAGAGCCCTCATACCTTGTCAATCGGGGCTTTTCCATCCCCTTTTGGAATGCGGAAATCCACAGTTCCCATTCTATTCCGCCGTCAATTTATTTGATTGCAACCTTGTTTTACTTCGACAAAAACTTGGCAAGCGCCCTGTCTTCCTTATTGTGTTGCCGCGTCGTGAATAGAGAATGGTTGGCGCATTCATATTGCATGAATTCATCATCGGCTCAATAAAATGTTTATTTGACAATACAGCCATTAAACACCTTGTTTGGAAAGTATGCGTTTAAGAAAAGAAACAAATGCATATATGAAACTTTCTTGCCCATTTTTCCAATAAAACACAAAAGAGTTTTAGATAAAAATTTACAGAAATTAATGATTTGACAGCTATCAAATCATCCTGTTTAGAGTGGGGCATATTTCTTACTGTATTTTGAAAACGCAAATCGCAATCATCCTTTCAAGCATCGGCAGCAAAAGGCATTGTCAATTAATCCATCAAGTTATTTGCTCTTAAGCAATGACTTATCAAACCTAATCTGGCGCGGAATCAATTTAATCAAAACAGACCATATGCCATGAACGATTTAACTGTCAAAAATGCTTACGGGCTTGAATTTCTCGTTCGATTGATGGACGTTATGGCTCTTTGGATTGCAGCCCAGTTTGTTACGCGGCTTTATTTCCAAACGGCCATCGATATTATTGCTCCCATTCACACCATCCTGCTTTATTTTTGCTGCGGCCTCGCTTTTTTTATCTTTCCTCAATTCGAACTCTATACGTCGTGGAGAGGGAGAAAGATGCCATCCATGTGCGCTAGCCTTGCCGCCGCCTGGGCCCTTATTCTTCTTACCGGCCTGTTTTTCAGTTTTTTGATCCACCGCGTTGGTGAACTATCGCGTTTGTGGCTGGCATATTGGTATATCGCCGGGATCGTTTTCCTGGCTGCATATCGCATATTGGTCTATTCCACTTTGCATATCCTACGCACCAAGGGATTCAACAACAAGCGAGTCGTCATCGTTGGCTACGGTCCTGTTGGACAAGAAATGCACCGCCGCGCCATGCAGCAGGATTGGTACGGGTACGAAGTGAAGGCTATCCATTCATCCGATCCCGATAATGACCCCCTGTCCCATGACACATCCATTTTCAAGATCAAGTCCCTGAAAGAGGTTCAGGACTACGTGGCGGAAAATGCCGTCCATGAAATATGGATCACATTGCCGATGCAGGCCTCTGCCCAATTACAGGAATTGGAATATCTCTTGCGCAACGCGCTGGTTGATATACGGTGGGTTCCAGACATGATGGGAATGCGCATGCTCAGCAATAAGGTAATCGAATTTCTGGGAATGCCCGCTGTCGACCTGAATCAGCCGATATCGAGCGGAATCGGCGGCATATTCAAGAATCTCTTCGACAAGATATTTTCGATTGCAGCGTTGACTCTTCTGGCGCCCCTGATGATTGCAATTGCGATCGCGGTCAAGCTGTCTTCACCTGGCCCTGTATTTTTCCGGCAGGACAGACTTGGATTGAATGGTAAAAAATTCCGCATTTTCAAATTTCGGACCATGAAAGTCCACCAAGAGGACAGCAACAAAGTAACGCAAGCCACTCAGGATGATCCGCGCACGACACCTACAGGACGCTTCCTCAGACGTACCAGTCTGGATGAGCTTCCCCAGTTTTTCAATGTTCTGTTTGGCGACATGTCGGTTGTCGGCCCTAGGCCTCATGCCTTGCAGCATAACGACATGTACAAGGACGTTCTCGACTTTTACATGCTGCGTCATCGTGTCAAGCCCGGAATCACCGGTTGGGCCCAGATTCATGGCCTGCGAGGCGAGACTGACACAATCGAAAAGATGAACAAGCGCGTGAAGTTCGATTTGCAATACATCCAGAACTGGTCACTTTGGCTCGATCTTCGCATTATTTTATGGACGGCTTTCAAAGGGTGGACAAGCAAACATGCGTACTAGCGAATCAAGGCCCGTGGAAACGTTCTCTGTCGGCAGCATGCCATCACAACAGCAAGCCTTCCAGAATGTGGGAGCGGTTCCGAAAGAATGTCCCGATTCCCTTCTCGACAAGGAAACCTTCGCGAGTGCGGTGGCCAGCGTTCCTCTTGTCGCAATCGACCTGATACTCAAAAACAGCCGCGGCCGCGTTCTTTTCGGCAGACGTCGAAACCCGCCCGCTCAAGGATATCTGTTTGTTCCAGGCGGACGTATTCACAAGAACGAAACACTTGATACCGCTTTTTCTCGTATTGCACGTGACGAATTGGGCCTGAACTTCAGTCGAAGCAATAGCCGCTTTACTGGCATATTCGAGCACTTCTACGACACCGATTTTCAAGGCATCAGAGGGAAGAGCACGCATTACATCGTGCTGACCCATTCGATCCAGGCTCAGTCCGACTCCTTCTGGTTGCCTCTCAAACAACACAGCGACTATGCGTGGCTAAATGAGGAAGACATTTCCCGGCACCCGGATATTCATCCTTACGCAAAAGCTTACTTTACTGAAGAGAAAATATGATATCGGGTCTGACTCCTGTTGTTTTGTGCGGTGGTTCAGGAACGCGGCTATGGCCGTTATCACGCAGTTCCTACCCAAAGCAATTCCTTCGTCTGCTGGGCAAGGAAACGCTACTGCAGCAGACCATGCTGCGCATCAAGGGAATGGATAGTTTGGAGCCCGCCATTCTGGTCTGCAATGAGTCGTCACGCTTCATCGCTGCAGAACAGTTACGTGAAATCGGCATTGAAGACGCCAGCATCCTTCTTGAGCCGTTGCAACGAAATACCGCGCCGGCAGTCGCATCAGCCGCCATTCATGCCATGGCACAAGGGGGTGATCCCTTGTTACTTGTCTTGCCGGCGGATCACATGATCAAGGATCAAGACGCACTCTACAAGGCAATCGGAACAGCCACGCGGTCGGCACGAAAAGGCAATCTGGTTACCTTTGGCATTACGCCAACCGGACCCGAAACGGGGTACGGCTATATCAAGGCCGAAGGCTGCAAGACAAGCGAGGCATGGCCAATTCTGAAATTTGTGGAAAAGCCAGACCGATCCAATGCGGAAAAATTTCTTGCCAGCGGCGACTACAGTTGGAATAGCGGCATGTTCCTGTTCCGTGCAAGCCGATATCTTGAAGAATTAGACAAATTTCATCCGGAAATCGTCACCTCATGCCGCAATGCCATAGAAGCTGCGAAAAAGGATATGAATTTTGTCCGCCTTGACGGAACCGCCTATGCGAAAAATTCCGACAAGGCAATCGACACTGCAGTAATGGAAAAGACGGCTTGTGCCCAGATGGTGCCGCTCAGCGCCGGCTGGAGCGATATTGGTTCCTGGGATGCCGTTCACAAAGCAGCAGATCTGGATGAAAGCGGCAACTCCGTCTGTGGAGATGTTCTCCTTCAGGAGTGTGAAAATTGTATGGTGCATGGCACCAGCCGCCTTGTCACGGCCATGGGATTGCGAAACGCGGTCATTATTGAAACGGCCGACGCCATTCTGGTCATGGACAAATCCGAGGCCCAGAACACAAAAGCAATTGTTGAAAAACTGCAGTGCGCCAACCGCCGTGAAAGCGATACCCATCGGCAGATTTACCGGCCATGGGGCAGCTTTGACGCGATAGAAAACGGGACGCGTTTCCAGGTCAAGAGAATCTCAGTCAAGCCTGGCGCCAAGCTATCCATGCAAATGCATCACCATCGTGCCGAACACTGGATCGTCGTTTCCGGAACAGCCAGGATTACCAATGGCAAGAAGCAATATCTCTTGTCCGAAAATCAATCAACTTACATACCAATTGGCGAAGTCCATTCCCTGGAGAATCCCGGAAAAATTCCTCTGGAACTCATCGAGGTCCAGTCCGGCGCCTACCTGGGGGAAGACGACATCGTGCGCCTGGAGGACATGTACGGCAGAAATTGACCGCGCCGGATATCCATTCAGATAAGCCTCGTTCGGCGTTTGCAGCCCTTGGGCAAATCACCAAGGAAATTGCGCAGCCGCAACCCGGATTGAACAATTTTCTTGAAAGAGCACCTAACTGAAAGAAATTTATTTCATTTCTATTAATCTTTATAGAAAGCCAATTCAGATGATGCAGAAAAACATTACAAAAGCGGTATTCCCCGTCGCCGGACTCGGCACCCGTTTCCTGCCTGCTACCAAGGCAAGCCCAAAAGAAATGCTCCCGATTGTCGACAAACCACTGATTCAGTATGCCGTCGAAGAAGCGGCGGCTGCAGGCATTACGGAAATGGTGTTTGTAACCGGCCGCAACAAACGAGCAATCGAAGATCATTTTGACAAGGCATATGAGCTCGAGGCCGAACTGTATGCAAAGAACAAGCAGACGCTGCTTGATGTCCTGAAAGGCATCAAGCCGAAAAACGTCGAGTGCTATTTTGTTCGGCAGGCGGAAGCTCTGGGATTAGGTCATGCAGTGATGTGCGCGGAACGGCTCGTGCGCAATGAACCTTTTGCAGTCATCCTGGCGGATGACCTGCTGGATGGAAACATGCCGGTCATGAAACAGATGACCGAACTGTACAAGGAGCATGGAAAAAGCATAATCGGCGTGGAAGCGATCCCGTTTGAAGACAGTTCGAGCTACGGCGTGGTTGCCGGGGAAAATTTTGCGAAATCATTGCTCAAGCTGAACCGGATCGTAGAAAAACCGAAGCCTATCGACGCCCCTTCCAACCTTGGCGTAGTGGGAAGATACATTCTCTCGCCGGCCATCTTTACACATCTGCGCGCCATCAAGCCGGGAGCAGGCGGCGAATGGCAGCTAACGGATGCGATTGCCTCGCTCCTGAAGCAGGAGACCGTACTGGCCTATGAATTCAACGGTATCCGCTATGACTGCGGAAGCAAGCTCGGCTATCTAAAAGCCACCGTTCAGTTCGCTCTCAAGCACCCCGAGGTGGAAGAATCGTTTCGGGAATTTCTCAACAGCCTGCCCGCCTACGATTCCTTTTCAATCTCATCAGACGTTCCATCCGCTTTATCCGAGCTTTCACAGGGACACTCATACCGAATCAACGCAACATAGCTCTTCTGCTCAGGCAAACCATGTAAAGAAACAAAATCTTTCATTACAGCATGACGCAGATCAACCTGCAAACGACCTGAAACACCAAAATAGTCCGATGAGTTCCAGGTACAAAATCCTTGCATCGGTCAATAGAAGAGGAATTACATGACAACAGAACCACACGTCCCAGCCAATTTCATTACGCCCAAAGTCGCTCTCATTACCGGTGTCACAGGCCAGGACGGCGGTTACCTGGCCGAACTGCTCTTGAGCAAAGGCTACATTGTCCATGGAGTCAAGAGACGCACGTCGCTGATCAATACTGGCCGCATCGATCATCTTTACCAGGATCCGCATGAAACCCCGGTGCGGTTCAAGCTCCATCACGGGGACATGACTGACAGTTCGTCTCTGATCCGAATCATTCAGCAAGTCCAGCCCGACGAAATCTACAATCTTGCCGCACAAAGCCACGTTGCCGTTTCCTTCGAGGAGCCTGAATACACGGCGAACTCCGATGCACTGGGGCCACTGCGCATTCTCGAAGCGATCCGTATTTTGGGCTTGGAAAAACGTACCCGCTTTTACCAGGCATCCACGTCCGAACTATATGGAAAAGTCACGGAGACACCGCAACGGGAAACCACACCGTTTTATCCGCGCAGTCCGTATGGCGTTGCCAAACTGTATGCCTACTGGATCACCGTCAATTATCGCGAAGCGTATGGCATGTATGCATGCAACGGCATCCTGTTCAACCATGAAAGTCCCATCCGTGGAGAAACCTTCGTCACACGCAAGATAACCCGGGGCCTGTCCAGAATCGTTCTGGGCCTGCAAGAGTGCCTTTATCTCGGAAACCTGTCAGCCAAGCGTGACTGGGGGCACGCTCGCGATTACGTCGAAATGCAGTGGCTGATGTTGCAACAGGCTCAACCGGAAGATTTCGTCATTGCCACCGGCATCCAGTACAGCGTACGCGATTTCATCAATAAGGCCGCGGCCGAATTCGGCATAACGATTGATTGGCAAGGGAAAGGCAAGGAAGAAATCGGAAAAGTCAGGAGCATCACTCCTCTCATCGGAGAAAAGTATGGCGTCAAGCCAGGGCAGGTTATCGTCCGGATTGACCCTCGCTACTTCCGCCCGTCTGAAGTCGAAACGCTCCTGGGAGATGCAAACAAGGCACAAGCCAAGCTTGGATGGAAGCCATCCACCTCTTTCGATCAATTGGTAAAGGAAATGGTCAAGGCCGACCTGGATGCATCTCGCAAATACGCACTGGTCCGAGACAATGGATTTGTGGCTTATGCGTACAACGAGTAAATCCGGAGCAAGCGGCAGAGGCAACTTTTCACAGAGCAGCTCGAACAGCGAAATGTTGCCTCTGCATGGTCCGGTAGCCGGATAGCAAACCTGGATCCGGAATGCTTTGCAGTGACAGCGCGGTATTCATAACAAGCGTGGGAAAGATTCATCGTTTATGACGTCGATTGATACATTCTTTGCTCTTCTGGTCTTTCTGGCAGCTATTCCGGCCATTGTCTGCCTGTGCATCGAACAGCCTAAAATCATCCCGCTTTTTTTCATTATCGTTCTATTTACCTTCTCCGACTCGACCTGGGGTCAACTCAAAATTGAAGGGACCATTTACGGCCGTGGTTCCGGCCTGCTCAATTTTTCGATTCTTGAAATCATCCTTCTTACGTCAGGGTTCGCCTTTCTCATACGGAAACTCGCCAATCCACATCATTCCCGCCTGGCCGTGCCACACTCGCATTACTTCAATGCTCTGGTCGTATTGCTGTTAGCCCACATACTGGTCGGCACTCATCTCAGGGTTGATATATTCACCATACTAAGCAATAGCGGGATTATCAACATATTGAACATGATGATATTCATGTACATGGTGATCATGGCGTTCAATAAGGAAAAAGATGAGAAAAGAATGCTCTACGTCATCATTTTCCTCGCCGGTTGCAGAGCAGTATTCGGTTTGATCCGGTTTTTCCTGTTTGACGGTGATAGCGCCAACCCCTACCGGAACTTTGATGGCTTCGATACCAAGATTCTTTTCTTTGACATAGGAGATAACTTCGTCGCGAGCCTGGCCGCATTCTGGGCGGCATGGATGCTGACAGCGAGCGAAAAAAGAATCACGCTTGCAAAACGCGCAGGCCTCTATCTGTTTCTTGCAGCAGAAGTAGCGGTGGTCGCCCTGTCATTCAGGCGATCTTCCCTGATCGGGCTCGGATTGATGTTCCTTTTCCTGCTATTCCGTATATCAGGAACAAAGCGCCTCAAGCTCATCCTGCTCGGACTGTGCATCCTGTCCGTGTCGGCCTTCATTTTCTTCCAGAAAAGGCTTCAATTTGCCAATGCCGGTGGAAATATCCTGAGCGCATTCGTCTTTGACATTTCGCCCGATAAAGCCTCATCCAATCGTCTCTATGAATTGATGGCCGCAGCCAGAAGTCTGGGCGAGAACTGGCTGGTGGGACTGGGCACGTGGGGCACATACACAGGAGACGCCGATATCCTTTCCTATCACCAGGAAAAGCACTTCAACTTTATCCATAGCGGGTTCGGCCATATTGTTCTGAAAACAGGCATCATTGGGCTCGCCATTTTCCTGGGGATCATAGCCAACTATACAAGATCCTATTTCCGTCATCAGCACTCGCTGACCGGTAACGCGCGGCTACTATCGGACGCCGGGTTTGCCGGATTCCTGTTCTGGCTTCCGACTTTATTGATCGGCACGCCGATCATCGAATACAGAACCATGCTTCTGATCGGTTTGACACTGGCCATGCCCTTTATCGCCACCAACCTGAAGAGCAGGAGGGCGGTCAGCCATGCTATTGCGTAATTCCCTCTGGAATCTGGCCGGCTCTGCGCTTCCTTCTGTCGCCGCTCTGGTTACGGTTCCGCTATTGGTCGGCGCACTGAGCACGGAAGGATATGGCATCGTAACCATGATGGCATCGATTGTCGGGTACTTCGGCATCATCGATATCAATCTGAGCGCCGGCTCGATCAAATATCTGGCCGAAAACCATGCAGCCGGAGAAAAGGAGCGCTTTGCAGAAACCTTCTGGTTTGGCATGCTCTTCTACAGTTTGCTGGGCATAGTCGGCGCTGTATCCATTTTCCTGTTTTCAAAACAGCTCGTCGGCTATTTTTTCGACCTGTCCAGCAGCATGCGTGACAGCACGATTCTGGCGCTCGAGATCAGCGCCCTGGGTTTCGCCCTGTCCCAGATCCAGAACTATCTGCTCATCATTCCGCAAGCACTGCAACATTACAACCGTTCGGCCCAAAGCGAAGCGTTCTTCGGCATTCTGACGAATGTCGTTTCAGTCATTGCAGCACTTGCTGGCGGAGGCGTGGTCGGGGTAATGGCTGCCCGTGTGTTCGTATCCGCCCTGAACTCTTTGTATCTGACCTGGCTGATCCGCCAGTTCGATATCGATTTGTCCTTCCGTTGGCCAAGCAAAGAGATCAGGTCGGCGCTGACCTCGTTCAGCGCCTACAGCTACCTGAGCAAGCTGGCCTCCACCTTTCACCAGCATGGCGACAAACTCATCATCGGAGCCATTGCAGGTCCGGTCGCGCTGACTTATTACACCGTTCCGGTAACACTGGCCGGGAGAATCCTGGGGCTGACTTATCGATTGTCGAGCGTCATCTACCCGCGTGTAAGCGAGCTCGCCGCCTCAAAACGCATGTCGGAATTGCGCCCCTTGTACCTGACGGCGACCAAGCATATCTCATTCATCAATCTGGCTGCCTTGGGTGTCATTATTCTTGCCGGCGATGAATTTCTCCGCCGCTGGGTAGGCGAATCGTTCGTCCAGCAAGGTTATCCGGTGCTGGTTCTGATGACATTCGCCATTCTCATCGATTCCCTGACCAACATACCGTCGCTGGTTAATGACGCTCTCGGCTATCCTCAGGCTACTGGCGGTTTTGCCCTTTCGCGCGGCATATCCGGAATCGCACTCGTATACGTTGGCACGCTTTACTTTGGAATAGTCGGTGCGGCGATCGCTCATCTCGTTCTTTCACTTCTGCTGACCTGGATCTTCCTCGTCTATGTTCATGGAAGGACGATTCCGATTTCCCTTAGCGAATCCATCCTCAAGGGCTGGGGGCCAAGCTTCATCATCGGTCTTCTCATATTCGGCTGCATGATCCTGTTCAAGTGGTTCACTCCTGCGGGACTGTTAAGTACCGTCGTGATGGTTCTTGTTTCTCTGCTGACTCTTGGACTGGCCGGATTGGCTTTTATCGTCAGTTCTGAAGAGCGTGCGGCCTTGCTCAAGGTCGTCCAACGTTTTTACTATTGACTGTTTATCGATATGCGCATCCTCATGGTCAGCGAAGATGTTCCTTTTCCCAGTATGGGAGGGCTTGCCAAGCACGCGCTAAACCTTTCCCGTGCACTTGTCCGTGCAGGGCACCAAGTCGATTTTCTGGGAAATGATCAGCATCCGATCGACTCTGCCGGTGATGAAGGCGTTTTCGGAGGACGTTTTTTCGGGGAATTGAAGGATACGGCAGGCTGGAAAGAAACCACGCTTGGGGCATTCATCCCTCAAAGACGCTCATGGCTCGCAAAACGCTTCGCGAAGACGATCCTGCGGTATGCACCCCGCTACGATGTCATCCATTACCACGGCCATGCGCCGAATGTCGGTTATTACATTCCGGAAGGAATCAATTTCATTCAGACCCGGCATGATCAAGGAAGCGATTGCTTTCTTCATATCCGCTTTCGCAACGGAAAAATTTGCCAAGCTACAGCCCCTTCCGAATGCGCCATGTGCATCAGTCAGCAGCCCAACGCCTTTCAGCGCACCGTTTCAAGGATTGCCGTCGACCGCTACAGGAAGGAAGTCGCCGAGTCTTTTACCCGCCACAAGACTGTGTTCGTATCGAACTTGCTGCAGAGCAACTGTGCGCGGACTCTTGGCCCGCACTCATGGGGAACCACCGTGCACAACTTTGTCGACCTTGACCGTATCAAACGCGCACGTGAATCCGCCCTGCAAACTCAATACGATAAAAATGGAACCATCAACGTCTTCATCGCCGGGAAACTGTACGCTCCCAAAGGAATCGAACCCTTTCTGGAAGCATTCTCTTCATTCGCTCCAGCCAACATACAAGTCACTCTGGCAGGAGAAGGAGAGGACGAAGCCAGGCTCCGCAAGCAGTTTGAGGGCGAGCAAATTCACTTCCTGGGATGGTGCTCACCGGAAAGAACATTACAGATGGCAGCCGCTTCAGACGCGGTGGTTGTTCCATCCGTGTGTGAAGAATCCTGTGCGACGACTGTCCTGGAAGGGATTTTTTTAGGCAAACCAACGTTTGCCCTGGCATTGGGCGGCACCCCGGAACTGGAGATTTACGCCTCTCCCGGTCAACTCAGGCTGCACCCCGATATGCAATCTCTTGTCAGGGATCTTGTCAGCCTGCCGCCTGGCATCAGCTACACACCGAAACAGGACGGCTCGGGAGGAGCCGATCATGCAGCACAGCAGTTGTTGCGTCTCTACCAGCAATTATCCACTTACCATGAATGAACGGATTCCATGAGCATCGTTTTCTCCATCATCACCTGTACTTGGAACAGCGAACCATATCTCAAGGACTGCATCGATTCAGTACTGAGACAGGATTACCGCCATATAGACTGGATCTTCGTCGATGGAGGATCCACTGATGGCACACTTGAACGCATCAAGTCGCTTTCCCGCCCGTTCAGGCTCATCGAAAATATCCGAGGCGGCATCAGCAATGCCATGAACGCGGGGCTGAAAGAGGCGCGCGGCGACATCATCATGCATCTCCACTCGGACGATTATCTTCTTGGAGATGACGTTCTCACCCGGGTAGCCGGTCTTTTCGAAAGCAGCGGAAGGAAGTGGATGTTCGGCCGCACACTCTCTCTGATCGACGAAAAACTGGTTGCCGACAGCTATGTAGCTCCCCGTTTCAGCTACGCCAATCTGCTGCGCCGCAATTTCATTCCGCATATGGCGACCTTCGTGCGTCGGGACTTGATGCTGATGACGGGAGGATTCGATACCAGGCTGAAATATGCCATGGATTACGACATGTGGCTGAAACTCGCCCGTATTGCAACTCCCCTGCAGTTGGACGAACAACTGACCGTTTTCAGGGAACACGAGGGGAGTCTCTCGACAAGAGAACGCAAGGCGGCGTTTGATGAAGACTTTCACGTGAGAACAAAATATATCGGCAACAACATACTGGCTCAGGCTGTGCATTATGTACGCTATCTGATGAGGCGGCGATATACGTATATCCAGTGAGGAACTTGATGAACCATACTGCCTTTTCTCTGATCCTTGCCACTGTCAACAGAACCGCCGAACTTGAGCAAATGTTGAAGTCGCTTGCGACACAGACCTTCAAGGATTTCGAAGTCATCGTCGTCGATCAGAACACCGATGATCGTCTTCAGCCATACGTGGAAAAAGCCTGTCTGTCGGGTCTGAAAATTACTCGTATCAGACATCAGCCGGCCAACCTGTCCGCAGCCCGCAATGCCGGACTGCATGTTGCCGGCGGCGACATGATCGGTTTTCCGGACGATGATTGCTGGTATGAGCCGGATTTGCTGATGCAAGTGATGACCCGTTTTTCTGCATCGGATGCGCCCGACGGAGTCAGCGCGCGCTGGATGGAAGAAAGCGATTCGGGATTGAAAGCGGGCCAGCTTACTTGGGAGCGATCCAAGGTTTTCCGTGATATTCCTGTTGCATCCATCACGCTTTTCTTTCGCCGCAAAGTATTCGACAAGGTGGGCAATTTCGACGCAAGGCTTGGATCCGGATTATGGTTCGGTTCCGGCGAAGAAACGGATCTGGTCTTGCGAACGCTGCATGCCGGCATGCGGATAGTCTATGAACCTGCCGCACAGGTTCATCATCCGGCGCAAAAGCCAGCCATCAACAGCCATTCCCTTGTCGCCGCCAGAAACCGGGCTCGCGGTACCGGCGCGCTCTGGGCCAAGCATAAGCTGCCTAAGTGGGTCATTTTTCGCGGCCTGATCGCTCCCGTCATGCGTCCCTTTCTTCAAGGCTCGCTTGGAGCGGAACTGGCTCATGGGTATGCCGAAGCCATTGGACGTCTGGATGGACTTCTGGGATGGCGGCGCATCCAATCCTGACCGGTTGTTCCATGCCCATCCTTAGGTACCTTGCCGATCAACAACTTGTCTGACGTAACGGATTTTTCATGCTGAAAATCGTATTTGTCACCAATGAAGCCGCCCCTTACCGAGTTCCCGTTTTGAACAGAGTGGCGGCAAGAGAAGGCATCCATTTGCAAGTCATATTTTGTTGCAGCAGAGAGCCTAACCGCTTCTGGGATCTGCCTCCATTTGAATTCGATCATGTTTTCCTGCGCGACCGCTACCTGACCATCAGGGGACGCTATATTCACTACAATCCAGACATTATTCCCGCGCTGTCCCGTTTTGAACCGGACATTGTTGTAACCGATGGCTATAACCCGACCCATCTTTTCACTGTCATGTATTCCCTGCTGAAGCGAAAACCGCATGTCGTCATGACGGATGGAACCGTCGTATCCGAGCAGGACATTAGCCGTGCGCACCGGAGCGTACGACGCTTCGTGTTCCGCCATGCGGACGCTTTTGTCGCAGCCAGCATAGGTGGCAGGCAGCTATATGAGACTTATGGCGTCGGTGCCGAGCGCTGCTTCCAATCCTGTCTCTGCATTAACAATGATGCCTTTCTGACTGAGTCCGAAGCAGTCGAAAAAACGTTCGATTTCATTTTCTGCGGCCGGATCGAGAGAGTGAAAAACCCTCTTTTTGCATTGGATGTCGCAAGCGAGGCGGCTCGCAGGCTGAATCGCAAAACGAGAATTCTCTTTGTAGGGTCAGGCAATGAGGAAGAAGCCGTCCGCAAGGCGGCCTCCTCTCGCTCGGATCTGATCGATGCGGAATTCAACGGTTTTGCCGCTCAAGGCGAACTACCGTTCCTCTACCATTCTGCACGATTGTTCCTTTTTCCGACTTTATGGGACCCTTGGGGTGTCGTGGCTAACGAAGCCTGTGCGGCTGGCCTGCCTGTGATTGTTTCACCGAACGCAGGCGCAGCCAACGAACTGATTCTTAATGCGGAAAACGGTTTTGTTTGCGAACTCGATCTATCGTTATGGGTAGACAAGGCGGTGACGCTTCTGACCAATGACGAGTTATATTCCCGTTACGCGAAGCGCAGCCTCAGCATCGTGGGAAAGTACACGTTCGATCATGCCGCTTCAGGCTTGCTGGATGCATGCCTTTTCGCTGCCTCAAAACATGATTCGCTCCGTCACGAAATACCCGCCAAGCCAGGACAGCAATCTCCGACTGTCCCAGGTTCCCTTGTCCAATACAGCGGGAACAGGAATGATCGCCCGCATAATGAACCGACGGCTCATGTCTTTCCCGAGTCTTGATGGAGAAGAGAATTCCCGAACTGAACTTGCGTAAAAGGGTTTGAGACGTTAATCCTATATTTTTCACCCAGAAAATACGCCGCCTTCGCATTGATATGATTGGCATCCTTATACAGGGCCATATTGCCAATGTAGGTAAGACACTCCGACGGAGTACACATTATTTTTTTAGGATCGACAATGACGACTGCCGGATCAGCTTCCTTTACCCTGTCGATAATGGCATCGATAGGCCCTTGCGTCTTCAGCACAAAATCATAAGGAATATGGCAATTTTTGTCTTCGGGGATCCACCCTCGTTTCTTGTATAGAATGCATTTCGACGGGTCTGGCTCAAAAAAGGCGTTATCCTTGAACACGACGGGAATGGCGCCCGCGCCGCGTATTTTTGAGATAGCGTTTTTCAGGTCACGCTCCAGGTTCTGGTAAGGCTTGTCTGCCCAAAAGCCGGCCAGGACCACGAATTTATAATTTCTGGAAAGTGCCAGCAAATCGCTGTTTCGCTTTTGGCATACCGTCGCGTCAGTGCCTTCCATATCGGGAAGCGCAACCGGCGGGCAGTCTCCTTGTACGTGAAAAACGGCCTTTAATCCGGCAGCCTTCGTCAGCTCATCGACAAATGGCTTGAAATGGTCGGCATGTGAATCCCCAATCAAGAGGACCTGTGCCTGTGCCTGCGTCATATCGCCAAACGCGCAATTCTCCACGAGATAATCGGTATCGATTTTTCGATAATCCTCCGATCTGATAGAACATTTGCGCCCCAAATCGCGCTGGAAGGAATAGCTGGATATCAATTCGCGCGTTTCGCTTGGAAAACGCAGAGGTGCGCCTTCCGTCACATAGGAATACAGCCCAACTGTCATAAAAGCCACCGCCGGAGCCAGATAAATCCAGGCAAGCGTCCGTTTGAACGAAACCTTCTTGGCGAACCGGACAGGCCGCTCGATGAATTTCCAGGTCAGCCCTGCAAGCAAAAAAGCAAGCAATATGGCGGCCGTACCAGTCATGAACGTGATACTGATCCGTCGATAGTGAAGAAAGGAAAAGATTGGCCAGTGCCATAAATAAAGCGAATATGAAATCAGCCCCGTCAATACCATCGGTCTTGTTTTCAGAATCCGCGAAACAGGATTGACTGAATTTCCTGCCAGGATAATAAGTGCTGTTCCTATGCAAGGATAGAGAGAATGAATCCCGGGGAAAGACGTATGTCGGTCAAATAAAAATAGCGCACCCAGCAATAATGTACTGCCAACGACGGCGAGACATGTTGAACGTATCCGGTTTTGCGTCCTAATTTTTTCTGAAAAAAAACAAGTCAACGCCCCTATTATTAATTCGTGCGCGCGACTGGAGAGAAGAAAATAGGACTTGGCTTCACCGGTCTTCGACTCCGAAACCATTACAAAAACCATGCACAGGATAAACAGCAGAGGAACAATGAATTTTCTCGCATACCGATAAAACAGAATGAGAAGAATCGGGAAAATGAAATAAAACTGTTCTTCCACCGACAGCGACCACGCATGCAAAAGCGGAAACTCTTCGGTTCTCTGTCCAAAGTATCCCCAACTGAGCATGGAAAAGAATATGTTTGCTGCAAAACCCCATGACGCTGCCAGCGAAGTCGTATAGAAAATATAGTCGTTCGGGATCATCAGATAGGAAGCCACGATCAGTGTGACTAAGGCCACGACTATGTATGCCGGGAAAATTCGCCGTATCCGCCTGTTGTAGAACGCGACAAGACTGAAAGAGCCTTGCTCGATACTCGAGGCGATCAGTTTGGTAATCAGGAAACCCGATATCACAAAGAAAACATCGACTCCGACGAAGCCTCCCGGGATATAAGACGGATTTGCGTGGAACAGAATCACTGACAGAATAGCGACGGCCCGCAGCCCATCGATGTCGGCACGGTATCCCCCCTCCACGCCAGCCTTTTCACTTTTGCAAGAAGCAATTTCAAGACCGGGCTTCCCGGAAAATGCCAGATGAGAAATGATCCGCTTCATGATCAGCCTGCTACAAAATGGTTCTAGCACCCCTGCGGGACCAAAGCGCGATACTCAATTCAATACCGATGCTCATGCTCAGGAGTCTGCATAGAGGCAATCTTTTCGAATTTGAGGTTATGCAAACTGTTCATGCTTTTCATGCCGTCTTAAAGTCTTTTTACATAGCAGACAAGGCAGCATCGCCATGGATCGTTTACCGGCAGAATCGACATCTTCAGCGAACGAAACGAATCAGCACGGAAACGGCATCATCAATTGCTTTTCTGCAAAAAAGAGAGGTTTCTGATTTGCGATTTGTTTGAGTTTGGTACATGATGCGAGCCTCACGGATTGATAAAATGTTACTTTGCTCAATTCTCGACTTTACCCATCCCATGCTTCCCAGACAGCCCATCGCAATCAAACGCAAAGACTATTCTCCATCGCCTTATCTGGTTGACGATGTCGACATCACACTCGATCTCGATGCGGCCGATACGCATGTTGCGACCCGCATGACGATGGTACGCAACCCGGCCGGAAAAATCGGCGATATCGTTCTCTTCGGTCAAGATCTGGACCTCGTCGCCATACGGATGAACGGCGAAAAACTGAAAAAAAGCGAGTACCGTCTGAAGAACGGAGTCCTCCGCATCCCCCATGCTCCTGATAGGGCGGTGCTGGAAGTCAACACCATCATTCATCCGGATCGCAATACGTCGCTGATGGGCCTGTATGTCTCCAACGACAATTTTTTTACTCAATGCGAAGCGGAGGGCTTCCGCAAGATAACGTTCTTCCCCGACAGACCGGACGTCATGGCCACCTATACGGTGACGTTGCGCGCCGATCGCAGAAAATACCCGGTATTGTTATCGAACGGCAATCTGATCGAAGAAGGGGACTTGCCGGGAGGAAGGCATTTTGCCAAGTGGGAAGATCCCTTCAGAAAGCCAAGCTATCTGTTCGCTCTGGTTGCGGGCAAGCTGGTATGCCGCCAGGAGCATTTCAGGTTGCGTTCCGGACGCACTGCCCTGTTGCAGGTCTGGGTCGAGAAAGAAAACCTCGACAAGACCACTCATGCAATGGAATCACTCAAGCACAGCATTCGTTGGGATGAGGAACGCTTCGGGCTGGAACTGGACCTCGATCGCTTCATGATCGTCGCCGTCAGCGACTTCAATATGGGCGCAATGGAGAATAAGGGATTGAACATTTTCAATACCAAATACGTCCTTGCCAATCCGCGCATCGCAACGGATACCGATTTCATGAATATCGAGTCCGTGGTCGGGCATGAGTATTTCCATAACTGGACCGGCAACCGGGTCACTTGCCGCGACTGGTTTCAGCTATCGCTGAAGGAAGGCCTGACCGTGTTCCGCGATCAGGAATTTTCCGCCGACCGCATGGGAACGGAATCAGGCCGTGCCGTAAAACGCATCGAAGACGTTCGTGCTCTGCGTCAACTCCAGTTTCCCGAGGATGCCGGTCCCATGGCGCATCCGGTTCGTCCCGACTCGTACGTCGAGATCAACAATTTCTATACGGTCACCATATATGAAAAGGGAGGCGAAGTCGTCCGCATGTACCAGACCCTGCTCGGACGGGACGGCTTTCGCAAAGGAATGGACCTGTACTTCCAGCGTCATGACGGACAGGCGGTCGAATGCGTCGATTTTCTCGCTGCCATGGCTGATGCCAATGGGCGCGATCTTTCCCAATTCGAGCGCTGGTACAGTCAGTCTGGGACGCCACGGGTAAAGATGAGAACGCGCTACGATTCGCGCGCCAAGACTTTCCAGGTAACGCTGTCGCAATCCTGTCCGCCAACGCCGGGGCAGAATCGCAAAAAACCGGTCCTGATCCCCTTCGCTCTTGGCCTGATAGGGAACGACGGCAACGATCTCCCATTGCGGCTCGACGGTGCGTCATCGGATTATTCAGCCGCGCCGACGACCATGGTGCTTGAACTGACGCAAGCCAGGCAAAGCTGGACATTCAGGGAAATCCCGGAAAAACCGACCATATCCGCCCTCCGCAATTTCTCTGCGCCGATCATTCTCGAATACGATTATACCGACCGCGAACTGGTGCATCTGCTGACATATGACGTGGATCACTTCAATCGCTGGGAAGCGGCCCAAAGACTGACCATGCGCAGTCTTCTGGGCCTGACAGCCATAGCTCATGAAGGTGGCAAGCTCGAACTCGATTCGATGGTTGTCGATGCGTTCCGAACCGTTCTGATCGACAACTCGCTCGACCCTGCACTTCGGGAACTGATTCTGACCCTGCCTTCCGAAGCTGTCATTGCCGAGCAGATGGAAGGAGTCGATCCACAAGCCATATTCGCCGCTCGCGTGTTCATGCGCCAATCGCTGGCCCGCTCTCTGAAACCGGAGTGGATTTCCGCCTATCTTGCCCATCAATCATCCGGTTCATACCGTGCGGAACCGCACGATGCAGGCCAGCGCAGCCTGAAGAATCTATCGCTTTCCTATCTGCTGGAACTGGATGAAGCGTCCCATCGTGATCTATCTGTCGCCCAATTCGATAGCGCTGACAACATGACGGACAAATTTGCTGCATTGAGTGCGATGTCGCATTCCAGCGTCGCGCCTGCGCAAAAGCTGGCAGTGCGTTATCTGTCTCGCTTCTACCGCGATTTTCGCAAGGAAGCGCTCGTTATCGATAAGTGGTTCGCCCTGCAGGCTTCCGCTCCGTCAACCGACGTTGCCGCCATCAGAAAACTGGCCGACCATCCCGAATTCACACTGAAAAACCCCAATCGGGCGCGCAGCCTGATTTTCAGTTTCTGCAATAACAATCCGGCCCGCTTCCATGCAAGGGATGGCAGCGGCTACCGTTTCTGGGCTGAACAAGTCATCTCGCTTGATGCCATCAACCCGCAAGTCGCTGCAAGACTGGCACGCAGCCTCGACCGCTGGCGAAAGTACTCGTCCGATCTTCAAGCGGGCATGCAGAATGCACTTCGTCACGTTGCCGGGCATCGACTATCGAACGACGTACTTGAAATCATTACCAAGGCACTGGCGGCATAATGCCAGCCTGACGCTGAAAACGACTAATTAGAAGAAGGAAAGGAAATCATGAAACGACGCATCAGCCTGACGCAGCATCTGATCGAGGAGCATCGGTTCTGCAATTCGATACCGGATGAACTGCGCCTGTTGATCGAGGTAGTAGCACGGGCCTGCAAGACCATCAGTCATGCAGTCGGCAAGGGAGCGCTCGGCGACGTTCTGGGAAGCACGCAGAGTTCCAACGTTCAAGGCGAGATTCAAAAGAAGCTGGATGTACTCTCCAATGAGATTCTTCTTGAGGCTAATGAATGGGGCGGCCACCTGGCAGGCATGGCATCCGAGGAAATGGAAACGATACATGCCATTCCCAACCGCTACCCGATGGGTGAATACCTGCTGCTTTTCGATCCGCTGGACGGCTCCAGCAACATCGATGTGAACGTTTCCATCGGCACAATCTTTTCCGTTCTCAAGGCACCCGAGGGCATGAGCCATGCGACAGAAGCGGATTTCCTGCAGCCGGGAACCAAACAGGTTGCCGCCGGGTATGCCTTGTATGGACCTCAAACCCTGCTGATGTTGACTACCGGACGCGGGGTCAACTGCTTCACGCTGGATCGCGAGATGGGATCATGGGTTTTGACCGACCGCGACATCCGCATTCCGTTCGACTCGTCCGAATACTCGATCAATGCATCCAACTCGCGTCACTGGGAAGCACCGGTAAAACGCTACTTCGATGAAGTCACGGCCGGAAAGACAGGTCCGCGCATGAAGGACTTCAATATGCGCTGGGTTGCTTCCATGGTAGCCGACCTGCACCGCATTCTGAGCCGTGGCGGCGTCTTCATGTATCCGGTCGATTCACGCGACGGCTATCAATCCGGCAGAATCAGGCTGATGTACGAGGCCAATCCGATGGCATTCATTGTCGAGCAGGCTGGCGGTGCAGCAACCAACGGACGCATACGCATCATGGATATCCAGCCGGAAAAGCTGCATCAACGCGTACCTGTCTTCCTCGGTTCAAGGAACGAAGTCGAGCTGATCACGCGCTATCACAACGAAATGGAAGTCCCGGCTTAAAGGCCGATCGCATAATTTCACTGTCGGGCGCAATCGAAAATTGCGCCCGATTCCTTTCGTCCCCTAAAAAGCAGCGAATCCGGCATTATCTGCCGTCTAGGGGGCTACTTTTCAGGCCGCCAATAACACCTCATCCTCGCTGGAGGATAATGTCTTTGGGCGCTTGAGTTCTTTGACAATGTGCTCCGACAAACGCAACGTGAGCGCGGTAATCGTAATGGTCGGGAAATTGGCTCCGGCAGTAGGAAATACTGAACTTCCTGCAACGTACAGGTTTGCCATTCCATGCACCTTGCAGTCGGGATCGACAACACCCTGCTTCGCCGATTCGTGCATGCGCGTCGTACCCATGTGATGCCAAGTCCCTTCCTTTTCCAGCCGCGCCGGCCAAGGTCCGCCTTCAATCGGAGGGTCCAGATCGATCGAAGCAATTCCACTGCTTCGCATATCGTTGGCAATAATCTCCAGCGTACGGTCAATCGTCCGTTGTACATTCGTCCCCAGACGCCAATCGACGCACACCCGCGGCATGCCAAGTTGATCGCAATTGGTCGGAGAAAGCGTGACACGGCTGGACGGGTCGGGTTCCGGTTCGGTAATAATTTCGAACTCAACACCCTGAATCAGAGAACGTGGCTGCACCAGGCGCGTAAATCCGTAAAGGAACGTGTCTATCGGATGCGACATCATCGTGACCATGTCTTTTCCCGGTTCCCAACCGGGCAGTTCCTTCTTCAGCATGGCCTGCTTGCATCGGAAAAGCGCTTGCGCCGCTTCGCTTCCCTCTCCCGGGAAAATGGACGAGAACCAGACGCGGGAATTCAACAGTTTTTCCTCTTTCAGCACATCCTCCACCAGGGATAACTGTGCTGCAATCTTGATGCCGTCCGCAGCCACAGACGAATTCTGGTAATGGTATTTGATGTCATACAGCTTGTTGCGCGCCCAGTGCTTCGCGAAGAGCACTTTTCCGGAATAGAGACGAGGATGATCCATGAAATACCGTCCCACGAGATCGTTGCCATTCCCGAGTCCGACTGGCTGGACCTTGTTTGATGCCAGCAACAAGCGTGGATTTTCAATGCCCCCGGTTGCCAGCACAAACTGTTTGGCGGATACCTGCATCGACCGGCCGGAAAGGGTCCGCACCTGTACACAGGTTGCCGTCTTGGCTGTCGAGTCCGTATCGATGTGGACTACGTTTGCATACAGGAATACGCGGATATGACGGGCTTTTTTCAGATCGTTCCGGTAGAGCTTGCCAAAGCGTGCCGGCGGGCTGAACTGGGATATCGTGTCACGTACCATTCCGCTGACCAGCGGAATCCTGCGCACATCGTTTCTATTGACAGCCTTTTCCCAGTAATCGGGCTCGAAATTATTCGGGCCGAGTTGCAACAGTTTGTGCGTTTTTTCGTAATACGGCATAAGCTCATCCAGTCCGAATGGCCAGCCGCTATTCGGAATCCAGTCGCGCTTTTCAAAATCCCAAGGATCAAGCGGGCGGTTCCATCCGCCCCAGCAATTGCTGCTTCCTCCCAGAAAACGACTGCGGCATCCATCCGAAAATATATACGGCAAACCGACGTCTTCGCCCCGATACAAGTCACGTGTTTTGTCGTCAGGCTTGAATCCGCCGCTCTCAAGAAGGCAGCAATCGATGCCGCTTTTTTCCATCTCGAGCGCCAGCGTTATGCCGGCAACCCCGCCACCTATGATGCATACCGTCGTCTCAACCGTACTTCCTTCCTCGACCTGCCGCGTATCGATAAACATCGTGTTGTTCTCCTTGACCAAGCAAATTGACTTCCTGATACGGGACGCAGACACGCCCATTCATGCTT
>Ga0316613_10000773_pt1 | contig 23578 bp, 19 predicted proteins | sample OWC_soil_day10_C_2_FD_207647 | JGI IMG/M metagenome (GOLD analysis project Ga0316613, IMG submission 207647) | Wetland soil microbial communities from Old Woman Creek delta, Ohio, United States - OWC_soil_day10_CT_b | ecosystem: Environmental > Terrestrial > Soil > Wetlands | place: USA: Ohio...
GATCCTCATCAACCTTCTGCCCCATCGCGAAGAAAAGCGGCGGCAGCGCAAACGCGCTTTCTTCGCGACGCTGGGTGCCTGTGCGGTGCTCGGGCTGGCCATCGCTGGCGCCTGGTACCTGGTGCTGATGCAGTTGACGTCGGCGCAGCAGGCACGCAACGATTTCCTCAAGGGCGAGATCGGCCGCCTGGAACTGCAGATCAAGGACATCGCCACGCTGCGCGCCGAGATCGAGGCACTGAAGGCACGGCAGAAGGCGGTCGAAGGCCTGCAGACCGACCGCAACATGCCTGTGTACCTGCTCGACGAACTGGTCAAGCAGACGCCCGAGGGCGTGTACCTCACCAGCATCAAACAGAACGGCCTGGTGGTGCTGGTCAGCGGCATGGCGCAAACCAACGAGCGCGTCTCCGAGTTCCTGCGCAACACGCTCTACAACTCACCCTGGCTGGAACGGCCGGAACTGGTGGAAATCAAGACCGCTGTGGCGCCGTCGGGTACGGCCGCCGCCGGGCGTGACCAGCGCCGGCTGAACGAGTTCTCCATGCGACTGACGCTCAAGCGCCCGCAGGCCCCGGCGGCGGCCTCCGCACCGGCCGGCGCCGCCAGTGCAGCCGAGAAGAAGGCTCCGTGAGACCCTCATGAACACCAAGGCCACCCAATCGACTTTCGATGTCAGCAGCCTGGTCGAACACGCTGCCTCACAGTTCCGCGGTCTGAATCCGAAGGAGCCCGGCCAGTGGCCCACGCTGCCCAAGGCCGCTGCCTGGCTGGCCACCGTCGTGGCCGTGGTCGCGGGCTGCTGGTTCGGCCTGCTGTCCGACGCCACCGATGAATTGCAGGCCGAGCGAGACCGCGAACCTGCACTCAAGAAGGACTACGTCAGCAAGCTCGGCCAGGCGGTGAACCTGGGCGAGCTGCGCAAGCAAAAACTGCAGGTGCAGGAATACGTCATGCAGCTCGAGAAGCAGCTGCCGGGCAAGGCCGAGATGGACGCCCTGTTGTCGGACATCAACCAGGCGGGGCTGGGTCGAGGTCTGCAGTTCGAGCTGTTCCGCCCGGGGCAGGTGGAGATCAAGGACTACTACGCCGAGTTGCCGATCGCCATCAAGGTCAGCGGCCGCTACAACGACATGGGCGCCTTTGCCGCCGACGTGGCCAACCTGTCGCGCATCGTCACGCTGCACAACCTGTCGATCGCGCCACCGTCGGCCAGGGACACCAGTGGCAACCTGGCGATGGAAGCCACCGCGCGAACCTACCGCTACCTGGACGCCGCCGAGGTGGCCCAGCAGCAGAAGGCAGCCGCCGAGAAGGCTGCCAAGGCCGCGGGAGCGAAGAAATGACGATCCGCTCGAACGCGATGCGACTGTGGGCGAGCTCGCTGCTCCTGGCCTTGCTGGCCGGTTGCGGCGCCGAGAACGAGGAACTGCAGGAATGGATGGAGCGCCAGCGCCGCGAGGTCAAGCCGAACGTTTCGCCACTGTCGCCGCCGAAGAAGTTCGAAGCCGAGCCCTACGGTTCCGCCCAGGCCGTCGATCCCTTCAGCAACCAGAAGCTGAGTGTTGCACTGAAGATCGAGGCGCGGCAGCCGAACTCGATGCTGGGCGCCGAGCTCAGCCGCCGCAAGGAACCGCTGGAAGCCTATCCGCTGGACAGCATGAGCATGGTCGGCAGCGTGGCCAAGCAGGCCCAGCCCTTCGCGCTGCTGCGCGTCGACAACCTGCTCTATCAGGTCAAGCTGGGCGACCACATCGGCCAGAACTACGGCCGCATCACCAAGATCACCGAGACCCAGATCGAACTGCGCGAGGTCGTGCAGGACGCGGCTGGGGAATGGATCGAGCGCCCCACCACCCTGCAGCTGCAGGAGAAGGCACGATGAAACGCACCCTGGAGAACCGCAACATGTACAAGTGGCGCGCCACAGTCGCCGTGTTGGCGCTAGCACTCGCAACACCGCTCGCGGCGTTTGCGCAGAACATGATCCAGTCGATCACCACCTCGCAGCAGGCCGGTACCGACGTCGTGCGCGTCGAACTGAGCGAAGCGCTGGCGGCCGTGCCCGGCGGCTTCTCGGTCCAGGCGCCGCCGCGCGTGGCCATCGACCTGCCCGGCGTGGGCAACGGCCTGGGCAAGAACTCGGTGGAACTGAATCAGGGCAACCTGCGCTCGGCCAACGTGGCCCAGTCCGGCGAGCGCACGCGCCTGGTGCTGAACCTGCGCCAGGCCGCCAGCTACCGCGTGGAGCTGCAGGGCAAGTCGCTGATCGTGCTGCTCGATTCGGCCGGCCCAGTGGCTGCGGCCACCAGCGCGCCCACGCAGTTTGCGCCGGCGCAGAACGACCAGCCGCTGCCGCTGCGCGACATCGACTTCCGCCGGGGTAGCGATGGGGCCGGACGCATCATCGTCGACTTGTCCAGCACCCAGGTGGGCGTGGACATTCGGCAGCAAGGCCAGAACCTGGTGGTGGAGTTCCTGCGCTCGTCGCTGCCGGACAAGTTGCGCCGCCGACTGGACGTGGCCGACTTCGGCACCCCGGTGCAGGCTGTGTCCACCTTCCAGAGCGGGGAGCGGGTGCGCATGGTCGTCGAGCCCAAGGGCTCGTGGGAGCACAGCGCCTACCAGACGGACAACCAGTTCGTGCTCGAAGTGCGGCCGATGAAGGTCGATGCGAACAAGCTGGTGCAGGGCCCGGGCTTCTCGGGCGAGAAGTTGAGCCTGAACTTCCAGAATATCGAAGTGCGTGCGCTGCTGCAGGTGATCGCCGACTTCACCAACTTCAACGTCGTCACCAGCGATACCGTCACCGGCACCGTCACGCTGCGGCTGAAGGACGTGCCCTGGGACCAGGCCTTGGACATCATCCTGCAGAGCAAGGGCCTGGGCGTGCGTAAGAGCGGCAACGTGCTGTGGATCGCGCCCAAGGAAGAGCTGGCCAACCGCGAGCAGGTGGAGCTGGAGTCGCGCAAGAAGATCGCCGAACTCGAGCCGGTGCGCACCCAGGCCTTCCAGTTGAACTACACCAAGGCCGAGACCATCGCCAAGAGCCTGGTGGGCTCGTCGCTGGTGGCTCAGGCGATGGCCGACTCCACTGGGCAGAACGCTGGTCGCATCCTGTCGCCGCGCGGCAGCGTCATCTTCGAGCAACGCACCAACCAGCTCTTCGTCACCGACATCCCGTCGAAGCTGGAAGAAGTGCAGGCGATGATCGCCAAGATCGACATCCCGGTGCGCCAGGTGCTGATCGAGGCGCGCATCGTCGAGGCCGCCGACAACTGGGGCCAAAGCCTGGGCGTGAAGCTGGGCTTTGCCAACCTGAGCGGGGTGCCGACCTCCGGGCCGGGCGCCCAGGTGGGCGGCAACTATGCCGCGGTCGGTGCGCAGACCGGCCAGAGTCCGCCGGTGGACTTCAGCAACACCCAGTTCGTCAACCTGCCGGCCAACACCGGTTCGCTGGGCGCCGCGGCCGCCACCTTCGCGCTGTCGCTGTTCAGCGCCTCGGCGGACAAGTTCCTGAACCTGGAACTGTCGGCCCTGGAGAACGACGGCAACGGCAAGATCGTCTCCAGCCCGCGGGTCATCACGGCGGACCAGGTGAAGGCGCTGATCGAGCAGGGTGAGGAACTGCCCTACCAGGCCGCCACCTCCAGCGGCGCCACCTCGGTGCAGTTCCGCAAGGCCATCCTGAAGCTCGAGGTCACGCCGCAGATCACGCCCGAAGGCTTCGTGCTGCTCGACCTGGACGTCAACAAGGACAGTGTCGGCCGGCCCACGCTGTCGGGCTTTGCCATCGACACCAAGCACGTGCGCACGCAGGTGCTGGTGGAAAACGGCGGCACGGTGGTCATCGGCGGCATCTTCACCCAGACCAACCAGGAAGAGATCAACAAGGTGCCGTTGCTGGGTGACATTCCCTACATGGGCTGGCTGTTCAAGAACCGCCTGCTGACCACCAAGAAGACCGAACTGCTGGTGTTCATCACACCGAAGATCGTGACCGACCGCTCCGCAATGCGTTGAGGAAGACTGAGATGACGTTGAACATGAACTACGGATCGGGCCAGGGGCAGCTGCGCGCGCTGCGCGCCGCGGCGCTGGCGGGGGTGGCGGCACTGCTGGTGGCCTGCGGTGGGGACAGCGACTGCACGTCGCCGCCGGCCTTCGAAGGCGAGCAGGTCGGTGAGTGCGACGGTGATGATCCGAGCGCGGCGCCCAGGGCTGCCGACCTGGCGCTGGCCCTCAGCGCCGCGACGCTGTCCAACGACGGCAGCAGCACCATCGTTGCCACAGCAACGGCCGTTGATGCGAATCGCAACACCCTGGCAGAGATCCCCGTAACGATCAGTCCAAACAACAACGCGACGGCCACTCCCAGCGGGACCGCCACCGACGAAAAGGGAGTGGTCAGCGCGGCGATTGGCATCGGCTCCGACCGTTCGAACCGGTCGATCACGGTGACTGCTACAAGCGGCGGACTTTCACGCACGGCGACCTTTCAGGTCATCGGGGCCAGTCTGACTGCGACCCCGTTGCCTGCAGTCGTTGCGCCTGGTTCGACCGGCAACAAGGTCGACTTCCGCTTGGTCGACGTCAACTCCAACCCCATGAGCGGCCAGACCATCGTGGTCAATGGTGTCAGCGGGGTCGACGTCACCGGCACGACCGACAACAACGGCAGCTACAGCTACAGCTACACCGCGCCGGCAACTGGAGGCAGCCTGGACATCCGTGCCACGGCCGGCGGCGTGTCGAAGACTCAGACGGTGCTGGTGCAGTCGGGCACCGGCAAGATCGAGCCCGCTGATGTTGCGGTGCAGTCGGCGACGCTCGCGGCCTCGCCCAGCGTGGTGCCGGTGAATACCGGCAGCACCAGCAACCGCTCCGAACTCCGCGCGCTGTTCCTGGGTAAGGGCAATACACCAGTGGAAAGAGTGCGTGTGCGTTTCGACCTGAACGGCGATGTGAATAGCATCGGCGGCAGCCTGACTTCGGGCAGCAACTTGGTCTATAGCGACGTCAACGGCGTGGCTACCACCGCCTATGTTCCAGGCGGCCGCTTCAGCCCCACCGACGGTCTGACCGTGCGGGCCTGCTGGTCGGACAAGGATTTCCCGGCCAAAGCTGTCGGCGCTCCGGATCCCGCGGCGGGCTCGCCGGAGTGTCCAAACGCTGCATTGGCGACGCTGACGGTCATTTCCGAGGCGCTGTCGGTTTCTATCAGTACCAACGCGCTGATCGAAATCGGTCCGACTGGCCTGGACTACATCAAGAAGTATCTGGTGCAGGTCAACGACTCCTCAGGCAACGCGATGGCTGGCGTGCAGATCTCGCCGTCGATCGACCTGCTGCGCTACTTCAAGGGCGCATGGGTGGTGGAGGGCGACAAATGGGCGCAACGCATACCGTATGACCCAACAACGCCTGATGGTCAGGGTGCAGGCAATGGCAGCTGTGACAACGAAGACCTGAACCGCAATGGCGTGCTGCAGGTGTATTTGAACGGTGATGCCGAGGACGCCAACGGCACGGGTACGCTCGAGCCCAGAAAGGCCGACGTGAACATCAGCTTCGTCGGTTCGTCCACCACGAACGCAGATGGCCAAGTGGTGCTAAAGATCACCTATGGACAGAGCTTGGCGTCGTGGCTGGAGTTCAACATCCTGGTGGCCGCGTCAGGTGTGGCCGGCACTGAAGGCCGAACCACCTATCGTGGCGTCCTGCCGGTTCTGGCCGACGCTGTTTCCGATCCGGACAGCCCGCCCGCATTCGTTCGGGCACCTTACGGTGTCCTGGCGAGCCCGACGGAATTGAGGACGAATCCAGACAGCATGGCACAGACCGGGTTACTCTGTACCAACTCAAACTGATGCCGTGATCCTCACGCTGGTCGGCATGCCCGGCTGTGGCAAGTCCACGGTCGGGCGGCACTTGGCGCGGCACCTGGGCTTGCGGCTGGTCGACAGCGACCACGAGATCGAGAAGCGGATCGGCATGCCGATCCGCGCCTGGTTCGAAGCCCACGGCGAGGCAGCTTTCCGCGACATCGAACAGCAGGTCATCGAGCAGCTCTGCGAGCCCGGCAACGACCTGGTACTGGCCACCGGCGGCGGTGCGGTGCTGCGCGCACCCAACCGGGACCGGCTGCGCCAGGCCTCGCATGTCTTCTACCTGCGCTCTACGCCCGAGGAGCTGTTCCGCCGTCTGCGCCATGACACGCACCGGCCGCTGCTGCAGGTGGCCGACCCGCTGCGCCGGCTGCGTGAGCTGTACCGCGAGCGCGACCCCCTGTACCGCCAGGTGGCCCACTACGTCATCGAGACGGGCCGGCCTTCGGTGCCGGCGCTTGTCAACATGGTGCTGATGCAGCTGGAGCTGGCCGGGCTGGTCGACCCGCAGCGCGTGCCCTCGCCGATCGACGCGGGCGCACCCGGCACCGCCGGCTGACGCGCCACCATCGCCAGCATTCGCCCGGCCGTACACTCGCCGGCCATGACGACCCGTGCCTCCAGCCGCGCGCTCGTGGTGCCGGTGGACACCGGCCACCAGCGCTACGACATCCTCATCGGCAGCGGCCTGCTCGACGCGGCCGAAACCTGGCAGGGCCTGCCGCGCGCCGCGATGGCCCTGATCGTGAGCAACACCGCCGTGGCCCCTCGCTACGCCGCGAGGCTGCGCAGCGCGCTGGCGCCGCACTATGGCTCGGTGTCGGTGCTGGAACTGCCCGATGGCGAACAGTTCAAGGACTGGCCCACGCTGAACCTGATCTTCGACCGCCTGCTCGGCGACGGTGCCGACCGGCAGACGGTGCTGTTCGCGCTGGGCGGCGGCGTGGTCGGCGACATCACCGGCTTGGCGGCTGCCCTCTACATGCGCGGCGTGCCCTTCGTGCAGGTGCCGACCACGCTGCTGGCGCAGGTGGATTCGTCGGTGGGCGGCAAGACGGCCATCAACCATCCCGCCGGCAAGAACATGATCGGCGCGTTCTACCAGCCGCAGCGCGTGGTCTGCGACCTGGACACGTTGCGCACGCTGCCGCTGCGCGAGCTGCGCGCCGGCCTGGCCGAGGTCATCAAGTACGGGCCCATCGCCGATGCCGGGTTCCTGGACTGGATCGAAGCCCATCTCGATGACCTGCTGGCGCGCGACGCCGGCGCGCTGGGCCATGCGGTGCGCCGCAGCTGCGAGATCAAGGCCTGGGTCGTCGGACAGGACGAACGCGAAAGCGGCCTGCGCGCGATCCTCAATTTCGGCCACACCTTTGGCCATGCCATCGAGTCCGGTCTGGGCTACGGCCATTGGCTGCACGGCGAGGCGGTGGCCTGCGGCATGGTCATGGCGGCCGACCTGTCGGCACGGCTCGATCTGGTGCCCGCGGACTTTGCAGTTCGCCTGAAGCAGCTGATCCAGCGTGCCGGCCTGCCGGTGCGCGGCCCGGCGCTGGGCGCGGACCGTTACCTGGAACTGATGCGTGTCGACAAGAAGGCGCAGGGTGGCGAGATCCGCTTCGTGCTGATCGAGGCGCCGGGCCGGGCGGTGCTGCGTGCCGCACCCGATGCGCTGGTGCGCGACGTGCTGGCGGTCCACTGCGGCTGAGATGTCCCAACTCGCGCCTTGGGCCAGCGATCCGAGCCGCTCGCGCGGGCGGCGCATCGACGAGCCGGGCCTGGCCTGCGAGCAGGGCTACCGCATCGACCGCGAGCGCATCGTGCACTGCAGCGCCTTTCGCCGGCTGGTCTACAAGACCCAGGTCTTCATCAACCACGAGGGCGACCTGTTTCGCACGCGGCTGACCCACTCGCTGGAGGTGGCGCAGTTGGCGCGCTCGATGGCGCGCGAGCTGCAACTCGACGAAGACCTGGTCGAAGCCATTGCGCTGGCCCATGACCTGGGCCACACGCCCTTCGGCCATGCCGGGCAGGACGCACTGCACGAATGCATGCGCGCGCACGGTGGCTTCGAGCACAACCTGCAGAGCCTGCGCGTCGTCGATCTGCTCGAGCAGTGCCATGCGCGCTTTGACGGCCTGAACCTGAGCTTCGAAACCCGCGAAGGCATTCTCAAGCATTGTTCACGCGCCCATGCCGAGCGCTTGGAACACGACGAACCCGGTGGGGTGGGCCAGCGCTTCCTGGCGGGCCTGCAGCCTTCGCTGGAGGCGCAACTGGTGAACCTGGCCGACGAGATGGCCTACAACGCGCACGACATCGACGACGGCGTGCGCTCTGGCCTGGTCACTGCAGAACAGCTGCTGGACGTGCCGCTGTACCGGCGTTTTCGCGACGACGCGCTGGCCGAGTTTCCGGCGCTGCAGCGCCGCGGCGGACGGCGCCTGCTTTTCGACAGCATCCGCCGCATGCGCGAAGCCCTGGCGGCCGACCTGGTCGCCACCACGCAAGGTCTGCTGCGCCGGCATGCGCCTTTGGATGCCGATGCGGTTCGGCACGCGCCGCCGCTGGTGGCCTTCAGTGCGCCGATGCGCCAGGCCGGCAGCGAGTTGAAGCGTTTCCTGTTCAGTGCCCTGTACCGCCACGCCCAGGTGAAGAGCAGCACGGAACGCGCCCGGCAGGTGGTGGCCGAGCTGTTCGCGGCTTACCTGCAACGGCCCGACGAGATGCCTGGCGAACATGCCGCCCAGCCGCGGCGCGAGCGCGCGGTGGCCGACTACATCGCCGGCATGACCGACCGCTTTGCGCTGCGCGAGCACCAGCGGCTCACCGGCCGGGTGCTGTTTGCCGATGCCGCCTAGGCCGCATCCGCGTTGCTGATTGCAGCGTCGACACCATGGCCCGTTTGCGCAGGCTCGTCGTGCCTGGCCAGGTGCACCACCTGGTGCAGCGCGGGCACAACGCACAGCCGGTGTTCGTCGACGACGAGGACCGGCGACTGTTCCTGGCGGCGCTGCAGGACGCGCTGCGCAGCCACTCGGTGGTGCTGCATGCCTATGCGCTGCTCGACAACCAGGTGCAACTGCTGCTGCGCCCGCCTTCTGAGCCGGCCCTGAGCGGCATGATGCAGGCGCTGGGCCGGCGCTACGTGGCCATGTTCAACCGCCGCCACGGCCGCAGCGGCACCCTTTGGGAGGGGCGCTTCCGCGCCGGCGTGGTGCAGGAGGGCGTGCACACGCAGCAAGGCTTGCTGCTGGTGGATGGGCTGGCTTGCCGGCACGGCATGGCGGCTTCGCCGCAGACGAGTCGCTGGTCGAGCGCGCCGCACCGGCTGGGCCTGTGCCGCGACCCGCTGGTCACCAATCCGCCCGAGTACTGGCGGCTGGGCAACACCCCGTTCGAGCGCGAGGCCGCTTATGCCGCGCTGCTGGCGCAGGGGCTGGACGAGGCGCAGCTACGCCACATCGAACATGCGGCCTGCAGCGGCTGGGCCATCGGCTCGCCGCAGTACCTGGCCGACATCGAGCAGCAGCTGGGCCGGCCCGTCCGGCCCCGGGCCAGGGGCCGACCGCCGCGCCGCATTGCCGGTGCCTGAGTCGCCCGCGACCGGCGGGCTTGGCACGCAACGTGCTGTGCTTTCTGGCGCCAAGCGGGGTTGGTCGATTGAGTTTCAGCCACGCTGTGATATGTCCCCCTTTTATCTGCTAGGCAGAATCAAGTTCTTCTTAACGAGCCTGACCCCATTTATTCGAACTTGCCTCGGATTGCTGCGCTGCGATAATCTCTGCCCCGGAATCCGGATCACGCAAAGGACTGCGCCATGAGCACTGCCGAACCCACCTCCATGCAATTCGGCGCGGCCAGCCTCGACGAGCAGTCGGCGCTGCAGCAGCATGGCCTGTACGACCCGGTGCGCGAGCGCGACGCCTGCGGCCTGGGTTTCGTCGCCCAGATCAAGGGCATCAAGTCGCACAGTATCATCCAGCAGGGGCTGAAGATCCTGGAGAACCTGGACCACCGTGGCGCGGTCGGGGCCGACAAGCTGATGGGCGACGGCTCGGGCATCATGATCCAGATCCCGGACGAGTACTACCGTGCCGAGATGGCGGCGCAGGGTGTGCAGCTGCCGCCGCCCGGCGAGTACGGTGTGGGCATGGTCTTCATGCCCAAGGAGCATGCCTCGCGGCTGGCCTGCGTGAACGAACTGGAGCGCGCGGTGCGCGCGGAAGGGCAGGTACTGCTCGGCTGGCGCGACGTGCCGGTCGACCGCGACATGCCGATGTCGCCGACGGTGCGCGCCAAGGAACCGGTGATCCGGCAGATCTTCATCGGCCGCGGCCCCGACGTCATCGTGCCCGACGCGCTGGAACGCAAGCTCTACGTCATCCGCAAGACGGCCAGCAGCGCGATCCAGGCGCTGAAGCTGACGCACAGCCGCGAGTACTACGTGCCCAGCATGAGCTGCCGCACCGTCATCTACAAGGGCCTGCTGCTGGCCGACCAGGTGGGCCGCTACTACAAGGACCTGGCCGACCCGCGCGCCGTCTCGGCCTTCGCGCTGGTGCACCAGCGCTTCTCGACCAACACTTTCCCCGAATGGCCGCTGGCGCACCCGTACCGCATGGTCGCCCACAACGGCGAGATCAACACCGTCAAGGGCAACTTCAACTGGATGCGCGCCCGCGAAGGCGTGATGAAGTCGCCGGTGCTGGCCGAGGACCTGGCCAAGCTCTACCCGATCAGCTTCGAAGGCCAGTCCGACACCGCCACCTTCGACAACGCGCTCGAACTGCTGACCATGGCCGGCTATCCGCTGGCGCATGCGGCCATGATGATGATCCCCGAGGCCTGGGAGCAGCACGAGCACATGGACGTGCGGCGCCGCGCGTTCTATGAGTACCACGCGGCGATGATGGAGCCGTGGGACGGGCCGGCCGCCATCGCCTTCACCGATGGCAAGCAGATCGGTGCCACGCTCGACCGCAATGGCCTGCGCCCGGCGCGCTACATCGTCACCGACGACGACCTGGTGGTCATGGCCTCGGAATCCGGCGTGCTGCCGATCCCCGAGAACCGCATCGTGCGCAAATGGCGGCTGCAGCCAGGCAAGATGTTCCTGATCGACTTCGAGCAGGGCCGCATCGTCGACGATGAGGAGCTGAAGAACCAGTTCGCCTTCGCCAAGCCCTACCGGCAGTGGATCGAGACGGTGCGCATCCGCCTCGACTCGATCGCCGCCAAGGGCGAAGCCGGCCACTTCAACGACACGCTGCTCGACCGCCAGCAGGCCTTCGGCTACACGCAGGAGGACATCAAGTTCCTGCTCAGCCCGATGGCGGCCATGGGCGAAGAAGCCACCGGCTCGATGGGCAACGACTCGCCGCTGGCGGTGCTGTCAGACAAGAACAAGCCGCTCTTCAACTACTTCAAGCAGCTGTTCGCCCAGGTGACCAATCCGCCGATCGACCCGATCCGCGAGGCCATCGTGATGTCGCTCAACAGCTTCATCGGACCGAAGCCGAACTTGCTGGACATCAACGCCGTCAACCCCCCGATGCGGCTGGAGGTGGACCAGCCCATCCTCGATTTCGACGACATGGCGCGGCTGCGCAACATTCGCGAGCACAGCTCCGGCAAGTTCCGCAGCCACGAGCTGGACATCTGCTACCCGCTGGCCTGGGGCGCCGAAGGCATCGAGGCCAAGCTGGCCTCGCTGTGCGCCGAAAGCGTGGACGCCATTCGCGGCGGCCACAACATTCTGATCATCACCGACCGGCGCATGGACCGCGAGCATGTCGCCATCCCGGCACTGCTGGCGCTGTCGGCCGTGCACCACCACCTGGTGCGCGAAGGCCTGCGCACCACGGCCGGCCTGGTGGTCGAGACCGCCAGCGCGCGCGAGGTGCACCACTTCGCCGTGCTGGCCGGCTATGGCGCTGAAGGAGTGCACCCGTACCTGGCGCTGGAGTCGCTGGTCGCACTGCACCAGGACCTGCCGGGCGCGCTGTCGGCCGACAAGGCCGTCTACAACTACATCAAGGCTATCGGCAAGGGCCTGTCGAAGATCATGTCCAAGATGGGCGTGAGCACTTACATGTCCTATTGCGGTGCCCAGTTGTTCGAGGCCATCGGCCTGGACAAGTCGCTGGTCGAGAAGTACTTCCGCGGCACGGCCTCGCAGATCGGCGGCATTGGCGTGTTCCAGGTGGCCGAGGAGGCTCTGCGCATGCACCGCGCCGCTTTCGGCAACGACCCGGTGCTGGCCGACATGCTCGACGCCGGCGGCGAATACGCCTGGCGCGTGCGCGGCGAGGAGCACATGTGGACGCCCGACGCCATCGCCAAGCTGCAGCACAGCGCGCGCTCGGGCAAGTTCGAGACCTACAAGGAATACGCGCAGATCATCAACGACCAGAGCAAGCGCCACATGACGCTGCGCGGCCTGTTCGAGTTCAAGGTCGACCCGGCCAGAGCCATCCCGCTGGATGAGGTGGAGCCGGCGGCCGAGATCGTCAAGCGATTCGCCACAGGTGCGATGTCGCTGGGCTCGATCAGCACCGAGGCGCACAGCACGCTGGCGCTGGCGATGAACCGCATCGGCGGCAAGAGCAACACCGGCGAAGGCGGCGAGGACCCGGCGCGCTACCGCAACGAGATGAAGGGCATCCCGATCGTTGCCGGCACCAAGGTCAGCGAGGTCATCGGCGCCAAGGTCATCAAGGCCGACTACGTGATGCGCTCCGGCGACAGCCTGCGCAGCAAGATCAAGCAGGTGGCCTCGGGCCGCTTCGGCGTGACCACCGAATACCTGGTCTCGGCCGACCAGATCCAGATCAAGATGGCGCAGGGCGCCAAGCCCGGCGAAGGCGGCCAGCTGCCTGGCGGCAAGGTCAGCGACTACATCGGCTTCCTGCGCTACAGCGTGCCGGGCGTCGGCCTGATCTCACCCCCGCCGCACCACGACATCTATTCGATCGAGGACCTGGCGCAGCTGATCCACGACCTGAAGAACGCCAACCCGCGCGCCGACATCAGCGTCAAGCTGGTGTCCGAGGTGGGCGTGGGCACCATTGCCGCGGGCGTGGCCAAGTGCAAGGCCGACCATGTGGTCATCGCCGGGCACGACGGCGGCACCGGTGCGTCGCCTTGGAGCAGCATCAAGCATGCCGGCACCCCGTGGGAGCTGGGCCTGGCCGAAACCCAGCAGACGCTGGTGCTGAACCGGCTGCGCAGCCGCATCCGCGTGCAGGCCGACGGCCAGATGAAGACCGGCCGCGACGTCGTCATCGGCGCGCTGCTCGGTGCCGACGAGTTCGGCTTCGCCACCGCGCCGCTGGTGGCCGAAGGCTGCATCATGATGCGCAAGTGCCACCTCAACACCTGTCCGGTGGGCGTGGCCACGCAGGACCCGGTGCTGCGCGCCAAGTTCACCGGCAAGCCCGAACATGTCGTCAGCTACTTCTTCTTCGTCGCCGAAGAGGCGCGCCAGATCATGGCGCAGCTGGGCATCCGCAAGTTCGACGATCTGATCGGCCGCGCCGACTTGCTCGACACGCGCAAGGGCATCCAGCACTGGAAGGCCAAGGGCCTGGACTTCAGCCGCATCTTCCACCTGGCCAACGTGCCGGCCGAGGTGCCGCGCCGCCAGATGGAGACGCAAGACCATGGCCTGGCCAAGGCGCTGGACGTCAAGCTGATCGAGCGTTGCAAGCCGGCCATCGAGCGCGGCGAGAAGGTGCAGTTCATGGAGGACGTGCGCAACGGCAACCGCAGCGTCGGCGCGATGCTGTCGGGCGAGCTGATCCGCCACCGCCCCGAGGGCCTGCCCGACCACACCATCTTCATGCAGGTGGAGGGCACCGGCGGACAGAGCTTCGGCGCCTTCCTGGCCAGCGGCATCACGCTGTACCTGATCGGCGATGCCAACGACTACACCGGCAAGGGCCTGTCCGGCGGCCGCGTGGTGGTGCGCCCGAGCATCGAGTTCCGCGGCGAGTCGACGCGCAACCTGATCGTCGGCAACACCGTGCTCTACGGTGCCACCAGCGGCGAGGCCTTCTTCCGTGGCGTGGCGGGCGAGCGCTTCGCGGTGCGCCTGTCGGGTGCCAGCGCCGTGGTCGAAGGCACAGGCGACCATGGCTGCGAATACATGACGGGCGGCACGGTGGTCGTGCTGGGCGCCACCGGCCGCAACTTCGCGGCCGGCATGTCCGGCGGCGTGGCCTATGTCTACGACGAGGATGGCAAGTTCGCCTCGCGTTGCAACACCTCGATGGTGGCGCTCGACAAGGTGCTGTCGCAGTCCGAGCAGGCGGCTGCCGGCGGCGATGCCGAGGGCTGGCACAAGGGCCTTGCCGACGAGGCGCTGCTGAAGGCGCTGATCGAGGATCACCACCGCTGGACCGGCTCGCTGCGGGCCCGCGACATCCTCGACCGATGGGCCGAGGCGCGCGGCAAGTTCGTCAAGGTCTTCCCGCACGAGTACAAGCGCGCGCTGGAAAAGCGCAGCGCCGAGAAGCAGTCCGAAGCCACCATCAGCAAGGCACGCGGCACGCGCGCCAGCACGGCCGACGCGAAATAGGGCGCCGACCAGCGACAAAGGAAAACGACATGGGCAAAGTCACCGGCTTCCTGGAGTACGAGCGCCTCGACGAAGGCTACGAACCCGTGCCCCAGCGGGTCAAGACCTGGAAGGAATTCGTCATCGGGTTGAACGATGAACAAGCCAAGATCCAGAGCGCGCGCTGCATGGACTGCGGCACGCCGTTCTGCAACAACGGCTGTCCGGTCAACAACATCATTCCGGACTTCAATGACCTGGTCTACCGCAACGACTGGAAGCGCGCCATCGAGGTGCTGCACTCGACCAACAACTTCCCCGAGTTCACCGGCCGCGTCTGCCCCGCGCCCTGCGAGGCAGCCTGCACGCTGAACGTCAACGACGACCCGGTGGGCATCAAGTCGATCGAACACGCGATCATCGACAGGGCCTGGGCCGAAGGCTGGGTCCAACCTCAGCCCGCGACCGTGAAGACCGGCAAGACGGTGGCCGTGGTCGGCAGCGGTCCGGCCGGCTTGGCAGCGGCGCAGCAGCTGGCTCGCGCCGGCCACGCGGTGACGCTGTTCGAGAAGAACAGCCGCATCGGCGGCCTGCTGCGCTATGGCATCCCCGACTTCAAGATGGAGAAGAGCCACATCGACCGGCGCATCGAGCAGATGAAGGCCGAAGGCGTGGTCTTCCGCACCGGCGTGCTGGTCGGCGCGCTGCCGGCCGACAGCAAAGTGACCAACGATGCCCAGGAGACGGTCACGCCCGGGCAACTGCGCGCCGAGTTCGACGCCGTGCTGCTGACCGGCGGTGCCGAACTCAGCCGCGACCTGCCGGTGCCCGGCCGCGAGCTGCAGGGCGTGCACTTCGCGATGGAGTTTCTGCCGATGCAGAACAAGGTCGTCGCCGGCGACAAGGTCAAGGGCCAGATCACGGCCACCGGCAAGCATGTGGTGGTGATTGGTGGCGGCGATACCGGCAGCGACTGCGTCGGCACCAGCAACCGCCACGGCGCGGCCAGCGTCACGCAGTTCGAGCTGATGCCGATGCCGCCGCAGGAAGAGAATCGGCCGCTGACCTGGCCCTACTGGCCTTACAAGCTGCGTACCAGCTCCAGCCACGAGGAGGGCTGCGAGCGCGAGTTTGCCATCGCCACCAAGGAATTCATCGGCACCAAGGGCAAGCTCACGGCGCTGCGCACGGTGCGCGTCGAGTGGAAGGACGGCAAGATGGTCGAGGTCCCGGGCAGCGAGAAGGACGTCAAGTGCGACTTGGTGCTGCTGGCCATGGGCTTTGTCAGCCCGGTGAGCTCGGTGCTCGAGGCCTTCGGCGTGGAGCGCGACCCGCGCGGCAATGCCAAGGCGGCGACCGATTCGACGCTGGCCTACAAGACCAATGTCGACAAGGTCTTCGCGGCCGGCGACATGCGCCGCGGCCAGTCGCTGATCGTCTGGGCCATCCGTGAAGGGCGCCAGGCCGCACGTGCGGTCGACCAGTACCTGATGGGGCACAGCGAGCTGCCGAACTAGGCCCACCCCCTACGGCCTTCGGCCGCCCCCTCAAGGGGGCACCGTCTGCGGACCGGCAAAGCCGGATCCGCGACGGTCGCTCGATGCGAAGGGGTGCGTGGGACAATCCCACGCCCTTTGGCCGCCGCTCGATGCCCGAACCCCAACCCCTGATCGAGATCGACCGCGTCAGCTTCGGCTATGACGCGTCGCGCACGATCCTGAACGACGTGTCGCTGCGCTTCGCGCGCGGCAAGGTCACCGCCATTCTCGGCGGCTCGGGCTGCGGCAAGACCACGCTGCTGCGCCTGATTGCCGGGGTCTACCCGGCGACGCAGGGGCAGGTGATCTTCGACGGCGAGCGTGTGAATGCCGGCAACCGCGAACAGCTTTACCGGCTGCGCCGGCGCCTGGGCATGTTGTTCCAGTTCGGCGCGCTGTTCACCGACCTGACGGTGTTCGACAACGTGGCCTTTCCGCTGCGCGAGCACAGCAAGCTGCCGGAAAGCATGATCCGCGACATCGTGCTGATGAAGCTCAACGCGGTGGGCCTGCGCGGTGCGGCGCCGCTGCGCATCTCGCAAGTGTCGGGTGGCATGGCGCGGCGCATCGCGCTGGCCCGGGCCATGGCGCTGGACCCGGAGCTGATCATGTACGACGAGCCCTTCGCCGGGCTGGACCCGATCTCGATGGGCGTGGCCGCCAACCTGATCCGCAAGCTCAACGACACCACCGGTGCCACCTCGCTGATCGTCTCGCACGACGTGATGGAGTGCTTCTTGATCTGCGACTATGCCTACCTGCTGTCCTCGCAGGGCCGGGTGGTGGCGCACGGTCGGCCCGACGAGTTGCGCGCCTCGACCCACCCCGAAGTGCGGCAGTTCATCGGCGGTGAGCCCGACGGCCCGGTGCGTTTTCACTATCCCGCGCCGCCTCTGGCGCAGGACCTGGGTGTGGCGGCATGACCGATGCCCTGGCGCGGCTGGGCCGCTTCTCGCTGGACTGGCTGCGCGCGCTCGGCCATTCGGCCTTCTTCTTCGTCGACCTGCTGCGCTTCTCGCCGGCCGCGCTGCGCCGCTTCCCGCTGGTGCTGGCGCAGGTGCATGCCATCGGCAACCGTTCGCTGATCATCATCGCCGCTTCGGGGCTGGCAGTGGGTTTCGTGCTGGCGCTGCAGATGTACTACGCGCTCGTCACCTACGGCGCGGCCGAGAGCCTGGGGCTGATCGTCAACCTCGCACTGGTGCGCGAGCTCGGCCCGGTGGTCACCGCCTTGCTGTTTGCCGGCCGCGCCGGCACTTCGCTCACCGCCGAGATCGGCCTGATGAAGGCCGGCGAGCAGCTGGCGGCGATGGAGCTCATGGCTATCGACCCGCGTGCCCGGGTGCTGGCGCCACGCTTCATCGGCGGCATCGTGTCGATGCCCATCCTCGCACTCATCTTCTCCGCGGTGGGCATACTGGGCGCCTATGTCGTGGCCGTGCTGCTGATCGGCGTGGACGCCGGCAACTTCTGGTCGATCATGCAGGACCGCGTGGACGTCTGGCGCGACCTGGGCAACGGCATCGTCAAAAGCGCGGTGTTCGGCGTCATCTGCACCTTCGTCGCGCTGTACCAGGGCTACGAGACCGAAGCCACGCCCGAGGGCGTGGCCCATGCCACCACGCGCACGGTGGTCATCGCCTCGCTCGGCGTGCTCGGCATGGATTTCATCCTGACGGCACTGATGTTCTCCACCCCATGAACCTGGACCACCCCCGTAGCGCCTTCGGCGCTCCCCCTCAAGGGGGCGCCGCTGGCGGCCCGGCGAAGCCGGTTCCGCGGCGGCCGCTCGTTCTGTCGTGTAGTGTGCTGAATCCTTTGGCTGAACGGAATGTCGAACAAATCCACTGAAACCCTGGTCGGCCTGTTCGTGCTGCTGGGCCTGGGCGCGCTGTTCTTCCTGGCGCTGAAGGCGGCCAACCTGGGCAACTTCAACACCGAGGCCACCTATCCGATCGCGGCGCGCTTCGACAACATCGGCGGGCTCAAGGTGCGCGCGCCGGTGCGCAGCGCCGGCGTCACCGTCGGCCGGGTGACGGCGATCACGCTGGACGGCAAGACCTTCCAGGGCGTGGTCAGCATGGACATCCGCCGCGGCTTCCAGTTCCCGAAGGACAGCTCGGCCAAGATCCTGACCTCCGGGCTGCTGGGCGACCAGTACGTCGGCCTGGAGCCGGGTGGCGACGAAGCCAACCTGGCGCCCGGCGCCACCATCACCCAGACGCAGTCGGCGCTGGTGCTGGAGAACCTGATCGGCCAGGTGCTGTTCAACAAGGCCGCCGAAGCCGGCGACGCGGGAGCCAAGAAGTGAGCGCGCGTGGCGGCGCGGCGGCACTGGTGCTGGCCTGGGCGGCGCTGTGCGGCAGCGCCGTGGCACAGACGGCGCCCGCGGCCGCGGCCAGCGCTGCCAGCGCGGCGGACTCCACCGAGCCGCCGGATCCGCCCACCGCCGGCCAGCTGGCCGACCCGTGGGAGCCCTTCAACCGCGCGATGTTCGCCGTCAATCAGGTGCTCGATTCGGACCTGATCTATCCCTTGACCTCTGCCTACGTCGGCCTGGTGCCGTCGCTGGTGCGCACCGGCGTGAGCAATGTCTTCAACAATGCCGAGGACCTTTGGTCCGCCGTCAACAACCTACTGCAGGGCAAGCTGGACAAGTCGGTGATGATGAGCTTCCGCTTCGCCTGGAACACGGTGTTCGGCGTGGCCGGCATCCTGGACATGGCCACCGAGCTGGGCATCGAACGCTTTCCCGAGGACTTCGGCCAGACGCTGGGTGTGTGGGGCGTGCAGCCCGGGCCCTACCTGGTGCTGCCGTTCTTCGGTCCGTCCACCGTGCGCGACGCGGCCGGCTTGCCGTTGGACATCGCCGCGTCGCCGGCCTACGCCGTCAACCAGGGTTCGTTCCGGCCGGTGACCACCGTGCTGCAGATCCTGGACACGCGCTCGCAGCTGCTGGGTGCGACGCAGGTGTTGGACACGATCGCGATGGACAAGTACAGCTTCGTGCGCGACGCCTTTCTCAGCCGGCGCCTGCGCTTGGTGTTCGACGGCAACCCGCCGGAAGACGACGAGATTCAGGCGCCGGCCAAGGAATGACCCTGTGCACGCGGCACCGCGCCGGCGCGTTATCGTTCGGACTCTGCAGTCCCACCCGAAGAGAACGACGATGCTGAAAAACTGGATCCTGCTCTGCGCGTTGGCCATTGCCGCCGCCGCGCCGGCTCTTGCCGACACCGCGCCGGACGAACTGATCCGCCAGGTGTCGACCGAGGTCATCGACACCGTCAAGTCCGACAAGGCCATCCAGGCCGGTGACGTCAGCCGCATCATCACGCTGGTCGACACCAAGGTCATGCCGCATGTCAACTTCCAGCGCATGACGGCCTCCGCCGTGGGCCGCAACTGGCGCAGCGCCACGCCCGAGCAGCAAAGACGACTGCAGGAAGAGTTCAAGGTGCTGCTGGTGCGCAGTTATGCCGGCGCACTGACGCAGGTGAAGGACCAGACCGTGCAACTCAAGCCGCTGCGCGCCAATCCCGGCGACACCGAGGTGGTGGTGCGCACCGAGATCAAGGGCAAGGGTGAGCCGGTGCAGCTGGATTACCGGCTCGAGAAGGCCGGCGACACGTGGAAGATCTACGACGTCAACGTGCTCGGCGTGTGGCTGGTCGAGCAGTACCGAACCTCGTTCAACCAGGAGATCAGCGCCGGCGGCATCGACGGCCTCATCGCCAAATTGGTCGAGCGCAACAAGGGCGCGTCGAAGAGCTGAATGAAGCTGCCGCCGACGCTGACGCTCGACAGTGCCGCGGCGGCGCTGGACACGCTGCGTGCCGATGCAGACGGCAGCCAGGGCGCGCTGGCCATCGACGCGTCGGCGCTGACGGCCTTCGATACCGCCGCGCTGGCGCTGCTGCTGCAGGCCAAGCGACTGGCCCAGGCGGCAGGGCGCGGCTTTGAGGTGCATGGCGCGCCTTCGAAGCTGCAGCAGCTGGCGCAACTGTACGGCGTGGCCGAGCTGCTGGGGTTGGCCCAGCCTGCCTGAACGGCTATGGCGATGCGGCGTAGCGCTTCGCGCGCAGGTTCTTCTTGATTTCCTGCAGCAGCGGCCGCAGCCCGCCGCTGCCCAGGCGCAGCGCCACGCCGGTGGTCAGGATGTCGATGATCAGCAGGTGCAGCAGCCGCGACACCATCGGGCTGTAGCGGTCATGGTCCTCGGGGTGGTCGGCAGCCAGCAGGATGCGGTTCGGCCCCTGCGCCTGCAGCGCCAGCGGCGAGCCGCTGGCGCTGATGACGATGACGGTGGCGCCCTTGCGCAGCGCGATCTCGCACACGTCCAGCAGGTCGCGGCTGCGGCCGGAGTTGCTGATGATCACCGCCACGTCGCCGCTCTTGAGCATGGTGGCGCTCATCACCTGCACATGACCGTCGCTGATGGCCGCGCAGTTGACGCCCAGGCGGAAGAACTTGTGCTGCGCGTCCTGCGCCACGATGCCGGAGTTGCCGACGCCGTAGAACTCGATGCGCCGGCCCGCGCGCCCTGCCTCGGCCAGCGCCGCGATGGCGCGCTCGAAGGCATGGCCGGCCGCGGCATTGCGGTACTTGAGCATCGCGCTGACCGCGTTGTCGATGACCTTGACGACGATGTCGGCGGCGCCGTCGTCGTCGTCCACCGCCCGGTGCACGAAGGGCACGCCCTCGTTCACGCTGCCGGCCAGCTTGCGCTTGAAGTCGGCCAGCCCGTCGTAGCCCACGCTGCGGCAGAAGCGCACGACCGTGGGCTTGCTGACCTGCGCGCGCGCGGCCAGTTCGCTCACCGGCAAGCTGGCGAAGCCGCGTGCGTCGGCCAGCACCAGCTTGGCCACACGTTGCTCGGCCGGTGGCAGCGCCGAGAGGCAGGCGCGGATGCGGTCGAGCATGGTCAGCCCGGCCAGCAGCGAGACGCTGCTGGCGCTCCTGCCGCCCATGCCCGCGCAGGCGGGCATGGAGCCGCGGCAGTCGCTCCCCCCGAGGGAGCGTAGGCGGACAAGCAGTTCCCGACTGCTCGGGAACTGCCCGCCGGAGCGCCGCACGGCCTGCCCGCCGCGCGGCCGACCCATGGACTCATGGGGCGAGGGGCTGTCATTGCTCTTCCACCCAGGCGCAGCCGTCGCGGGCGATCAGCGCGCTGGACGCGGCCGGCCCCCAGCTGCCGGCGGCATAGGGGCGGGGGCCGCTCGGGTCCTTGGCCCAGGCGTCGAGCACCGGCTCCACCCAGCGCCAGGCCTGCTCCTGCTCGTCGCTGCGCACGAACAGGTTCAGCCGCCCGGCGATGGCGTCGAGCAGCAAGCGCTCGTAGCCGCCGACACGCTCGCTGGAGAAAGCCTTGTCGAAGTCCAGGTCGAGCGACACCGGCGCCAGCAGCTCGCCCGGCCCGCTGCCCTTGGCCGCCATCAGGTGCAGTTCCAGGCCGTCCTCTGGCTGCAGCTTGATGACCAGCTTGTTGGCGCGGTTGGCACCGGGGAAGATCGGGTGTGGCACGCCGCGGAAGTTGACGACGATGTGCGCCTCGCGGCCGGCCAGGCGCTTGCCGGTGCGCAGGTAGAAGGGCACGCCGGCCCAGCGCCAGTTCTGCACTTCGGTGCGCAGCGCGACGAAGGTCTCGCAGCGGCTTTCGAGTTGCACCTTGGCTTCGTCCCGATAACCCGGCACCGCCTTGCCGTCGATGATTCCCGCCTTGTACTGGCCGCGCACCACGTCGCGCGCCACGCTCTCGGGCGTGAATGGCTTCAGCGACTTCAGCACCTTCAGCTTCTCGTCGCGCAGCGCATCGGCGTCGCCGGTCGGTGGTGGCTCCATCGCGATCATCGTCAGCAGCTGCAGCGCATGGTTCTGCACCATGTCGCGCAAGGCGCCGGTGCGGTCGTAGAAGTCGCCGCGCGTGCCCACGCCGATGCCCTCGGCCAGCGTGATCTGGATGTTGGCGATGCTCTCGCGCCGCCACAGCGGCTCGAACAGCGCGTTACCGAAGCGCAGCGCCGACAGGTTCTGCACCGCGGGCTTGCCCAGGTAGTGGTCGATGCGGTAGGCCTGCTCCTCGGCAAAGGCCGCGGCGACCACGCGGTTGATCTCCTGGGCGCTGGCCAGGTCGTGGCCGAGCGGCTTTTCGAGCACCACGCGCACACGCGGGCCGTTCAGTCCGGCGGCGCCGAGCTGCGCGCAGATCACCGGAAACAGGTGCGGGCTGGTGGCCAGGAACAGCACCTGCGTGTCGGCGCCGCGCGCGTCCAGCCATTGCTTCAGACCGCCATAGTCGGCCGGCTGCGACAAGTCCATTCGGCGGTAGTGCAGCAGCTCGGCAAAGCGCGCGAACTCCTCGCCGCTGGGGCGCTTGGACTCGTCCACGTCCTCGAAGCGTTCGCGGATGAAGGCGCGGTAGGCGTCGTCGCTGCGTTCGTCGCGCGCCACCGACAGGATGCGCCCGCCCTCGGGCAGCTTGCCGTGGCGGAAGGCCTGGAACAGCGCCGGCATCAGCTTGCGCCAGGTGAGATCGCCGGTGCCGCCAAAGAGGACGAGGTCGAAGGACATGATCGCGCCGGATCCTCCGGCATGTAATTTTATTACATCGTTGATGATGCAATAGTTTCATAGATCGGTCAATTGCCTGCAGTTCGCACGCGACAGCGTGGACGCTGCAGAGACGCTAGGATGAGCCATGGTTGCTGTCACGTCGGCCGGTGCCATGGCTTTCCGCGCCGACCCCGACACACGTTCATGGGCTCGATTCATCCTGCCGCGCCAGTGACCATCGCAGCATGCAGTCACACTCGATGCTGAGCCGGCCGCGTGTCATGCGCGCGCGCGGCAAGGCGCTGAGCGGGCGCTCGCCACCGACCACGCCAGGGCCTCGGGCACTGCCGGTCCGGGTGGCGCAGCGATGTTCCGCTGCCGACAAGACTCTGGTATTCGACTTTGCTGGCGTGCTGTTCCACTGGCAGCCACTGGACCTGCTGCGCCGCGAACTGCCGCAACGCGCCCATGACGCCGCATCGGCGCAGTGGCTGTTCGACGTCATCTTCGAAGCCTATGGCGGTGACTGGAGCGAGTTCGATCGCGGCCGGGTCGAAGTGCCCGAGCTGGTGCGCCGCATCGCCGCGCGCACCGGTCTGCCGCCCAGGGACGTGCAGACCGTGGTCGACGCGGTGCCGGCCGAACTGCAACCGCTGCCGGCCACGGTGGCGCTGCTGCGGCGCTTGCGCGACGACGGCCGTCGACTGTTCTTCCTGTCGAACATGCCGCAGCCCTATGCCGAGCATCTGGAGCGCGAGCACGCCTTTGTCGGCTGGTTCGCCGACGGCGTGTTCTCGGCCCGCGTGCACCTCATCAAGCCCGAAGCCGAGATCTTCGCGCTCGCAGCGCGACGCTTCGGCGTGCCGCCGGCGCAGCTGGTCTTCATCGACGACATGCCGGCCAATGTCGAGGCGGCCCTCCAAGCCGGCTGGAATGCCCTGCAATTCGTCGATGCCGCCGACTGCGAGGCTCAACTTCGCGGCCAGGGATGGGCCTGAAGCAAGGTGCGGCTCGGTCTCGGCGGGTTCAGGCATTGGTGT
>Ga0316613_10000775_pt1 | contig 23540 bp, 17 predicted proteins | sample OWC_soil_day10_C_2_FD_207647 | JGI IMG/M metagenome (GOLD analysis project Ga0316613, IMG submission 207647) | Wetland soil microbial communities from Old Woman Creek delta, Ohio, United States - OWC_soil_day10_CT_b | ecosystem: Environmental > Terrestrial > Soil > Wetlands | place: USA: Ohio...
TCGTCGATGCCGGCCGGATTGCGACCGCGCTGATGGGGGATGCGATCGCGGCCAACATGTTCATGCTCGGCTATGCCTGGCAAAAGGGCTGGGTGCCGCTGGCCGAAACGTCGCTGCTAAAGGCGATCGAACTCAATGGCATTTCGGTCGCATTCAACCAGCAGGCGTTTGGCTGGGGCCGCGCCGCCGCGCACGACCAGCAGGCCGTCGAAAGACTGGCCACGCCTGCGCACCCTATCATCCTGCACCGCAAGCAGACGGTCGAGCAGCTGGTCGCGCAGCGCATCGATTATCTGTCCGATTATCAGGATGCCGCCTACGCCGGACGCTACCGCGCATTCGTCGAACAGGTACGCGCGGCCGAGAACGCGCTTGACATTGGATCGAGCAAGCTGACCGAAGCGGTGGCGCGCTATTACTTCAAGCTGATGGCCGGCAAGGACGAATACGAAGTCGCGCGGCTGCACAGCAATGGCGATTTCCTGGCGCGCATTGCCGACCAGTTCGAGGGGGATTACACCTTGCGCTACAACTTAGCGCCGCCGCTGTTCGCCCGCACCGGCGCCGATGGCTTGCCGGTCAAGAGCGAATACGGCTCATGGGTGCGGCATGTTTTCTCACTGCTGGCGAAGTTCCGCTTCCTGCGCGGCACGATGTTCGATATTTTTGCCTATACCGAAGAACGCAAGGCCGAACGCGCGCTGGCGGACGAGTATCGTACGCTGGTAGAGTCACTGCTGCCTCGGATGACGGCGGCCAATCTGCCAACCATTATCGCGATTGCTTCGATTCCAGAGGATATTCGCGGCTACAGCCATGTGCGCCAGCATCATCTGGCAGCGGCTAGGAAGAAAGAGGCAAAGCTGCTGGCGGAACTGGATCGCCGCCAGCCGTAATTCAATCGGTCAGCTGGCTGAACGATACGATGCGCCCGGTGTCGCCGTGCTTGGCATGGTACATCGCAGTATCGGCGTTTTTCAGCATCAGGTCGTCGGTATCGCCATGATCGGGGTAAATCGCATAACCGATGCTGGCCGAGATTTGCAGCGCATTGCCATTAACGTCGAACGGCTGTTCCAGTGCATCCAGGATCTTGCACGCCAGCATCTGCGCCGCCTCCTCGTTGCCCATGCCGGGCAGCAGCACCACGAATTCATCACCACCGATGCGCGCGGCCGTGTCTGATTCGCGGATGCATTCGAGTAGCCGAACTCCAACCCCCTTGAGCAGCAGATCCCCGACGTCGTGCCCGAACTGGTCGTTCACTGGCTTGAACTTGTCCAGATCAATGAACATCAGCGTCAAGTTCGCCTTGTAGCGCTTGGCCGCGAGCGCGGTCTGCTTCAGCCGGTCGCTGAACAGGGCGCGGTTCGGGAGACCTGTCAGCACGTCGTAATGCGCGAGGTAGTGGATGCGCTTTTCGTTTTCCTTGCGATCGCTGATGTCGGAAAAGACAGAGATGTAGTTGCTGACATGCCCCTTGTCGTCGCGCACACTGTTGATCGAAACCCAGGCGGTGTAGAGCTCGCCATTCTTGCGCCGGTTGGTGAGTTCCCCCTGCCAGCGCCCGGTCTTGACCAGCGTGCGCCAGAGTTCGCGCATGAATTCCACCTGCAGCTCGCCATCGGCCAGCATTTGCGGGGCCTGGCCAATCACGTCATCGGCGGCATAGCCAGTGATGTTGCCAAACGGCACGTTGACCGCGATGATGCGGTTGTCGCGGCTAGTGACGATGACCGCCTCGTTAACGCTATCGAACACGGTTGCGGCCAGCCGCAACGATGCTTCTTGCTGTCGGCGTTCGGTCAGGTCGCGGCGGCTGCCGCGCCGCCCGATGTACTTGCCGTTCGGCGCGTAAATGGCTTTGCAGGTGTGTGCCACCCAGCGGATTTCGCCATCCTTCCTGACGATACGAAAATCCAGTTCGCCGCCATCATCCTTATGGCGAGCAATGTAGTGCATGTGGATATCCATCAGGTGCCGGTCTTCTGGGTGAATGATGGCATTCAGCAATTCCGGATTGGCGACGAACTCGCCCACTGTGTAGCCGGTGATTTGCTCGCATGAGGGCGACATATAGATGATTTCGCGCTCCGGCCCCTGCCAGTATTCCCAGCCATAGGCGTGATCGGCAATCGTGCGCAGCCGCGCCTGACTCATGCCGTATGCCTTCTCCAGCAATTGCCGCCTGCCGATTTCCTCGTGCAATTGCATGTTCAGTTCCAGAATCTCAATCGACCGCTCGGCCAGATTGGCATACAGTTCGTTGATCGCTTCAACTATCGGCGCAGCATCATCGGATTCCGGCTGCGGCTTGGGGGGCGACATCATGCCAGCAGTATGCAGCGCTACTTCACGCGCCATCACGCTATCCACGCCGGAAATATGCAGCAGCATCCATTTGATCAGTAATGATAGCAACGGGCCAATGGCAACGCCGGGATCTCTTGCCAGCAGCGCATTGATCCGATCAAGGTAGCCAAGATAACTCTGATGGCCGTGAACGTGCGCCTTCATGTGCGCTGCGCTGACCTTGCATGCGGACATCAGGCCTTCCTCGGTCTGGAAATGGTAGGCTGCGTGACGCCGCAATTTGCTGATGGCGATGCGGACGTTGGCAACCGGCTCTTTGCGGTCGAGCATTAATCCCAATTCGCTGGCAATGGCAAACAGGCGCTGGTGCTGCACATCAACGTCGGCCAGGCCGGTTGACAGCCTGTCTTCCCACGTCGGCACTTGAACTGGTTTTTCCATCGGCGCTGGTTACAATGCTGACCCTAAACTTTCCTGTGGGAAATTGTATATCACTCGTCCATCACATAAACGGAAAAGGGCAGAAAAAAGATTCCGCCTACTGTTGCATATCATTGCAACAACGCGTTGTTTGCGCCCCCTGCCGGCTACGTTCGCCTCTCATTACGCGCCGGAAGCTGCTGCACAAACCGCATCAATTCGCGCAAAACCCGCGCCACCGTCTGCTGCCGCACTGCTTGCCGATCGCCATCAAACTGCAGGCGGTCTGTATATTCGCTTCCGGCGGCAACGCAAGCAATACACACCGTACCCACTGGCTTGCCCGGCACGGCGCCGCCAGGACCGGCGATACCGGTAGTGGCAACCGCGACATCGGCATTCGTATTGGCCAGCGCTCCAGCCGCCATTGCCGCGGCGATTTTCTCGCTCACCGCGCCATGCTGCGCAATCTGCGCCGCCGGCACATCGAGCATCTTGCTTTTGGCTTCGTTCGAATAGGCGATGAAGCCGCCGTCGAACCATTCGGATGAGCCGGCGATGTCGGTGATCGCCTGCGCCACTCCGCCGCCGGTGCAAGATTCCGCCGTTGCCAACAGCAGGCCTTTTTCCTTCAGCGCATTGCCCACCTGTGCTGCCAGCTCAAGAATTTCATCCATCTTCGCCTCCAATCAGGGAAACAGGACCCGCAGCAGCGCCATTGCCAGCAGAGTGTAAAACGCGGCCATGATGTCGTCCCACATCACGCCAAAACCGCCTTTCAGGTTGCGGTCGAAATGGCGGATCGGCGGCGGCTTGACCATGTCGAAAAAACGGAACAGCACAAATCCGGTCAACTGCACGCGCCAGCCGCCGGAACCGATGAACTGCAGCACCAGCCAGAACGCGACCACCTCGTCCCATACCAGACTACCGTGGTCATCAACCCCGAGCGCATGGCCGGTTTTGCGGCAGGCGGCCACGCCCAGCGCGAATCCGGCCACGATCAGCGCGCCCCATGCTGCTGGCGTGAACACTTCCGGCCAGAGCGAAGTCAGTTCGACATACACCAGCCAGCCGAACAGCGTTCCGGCGGTGCCGGGCATGATCGGCGACAGACCGCTGCCGAACCCTTGCGCAACGATATGCGCGGGATGCGACAGCATGAAGCGGAAAGTCGGAGAAATGGCAGGGGATACAGCGGATGATGCGGTCGTGCTGTCCCGCTGATCATCCGTTTCGTTCATGCTGCAACAAAATGGTCGAACGAGGTGGCGTGCAATTCGAGCGGAACGCCGCCGGCATCGGTCAGCCGCAGGCCATGTGTCGCTTCGATGGTGCCGACACGGGTCACCGCCTTGCCGGTTTCATTGCCGGCATTGAGCACGGCTGCGCGCATCGACGGCGGCGCAGTAAAGCAGAGTTCGTAGTCGTCGCCGCCGGAGAGCGCAAAACGGCGCCGCACCTCCTGTGGCTGCTCGGACAGCATCGGCCCGACCGGCAGGGCATCGACGTTCAGCGTGGCGCCAACGCCGGAACGCGCCAGAATATGGCCGAGGTCGCCCACCAGTCCGTCGGAAACGTCAATGGCCGCGTTGGCCACGCTGCGCAGCGCGATGCCAAGCGCCACCCGTGGCATCGGCTGATGCAGGCGCATCACTGCGGCTGACAAAGTCGCGGCATCGAGCGCCAGTTCGTTGCGCATCCCAGCCAGCCCGAGCCGCGCTTCGCCCAGCGCGCCGGATACCCAGATGTCGTCACCGACCTTGGCGGCATCGCGACGCAATGCCTTGCCGGCCGGTATCTCGCCAAACACGGTGATGCAGATGTTCAGCGGCCCGCGCGTGGTATCACCGCCAATCAACTCGCAGCCATACAGGTCGGCCAGCGACAGCAAGCCGTCGGCAAATGCCGCCAGCCAGGGTTCGTCTGGCTTCGGCAGCGACAACGCCAACGTGAATGCAACCGGCTTCGCGCCCATCGCCGCCAAATCGGACAGATTGACCGCCAGGCTCTTGTGGCCGAGCAGTTTCGGCTCGGCATTCGCGAAGAAGTGCGTGCCGGAAACCAGCATGTCGGACGAGATGGCGATTTGCGTGCCGGGCGTCGGCGTCAGCAACGCGCAATCGTCGCCGACCCCCAGCGTGGCATTGGGCGTCGGACGCGTAAAATACTTGGCGATCAGGTCGAATTCGGACAGCATTCATGCATTTTAACGAATCCCTGCCAGGATGCGCGTGGTTTTGTTTGTCTTGGATCAAAATTCCGGTTTTATCGCCTGTTTCTCCCCCTTTCTGCATCAGCGCGCCACATGGCGACGGCGACTTCGCTTGCAAGAATGAATCAAAACATAGACTAGCGGCTTAAGCATTAATGGACAACTTTGAGTCTGCATCAGGAATAGTAAGGCGCGGCAATCTTTAGCCATTCAGCCAGCTACTTGTGACAGGGATTTTCGTATTTTCTAGGGTATATATCCAAACTCACCCTCCGAGCCTCATTTTTACTGGGTATTTTTAAATACTGATGGGAGTATGTTTTTTAGACCTTACTGACCCAAAGTATAGTTTTGGTCAGTTATTTGGACTGCCATAGCAAGCTACGGGCGCATTTCACACCAGCCAGCAAGAGGCCATGAATATGAAAAAAAGCCTGCCCGGACATGCCGGACAGGCTTTTTACTTGGCCTTTCGACCGGATTACTTCAGCACGGACTTGAGCGTGATGCCCATTTCGCCCGGGTTGCGCGTAACCTTGATACCGCAGGATTCCATCACGGCCAGTTTTTCCTGCGCCGTGCCCTTGCCGCCGGAAATGATCGCGCCGGCATGGCCCATGCGTTTGCCCGGAGGCGCGGTGACACCAGCGATGAAGCCGATGACCGGCTTCTTCATGTTGTCCTTGACCCACTGGGCTGCGTTTTCTTCGTCGTTACCGCCGATCTCGCCCACCATGATCACCGCTTCGGTTGCCGGATCTTCGTTGAACATCTTCAGCACGTCGATGTGCTTCAGACCGTTTACCGGGTCGCCGCCGACGCCGACCACGGTCGAGGTGCCGATGCCGAGCGCGTTCAGCTGACCAGCTGCCTCATAGGTCAGCGTGCCGGACTTGGAAACGACGCCAATCGGGCCCTTCTTGAAGATGTGGCCCGGCATGATGCCGATCTTCAGCTCGTCGGAAGTGATGATGCCTGGGCAGTTCGGTCCGATCAGGATGGTGGACTTGCCTTGCATCTTGTAGCGGGTGCGGATCATGTCGCGTACCGGAATGCCTTCAGTAATGCAGATCACCATTTCCATGCCTGCTTCGACTGCTTCGTCGATTGCAGCCGCAGCGTACGGCGGCGGAACATAGATCACGGAAACATTGGCGCCCGTCTGAGCCTTCGCTTCGGACACGGTGTTGAACACCGGCATGTCGAGGAAAGTCGTGCCGCCTTTTTTCGGCGTCACGCCGCCGACGTAGCATTGCTTGCCGAAAGCATAAGCTTGCGACATTTCAGTGTGGAATGCACCCGTCTTGCCGGTGATGCCCTGAACGATCACACGGCTGTTTTTATTGATCAGAATAGACATGTTTATTTACCCTTTGCAGCGTTGACCGCCTTTTGTGCGGCGTCAGTCATACCATCGGCGGAAATGATCGGCAGGCCAGACTTGGCCAGGATTTCCTTGCCCTTGTCAACGTTCGTGCCTTCGAGACGCACGACCAGCGGTACCGTCAGCGCAACCTGACGCGCAGCTTCGACCACACCGTTGGCAATCACGTCGCAACGCATGATGCCGCCGAAGATGTTGACCAGAATGCACTTCACTTTCTGGTTGGCCAGCATGATCTTGAACGCTTCGGTCACTTTCTCGGTCGTGGCACCACCGCCAACGTCGAGGAAGTTGGCCGGCGCACCGCCGAACAGCTTGATGATGTCCATCGTCGCCATGGCCAGACCAGCGCCGTTCACCATGCAGGCGATGTCGCCGTCGAGCGCGATGTAGGTCAGGTCGAACTTCGACGCTGCGATTTCGTCCGGATCTTCTTCATCCAGGTCACGGTAAGCCATGATCGCCGGCTGGCGATACATGCCGTTCGAATCGAAGTTGAATTTAGCGTCCAGCGCCACGATCTTGTCGTCGCCGGTCACGATCAGCGGGTTGATTTCCGCCAGCGAGGCATCGGTTTCGTCGAATGCCTTGTACAGGCCTTGCATGAACTTGCAGCCATCCTTGACCGCTACTTCCGGGATGCCGATCTTGCGTGCGACGTCTTCGCCTTCCGCGTCTGTCAGGCCCTTGGCCGGGTCGATGAACACCTTGAAGATTTTTTCTGGCGTGTGTTCAGCCACTTCCTCGATGTCCATGCCGCCTTCGGAGGATGCCATCAGGCAAACACGCTGCGTTGCACGATCAACTACCATGCCGACATACAGTTCCTTCTTGATGTCTGCGCCTTCTTCGATCAGCAGGCGCTTGACCAGACGGCCTTCCGGGCCGGTCTGATGCGTAACCAGCGTCATGCCGAGGATGTCGGTTGCATACTTGCGCACCTCGTCCAGCGACTTGGCCACCTTGACGCCACCACCCTTGCCGCGACCGCCAGCGTGAATCTGCGCCTTGACGACCCAAACCTTGCCGCCCAGATTTTCAGCAGCCTTGACCGCTTCGTCTACGCTGAAACAGGGAAAACCGCGCGGCGTCGTCACGCCATACTTGCGCAGAATCTCTTTGCCTTGATATTCATGAATATTCATACTCGTCCTTAGTGATGAGATCTCAGGTGGTTCGCCAGACTTATCCGCCTAACATTCAATTCCTTTGAATTTGATAACAAAAAATGGGCATCGGGAATTTCATGCACGGGAATCGTCGCGGACACACGGACGATCAACGCGAAAGGTAGTTGCGTGAACGTCCTTCGGGAAACAGCAGATAGCCGTTTCAACCGGTTTGCCTTCGGCCCTGTTGCTGATGGCGACAGATGCCTTGCCCGACAAAATCGAATCTAGCAGTAATTCCAAACACCCAAATGATTGATGGGCAACTCTCGTCGCCCATCCTGTTACATGAACGAATGCTGCGTACAACCGGCGGAAAGAAGCTCTCTCCGCCAGTCACCCGACAACATTATTTCTTGCGACGCTCCGGAACGGTGAATGCACCGCCGTCTTTCATCGCCTGAACCTGGTCAGCGTTGAAGCCGCAAACCTGGGTCAGAATTTCGTCGGTGTGCTCGCCCAGCATCGGTGCGCGCGTGATTTCTTCAACGTTACCATCCGACAGCTTGACCGGCATACCAACCGTCCAGTAGTTGCCGCGCTTCTCGTCTTTAACTTCAACCCACATCTTGCGATGCGCGATGTGCTCGTCGGCTACTACGTCTTCGGTCGACAGAACCGGGCCGCACGGGAAGTCCTTGCTGTTGAACATCGCGGTCAGCTCGAACTTGGTGTAGTTCTTCGCGAAGTCGCCGATGATCTTCCACAGTTCGTTCTGGTTCTTGCGACGCTCTGCCAGCGTGGCGAAACGCTCGTCTGCTGCCAGTTCCGGGCCGCCGAGCATTTCTGCCAGTTTCGGGAAGATCGCTTCTTGCAGAACCATGTAAACGTAGTCGTTTTGACCGAACGGTTTGCACGGAATGCAGTTGCCCAGCTGGCCACCGCCGGAGTCGTTACCAGCGCGCGGTACCGAGGTCAGGCCCAGCGTCGGACGGCTGTACTCGGACAGTGCGCCCTTGCCACCCATCAGACGGCCGTGGTCGCGGTATTTCACGCGGCACAGGTTCATTACGCCGTCTTGCATTGCTACTTCTACCAGCTGGCCCTTGCCGCCATTGTGCGTGCGGTGGTACAGCGCTGCCAGAATACCGATTGCCAGGTGCAGACCCGTGCCGGTGTCACCAACTTGCGCGCCGGTGATGGTCGGCGGGTTTTCCGGGAAGCCGGTGGTGGACATTGCGCCCGACATTGCTTGAGCGATCGGCTCGTAAGCCTTGAAGTTTGCATACGGGCCAGATGCGCCGAAACCCTTCAGGGTTGCGTAGATGATGCCCGGGTTGATTTCTTGCAGCTTTTCCAGCGTGTAGCCGAAACGATCCAGAACGCCAGGACCAAAGTTTTCCATCATCACGTCGCTGTTCTTGACCAGCGCTTCGAACGCTTCGCAGCCAGCTTTGCTCTTCATGTTCACAGTGATGGAACGCTTGTTGCTGTTGAGCATCGTGAAGTACAGGCTGTCCTGATCTTTAACGTGGCGCAGCTGCGAGCGGGTGATGTCGCCCGTGCCCGGCGGCTCGAACTTGATAACGTCGGCGCCCATCCATGCCAGAAGCTGCGACGAAGTCGGACCAGCTTGAACGTGGGTCATGTCCAGAACACGTACACCCGATAATGCGTACTTACCCATATTAAACTACCTCCAATGAATCAGTTAGTTTGATTTTCCAGTACTTACGTACCCTTTTTGTGCAATGGGGGAAGTAAATACTTCCCCCATTGGTCTTGCCAGCTGCAATTATGTACTTACCGCCCGGTCGATGACGCAAATACCAGCGCCGCATGCCTCCATGCTCCGCATCTCTTCAGTAACGCCAAAAAAAGCTGCTTTACCCATGTACCGCACCCCAATATCCGCGACGCTTAAGATCGACCAAACTTGCCGAAACGACACCAAAAGAAACAACTGGCCCGCCCTGCATGCCTTAATAAAAATAACCCGGTAACCAGGCCGTCAAATTGCCGCGCCACAAGCCAATCACACAGCAATAATTCAACGCCATCCACCAGACTTTTTTTAAGCCAATTGCTATCATAGCGGCTCCCGCGCGGATAATTTCTTGACCTCAGTCAATTTTCAAAATCACTTTATTTTGATTCTTGACCTCCGTCAATTTTCTGGATAGGCTATCGGTCTACGCCAACAGGACCGATTAATTCATGGCCTTGATATCGAATCATCCGGAAAAAAACATCATCCGCGTGCAGCTCACCCAGAATGCTGTTCTGAAGGGCATGACCGCGCGGGAGATGGCTGAACTGGAACCATATCTGGATATCGAAGACCACGTCAAGGGCAACTGCCTGCTGCATCAGGGCGACCGGGAACTCGATGTCATCTTTGTTCTGGACGGGGTATTGAAACGCACCGTCGCCAACCAGAACGCCAAAGAGATGATTCTGCGCTTCACCAGCGAGCGCAACATGGAAGCGACCTACGCTTCCTGGCGACTGAACAAACCCGCCCCGTTCAGCGTCGTAGCCGTAACCAAGGCGCGCGTGGCCAAACTGCCGCTGCAGCAGTGGGTTTCCTTTATCGAAGCTCGCCCGAAAGTCAAACAGCGGTTCGAACTGGAAGTGCTTAGCATCATGAGCAGCATCATGGCGCACACGATTACACTGCACCTGCTGGACGCTCCGGGCCGCGTGCACAGATTCCTGCGCAAGAACCCCGATCTATATGACAGGATGCCCAAGAAAGAACTGGCATCGTACCTGAACCTGTCTGCGGAAACCCTGAGCCGCCTGAAAAATCAGGGCAAAATCTGAACCTGATGGCTGCGCAGCCGCAAACCCTCATGAATATTGTCATCCTCGCCGCCGGCATGGGCAAGCGCATGCAGTCGGATCTGCCAAAAGTACTGCACCCGCTGGCCGGCAAGCCGCTGCTCGCGCATGTGGTCGATACTGCGCGCACGCTGTCGCCCTCGACACTGTGCATCGTTTATGGCCACGGCGGCGACCAGGTTCCCGCCATGCTTGCCGCCCCGGATCTCGCATTTGCCCTGCAACAACCGCAACTGGGTACCGGCCACGCGGTGATGCAGGCCGCACCCCGCCTGGACGATGCCACATCCACGCTGGTGCTTTATGGCGACGTACCGCTGACCACCACCGCCACGTTGCGCCGCCTGCGGGCGGTTGCCGGCAACGACAAACTGGGAATCCTGACCGTCAACCTGCCAGACCCGACCGGTTATGGCCGCATCGTCCGCCAAAACGGCGCAATCACCCGCATCGTCGAACAAAAGGACGCTAGCGAAGCCGAAAAAGCAATCGATGAAGTCAATACCGGAATCATGTCGATTCCGACCGCCAAGCTCAAGCAATGGCTGGGCGCACTGTCGAACAACAATGCGCAAAAAGAATATTACCTGACCGATATTGTTGCAATGGCCGTTGCCGATGGCATCGAAGTCGTTGCCGCGCAACCGGATGCCGCATGGGAAACGCTGGGCGTGAACAGCAAGGTGCAACTGGCTGAACTGGAGCGCATCCACCAGCAGAATATCGCCCATGCGCTGCTGGAACAGGGCGTGACACTGGCCGACCCGGCACGCATTGACGTGCGCGGCACGCTGACCTGCGGCCGGGACGTGAGCATTGACGTCAACTGCATCTTCGAAGGCGACGTAACCATAGGCGACGGCGCATCAGTGAGCGCTCACTGCGTCATCAGGGATGCCGTCATCAAGGCCGGCGCGCAAATCCGCCCCTTCTGCCATATCGACGGTGCGGTCGTCGGCGAAGCTTCGATCATTGGCCCGTATGCGCGCCTTCGACCCGGCGCAACGCTGGGCGAAGACGTCCATATCGGCAACTTTGTCGAAGTCAAGAACAGCCGCATTGCTGCGCACAGCAAGGCCAACCACTTGGCCTATGTCGGCGATTCAACCGTCGGCGCGCGCGTAAACATCGGCGCCGGCGCCATCACATGCAATTATGACGGCGCAAACAAGCACGAAACCATCATTGAGGACGACGCCTTCATCGGCACTAATTGCGAACTGGTCGCACCGGTAACCGTTGGCAAAGGAGCAACCATTGGTGCCGGCACCACACTGACGCGCAACGCCCCCGCAGGTTCGCTGGTGGTTACGCGCGCCAAACCTACTACCCGCGAAGACTGGCAACGCCCGGTGAAAAAGAAGTAAATTGCATACCCCACCGGGTATTTTCAAAAGCCATGATGAAATATCGCGACACCATGCGGTTCTTGCATATACCCCCGCCCTTTCTCACAACCCGCTCCCGCTGCGCAATGCCCTGATTCGCTCCCCGTAGCATCACCCTCCGGCCGACGTCATTTGCCCACAGCACGGCCATGGTTTAATCCATATCAAGATACAAACCTTTCAGCATTGCATGATTGCTATGCACTGATGTATCGTTCCAAGATACCGATTTTCCCGCATCATCCGGTCGCAAGACCGCCGTTTCGCCATAGCACAGCCCTCCGCGCCGATTTCAGGCAAACAGGGTGACCATCAAAACAGGAAAAGGATCTGGAAGATGAAGAAGAACGCCAAAGCACCCGCAGCCAAAGACAAACCCCTTTCCCCCGACTTGCTAAAGAAAATGGACATGTACCTGCGGGCAGCGAACTATCTGTCCGTCGGCCAGATTTACCTGCTCGACAACCCGATGCTGAAAGAACCGCTGAAGCTCGAGCACGTCAAGCCGCGCCTCTTGGGCCACTGGGGCACCGTGCCCGGACTGAACTTCATCTACCTGCATTGCAACCGGGTCATCAAGAACCATGATCTGGACATGATTTACATCACCGGCCCCGGACACGGGGGCCCAGGGCTGGTGGCGAATACCTATATGGAAGGCACCTACAGCGAGTTCTACCCGAACGTGTCGCCCGACGAAGATGGCATGAAAAAACTGTTCAAGCAGTTTTCCTTCCCTGGCGGCATTCCCAGCCACGTCGCGGCCGAAACGCCCGGCTCGATCCATGAAGGCGGCGAACTCGGTTATGCGCTGTCACACGCTTACGGCGCCGCTTTCGATAACCCGGATCTGATCGTCACCTGCGTGGTTGGCGATGGCGAAGCCGAATCCGGCCCGCTGGCGACCAGCTGGCACTCGAACAAGTTCCTCAACCCGGTTACCGACGGCGCGGTGCTGCCTATCCTGCACCTGAACGACGGCAAAATTGCCGGGCCGTGCATGCTGGCGCGCATCCCGCAGGACGAACTCGACGCCCTGTTCAAAGGTTACGGCCACAAAGTGTATTACGTCGAAGGCGACGACCTGCCGAACATCCACCAGCGCATGGCCGCGACCATGGACACCGTGATCGCAGAAATCAAGCAAATCCAGAAGGATGCCCGCAGCAAGGGTTTCAAGCAGCGCCCGAACTGGCCGATGATCGTGCTGCGCACGCCGAAGGGCTGGACCGGCCCGGGGGTAGTAGACGGTAAGAAAGTCGAAGGCACCTTCCGCTCGCACCAGGTGCCACTATCCGAACTGGCGAAACGCCCGGATCACCTGAAGCAACTCGAACAGTGGATGAAAAGCTACAAGCACCACGAACTGTTCGACAAAAACGGCACATTACTGCCTGAGCTGGCCGAACTGGCGCCGACGGGCAACCGCCGCATGGGCGCGAATCCGCATGCGAATGGCGGCATCTTGATGCGCAACCTGAAGATGCCAGATTTCCGCAAATACGAGGTCAAGTTCGACCGACCCGGTACGGTCGAGGCAGAAGCCACGCGTGTGCAAGGTACCTTCATCCGCGACGTGATGAAGCAGAACATGAAAAATTTCCGCGTGTTCAGCCCGGATGAAAACAATTCCAACCGCTGGAATGCGGTAATGGAAGTCACGAACCGCACCTGGACCGAAACAATCCATTCATATGATGACCACCTTGCGCCGAATGGTCGCGTGATGGAAGTCTTGAGCGAACACCAGTGCCAAGGCTGGCTCGAAGGCTACCTGCTGACCGGCCGCCACGGTTTCTTCTCCTGCTACGAAGCGTTCATCCACATCGTCGACTCGATGTTCAACCAGCACGCCAAGTGGCTGGAAATCTCGCGCCGCATCCCGTGGCGCCGCCAGATTCCGTCCTTGAACTACCTGTTGTCCTCGCACGTCTGGCGCCAGGACCACAATGGCCTGAGCCACCAAAACCCGGGCTTTCTCGATCACGTGATGAACAAGAAAGCGACCATCACGCGCGTTTACCTGCCGCCGGATGCCAACACCCTGCTGTCGGTCACCGACCACTGCCTGAAGAGCCGCCACTACATCAACGTCGTGGTGGCCGGCAAGCAGCCGGCACTACAATTCCTGACTATGGATGAAGCCATCAAGCACTGCACAGTCGGTGTCGGCATCTGGGACTGGGCCAGCAACGACCAAGGTGGTGAGCCGGATGTGGTCATGGCTTGCGCCGGCGACGTGCCGACACTGGAAACGCTGGCTGCGGTTGAAATCATGCGCGAGCATCTGCCCGGCCTGAAGGTGCGCGTAGTCAATGTGGTCGATCTGATGACGCTGCAGCCGCAATCCGAGCATCCGCACGGACTGTCCGACAAGGACTTTGACATGATATTCACCAAGGACAAGCCGATCGTGTTCGCGTTCCACGGTTACCCGTGGCTGATCCACCGCCTGACCTACCGCCGCACCAACCACAAGAACCTGCATGTGCGCGGCTACAAGGAAGAGGGCACCACCACCACACCATTCGACATGGTGGTGATGAACGATCTCGACCGCTTCCACCTGGTGATGGACGTGATCGACCGTCTGCCGCAACTTGGCTCCAGCGCAGCCTACCTGCAAAAACTGCTGCGCGACAAACTGCTGGAACACAAGGCATATGTGGCGCAGTATGGCGACGACATGCCAGAGATCCGTGACTGGAAGTGGGGTTTGGGCAGTTCGACCAAAAAGGCAAAATCGAAGAAATAACGCTTCTTCCCGACACAATTCAGCGCAAGCCCGGTTTCGAATAGGAACCGGGCTTTTTCTGGCTTAAGGTTTCTTATGTGCGGCATTGCGCACCTAGCCGCTACCTATATCAGGGCGACCTGTGCACTGCCGTCTAGCAAGCTGCCAGGCGCCTGACTGTCGCCTAAGCGGCTGTCAAACGCAGCCCGTATCGCCACTACATGCCGAAGGAAATCTTCGAGCACCTGAGCAACATTGCCGGTGCAATTCTTTCGCATCCACCTAGCCAATTCAAGGGATCCCTAATACAATTAACAGGTTTCTCAGTAGCGAGAAGCCACTGAATCGCCCAATTCGGGGAGGAGCTTAGATTGGTGAATCGCTACGTTCGGGACGCATAGGCCGGCGGTTAGAAACCTCTCAACCCGACCAAACAAATATGCCGTCACATTACTGCGGGCACCAAGATCAATTTTCAACACGCATTGCCTGTGTACAGCTCATTCTATATTCCTGATCGCATCAACTACGATTCGCCAGAACGCGCCGGACTAATGTTCGAGCCGGTTATTTTCCGTAGCGCCGACGGGACGCAACTGTCCGGCTGGTTTCTCCCTGCTGTAGGTGTGGCATCCGCAGGGGATGCCCGCGGAACGGTGGTACACATGCATGGCAATGCGCAGAACATGACGGCACAATGGCCTTACGTGGAATGGGTGCCAAAGCGCAAATACAACGTATTGGTGTTCGACTATCGCGGATATGGACAATCGCATGGCAAGCCGGAACCCAAGGGCGTATTCGAAGATGCCGTGGCGGCGCTTGATTATGTCCGTTCGCGCTCCGACATCGACACGAGCAAGATCTTCGCTTTCGGTCAAAGCCTGGGCGGCATGATTGCCATCGCTGCCGTTGGTGCCAGCCCGAAGGGCGTGCGCGCTGTGCTGGCAGAAGCGCCCTTCCATTCTTACACGGCACTGTCTGATGACCGAATGCCAGGCGAGGGAATGATCGTGGATGAAAGCTGGAGCGCGACCACTCATATCGCCAAGCTGGCTCCTGTTCCCTTACTGCTGATCCATGGCACAAGTGACAAAATCGTGCCTTACGCGCACTCGCAAATGCTGCTGGCTGAAGCGAATGAACCGAAACGCATGGTGACCGTTGAAGGCGGAGACCACCTTGATATCATGACTGAACGCTATGGCACCACATACCAGGACATGATGATCGACCATTTTGAGCAAGCGCTGCTGTAACCTGAACCTGGCGCATCATGTATTTCCCTACATTCGAATTCCCTTACTGTCCGGTGCCTGAATACCGCATTTTGTAGTGCTACAATTCATAAGTTAGCGACTAAAGCAAGGCATCATCCCATGTATGCAGCAGGGGTATTTGCTCTGCCTTTTTTTCACCCTTTTTCCTTCGCCCATATCATGTACAAAAAAATCTATTATCCTGACAACATTCTTGGCGCCACGCCCTTGGAACGATTTGGTCTCGATTTTGAAAATGTCCGCTTCAGCAGCAAAGATGGTCAACAGCTGACCGGCTGGTTTCTTCCCGCCACCACGGTAAGCAGCCCCAAAGAAGCCAAAGGCACTGTCATCCACATGCACAGCAACTCAGGCAACATTGCTTCGACTTGGCAATTTGCAGGCTGGCTGCCTGATCAGGGCTATAACATTCTCGCGTTTGACTATCGCGGCTTTGGCAAATCCTTTGGCACTGCCGAGCCCAAAGGCATCCTGGATGATGCCGTGGCTGCCATCACCTACCTGCGTTCCCGCACGGACATCGATACCAGCAAAATTTTCATTTTTGGACAAAGCCTTGGTGGATCGCTGGCGATTGCCGCTGCAGCCATCAACCGCGAAGGTATTCGCGCGGTTGCTGTTGAATCGCCATTTTATTCATACTCCACAATGGTTGACGATAGGCGTCCAGGCGAGGGCTTCACTTACGAGGCTGACGATGCTTACTGCGGCGCGCAATATGTATCCCAACTCTCGCCTATCCCACTGCTGATTATTCACGGCACACGTGACAGCATCATGCCGCACGAATACTCGGAGCGACTGTTTGCGGAAGCAAAAGAACCGAAAGCACTCGAACTGATTCCGCAAGGACGGCACTTGGCAGCCATGACAGAGCGTTATGGCGACAGGTATCAAAAGCGGATCACGGAATTTTTTGAGGCTGCCCTGAAGAATTAAGCCTCTTTATGGAAGCTTCGCCTTAAAAAGCAGAATGTGATATTAGCGACACCACTCTTGAGGCATCATACGACATCAAACACCCCCTTCTGGGGGTGTTTTCCTTGATGCAAGAATCTTGTTTTTAGCGGCGCGCATATCCTGGTAATGGGGGAGTTTGGTGCTCTCGCTCGCAAATCAATTTGCCCCCCAGCAGGAAACGAAGCCTTGTGAGCCAAAGTCAGAGAGCCAATAAGACGCGTTTCGTCGTGTATCCAAGCATGGCGAGGCGATCCGTTGAACAGTATTATCAAACCTGCAGTGTAAGTAACTCACACCCAACCTATCGCCGCAAAGGCAGCAAATGACGAAATCCCTCACTTCTCACAAAGAATGGCGCTATGTGCTACGCGACTTTCTCCGTTCGTCGCAAGGCAGAGCGCTGGCGAACTATCCGAGTGATGCACTGAGCTATGCGCTTGCACCAGTTGCATCCATCTCCTTATGGATGGACGAATTTGCGCCAGCGCTGAAGGAACAGTCAGCACTTGATATTGTGATCGCAGGCGCAGCACACGGCATGGATACGCTCGACGACGGGCGCTGGTACCAATTCTTGCCGCTCTTTTTGGGCAAGCCGGACATGCAAGTAACTGTTGATCTGGTTGGCAAAGGGCTCGATTCGAATGTGCCCGAGGTCTTCGGGGGCAACGCTTTCCCCCTGGAACCCAAAAAATCCACCATGTCCGCCAAGATGGCGCACCTTGAAGCACCACCTCGCTTTCCTCTTACACTTGGCGAATACATGGCTGCCAGAGCCCATCGTCCGGCCCCGGATCTGGTGTTTATTTTCCATCCGGGATTCATTATCAACAGCAATTCATGGATAGCTGGCGGAGATTTGCGCTCCGTGCTGTCTTTAGGCACACCAGTCGGGCTGGCTTCGTATGGCGAAGAAGAACATATGCAGGAAGTCTGGGTGCTTGCGGCTCACGGATACCAAGCCAATCTGAAAGTAATTCAGAATCGATTTGCTGCGAACTTGCACAAGCAGGTACTGCCATCCGCCTTTGCCCATACGCTATGGAAGCTTGACAATGCCTTGCCCGAAGCCGACGCGCCTATCGCGGAAGAAGATTTGGACAAGGTAAAGACCTTTGACAAATGGATGTATGACGCCATGCAAAAGGGCGTCGTCCTCCCTTTCCTCAAGGCTTTTGGCGGAACGACCAAAACAAAACACGGCGACTTCATTATCCTGCCCAACATGAAGTTGGTCGACAAAGCTTCAGGCAAGGTTTACAACCCCAGCAATGCTGAAAAGTTTAATGACATCGGCGTGAGGGTTGAGCAAGCATTGCTGGACACGTACCCGGAGAGTTCACTATTTGACTTTGACCGTGCCTACTGGGCAATCAACGTCGCTGCATGGATCGATCAGGCGTCAGGCGCATAGACGTATAAGAAAATATGAGCTGGCTGAACCAGTGACGTGATAAAAAACCGGGAACTTGCTTTCCGGTTTTTTTATGTGCACCAGCGCACTGCTGCGCATAAAAAATGCCCCCTGAACATTCATTCAGGGGGCATAACTTGCTAGTCGGAAGCTCTCTGGTCAGACCATATCAGCTACCTTCGGCTCTAATTGCTTAGGCCTTCTTCTTGCGCTCGATGTTCAGATTCGAGATACGGCCAGACTCAACACCTGCATCCGGGTCGATGATCGCGTTGATCAGCGTCGGCTTGCGGGACTTGATGCCTTCTTCGATAGCAGCAGCCAGTGCAGCCGGTGTGTCAACGGAAACACCAACACCACCGAATGCCGTCATCATCATGTCGTAGCGAGCACCCGGCGTGAAGCTGGAGATCGACGGATCGTCGAAGCCACCAGCATTTTCCTCGTTACCTTTGTAGATACCGCCGTTGTTCATGACAACAACGGTGATCGGCAGCTTGTAGCGAGCGATGGTTTCTACTTCCATACCGGAGAAGCCGAATGCGGAGTCACCTTCAACTGCAACAACTGCATTGCCGGTCGCAACCGTTGCGCCAATGCAGGAACCCATACCCATACCCATGATGCCCCAGGTACCGGTGTCGAGACGCTTGCGTGGCAGGGTCATGTCGACGATCATACGGGTGTTGTCGAGAGCGTTCGCGCCTTCGTTGATGAGGATGGTTTCCGGATATTTCGCCAGAACGTCACGAACAGCGCCCAAGGAGTTGCGATAGTTCATCATGCCCGGTGCAGTCTCTTTCACGAGAGTCGGCGCCAGTTTCTCCTTGCTTGCGTTTACGCGGGACTGGATACCACCAACCCACTCAGCATCAGCTTTCGGCATGCCTTTCAGGCCTTCACGCAGTTGAGCAACAACAGAAGCGATGTCGCCAACTACCGGTGCTGCAACAGGTACGTTGCTGTCGATTTCGTCGGCCTTGATTTCAACCTGGATGAATTTCTTCAGCTTGTTGCCCCAGGTCGGGCCCTTGCCATGACCCAGCAGCCAGTTAATACGAGCACCGATGATCAGGCAAACGTCGCACTCTGGCAGCGCGTAGGAACGAGCAGCGCCAGCGTTCAGCGGGTGGTGATCGGAGATCAGGCCTTTTGCCATGGACATCGGCAGGAACGGGATACCGGTTTCTTCAACCAGCGCCTTGATGTCAGCATCGCACTGAGCATAAGCAGCGCCTTTGCCCAGCAGGATAACCGGCTTCTTCGCGCCCTTGAGCATTTCAACAGCGCGCTTGATAGCAGCCGGATCAGCAGGTTGCCGCGGAGCCGGGTCAACTGGCGTAAACAGCAGTTCGTCAGCCTTGGCCTTCGGCAGGGTCATGGTCAGCATTTCGTGCGTCAGGTCGAGGTATACAGCGCCTGGACGGCCGGAAACGGCGGTACGAACTGCACGCGCCATAGCGATTGGCAGGTCTTCGATGTGGTTCACACGATAGGATGCTTTAACGTGCTGACGTGCAGCAGCCAGCTGATCCATTTCTTCGAATGCGCCTTTTTGCAGGTCGGTATCACGACGGCCAGCCGTACCGCTCAACAGAATCATCGGGAAACCGTTCTGGGTGGCGTTAGCAGCACCAGCCAGACCATTCAGGAAGCCAGGTGCCGGAGTGGTCAAGCAAACGCCCGGTACGCCGGTCAGATAACCGGAAGCACCTGCTGCCATAGCAGCATTCGTTTCATGACGGAAACCGAAATATTTACCGCCATCAGCCTGCCAAGAGCGGGTCAGTGCCGTGATAGGAATACCAGGAATACCAAAGATGTTCTTGATACCGTTGTTTTTCAGGCTCTCGATCAGCATATAAAATGCGTCGACCAATTCCACTTCATTCTCAGTGCTCATATTAAGAGGATCCTCTCTTCATTGATTGTTGAAACGCAGGGTGCTTTTATTAATAAAAGGCGTATTGCCCTATAAGTATGACGCATGGGGCACAAAATTACGGTTGACGTAGGTCAATTTGGCAAATTTTCGACGAGAGGCCACACGAATTTCAGGCCTATTTCGCCACACACTCGACAGGATGTTGACCCGTGTCAATTTTCCAGATTGCGTCAGCATATCATCCAAATTTCGAGCTAATTACACAACAACCAGATCAAAAGGGCCTTTCCTGCGACTCTGTGACGCAAGCTCAAAGGGCTTTTCTGACGCTCCGGAACGATGCGCGCATTGACCCATGCCATTGCATACGTGAGCAACTCCGTTCGCACCAAGTCTTATTACCGCATTGAACCTCACGCAACACGACCGATGCACACTGGCACACGAACCCTCGCCATTCCAGTCAGCGCCATGACCGTCAACTGGCGTGACTGCATCACCAGCAATGGATGGAGTATCTGAACTGTGCCTATGCATGATGGCGCTCTGCCACTTTCTCCTGTCTGCGCAAATGGCCGCAACCCATGCCTGACCGAGGCTATCCCAGAAAGTTGCCAATCTGACCATCACCGATAGAAATAACTCGACGTGGCTTAGGGCACGCCGTTTTTGACGGTAAAATAGCAAGACTATCCGGTTCGCAAGGCCACCTTATCCCCTTTTATCCGAAAACTCACTGTTTATGTGCGGCATCGTCGGCGCCATCGCGCAACGCAATATCACTCCTGTACTGATTGAAGGCCTGAAGAGGCTCGAATATCGTGGTTACGACTCGTGCGGCATCGCTCTGCGAGTTGATGGCGAATTGCAACGTGCACGCAGTACCGCCCGCGTAGCAGAACTGGAAAAACAGATCGCAGAAACGCAACAGGCCGGCCTGCTGGGCATTGCGCACACCCGCTGGGCCACGCATGGGGCGCCGACCTCGGCCAATGCTCACCCGCATTTCTCGCGCGGCCGGATTGCGCTGGTGCATAACGGCATCATCGAAAACCATGACGAACTGCGCGCCGAACTGCGAAGCCTCGGCTATGAATTCGAAAGCCAGACCGACACCGAAGTCATCGCACACCTGATCGACCACCTGTATGCAGGTGATCTGTGCGCCACAGTCAAACAGGCGGTCAAGCGGCTGGCTGGCGCGTATGCGATCGCGGTCATCTGCCGCGACGAGCCGGATCGCATCGTCGGTGCACGCGCCGGCTCGCCGCTAATCGTCGGTGTTGGCACGGGCGAAAATTTCCTCGCTTCGGACGCATTGGCGCTGGCTGGCACTACCGACAGCATCATTTATCTGGAAGAGGGCGACGTCGCCGACCTGCACCTCGAGCGCTACAGCATCAGCGATGCCGATGGCAATGCCGCCAAACGCGAAGTGCGCACCGTGCAGGCATACACAGCCGCGGCTGAACTCGGTCCGTACCGACACTACATGCAAAAGGAAATTTTCGAGCAGCCGCGCGCAATCGCCGATACGCTCGAAGGCATCGAAGGCATCGTGCCGGAACTGTTCGGCGACAACGCGGGGAATATCTTCCGCCAGGTTGACTCAATCCTGATTCTGGCCTGCGGCACCAGCTACTACGCCGGACTGACCGCAAAATACTGGATCGAAGCAATCGCCGGTCTGCCAGTCAGCGTCGAAATCGCAAGCGAATACCGCTACCGTTACAGCGTACCCAACCCGAAAACGCTGGTAATCACCATCTCGCAGAGCGGTGAAACTGCCGACACGCTGGCCGCGCTGCGCCATGCGCGAGAACAGGGGATGATGCATACGCTGACAATTTGCAACGTCGCCACCAGCGCGATGGTCCGCGAATGCGCGCTCGCATACATCACCCGCGCCGGCATCGAGGTCGGCGTCGCGTCAACCAAGGCCTTCACCACCCAGCTGGCAGCGCTGTTCCTGCTGACGCTAACGCTGGCAAAAATCAAAAACCGTCTGACGGCCGAAGATGAATCCGCGCTACTGCGCCGCCTGCGCCACCTGCCGGCGGCAATCTCCGCCGTGCTCGCGTTGGAACCGCAAATCATCGCCTGGGCCGAGAGTTTTGCCCGGCGCGAAAATGCGCTATTCCTCGGTCGCGGCCTGCATTACCCGATCGCACTCGAAGGCGCACTAAAACTGAAGGAAATTTCGTACATCCACGCCGAAGCCTACCCGGCCGGCGAGCTAAAACACGGTCCGCTGGCGCTGGTCACCGAAGAAATGCCGGTGGTAACCATCGCGCCAAACGATGACCTGATCGACAAGCTTAAATCGAACATGCAGGAGGTGCGGGCACGCGGCGGAGAACTGTATGTGTTTGCCGATGCGGACTCGCGCATTACACCAAGTGCAGGCGTACACGTGATCCGCCTGCCAGAGCATTATGGCCTGCTGTCACCGATCCTGCATGTGGTGCCACTGCAATTGCTGGCCTACCACACCGCACTGGTACGCGGCACCGATGTCGACAAGCCCCGCAACCTGGCAAAGTCGGTGACCGTGGAATAACATACCAAAGAAACAATGCCCGATAGCAATATGTTAGCCAGTTGCAAAAAAATGTTGCAAAATAATACGGTTCATCGAATCTAATATGTAATAACCTTTGCCATCAGGCCGCCTTCTCCAATAAACTGGTGGATGTTCATCATATTTTTTGTCATTTTTTTAATCTCGTCGAGTAGTTGCGCTTGCAAAAGGCTTCATTCCCCAGTAATTTCCTGTCTGTGTCCTTGCCGGATAAGCCGGTCGTGGCGGGATGTTTTGCCCTTACCGAAGGTTTGGGCGGGGAAGCTATTTCCTTTTCGCCTGAAGCGCTTTTCGGCGCAGACGCACTGCTCGGGCCGGGCATGCCGCAATCGGACGAGGCGGCAGCCGCTTTTTTCAGCGTGCCGGCGCCGGCATACCTTTGTGATGAAGTCACGTCCACCTTTACCGTTGCGCATGCACTGGCGCAAAAGGGCTTGTTACCGACATGGGGAGCAGTTCTGGCCACGAGCCAGACAGCGGGTAAAGGGCAGCTTCGCAGGCAGTGGCAATCTCCACGCGGCAATCTGTACGTCACCTTCCGCCTGCCTGATGATCCGCTTTTCCATACCAGTGCGCCTGCGCTTGTCACAGGAATTTTGCTGGCAATGGCTTTTTGCCGGCTCGGCTATCCGCTGCGGCTCAAGTGGCCCAATGATTTGCTGAATCGAGATCAGGCCAAGGCGGCCGGCATTCTGCTGGAAAACAGAGGCGGCGTGTTGCTAGCCGGCGTTGGCGTCAACTTGCGCACCCTGCCTGATGCTCAGCAGTTGCGGCGCGACCGCGCCACCCCTGCAGGTTTGTTGCAGACCCCGGATGGAAAACCTGTTCACATCACACCATTTGCGCTGTGGCAAGCGCTGGTGATGGAGACAATTTCGACATATAGCCAGACGTTCGCCAACGCAACGGCCGAAGCGTTACCCGATCTGGTCGAGCCGTTTCTTACCTGGAGAGGTGAATCCGTCACCGTCTCCGACACGGACGGCACTCTGCTCAGCGGCATGCTGGAAGGC
>Ga0316613_10000777_pt1 | contig 23493 bp, 23 predicted proteins | sample OWC_soil_day10_C_2_FD_207647 | JGI IMG/M metagenome (GOLD analysis project Ga0316613, IMG submission 207647) | Wetland soil microbial communities from Old Woman Creek delta, Ohio, United States - OWC_soil_day10_CT_b | ecosystem: Environmental > Terrestrial > Soil > Wetlands | place: USA: Ohio...
CGGTGTCTGGCTATATCTCGTCCGTGCTGCTGAAGAGTGGTCCTTATGGCGTACTCAAGCTGTTCGCGTTGTTGGGTGGCGCGGTCTTCTTCGAGCGTCTCGGTGTCGTGGCGAATATGCCGGGACTGATGTATGCAGTAGCAGTGATTGGCGGAGTGACCCTGCTTTACGCCGGAGCCATGGCGGTCGTCCAGAGCGGAATCAAGCGGCTCTTGATTTACAGCACGGTGTGCCAGCTCGGCTATGTCACCATGGCGCTGGCTTTGGGCACGACACTGGGGGTTGCGGGAGGCTTGATGCACTTCGTCAATCACATGATGCTCAAGGATCTGCTGTTCCTGTGTGCAGGCTGCATCATGGTTTCCAGCCACGCAACGACGCTCGACCAACTCGGAGGGCTTGGACGAAAGATGCCGATCACCTTCGGGATCTTCCTGTTCGCCGGGCTTTCGCTTGCCGGTGTGCCGCCGCTCAACGGCTTCTCTTCGAAATGGCTGATATACCAGGCTGCATTCGGATCGGGGCACTACGTGCTTGGCATCTTTGCCTTGGTTGCCAGTCTGTTTACGCTCGCGGCTGTTCTCAAGTTCGCGCACGCTGCGTTCATGGGCGCTCCAGGGGCGGCTGCGGAGCATGCTCATGAAGCGCCGGCCATCATGCTGGTTCCGATGGCCGTACTGGCGGCCGGCTGCTTCGCAGTAGGGATGATGCCTGGCCTCTTGCTTGTCCCGATTGCAGCCATTCAGCAGCAGCTCGGAATCGTGCCGGTCGCCGTTACCTGGAGCGGCGCCTTGCCAGGGACTGGCGGTTGGCACCCGGGGGTTCTATCGGTGACGGTGCTGGTGTTGGCGGCGATCGTGTCGTTCTACTTGCGATCTGGTCGTGGCTCTGCCGCAGTAATCCGCTCTCCGATTCATATGTGCGGTGTTGCCGACATTCCTCCTGGCGCGCTTCATGTCGGGGCCTCAAATCTGTTCGAAACGCCGGATGCCGTGATCCGTGGGGCGCTGCATGCATCCCATGACACGGGTTACAGCGACGAGGACGACGATTCGGAAAACGCCGATATGCCTCATGGACATGTCATTCACCATCAAATCAAGCCGGCTTGAGAGAGAAAAATCATGATTGAATCACTCTACACCCCACTTGCCCTGTTGATCTTCCCCGGTGGATTGTTTGCCTTGGCGCTAGGTTTGGTGCTCAAGGGACTGGACCGGAGGCTTGCTGCGCGCCTGCAGCGTCGTGTCGGGCCGCCTCTGGCGCAACCCGTGTATGACCTGGTGAAACTGGCGCAAAAGCGCACCATGGTGCCGGATATCGCCTGCCAGCCCGTGTTTCTCGGCGCCCCTCTGGTGGGTGTCGTTTCGATGGCACTCGCAGTCGCGCTGGTGCCTATTCCCGGGGTTTACACCCCGGACGTGGTTCTCGGCGATCTGCTGGTGCTGCTTTACCTGCTGACTGTTCCCGCTGTGGTGTTGATGATCGCGGGGTCGGCCTCCGGATCCCCGTTCGGCGCGATCGGCTTCTCCCGCGAGATGGCCATGATGCTGGCCTACGAAGGCCCGCTGGTGCTGGTCGTGGCCTCGGTGGCGCTACGTACCGGCTTGGGCCAGGGAGGGCTTGTCAGCTTCTCGTTGAGCGAGATCATCGCCTATCAGCAGGCTCACGGCGCTTTCCTCTTCGATCCGGTCATGTGGCCCGCGCTGCTGGCGTTCCTGGCCTTCTATCCGGCCAATCTCGGCATTATTCCGTTCGACATTCCCGAGGCGGAGACCGAGGTGCTGGAAGGCCCTCTGCTCGAGTACTCGGGACCAGCGCTCGGCCTGTTCAAAATCATGTCTGCGCTGAAAGCCGTCGTCGTCCTGGGGCTGGGTGTCGCGCTGTTCTTCCCACTGGCTCCCGATGGTATGGCCGGACTGTTGATCCAGATCGTCAAGCTGGTCGTGCTGATGCTGCTCGGCGTCACGCTGCTTCGTGTCTCGCTGGGGCGCATGCGCATCGACCAGGCTTTCCGCTTCTTCCTCAAATGGCCGCTGGCGTTGTCGGTTCTCTCGCTCGCCATCGTCACGATTGCTTAATCAGGGATACGCCATGAACCTGAAACAGATGATTTCCGCACAGGCACGCCGCATGGCGGCGCGCTCCCCATGGATCTACCGAATCAACGCCGGCTCCTGCAACGGGTGCGACGTCGAGTGCGCAACTACCGCGCTTATTCCTCGCTACGACGTCGAACGGCTTGGCTGTCAATACTGCGGTAGCCCGCGCCATGCCGACATCGTCCTCGTGACGGGGCCGCTGACCGCGCGTGTGAAGGAGAGCGTACTGAGGGTGTACGCTGAAGTTCCCGATCCCAAGGTTACCGTCGCTGTCGGCGTGTGTCCTATCTCGGGCGGGATTTTCCGCGATGGCTATGCGGTACTGGCTCCGCTCAGCAAGTACATTCCCGTCGATGTGAACGTGCCGGGCTGCGCCCCACGTCCTCAAGCCATCATTGAAGGCATCGCTCAAGCCATCGAAATCTGGCGCGGGCGCCTTTGAACCCAACCAGGAACTGCCATGAACTACATCAAAACGCTGATTCAGAATCTGGTGAGTGGTCCGTCCACCGTCAGCTACCCGTTCGGCCCTGCCTGGACGCCGGATAATTTCAGAGGGCGTATCGAATTCAAACTCTCGTCATGTACTGCGTGTCGGGCATGCGAACAGGTGTGCGCTCCTGGAGCGATCCGTTTCGACAAGACGCCGGAAGGATTGCGCTTCATGATGTGGCACAACACCTGTGTGTTCTGCGGCTTGTGTGAGCATTATTGTCCGACTGACGCCATCAAGCAGACGACAGACTGGCACATGGCGCATACGGTCGATCAGGAATACGGGATGGCAATTCGCGAGACGATCGCCTACGTTACCTGTACGGGGTGCAACGCCAAGACTTTGTCCAGTGCGCCTAATCCGGCTGGCGTTGAACCGCCCTTTACCGCCGAGGAAATCGAACAGCATCGCAATCTATGCCCGGCCTGTCGCAAGAAAGCGCTGGCCGAACGAGGAGCCGCATCATGAGCAAACTGACCGACGATCTCGAGGGAATCCTGGCGTCCGTAGCGCCGGCAGGTATCCAATACACCCGCAGAACTGATGCGAAAGGAGTGGGTAGCGCGTGGTGCCGTCTGTCCAGCAAAAGCGATCTCCTGAGGGTGGCTACCTTCTTGAAGAAAGAAGGCGCCCGTTTATCGACCATCACCATCCTGCAGCCAAAGGCGCCTTCAGCCCCTCCGCCCAAGGAAGGCGAAACTCCCGTCGTTCCGACTTTCTTTGGAGGTACTCCGCACGACGGCAAGACGTTCGAGATCTCCTATCACTTTGACATGGACGGGGATACGCTGACGGTCGTTGCGTACGTGCCGCATGGTGGAGACGTTGACTCGCTGACCCCGTTGTTCCGCGCAGCTGATTGGCCTGAGCGAGAAATGATGGAACTGTACTCGATCATCGTGCACGCGCATCCCGATCCACGTCGGCTGTTTATCGATCCAGCGATCGATGGGGCCGTTCTCGAGCGCTTGATTCCCTTCTCGGCGTTGGCCAACAGCGCAACCACGAAAGGTCTTTGGGAGCAAATCCTGGCTCAGACGGGAGGAAAATAATGAGCACTTTCACCATTCCAGTCGGGCCGCTGCATGTGGCTCTCGAAGAGCCCATGTATTTCCGTGTGGACGTGCAGGGCGAAACGGTAACCAATGTCGATATTCATGCGGGGCATGTCCATCGCGGGATCGAATACTTGGTGACCAAGCGCAACGTTTTTCAGAATATCGTGCTGACCGAGCGGATTTGCTCGCTGTGCTCGAACAGTCATCCGCAGGCCTATGCGATGGGGATCGAGCAGATTGCCGGGCTCACCGTCCCGCCCCGTGGCGAATACCTGCGGGTGATTGCGGACGAGATCAAGCGCGTTGCGTCTCACCTGTTCAATGTCGGAGTTCTGGCCCACCTCGTTGGTTTCGAATCGCTGTTCATGCACGTCATGGAAGTGCGCGAAATGATGCAGGACGTGAAGGAATCCGTGTTCGGCAATCGCATGGATATCGGCGCGAACATCATCGGAGGGGTTCGCTACGACATCACTCCGGAAAACGCCGCCTATCTCAAGGAACAACTCGACCGGCTCGAACCCGCAATCGCGGAGATCACCGAAATCTATCGTACGAACGGTTCGGTTCTTGGCCGGACCAAGGGTGTCGGGGTTCTCTCCTACGAAGACGCAATCAACTGTTCCGTGGTGGGACCGGTGGCAAGGGCTTCCGGAATCAATTACGACGTGCGTATCAAAGCGCCGTATTCGGCGTATCCCGATCTGGAGGTGCCGGTTCACACGCTGTCTGACGGCGATGTCTGGTCACGGGCCATGATTCGTCTTGCGGAAGCAGCGACGGCGATCGACATTATTCGGCAATGCCTTGCCAAGCTCCCGGATGGCCCCACCTCGTGCACAACGGAACGTCCGCCGATCCCGGCAGGTGAGGCGGTGGCTAAGTGCGAGGCGCCGCGCGGCGAATTGATCTACTATGTCCGTATGACGGATTCTCCGCGGCCGGAACGGGTCAAGTGGCGCGTGCCGAGTTTCATGAACTGGGATGCCTTGCGTTTTATGCTTAAGGGCGCAAAGATTTCCGACATAGCCATCGTCGTGAATAGCATTGACCCCTGTATTTCATGCACTGAACGATAGTCCTGGCCGGCGGAAGTCCGTTCTTTCCGAGCGACTTGGGAGATGAAATTTCGATGTTCCCGATACAGCTTTCGAAAATACGGTTTTCGCCTGCCGGACGGCGGGTGCTCTCCGGCGTCGATCTGGATGTCGAGCGCGAAGGTATTACTGCCATCATCGGCCCGAACGGTGCGGGGAAAACGGTGCTGCTTCGGGTGCTCGCCGGGTTGCAGGAGGTCGACAGCGGCAAGATCCGCTGGAACGGTGCTTCCATGCCGGGAAACGGAATCGCCATGGTCTTCCAGTCGCCGATCATGCTGCGTAGCTCGGTGTTCTTCAATGCGGGACTCGGGCTCAAGCCGGCCGGACTCGCGCGTCGTGCCGCGCGACAACGGATCCAGGAGGTTCTTGAACGCGTGGCGCTGGCGCATCGTGCAAAGGATAGCGCCCGCCTACTCTCCGGTGGCGAACGGCAACGTCTGGCCCTGGCACGGGCGTGGGCGGTACGCCCCCAATTGATGCTGCTTGACGAGCCTACTGCCGCGCTCGATCCCTCTGCGACCGATGCCGTCGAACGCATAGTTCGCGAGATCCGTACCGAGGGAACGCGCATCGTGATGACCACTCATAATCTGGGTCAGGCAATGCGTATTTCGGATGATATCGTTTTCATGGATGAAGGCCGGGTAGTCGAGCGTGCGCCGGCATCCCGGTTCTTCGCGCGCCCGCAAACAAAAGAAGCTCAACTTTTCATACAAGGAGAATTGCCATGGCGTATCGCTTTCGACAACTGACCATTTTGTTGTGCATGTCGCTGCTGGGTGGTCTCGCCTGTGCCGAAGAATCCATCGTTTTGGCGTCGACAACCTCTACGGAGCAATCCGGACTATTCGGTTTCATCCTGCCGCGCTTCGAGGCCAAGACCGGGATAAAGGTCAAGGTCGTTGCTCTTGGAACTGGGCAAGCGCTGGATACGGGGCGTCGCGGCGATGCCGACGTGCTTCTGGTACATGACCGTCCCGCCGAGGACAAGTTTGTTGCCGATGGCTGGGGGATCGAACGTCGCGATGTGATGTACAACGACTTCATCGTCGTCGGCCCCAAGGCTGATGCATCCAAAGTGAAGGAAACCAGGGACGCAGTGGAAGGGTTCCGACGGATTGGTGCGGGAACGACGCCGTTCATATCCCGGGGCGACAAGAGTGGTACTCACGCCGCCGAGCTTCGCTTCTGGAAAGAGGCTAGTGTTGATCCAAAGACCTGGGCTGGCTACAAGGAAGCAGGAACGGGGATGGGGCCGACGCTGAACATGAGCGCGGCCGTCGGCGGGTACACCTTGGCGGATCGCGGGACGTGGCTGTCTTTCAAGAACCGTCAGGATCTTGAGATCGTGCTTGCAGGAGACAAGCGACTGTTCAACCCCTATGGCGTCATGCTGGTGAATCCGGAAAAGCATCCTCACGTCAAGAAAGCGGCGGGGATGAAGTTCATCGAGTGGATCACCTCAGGTGACGGTCAGGAAACCATCGCAGCCTACAAGATCAACGGTGAACAACTGTTTTTCCCGGACGCGGCGAAGTAGAGAAAGCGCTTGAATCGAGGTGAAGAGGTTTCTTCTCCGCTCCCCCCGGTTTTTACCGGAGGGAGATGATCATCAACTGATCGTGAGATAAACCAGCGTCTGATTCAACAGTTGGTAAGCAATCTCGCCGAAGGTGATCGGACCCGTGATCTGGGCGGTGCGTTTCCCCTCGAGATTGGAATGCAGGTAATTGAGAATGCAGTTGCAGGAAAATGTGATGCCTGTATCCAGTTGCGGCAGCGCCGCCTGGAATCCATTGACATAATCGCCAACCGGTGCGGCGATGCGGTACTGCACAGCAGGGAAGATCGGCGCGTAGAAATCCACCCGCTTTGTCGCTTCGTCAATCCCCTTGATGCTGACGTTGATCATGGCGCCGCAATAGTCGGCAACCAGCGGCAAACGGGTATCCACCTTGTTGGCCGTAAGGTAATCGGCAAAACTTGCGTCTTTTCCGTTGATTTTGCAGTTTGTGGCGGAGAAACCGGTGACATCAAAGGTGATGGTGTCGCCGTCACCCGGTCGGAAGAGGTTGATGATGTCGATGTTCGCGAATTTGTCCGGAGGGAGCGGAACATCAATGGCGACGACGTGTTGGTCCGAAAGCTCGCCAGTGGTCCCCATCATCACCTTGGGGGATACTTTGCCCAGGTCGTCGAGGTGGACACCTGCCACCCAGCCAATCAGGGGCTTCATATACATGTCTTCGTAGTTCGGCGCATTCTCGGCGAAAGCGCTGTGGCAGGGGCTGAAGGCCGGAACGATCACGACCGTGTAGCCATGTTCCGGCGCGTTGCGACACAACTGCGGAAGCGATTCCAGATCATAGAACCGGATTGTCGGCGGCTCGTCGAATACCTCAATCTCGTTGACGAATACCCGGTCACGCGTCACCGTACCCCCTTCCTCGGCCATGAAGTAGGGAATGGTCCCGCCAATCCAGTTGCCTTGGGGAAGCTGTTTCAGCACTGTCTCATCGCCCGCGATGTTGAAATACCTGCCGCTGTTAATCAACTCAGCGGCCTGGCCGACTGACATGAGTTTTGCGATTGTTTTCATTGCTGGAATCCTCTGTCGCATTTAAGCAAGCTTCTCAATCTGGGAGAGTTCGTAGCCCAGCGCCTTTTCGTAACGCACAAAGAATCTTTGCAACTCGTAGCACTTGAGAACACGGACCTCAGGGTCAATGATGACACGCATTTGCTCACGCATCTTGGTAAGCAGCAGTTTCAGGCTAAGCAGACGGATGTCGAGGTTGAGCGAGCCGTCCAGCAGGCAACTCCACACAAGCGAGTCGGGTTCCGGCACTTTCGAGACCGCGGTCGCAGCCTCTGCGCTGGCTGATGCCGCCGCACTCGCCAGGCCTGTCTTGCCGCTGTCCAGGCCGTGCTTGAATTTCCAGAGATCGCCGACGGTGATGTCGAGGAAGGTGCAGATACTCTGCAGCTTGATGCCATCGCGCATCATGGCCGCAATCTGCCGCGACATGGCGTTGGTGAAGGGTTGCCCGATCTCTCCTCGCCATGGCTGCGGGGGAGCCGTCAAGCTTACCTCCGAGTGGATGACACAGCGGGTATCTCCCAGATTGATATGGCGCCAGGCGTGTTCGCGATCGGCGGAGATCGAGGCCGTCTTGGCGCCGAACAGCCAGTTGCCTTTCGTCGTCTGCGGTGCGACCCATACATCGATCTGACGTCTTCCCAGATCTTCACGAATACGCACAATCTGCCATGGGGCCTCGATATCGAGCAGTTTATGCAGCAGGTCCTCGGCTTTCATGACATTTCCCTCCCAGGAAAATCGTACGGGATCCATCCTTTTACAGGATAGTGGCTAATTGCATAATTGCGAACAAAATAATACGAGTGTGTGTTGATGCCTTGCATGGTAGTGAGCGCGCGCGCTGACTACCCTCCCCCGATGGCGGGAAAAACGGAAAGAATGTCGCCGTCGTGGAGCTGGAAAGTGGGGAGGTTGGGGCGCAGAACGTGGCGGCCGTTGACGAGCACGATGTGTGGAAGCGTCATGGGTACCGAAAGTGCGCCCAATGCGTCGGGGATGGTGGCGCCTTCCGTCAGGTCCACGGCCGTTTCGCTCCCTTGGCTGTCCCGCGGAAGGTATTCCTGCAGTGTGGCAAACAGCCTGATTCTTACCTTCATGCAAATTCCCGGCGTTGAAGTAGTTCGGAAAACGCTCTGGGGCAGCGTCAATACGCCGCCCCAGAAGCCGGATCAGAAGTTCCAGAACGTGTCGAGTTCTTCCGGGGTGAAATCCCAGATGGCATTGTGAGGAGCGATTCTCTCCTTGCTGAAGAACTCGGGAAGACGGTCATGTTCCTTCGAGAGCCCCGCATCAAGATTGAACTGGTGCTCGATCTTCAGGACCGATTTGCCAAGTGCCGTCACGTCGTCCCCCGTCAGGTGGATTCCGAAACGGGCATTGATCATGTCGATCAGCGAACTCAGGCACTCCGGAATGTCCAGGGCCGGGAAAGCGATGAACAAACACATGCCCGTCGAGTCGATTGCCGCAGTGGCGATCTGCAGATTACGCGCCAGATCGATCTGTCCGGCCTTCGAAAGCGGGTCGACGTGTCCACCGACGTTGAGGATGTTGGTGGCGATGGCGTAGCCGGAGGTGTGGTCTGCGCCCATCGTTGCCATGGCGTAGGTGACACCAATACCCTTGACTGCGCGCGGGTCGTAGGCGGGAATACCTTGGTTCTTGACGACGGGAACGCGCGTGACGCCGTACATGCGTCCGACTTCCGCCGCGCCTCCACCGAGAATGCGTCCAAGGGGAGTTCCCTTGCCGATATCCTCCCGCAGCATGCGGATAACGCCTTTTCCATCGCCGAAAGGCAGAATCCCAGCTTCCATGGCCACGCCGAACATCACGGCGGTCTCGATGCTGTCGCAGCCGATGTCGTCCATGATGTGGTCCGCTTCGGCGATGTCGTCAAGCTCTTCGATGCAGCAGTTGGCGCCGAATCCCCAGATTGTCTCGTATTCGAAACCCGAAGTGACGTATTTGCCGTCCTTGTCGTTGTAGACCTGCGAACACTGGATCTGGCACCCCGCGTGGCAACCGTGGGTCGGCGTGCCGCCCCGTGCAACGATGGTTGCATGCATCGTTTCGCCGGAGATCTTGTCGTGCGCTGCGAACTGCCCGCTGGTGAAGTTGCGTGTCGGCAGTCCGCCCGCTTCATTCAGGATGTTGACCAGGACATTGGTCCCGTAGGTCGGCAGACCTTGGCCGCTGACAGGATGATCAAGCAGTGTCTTCGCGAAAGTGCGAGCGGCTTCCTTGAACTTCACCGTGTCCTTCGGCATGACCGGTGGCGTGCCGGTGTCGTCGATGGAAATGAACTTGATTTTCTTCGCGCCCATTACCGCGCCGAGGCCCCCGCGGCCGAGACTGCGGATGCGGGAGTCGGGATCGGCCACTGAAATATTGGCGGAGAGCATCTTCATCTCGCCGACCGGGCCGATGGAGATGACGCCGACGGGAAGACCATGGCGGGCCTGAACATTGTTCACGAGGCAGTAGTTGCCCTTGCCGAGCAGTTCGGACTCTTCCTGGATAGTGATGGCGCTCTTTGTGACATGAATGCTGTACCACTTGTCGCCGTCAGGAGCGCCCTCGACGATCATGGCCTTGATGCCCAGCTTGGCCAGCATCCTGGCGGCAGTTCCGCCCGCATTGCATTCCTTGATGCCTCCGGTCAGAGGACTTTTCGCCCCGGCCGAGAGTCGCCCTGAGTTCGCTGCGGCTGTCCCTGTCAGCAGGCCCGGTGCAAATACCAGTTTGTTACTCGATCCGAGCGCGTGGCAGGTTGGCGGGACTTCCTTGGCGACGATGGTCGACGTCAAGGCCCGTCCGCCCAAACCGGCCCATTCTTCGGGAACCGGCTCGATGCTGCTGGTGAGCTCGGTCATGTTGATGCGTATGATTTTGTCCATGAGGATCTCCTGGTCGATTGCGACGGCGCCTTCCAATCAGAGCGCCGTCGCGGAGCGCAATGCGGCGTCAATCAGGCCGGTACGCAGGCGTCCGAATTGCAGAGTTGTGCGCACATCGGGCTGTCGTAGGTACCTTGGCATTCCGTGCACTTGTTCGGATCGATGGTGAAGAGCTTTTCAACGTGGCTGATGGCACGGTTGGGACATTCAGCTTCGCAAGAGCCGCAGGCGTTGCACAGATCGGGGATGATTTTGTAGGACATGACGTACTCCATGATGGTATCGGCATCTTGTGCCATTGGCTTTGATGCCTTTGGGTTGAACAACAGCTTTCCTTGTTACGTTAAGACCTCAAGGAGGCCACGGCATTGGCCCGCTTTCGTCTTGCGTGCAGTATTCGATTGAAGCGGAGCATGAACAAGCGAAGTGAAGTCGTTTATTTCTGGATTGTCACGTTTTGTGACAGTTTTTCAGGCAGTTAACGGACGCTTTGAGTCAAGCCCGGAAAGGGGAGGCTGCAGGCAATCGCGGGTTAGCCGTATTGGCGCATCGCCCAGCGTCGTACAAGGTAGGCGCCGGTGTTGATCAGCAGCACGACTGACAAGAGAACCATTCCGAGCGCGAGTGAAAGCGGCAGGTCCCCCTTGGCCGTTTCCAGGGCGATGGCGGTGGTCATGACGCGGGTGAATCCCTCGATGTTGCCGCCAACGATCATCACGGCGCCGACTTCGGACAAGGAGCGTCCGATGCCGGCCAGCACCGTTACTACCAAAGAAAACCGGCAGTCGTAGAGCAATGTTGTGATGCTCTGCCATAGCGAGAAATGCATCGATCGGAATTCGTTGGCGTACTCGCGCCACGCATCCTCGATAACCTGGCGTGTCAAGGCCGCCATCAAGGGAACGATCAGGGTCGTCTGGGCGATGGCCATGGCAACCGGCGAATACAGCAATCCCCAATCGCCGAAAGGGCCGGAGCGGGAAAGAAACAGATAGACAATCACCCCGGCGACTACGGAGGGGAGTCCCATCATGCCGTTAAAGAAGACGATGACTGCGCCTCGCCCCGGGAACGAGGCGACGGCGACCAGCGCTCCGAGCGGAAGGCCGATCAACGAGGAAAACACGATGGTGGCGAGCGTGACCTTGAACGAAAGCCAGACAATGGCGACAACCTGATTGTCCAGATTGGCGAGTAACCAGAGTGCTTCGTGCAGTGTGTTGAGCATGGGCTGATGCTAGCCCTGTTCTTCCGATTTCGAAAGCGGCAAGGAAGTGGCAGCATCGCTTGTGTCCGGAGAAACTGAACCATGCGCGTGGGGATGCCCATGTTCGTGCCGATGGCAATGCGCCGCGCCGCCTGAATGAACATGCCAGTGGGCATGCAGAAGATGGCTTTTCTCCAGCAAGCTGTGGTTGGCGAGAATTTCCGCGGGTGTTCCCGCTCCCGCCAGTTTGCCGTCAGCCAGCACGAAAACGAAATCCGCGATATCTTCGATAATGTCGAGATCGTGGGTTGCCGTCACGATGGTGCGTCCGCTGTTCCGGCTGTCGATCAGGAGGCGAATGACTTCTCCCTGGCTTTCCGGGTCAAGTGCGGCGGTCGGTTCATCGAGAAGCAGAACCTCGGGTTCGAGGATGAGTACGGAAGCCAGTGCAACGCGTTTTTTTTCGCCGCCGGAGAGTCGGTGCGGCGCGCGATTACGGAGATGAGCGATTGCAAAGCGCTTCAGCACTGCGTCGATGCCCTGCAGGATGCGTTGCCGTTCCCAGCCGAGCTGCAGCGGCCCGAATGCGAGTTCGTCGAATACCGTGGGGTTGAATAGCTGCACGTCCGGATTTTGAAATACGAGACCGACTCGCTTGCGAAAAGCGAAATTGGTTTCATCATCGGCCATCGCCGATTCGCTGATGCTGCGCCCAAAAGCCCTCAGTTCTCCAGAACAGGGAAAATAGAGCGCGTCGAGGAGACGTAGCAGTGTCGATTTGCCAGATCCGTTGGCGCCCAGCAAGACGATCCGCTCTCCGCTGCCGATGTGCAGGGAAAGTTCTTTCAGGGCAGGCTGTCTCTGATAGAAGAATGAGACATCCTTTAGTTCGAAGAGGGGAGCGCTCATTTCTGAAACCACAGGATGCACAGTGGCAAGGATATCGCGATGAGCAGAGTAATCCAGTCACGTAGCCTTGTGCGAAATTCGTGGAGCAGATGCACTTCCCCGCGATAACCCCGCGAAACCATCGACAGATGAACCTCGCTACTCAGCTGGATGGCCCTGTCGAGCAACGTTCCTGCGGCGGCAATTGCCATCTGGCGCTGTTGGGCTCCGCTCATGGTCGCGACGATGCGGCTGCGCCGTGCTTCAAACAGCTGTTCGGCGGTCTGAACGAACAGGAAGATGAAGCGATGCGTCATTCCCAGGACGGCTACCAGAACCACGGGTACGCCGAGGGCGCGCATGGCCTTGAGCACATGGGGCCAGGGGGTGGTGACGATCAGCAGCAGGGCAAGCGTAGCCGAAATCTCGGATCGGGCGATGAGAAAGACGGCACTGCGCAAGCCTTGTTGTGTCACTATTCCGCCGAAAAGCGGCAATTGCCACAATGGCGCGCCAGGAACCATGATGGTCGCGGGCAAGGCAATGAGGCCGGAGAACAACAGGACGCTGAGCCACACATGGCGGATCATCTTGTCTGTGGCCACGCGCGAAGCAGCGGCAAGCGCGAGGGCGAGCGAAAAAAGCCCGGCCAGGACGAGCAACGAATGGCTCAGAACTCCGCTTACGATCAATGCCAGGATGCTTGCCAGCTTGATGCGCGGATCAAGCCCTTGCAGGAAACCGTGCCGAGACCCCATGACTTCGGCATCGAGCGCGTATTCCATGGCTTGTGCCAGGTCCCGCGCGGCGCGCTCGGCGAAGCTGCGTCTGCGCTTCTTCATCCTTTGCGCGCACGTTGGTTCCGTCATGGCTAAAGCGTGGAGTGGCGCATCAGTCACTCCAGGTCTTCGTCGATTCCTTCCTGTCGATGAATCCTGAAATGGCAAGGAACAACAGTACGATCAACCCGACTCCGAGCGCCGCTGACAGTACGTAACCAGCATGGCTGCTCTGCAGGAACGCTGGTGCATAGTCCGGAACCGGCGCGTCCCATAAGCCGGAGAGACTTTCCAGTCCGCTGGGAACTGTCTCTGGGGGGGCGATATCGCCCGAGGCGCGCAGAATTTCATGGCGCCCTTCGGCACTGGCGAAGTCTTCGGCGCTCCATTCGCCCCAGGCGGTGCCGGCGGCAATCAAACCGATCGGGGAGGCGATGACCAGAACCGCCAGACTGCCCCACAGAAAACGGGTGGATCGCCCGCTCACCGTGGCGGGCTTTGCGGCTGAAAACGGCGAAAGACAGGACAGCATCTCAGGGTTGCTGCGTTGCAGATAGGCGATCAGTCCACCGGTAATCACCAGTTCGGCCATTCCGGCGATGGTCAAGTGGCCGGCCATCATGGCTGGAATGGCAACGGAGAGCGGATAAGGAGCGTACAAAGGTGTGCCAGAAGCATCAAGGAATAACGTCGGCTGAATCCCGAACTCGATGGCGGTAAGCAGAGCGGCGATGTTGAGTGCGACATATCCGGCGATTGCGCCTGCTATCACACGACGTTTGTCGCTGAGTGCCGCATTTCCAGAGATCAGCCGGTAAGTCCAGTGCGCCACCAGCGAACCGGCGACGGCCATATTCAGCGAATTGGCTGCAAACGTTGTCAATCCGCCATCGCCGAAGAAGACAGCCTGAATCAGCAAGGCAATGGAGATGGCGACCATCGATGCCCAGGGGCCGAGCACGATGGCGGCCACGGCCACGCCGACGGCGTGGCCGGTCGTTCCGCCCGGCAAGGGCAGGTTGAACATCATGATGACGAAACTGAAGGCCGAGAATACCGCCAGCAAGGGAACCGCACGGGTATGCAGCAGCTGTTTGATGCGCCGGGACGCCACATACCAGAACGGCAGGGCCAATGCATAAGTGGCTGCGCAGGTGGAGGGGCTCAGGTAACCGTCAGGGATGTGCATGAAACGCTCCGGGGTGAATGGTCAGGCGCGGTGAATTGCCGAGAATCTGCATCTGATTCAGTATTGAGGGTGCGTTGCCCATCGGCAAGTTTTCCCGGAGAATTCCCTGAAGAGTTGTCACTTTTTGCGACAGTAGGGGGTTTAGAGTGACGCAGGCGAAGACGGCGGCAGGATCTCGTGCCGCAGTATCTTGCCCCAGCGTGGCAAGCCGTGCTGTGTCTGTTCTCGGCGTGTGCCAATCCACGCATAATTGCGGATGTTGAATCGCGGGTATCGTTATGTCCGGAAAAAACTACTTGAATGTTGCCGATGCGCGTCTGGCCTTGCTTGATGCGCTTGCGCCAGTGTCCGGATGGCAATCGGTGCCGCTCCGCGACGCGCTTGGCCGCGTCCTCTTCAGCGACGTCGTGGCGCCGTTTGATGTGCCGGCGCACACCAATTCGGCGATGGATGGTTACGCTGTGCGCAGTGACGATCTGTCCTCGGTCGGCGAAACGCAACTGTGCATCGTCGGAACGGCACTGGCGGGGAACGCTTTCTCCGGGGTGGTTGGAAAGGGGCAAGCGGTGCGCATCATGACCGGTGCCGTGCTCCCGCATGGAGCGGATACGGTCGTCGTTCAGGAATGCGTCCGGGCAGATGGCGATATCGTATTCATCCCCCCGGGGCAGGAAACCGGACAGAATGTACGCCACGCCGGGGAAGACCTGGCGCGTGGGAAAGCCGCGCTGAGTGCGGGGAAGCGTGTCGGGTCAGCGGAACTCGGTCTGATGGCCTCGCTTGGTATAGGCGAGGTGGCGGTGCGTCGTCGCCTGCGCGTCGCGTTCTTCTCAACGGGCGATGAACTGGCCCCGATCAACCGTCCGCTGGCGCCGGGCGAGGTGTATGACAGCAATCGCTACACCTTGTTCGCCATGCTGACCCGTCTGGGAGTCGACCTGATCGACATGGGCATGGTACGTGACGATCCGGAGGCGCTGGAGCGAACGCTAAGCGATGCTTCCGGGCAGGCGGATGTGATTCTGACGAGCGGCGGCGTGTCTGTTGGCGATGCGGACTACATCCGCGAGTTGACCGCCCGTCTCGGCAATGTGAAATTCTGGAAGCTCAACATCAAGCCGGGTCGTCCGATGGCTTTCGGGCGGGTTGGAGGCGCTTGGCTGTTCGGCTTGCCGGGAAATCCGGTGGCAGTCATGGTGACCTTCCAGCAGATTGTCCGCGATGCCCTGTTGCGCCTCATGGGATGTGATCCGTTGCCGGATCGCCTCGCATTCAAGGCCGTATGTGTCAGCGCGATCGAAAAGACCCGAGGGCGCCGCGAGTATCCTCGCGGTATTCTGTTCAGCGAAGGCGAAGCCTGGAAGGTCAGATTGTCCGGAAACCAGGGATCAGGAATCCTGAGTTCGATGGCCAACGCCAATTGCTTTATCGTGCTTCCGGAGAACGGTGACGATATCCTTCCCGGCGATCTTGTCGACGTGCAGCCGTTCGAAAGCGAAATCTGATGAAGGCGGGGGAACGCGACGAGGCCTGCGTCGTTCGCGATTTTTCCGGTCGTCGCTGGTTGAGTGTCTTCTTGCGGGGCGCTCATCTGATATCTGTCATCAGCTTCAGTGCGTCCATTCTGGGATCGTCGCACGCACCTCACGGATACGCTGGTAACGCGGTAGTGATTACCGGTGTGCTCATCATGCTGCTCGACGTGTGGCATCGGCCAAGCCATCTGATCGAAGGCGCCGGGCTGAGCATGCTGCTCAAATTGGCGCTGCTTGCGGGAATGCTTGTTCTGCCTGACGTGCGTGAGCCGTTGTTCTGGATCATCGTCGGATGGTCTGCTGTTTTCTCTCACGCCCCGTCCCGTTTCCGTAACGCGCGCTGGCTGGATTTCCGCTGGTAAGCCAGTAATGCCCGTGGCGGCAACTATGTTGCCTCGTGTTGTCAATAGAAACACGCAAGCGGCAATGCGACTGTCACTAAATGTGACATCGATCTGAGTTGTTTCCCCCCGCATTCAGGGACCTACTGTCACGAAATGTGACAGCAACAAAACGATTTCCCTTCACATTCGCTTGATGTTGTCAACACCCGGCCGAATACTGCGCCGGCACACAGACAACACGGCCTCTGCTCTCGCTGAAATGCAGTGCCCTGCACCGTCAGTTGCCTGTGCGATGCAGAGTTCAACCGCAAAACCAATGAGATAAAGGAAATCATAATGGCATACAAAATCGTTACCGAGCTGTGCAATGCCTGTGGCGCATGTGAATCCGAATGCCCCAACCGGGCGATCAGCCACGTCGAGAAGGTCTTCTCCATTGATCCCAACAAGTGCCAGGAATGCGAAGGCACCTACGACAGTCCGATGTGCGCTCAACTTTGCAACACGGACGCCTGCGTGCCGGCGTGATCGGCTGCCATTAATCGGAGAGCGGAAGGAGCGGGCATGGACGTCTACGAAGAAATCATCCTCTTGAGGCGGGAAGGCCGAAGTTGCGCGCTGGCATCGATCATCAACACGGTCGGTTCGATTCCCGGATCATCGTCGGCGAAGATGGTGGTGCGCGACGACGGCAGCATCGTGGGCACAATCGGTGGTGGTGCGGCAGAGCTGGAAATCATCGAGGTGGCGCGCGGTGTGATCGAACGGGAAAAACCCCAGACCGTCAGCTTCAACCTTACGCAACGCCCAGGCATCGATGCCGGCATGGTCTGCGGTGGCAGCCTGGACGTTTTCGTGGAGCCCATCGTGCCCAATCCAACCCTCTACATATTTGGCGCCGGCCATACCGGCCTTGCCACTTATCGCGCGGCACTTTCGGTAGGCTTCGATGTGGTCGTCATTGACGAGCGGGAGGCGTTTGCCAACAGCACGCGTTTCCCCGAGGCAAAGGGAATTGTTGTGGCCGAACTGGACGTAGCCATGATGCAACTGGCTCCGACAGCATCTTCCTATGTGCTTTCCCTGACGCCCGGGCATATGACCGACATGCGCGTGTTGCGCTGGGCAATCGGAACGAAGGCACGCTACATCGGCATGATGGGGTCGCGGCGCAAGGTCACGGGAATCTTCCAGGAATTGCAGAACGAGGGGATCCCGCCGGAATCTTTTGCCAAGGTGCATGCCCCCATCGGGCTTGATATCGGTGCCGATACACCGGAAGAGATCGCCATTTCAATTGTTGCTGAATTGATCGCGTGCCGTCGACGTTGCGAGGCGGCGCTGGCGCGTCGCGGTCTGCAACCGGAAGCGTTGGATGTGCGGCAACAGAAATCGGCCTGAGCGCGCCCAACAGGAAGTATTCGCAGCACGTGTTTTTTAGTCCCCAATAAAGTCTGAGGAGAGAGTCATGAAAAGAATCACCATCAACGTCAACGGCGTTGATCGTCCGCTCATCACCGATCCATCCAAGAAACTCGCCGATGTCCTGCGCGAGCAACTGCTGATGACCGGTTGCAAGGTTTGCTGTGACAACGGCCAGTGCGGCACCTGCACGGTGCTGATCGACGACAAGCCGATCAAGGCCTGTATGGTCCCGGTCAGCAAATACCAGAACGGCGAGAAGATCGTCACCATCGAAGGCATCGGTACCGCCGAGAAACTGCACCCACTGCAGGTGACCTGGATGCACCACGGCGGCGCGCAATGCGGCGTCTGTACCCCAGGTTTCATCATGTCGGCCAAGGCGCTACTCGACAAGAACCAGAGCCCGACGCGCGAAGAAGTGCGCACCTGGTTCAACCGCAATCGCAATGCCTGCCGCTGCACCGGCTACAAGCCGCTGACTGACGCGGTAATGGATGCCGCAGCGATCATGCGCGGCGAGAAGACGCGCGAGGAATTTGCCGCCAAGGTGCCCGACAATGGCAGCATCCTGGGCTCCAAGTACCACCGCCCGTCAGCGCTGGCCAAGGTGACCGGCAGCTGGGACTTCGGTGCCGACATCACCATGCACATGCCGCCCGACACGCTGCATCTGGCGCTGGTCCAGGCTCAGGTCTCGCACGCCAACATCAAGAGTATCGACGCAACCGAAGCCGAAGCCATGCCGGGAGTCGTCAAGGTCATTTCGTGGAAGGATATCAAGGGCAAGAACGCCATTACCGGCCTGATCACCTTCCCGACCAACAAGGGCGATGGCTGGGACCGTCCGATCCTGTGCAAGGACAAGGTCTTCCAGTTCGGTGACGCGATCGCCATCGTTGCCGCCGACACCGTCGAGCACGCGCGCGCCGCTGCAGAGAAGGTCAAAGTCGATCTCGAAGTTCTGCCCGCCTACCTCGACGGCTGGTCGGCGCAGGAACCCGATGCGCTCGAAATCCACCCCGGCGTCCCCAACGTCTATTACGAGCAGGGCGTCATCAAGGGCGAGGAGACCGCGCCGATCATGGCCTCTGCGGCGCATGTCGTCGAAGCCGAGACCTACTGCAGCCGCCAGCCTCACCTGCATCTGGAGCCGGACTGCGGCTGCGCCTACTTCGACGATGAGGGCATCCTCACCATCCAGTCGAAGAGTATCGGCCTGCACCTGCACCACGCGATGATCTGCCCCGGACTCGGTATCGAGCCCGAGAAGCTGCGTCTGGTGCAGAACGCCACGGGCGGCACCTTCGGCTACAAGTTCAGCCCGACCATCGAAGCCATCCTGGGCGCCGCATGCATTGCCACCCAACGCCCCGTGTCGCTGGTCTATACCCAGTACCAGAACATCACCTATACCGGCAAACGTTCGCCGGGCAACGTCAAGACGCGCCTGGCCGCCGACAGCGAAGGCAAGCTGCTCGGGATGGAAACGGACTGGTGGATCGACCACGGCCCGTACTCGGAATTCGGCGACCTGCTGACCACGCGCCAAGCGCAATTCACCGGCGCCGGCTACGACATCCGCAACATCCGCGGTCACGGCAAGACGGTCTGCACCAACCACGCCTGGGGTTCAGCTTTCCGCGGCTACGGTTCGCCGCAAGCCTTCCTGTCGTCGGAAATCGCCATGGATATCCTCGCCGAAAAACTCGGCATGGACCCGCTCGAGCTGCGCTACAAGAACGTCTACCGCCCCGGTGCCACCACGCCGACCGGGCAGGTTCCCGAAGTCTTCGTTCTCGACAAACTGCTCGACCTGATCCGTCCGAAGTGGGAAGAGGCCAAGGCGCGTTGCAAGGCATTCAACGTTCCCGGCAAGAAACGTGGCGTCGGTATTTCTCTGGGTATCTACGGATGCGGTCTCGACGGCCCCGATTCGTCGGGCGCAGCGGTCGAACTGACCGCCAAGGGCGTCACCGTCTATGACGCTTGGCAGGATCACGGCCAAGGTGCCGACCTCGGAACGCTGACCTTTGCGCAGCACGCTCTGCGGCCGCTCGATCTTTCGCCCGAACAGATCAAGCTGGTGATGAACACCACCGACTGTCCGAACAGCGGCCCGGCCGGCGGTAGCCGTTCGAACGTCTTTGTCGGTAACGCCATTCGCGTCAGTTGCGAAATGCTGCTCAATGCCATGCGCAAGCCAGATGGCAGCTATCGTACCTACAAGGAAATGGTCGCCGAGAACATCCCGCTGCGTTATGACGGCAAGTGGGTGGCGCAAGACTGTACTGAAATCTCGTCGGAGACCGGGCAAGGCAATCCCTTCCCGATCTATATGTACGAGATTTTTGTTCCCGAGGTCGAAGTTGACCTCGAGACGGGCAAGGTCACCGTCGTCAAGTTCACGACAGCGGTCGATTTCGGCACGATCATCAACAAGGTGACGGTCGATGGCCAGATCTACGGTGGCCTTGCGCAAGGAATCGGTCTAGCGCTTTCCGAGGACTTCGATGACCTCAAGAAGCACACCAACCTGCTCGATTGCGGTCTGCCGTACCCGCGCGACATCCCGGACGATATGGAGATCCTCTACCTCGAAACGCCGCGTCCGCTCGGGCCGTTCGGCGCCGCCGGCGCCGGCGAGGGGCCACTGACGGCACCACACCCGGCCATCCTCAACGCCATCTACAATGCCTGCGGCGTGCGCATCCTGAGAATTCCCGCGCTGCCCGAGCTGGTCAAGAGAGGTCTGGAGCTCAAGGCCGCCGGCAAACCGGCGATCATCCCGGTGCGCGACTAAGCCGGAGACTGCGGGTGCGGAAGATCCGCGCCCGCAGGCAGTTTAAGGAGAGGACGATCATGGACGGCCAACAAGTCAAGACGTGGGAATCCCGATGCATCGAGGAGTCTCCTCCCGCGTGCAGCGCCGCCTGTCCTGTGCATGTCGATGTGCGCGGGATGGCGGAGTTGCTCGCCAAGGGCGATTTCAAGGCTGCCCACGTCCTCTTCTGTCGTTTCATTCCGTTTCCCGAAATCATCGGTCGCATTTGCGATCATCCATGTGAAAAATCGTGTCGCCGGTCCGAGGCCGGCGATGCCATTCGTATTCAGTCGCTTGAGCAGGCCGTCGTCGAGGCCGGACTCAGCGCTCCCAGATTCAGGACAGGCCGGGCCATGGAAAGGAAGCGCGTGGCCGTGGTTGGTGCGGGTCTCTCCGGCCTGACCGTTGCCGCTGACCTGACAGTCAAGGGGCATACAGTCGTTGTTCTTGAAGCGTCGCCGGTTTCCTTCAACCGGCTGCGTAGCTTCGACTCAGAGCGTTTGCCAGCTGCCGCGATTGATGCGGACCTGGGGCGATTTGGTGGCACGGCCGTGGAGTTCCGCCATAACGTCACGCCGGACATTGGTACGCTGGTCGCCGAGTTCGATGCGGTTTACATCGGGACAGGACCGGTCCTTCCCGGTGAGCTCGCGGGGCTGGTCGAACTGACCTCCGAAGGGCGCATCGCCGTCGACCCACTGACCTATGCTTCCAGCCACCCGAAAATTTTCGCCGGCGGAAGTCAGCGTTATGGCGGCGCGTATTCACCGATTACCTCGCTCTACGATGGCCGTTGCGCGGCGCTTTCCATCGAGCGCCTGCTACAGGGCGCGTCGTTGACGGCCAACCGTGACAATCAGGGCAGTCAGCCGACGCGGTTATTCGTCAATATTGCTCGTCATGCGCCGCTTCCCGCCGTTCCAGCCGCAGATCCGCGTGGTTACACCGCGACCGAGGCTCAGGCTGAAGCGGCGCGTTGTTTCCCCTGTCAGTGCCGCGAATGCGTCGAGGTCTGTCCCTATCTGAAAGACTACGGCAGCTATCCGAAACGCTATATCCGCGAGATCTACAACAACGAAACCATCGTGATGGGCGCGCGCAAGTCGAACCGCATGATCGACTCCTGCACCCTGTGCGGACTCTGTGCCGAGGTGTGCCCGGAACAGTTGTCCATGGGCGAAGTCTGCCTGTCAGCCAGACAGGGAATGACGGAAAAGGGCAGGATGCCTCCCTCGCATCACGATTTTGCACTGCGCGACATGGCCTTCAGCCGAAGCGACGAATTCACTCTGGCGCGCCATCAGCCGGGGTTCGAAAGCAGCGCCATCGTGTTCTATCCCGGATGCCAGTTGGCCGCTTCTTCTCCCGACCACGTGGCGCGCATCTATGCGCATCTCTGCGCGTCGGTCGAAGGCGGTGTCGGCCTGATGCTTGGTTGTTGCGGCGCCCCCGCGCAATGGGCCGCGCGCGCCGATCTGCTCGCCGAGATGCGTGCCGCATTCGCCGCCGAATGGCAGCGCCTTGGCCGTCCGCTTGTGGTCACGGCCTGTTCCAGCTGCTACCGGATGTTTGCCGATCATCTTCCGGAGGTGCCGCTCGAATCGCTATGGTCGTTGCTCTCACGTACCGATGCGGTGGCCAGGCAATCCTCGCCCCGCTGGCAACCCGTGTCGCCGCTGGCAATCCATGACCCCTGCACGACGCGCCACGAAACGGAAATCCACGCGAGCGTGCGCAGCCTGGCGGATCGCTGCGGTGCTTCGGTTCGCGAACTCGACGGGCCGCAATTGACCTCCTGCTGCGGATTCGGCGGATTGGCTTCCTTTGTCAATCCGGGCGTAGCCGACAAGATCATCGATCGGGCGATCGGCCAGGATGAAGCCGACTACCTGACCTATTGCGCGATGTGTCGCGACAACTTTGCGCGTCGGGGAAAGCGCGCCGTTCATGTGCTTGACCTGCTTTTCCCCGACTCAGACGACCCGGCGGCGCGTCCTGATCCCGGATTCTCGATGCGGCAGGAGAACCGTGGCAGACTAAAGCGCCGACTGTTGCGCGAGGTATGGAAGGAAACCGTGAACGAGCCTGCTATCAATATCGAGTTGGTTGTATCCCCGGAGACGCACGCGGATCTTGAACGCAAACTGATCCTGCTTGACGACGTGCGGCAGACAATCCTCCACGCGGAAGCCAGCGGGGAAAAGCTGATCGATCCGAAGAGTGGTCATTGCATAGCCTCGTACCGACGGATAAGCATGACCTATTGGGTCGAGTACGCGGAGGAGCATGGTCGTTATGTGCTCTACCGCGCCTATAGTCATCGAATGCAAGTGGAGTAGCCGACCATGTCTGAAAATGTAACGCCTCCGCCTGAAGCAAGTGACCTGATCTGTGCCAAATGCAAGCAACCTTTGGTGCCTGGAAAGGTCAACGCCACGTATCTGGGGAATACTTTTCCAGTCGAACTCATGCGCTGCCCCGGCTGCGGTTTCGTTTATGTGCCGGAAGCGCTTGCCGTCGGCAAGATGCTCCAGGTGGAACAGGCACTGGAAGACAAATGATGGGCGTTTGCGCGCTCGAACATCCGTACCAGAGCGGACGTCATGATGACGGCACGCCTTTGCGGCCGGGCGGGTTCGAGTTGACGCAGCGCGCTCTCCGGAGCGCGGGTTTCTCCGCTGGTGAGCGGGTCCTCGATCTCGGCTGCGGTGTGGGTGTCGCCACTCGTCTGTTGCGCGATCACGGTTGCGTCGCGCTCGGCGTGGACCTTGCGGAAAAACGTCTGGCGCTGGCTAGAAGCCACGAACCGGGACTGCTCATGGTCGCTGGAAACGCACACCGTCTGCCATTCGCCGATGCTTGTCTCGACGGCATCCTGGCGGAATGTTCGCTGTCGCTGATCGGTTACTCTGCGGCCTTGCTTGCCGAATGCCGCCGCGTGCTCCGTCCGGGCGGACGTATCGCGGTGACGGACCTCTTTGCGCGTGCCGGCGACGGTGAGTTGTCCCCTTTGCCGGGCTGCCTGGGCGGCATGATTTCCCAGGCCT
>Ga0316613_10000779_pt1 | contig 23474 bp, 19 predicted proteins | sample OWC_soil_day10_C_2_FD_207647 | JGI IMG/M metagenome (GOLD analysis project Ga0316613, IMG submission 207647) | Wetland soil microbial communities from Old Woman Creek delta, Ohio, United States - OWC_soil_day10_CT_b | ecosystem: Environmental > Terrestrial > Soil > Wetlands | place: USA: Ohio...
CAGGCGGATTGAAGAGTCGGATAAACGAAACAGCCAGGCCAATGGAAAAATTTTAAATATGTTCCTGTAAAGATAATTTATGCATGATAATGGAAAATTATACATAATTAAAGAAAACCACTTGACAGCGGGTGACAATTAAGATATTATTTCCGTTAAATATATAGATATTAACCTGTATCAGAGGAGAAAGACGCCATGAAAAAAGTTGTGAAATTCGGAGGAAGCTCTTTAGCCAGCGCCAGGCAGTTTGAAAAGGTTGGTAATATCATTCGCGCAGACAAGAGCAGAAGATTTGTAGTACCATCCGCGCCGGGAAAGCGTAACGACAAGGATGAAAAGGTAACAGATCTGCTGTATCAGTGTTACGATGCAGCGGAAGCGGGAAAAAGCTACAAAAATATTCTGGAAAAAATCAAAGAGCGCTACATGGATATCATCAGCGGACTTTCACTGAACATGAGCCTTGATGAGGCATTTGATACCATTGAAAAGAATTTCTTAGAAAAGGCAGGCCGGGATTACGCGGCTTCCAGAGGTGAATATTTAAACAGTCTGATCATGGCAAAGTATTTGGAATTTGAATTTATTGATGCCGCAGAGGTAATCTTTTTTGATGAGGATGGTAATTTCGAGACAGAGCTTACGGACCAGGTGCTTTCAGAGCGTTTAAGCAGGGCTGAGACTGCCGTTATCCCGGGTTTCTACGGCTCAAAGAAAGATGGCACCATCAAGACTTTTTCAAGAGGCGGCTCCGATGTGACAGGTTCTATCGTGGCAAAAGCAATCCATGCAGATATGTATGAAAACTGGACGGATGTATCTGGTGTTCTGGTAGCAGACCCGAGAATTATTAAGGATCCGGAAGTAATTGAAACCATTACATACAGAGAATTAAGAGAGCTGGCTTATATGGGTGCCAGCGTACTTCATGAAGATGCTATTTTCCCTGTGAGAAAAGAGGGCATTCCCATTAATATCCGCAACACCAATAAGCCGGAGGACAAGGGAACCTTAATCGTAGAAAGCACTTGCAGACAGCCTCGCTATACCATTACCGGAGTTGCAGGAAAGAAAGGCTTTTGTTCTATTAATATTGAAAAGGCCATGATGAATGCAGAAGTCGGCTTTGGGAGAAAGGTGCTGGAGGTTTTTGAAAAATACGGAATCTCCTTTGAGCATATGCCCTCCGGAATTGATACCATGACGGTTTTTGTTCATCAGTCCGAGTTTGAGGAATATGAGCAGTCCGTCATTGCCGGAATCCACAGAGCGGTAGAGCCTGATTTTGTGGAGATGGAATCCGATCTGGCATTGGTAGCTGTTGTGGGCAGAGGCATGAAGGCAACCAGAGGGACTGCCGGAAGGATTTTTTCTGCGCTCGCCCATTCCAGAGTCAATGTTAAAATGATCGATCAGGGCTCCAGTGAATTAAATATTATTATCGGCGTGAGAAATAGTGATTTTGAAGAAGCAATTAAAGCGATCTATGATATTTTTATAACGACCGAGGTTTAAAAGCTTTATAGGCAGGACTCCATAGCGGCTATTTGTTAAACACAGGAAGAAACAGGAATATAATAGCCACAGGGAATTATAAATAACAGGAGATTAAGGACAAAATGGGAAAGTATATTGTTGGCATTACGGGAGCAAGCGGAACTGTCTATGCAAAAAAAATGATTGAACGGTTGCTGTCGTTAGGACAGAACGTGGAGATATGCCTGACAGATACAGCATTTGAAGTTTCAGAAACAGAATTGGGATGGAAAATCAAGAAGGATATAACAGAAGAAGACCTGCAGAAGGAGTTTCAGAAAATATTTGGCTGCAAAGATCAGATAAAAGCATATCGGGCAGATCATATAGGGGCGGCAATTGCAAGTGGTTCTTATTCCATTGACGGTATGATAATATTACCCTGCTCCATGGGAATGGTATCTTCAATTGCAGTTGGAGCTTCTGATAATTTAATTGAGCGTGCAGCAGATGTAATGTTAAAGGAAGGGAAAAAACTTATCATTGTTCCCAGAGAGGCACCCCTAAATACAATACATCTTAAAAATCTATATGAATTGTCAACTTATGGAGTAAAGATTATCCCGGCTTGTCCGTCTTTTTACCACAACCCCAAAGATATTGATGATTTATTGGATTACTTTGTGGGAAGAATTTTAAATCAGCTTGAATTTGACGATTTAACATTTCACTGGAAATGATGTTAATTGGCAAATGAGCGGAGGCATATTTTAGATGTATGATATTGGAATTATTAATGGTGAAGTTTATATAGACAGAGGATGGCAAAAGAAAAATATATACATTGAGAATGAAAAGATTGTCTTGATTGACGAAGAGGTAAAAGAATGTAAGCAAATCTATGAAGCAGCTGGTATGCAGGTAATTCCGGGATTGATTGATAGCCATGTTCACTTGGCAATGCCAGCGGGTAAATTTATCAGCGTAGACGATTATGAATCAGGCAGCAGATGTGCAGTTTATGGGGGAGTAACAACCGTCATTAATTTCCTTGAGGAAACAGATGAAGTTGATAAATTGCGAAAGGAATTTAAAACAGAGTTGGAAAAAGCACAGGTATGTGCGATTGATTACAGTTTCCATACATCGGTTGCAAATATGAAGGATTCTGCCAGGCTTTTTACTGAATATGCGTATGAATCAGGAATGCCCAGTATAAAAGTGTATACAACCTATAAGGAGTCAGGGTCTTATTCTTCGATGGAACAAATTGCGCAGCTTCTCTCATGTACTTCTCAAAAAGATGTTATGGTAATGTGCCACGCTGAAAAAGATGATTTGTTGTTTCATAAAAGTGCACCTGTTAAGGATCTGGAAGAGAGCAGACCTGCAATTGCAGAAATGGCACAGGTAATGGATCTGGCGGAGTGTTGCTTAAAAGAAGATGCATTTTGTTATATTGTTCATGTAAGTGCTGGGAGTACTGTAAAATTATTGAAAGAAAAGTATGACAGCATTTTACATAAAAATATGTGGCTGGAAAGTGTGCCTCATTATTTCGCATTCAATAAAAATGTTTATCAGGAAAAAAATAATTATTTGTATTCTATGTGCCCTCCACTGCGGTCAGAACATGAAAGGCTGCTTTTAGGAGAGTATCTTGATGATATTGATGTGATAAGTACCGACCACTGTCCTTTTTTGATGTCTGAAAAAAGAAATGATATGCTCAATCAGATCCCCATGGGGATCGGTGGTCTGGAATATTCTTTTGTAACGATGTACAGTATGTTTGGAGATCGTGTAATACCTAAGTTTACGGAAAATCAGGCAAGACTGCATGGGTTGTCCGGAAGAAAAGGTTTTATTAAAACAGGATATGATGCAGATGTTACGATCTTTAAAAGGGGAGAAGGCATTATTGATGAAAATCATTCCTCCTGTGATTATTCTGTTTACAATGGAAGAAAATGTGAGATTGAGATATATTCCGTATTATCCAGGGGTAAGTTTGTTATGTCAGATAGGAAATATCTGGGAGGCAAAGGACATTTTATTGAGCGAAATTATTGATTTCAAAATCGTAGTTTTAGCGGAAGGCGGGATTGAATGGGGCTAGACCTCCGTTCAACCAGCCCTTTTTCAGATGTAACGGTGGAAGTCCTGATTTTCACTCCGAATTGTCTGCAGAAATAACCAATTAAAAAAAAGAAAAATGATACTTGACAAACATTTTTGACTATGTTATAGTACGTTCATGTAAGAAACGAAGGAGTTACTGCAAAAGTGACTCTTTCGTTTTTTTTTATATTTTAATATATGGTATCGGAAGTTAAGGTGGCTAATAATAGCCAATGTTGGTGCATTTTTATGCATCCTACTTCAACATTTAATGTTGTAGTAGGATGCATTTTTATATCCCCTGAAGCACTCGTATTATAAAAGAAAGATGTGATTAACTATGATATCAGAAATGAAATCAAACATCAGAGAAAAACAATGCAATCTAATGCATTGAAATATATTTAATATTTTAAGGAGGAAATTAAATGAAGAAATTAGCTACAGTTTTTTTCACACTTATCTTTGGTATCAGTACAATAGCCGGCTGTTCCGCACCACCCAGCAGTACCTCCAGTACAACGGAGGCAGTTTCTACTACCGCAGAAGCAGGAACCGGAGGCGGTAATACGAAAACACCTGAAAATCTAAAAGTTGCAATGATGTTACCAGGACCTGTAAATGATGCTTCATTTAATCAGTCATCCTACACCGGACTGGCTGAAGCAGAAAAAGAGTATTCTGTTGAAACTGCATATTCTGAAAATGTTGGAACAGCAGATATGGTAAGCGTTATGAAAAATTACTGTGATATGGGATACAAACTGCTTATTTTGGTTGGTTTTGATTTTGCAGATGCATTGGCAGAGGTAGCACCACAGTATCCTAATGTAAAATTCGCTATCATCAATGGCGAAGGCAAAGGAGATAATGTATCTGGTTACCGTTTTAATACTCCTGAAACAGGATTCATTGCTGGTGTAATGAGTGCCTTGTTATCAAATAATGGTAAAGTGGGATATATTGCCGGACAGCAGTTTACTCACATCGAAGATGCAGTAAACGGATTTGCAGCCGGGGCAATGTATGCTGATCCTGAACTGACCAAAGATGATGTTTTTTATGCGTACCTGGACTCATGGACGGATACAGTAAAGGGAAAAGAGACAGCTTTATCTTTCATTGAAAAAGGTGCAGATTGTATTGTCACCAATGCCAATGCCGTAGGCCTGGGAGTTATTCAGACCTGTAATGAAAATGATGCTCTGGCTGTTGGATATATAACTGACCAGTATGAAGTAGCGCCGGGTACCGTGCCTTGCTCTGTTATCCAGGATGGAGGAGCTGTTTCGAAAATGATTATAAAATCAGTTCTAGACGGAACGATAAAATCAGGGCTTAACTTGCTGGGAGCTGCTGATGGTGTGATCAGATACTCAGACTGGCATGAGCTTGGCGAACAGGAAGTACCTCAGGAGACGAAAGATAAGATGGAAGAAATCTATGCAAAAATTGTTGATGGTTCTTTACTTCAATCAGGAATTCTTCCGAAATCAGCATATGACAAATAAAGATATGCCTTATAGATCAGCTTACTAAGAGACTGTTATCCAAATTTAAATAAAACAGGAAAGAAGAATTTTATGGAAAGTGAAATTAAACTTTTAGAAGTTAAGAATGTAACGAAAACATTTCCTGGAATAATAGCCAATCATAACGTGTGTTTTGATTTAAAAGAAGGAGAGATACACGCACTATTGGGAGAAAATGGTGCAGGAAAATCAACATTAATGAATATTCTGTATGGGCTCTATATCCCGACTGAAGGTGAGATCTGCATAAGGGGGGAAAAAGTAAAATTAAATTCCCCCGCAGATGCAATAAAGAATAAAATTGGGATGATTCATCAGCATTTTATGTTGATTCCCACTCTGACGGTTGCTGAGAACATTGCACTGGAAGTAAAGCAAAAAACGCCCTTTTCGATTGACTTAATGTCGATTGAGAAAAAAAGCCTGGAATTATCCCGGAAATATGGATTAAATATTGATCCAAAGGCAGTAGTAGGAAATTTGTCAGTAGGACAGCAGCAGAGGGTTGAAATTCTGAAGATTTTATATCAGGGTTCTGAAATACTGATTATGGATGAGCCGACTGCAGTACTTACGCCACAGGAAGTAAAGGATCTTTTCAGGGTATTGCAGAAATTGGTCAATAAGGGGACAGGTGTTATTTTTATATCACATAAATTATGGGAAGTTATGCAAATTTCCAACCGGGTCACAATTTTAAGGGACGGTGAATCCATATCAACAGTCTATACCAATGAAGTAACAAGCGGCCAGCTTGCTGAAATGATGGTTGGAAGGCCGATTAATTTAAAGTATGACCATACTGAAGATGTTCGTGGTGAAGTTCTTTTAAAAATGGAGAATGTGAGCCTGAAAGATGAGTATGGTAAAAAGTATCTGGATAACATAAGCATGGAAATAAGAAAAGGAGAAATTGTTGGAATTGCAGGAGTAGACGGTAATGGACAACGGGAGCTGGCAGAAGTGATTCATGGTCTTCAAAAAATATACCAGGGAAAGATTACGTTTCTTGGAGAAGATGTGACAAATAAATCTTCTAAGTACATTTATAATAAGGGATTAAGCCATATTCCTGAGGACAGACATAAGACGGGATTGATTTTAGATTTTTCAGTTGAAGAAAATCTTGTGCTGCAGAATTTTTATGAAGAACCATATACCCGTAATGGAATTTACAGGCTGAAAGAGGTTCATAAAAAAGTACAGGGTTTAATGAAGAAATTTGATATCAGATGTGTCAGTTCTAAAGTAACTGCTGGTTCACTTTCGGGAGGAAATCAACAAAAAATTATTTTGGCAAGAGAAGTCGGTGAAAAGCCCAAATTAATTATTGCTGCACAGCCAAGCCGTGGTCTGGATATCGGCGCAACGGAATTCATACAGAAAAAACTTATCAATGAAAGAAATAATGGGAAAGGTATTTTATTAATTGACACGGATCTTGATGAAGTATTAGCTGTATCGGACAGGGTGCTCATTATTTTTGAAGGACGTATTATGGGAGAGATTATTCCAGGTCAGGAAAGCTTTGAGAAAATAGGGCTACTTATGGCTGGAATGGAAACAGATATGGAGGTAAGTTAATGAACTGGAATCTAAAGACACTTATGTCGAATAATCACAAAAACATACTTCTTGAAAAGACGATACCCGTATTTGCTGTTTTGATGGCGTTAATCATATCAGCCTTCATTATTTTAATGGAAGGAAAAGATCCCATACTTGCATTCCGTTATTTACTTTACGGTGCTGTCGGAAATAGAAAATTCATTGCAGAAACGCTTGCAAAAACAACACCGCTGCTAATTTGTTCGCTTGGCCTTGCAATTTCATTTAAGGCAAATCTGACATCCATTGGTGCGGAGGGGCAGATGATGATAGGAGGATTATTTGGTACTATCGCTGCACTCTATATTCCTTGTCCGGATAACTTGCGGCTGCTCCTTGTGGTGGCTGCAGGAGCAGCAGGCGGTGCTGCTTTTGGAGCAATACCCGGATTTTTAAAAGCAAAATTTGGGATTTCAGAAATAATTAATACAATCATGCTAAACTACATTGCTACATATATCGTTGCATATCTGCTAAATGGACCTATGAAGGATATGAAAAGCGGGTATCAGCAATCTTATATGTTTCCATCAAGTGCCAGGATGCCGATTATTGTAAGCGGCACAAGGTTGCATTTTGGTTTTATCATCGCAATCGCATTGGTGTTTGCTTATCATATTCTGATTAATAAAACACCGGCAGGCTTTAAATTGCGTGCGGTAGGTTCTAACCGTGAAGCCAGTAGATATGCGGGTATTCCTGTAACAAGGTATATCATACTGGCTTTAACCTTATCAGGTGGAATGGCAGGAATAGCAGGTGCAATAGAAGTAAGTGCCATGCATGGCCGGTTATTAAATGGTTTTACATCCAATGTCGGATTTGACGCAATCGCAATTGCATTATTAGGAAAGTTGTCACCAATAGGAATCCTGATTTCTTCATTATTTTTTGGCGCATTAAGAGTTGGATCAAATTCTATGCAGATGGGAGTACAGATCCCTTCAGCGTTGATTGATATGATACAAGGTATGATTATACTTTTTATTTTGTGCGATAAATTAATTCTGCAGATTTGGACAGACCGTGAGTTAAATAAGCAGAAAAAAGTACTTGTTGAGGAGGCTGGAAAGGCATGAATATAATCACACCGGTATTCATTACAGGGCTGTTAACGGCAATGCTGCGAGTAGCAACACCTTTGTTATTTGCTGCACTGGGATCTGTTTTTACAGCCAGATCTGGAATTGTTAATCTTGCTCTTGAGGGAACCATGTTAGTCGGTGCATATGCAGGATATTATGGTGCCTATGTGACAGGGAGCTGTTGGGGAGGGTTATTATTTGCTGTTACCGGAGGCATCGCTATGCAGCTTCTGCTTGGTTTTTTTGCAATTTCTGTTGGTGCGAACCAGTCCGTAGCCGGAACCGGAATTAATATGTTTGCTCTTGGACTTACTACATACCTTATGACAGTTATGTATGGAGTGACCGGAAGGCCTTCCATAGTTGCTTCTTTCCGTAAAATTAATATTCCCGTATTATCGGATACCCCCTTTTTTGGAAAAATATTTTTCAGTCATCAGTTTCTGGTTTACGTTGCATATATCCTGGTGCCGGTCTGCTGGTATGTATTATTTAAAACGCCTTTTGGGCTTCGGGTACGTGCGGTTGGAGAGCATCCGAAAGTTATTGACATTGCAGGCGGCAGCGTTGTCAGGACAAGATATGCGTGCTGTATCATTGCTGGCATTCTTACAGGAATTGGAGGAGCCTATCTTTCCATTGGAGAATTATCCTCATTTTCTGAAAATATCACGTCAGGCCGGGGATACATTGCACTTGCTGCAGTTACTTTTGGGAAATGGAATCCAATTGGGGTAATGGGAGCTTGTCTGCTGTTTGGATTTGCAGATGCTTTGCAGTTGAGGTTACAAACGGAAGGAGTTCCTGTCGCACCTCAGTTTCTTCTAATGCTGCCATATGTAATTACAATGATTGCTATGATTACTGTTGTAGGAAAAACAAAGGCTCCTGCAAGTATGGGAAAGCCTTATAAAAAACATGATTCAAGAGGTTGAAAAACGATGGGAAATTCAGCATGGATAAATCTTGATATATACACAATGGATATGAAAGATACAATCCTTACAGATGCAGGAATCCTGATTGAGGAAGGAATCATCAGTCAGTTGGGATCCAGTGATGAAATCCAAAAGCTGGCCGCGTCGAAAGGAATTGTATGTCAGGCTGGAAAAGGAAAAGTCTTGTTTCCTGGAATCATTAATACACATACCCACTTATATCAGGAACTGTTAAAAGGCAGGGGAGCCGATATGTCTTTAATAGACTGGTGGCCTAAAGCTATGGCTCCGGCCGGATTAAAGCTGCGTAGAAGACATGTAAGGGCCGGAGCGCTTCTTGGAATTGCAGAAGCACTACAAAGTGGTGTTACAACCATTGGGGATTATATGCAGATACAGCCAGTTGAAAGCTTAGGACTGGAACAGCTTAGTGCAGTAAGGGATGCCGGAATAAGAATGGTGTATGGCAGAGGATATCGGGATTCAGGAAAAGAAATTGGTGCACCGGATGCGTTATTTGAGAATCTGGATAAAGTGTTTTCTGATGTGGAAAATTTAAAAAATAACATTCTGCCGGATGATTTAATAGATATCTGGCTGGCACCCGCTGCAGCCTGGGGATTAACTCTGGAGAGTTTAAAAGAATCAGCATCTTATTCAAGAAATACGGATACTCCCATCATGATGCATATGTTTGAAACCAATATGGATGATATTATCTGCAATGAGCGTTATCAAATGTCTGCAATTGAGTATTTTGAAGAATCAGGTTTGCTTGACACCAATTTACTGGCAGTGCATTCCGTGGCTGTTGATGATTTGATTTTAGAACGCTATAAAGAGCATAATGTAAAAGTTTCATACAATCCGGTGTCAAATATGTACCTTGCATCAGGAGCTGCACCAATAGGGGAAATGTTAAAGCAGAAAGTTGTGATTGGTCTGGGCACCGACGGCGCCGGATCCAACAATGATAATGATATGATTTCAGCACTTAAAATGGGAGCCCTGCTTCAAAAAGTATCCCAAAAAGATCCATTGGCAGTTACTGCCTATCAAATGATGAAAATGGCCACAATTGACGGAGCCAGATGTTTGAACCTGGAGAATAAAGTTGGAAGCATTGAGGTTGGGAAGGAAGCCGATTTATTCATATTCAATCCCGCATTAAGCCCTAAGACATATCCGTGTATTGATCCGGTTATATCTCTCGTATACTCCGGAGACTGTAAGGCGGTGGAAACGGTTATGGTAAAAGGCAGGGTGTTATATAACCGAAGTGAATACCAGACAATAGATTATGAAAAGGTAATTTCAGAAGCAGGAAATATGGCGAAAGAACTGAATTGATGAGCAAGGAGGAAAAATGGTTAAAATAGTGGCATTAAGCGGGAGCCCCAGAGCAGGTGCAACAGAATATGCATTGCAGGAAGCTTTAAAAACCATTGAAGAACCTGGAAAAGTAGAGGTTGAGTTTTTAACCATAAGAGGGAAGAAAATCTCACCGTGCACAGGCTGCGATTATTGCAAGAAAAATAAAACATGGTGTGTGATCCGGGATGATTTTAAAGAGCTGTTTGATAAGATTCTTGAAGCGGATGCTGTGATTTTAGGATCTCCTGTTTATGTATTCGGGGCTGTCCCCCAGATTACGGCATTCTTTAGCAGAATGAGACCGGCGCATCATACATGTCCGGGAATATTAAATAATAAGTTAGGAGCCTCCATCGCAGTAGGAGGAACTAGAAACGGCGGACAGGAAATGACGGTCAATACATTAAATAACCTGATGCTTTCCAGAGGATTTAATATTGTGAGCAATATAACCGGCGGATATATCGGCGCATTTGTCTGGTCTAAAGATCAGAAAGCGGCGGGCTCCCAGGCAGATGAGATAGGAATGAACGGTGTAAAAAGTCTTGCAAAAAAGCTGGCAGAAACAGCTTATATATACAAAGCAGGAAAAGAATATCTGGAAAGCGGAGGTGAATAATAATGGGTACGGAAATTAAAGATTTAAGGAGCTTTTTAGCTGTGTTGAAGGAAAATCAGCTGTTATATGAGATATATAAGGAGGTTGACTGGAATTTAGAAGCCGGATCTGTTATTGCTACAGCACAGAATGAATCGGGAAAAACAGTTTTATTTAATCAGATAAAAGACAGGGAAGGCTTCCGGTTATGTGCTGGTGTGCTTGGGTCAATGGAACAGGTAGCTCTTGCAGTCAGGTGTGAGAAAACAGGTATTTCTGAAAAGATTAATTACTGTCGTGAAAATCCGATTCCTACGAAGATTGTTGGAAAGGGAGCATGTCAGGAGAACGTAATATCAGGGGAAGATGTTGATTTATACAAAATTCCTATTCCGAAGCATGCGCCTATGGATGGCGGACCCGTTATCACAGGCGGCATTTGTTTTTCCCGTTCCATACATGGCGGAAGGCATAATATGGGATATAACAGAATGCATGTGAAGGATAAAATTACAACTGGAATTTGTATCAATGAATGGCGGCATTTAAAGGAATTTTATGATGAAGCATCATTAGAAGGAAAGGCCCTGCCCGTATCTATTGTTTCCGGTGTAGATCCGGCACTGTATATTGCGGCAGGAATGCGCTACGACGGGGAAGAAATTGCTGTTGCAGGAGCCATAAGAGGGAAAGCTGTAGAAGTTGTAAAGAGTGTGACCAATGATATTTATGTGCCGGCGCATGCTGAAGTGGTGATTGAGGGAGTGATCCTCCCTGGTGAGCAGGAGTATGAAGGACCCCTTGGTGAGTTTACCGGTCATTACGGACAGCCATGGCTAAGTCCGGTATTTAAGGTAACTGCAATCACTTACAGAAATGATCCGATTTTCCAAACAATTAACGGAGCCTCTTTTGAACATATTAATCTTGGAAATGTAGTGCCAAGAGAACCTATGCTGTTAGAGCATACAAGGTATGTGAGTGATGGGGTAAAAGCAGTTCATATTCCTCCATACGGAAGCGGGTTTTTAGCAATCGTACAGGTTAAGAAAAAAAATCCAGGAGAGCCCAAAAACATTGCATTAGCCGCGATGACGTCACACGTTAATATTAAAAATGTAATTGTTGTAGATGAAGATGTTGATATTTATAATCCCAATGATATCTTGTGGGCATTGTCTACGAGGGTAATTCCGGAACAGGATATCTTTACCATTCCCAATGCTCAGGGACATGAAATGGATCCAGGTTCGGATAAACGGGGTTTACAGACCAAAATGGGGATTGATGCTACCTTATCTGAAGGAAATAAGAGCTTTGAAAGAGTAAAATATCCGGAAGTTGATCTAAAAGCTTATTTAAAACTTCTATAAAAAGTGAGATGAGAGAAATTATGCGGGTTGTCGGACAGAAAGTTGAAAAATATGAAGGAAAACAGCTGGTTTTAGGCAAGCCGGTCTTTACAGAGGATTTGTGTCCTAAAAAGCATTTGCTGGTTAAAGTATGCAGAAGTCCTCATGCGTTTGCTAAAATTAAATCCTTTGACCTGGAAGAGGCCAGAAAGGTTGAGGGAATTGTTTCTATTTATACTTATCAGGATGTCCCGAAAGTATTACACACCAATGCTGTAGAAGCATACCCGGAAGGTTCACCATATGACCGGTATATGCTTGGTGATACGGTTCGCTATGCAGGGGATCCGACGGCAATTGTTGCAGGCTGGACGGAGGAAGCGGTCGATGAAGCAATCAGTAAGGTGAGAATTGATTTTGAGGTGCTTGACCCAATTTTAGATTTTACCAAAGCAATAGATAATCCTGTTCAAATCCATGATTCCGGGGCTGTGTTCAATAATTTTCCCGTTGGCACACAAGCCAGCCGTAATATTGCCACTTCCTTAAAGCGTGAGTATGGAAATGTGGATAAAGTGATGGCAGAATGCGAAATTGTAATTGAAGATACGTTTAAAGCTTCTACTCAGCCCCATGCAACTATTGAGACTCACCGCTGCTTTTCTTACATGGACGATCATGACCGTCTTGTATTAGTTGGCTGCATACACTCTCCTTTCCATATGCAGAGAATTATTTCAAAGGTTCTGGAAATACCGCAACGAAGAATTCGAGTAATTTCTGTTAAGTCAGGAGGCTCTTTCGGCGGGAAGAACAGTATTTTTGTAGAGCATTTCTGTAGTTTCGTAACATTGAAAACCGGATTAGCCGCCATGATGATTTTATCAAGAGAGGAATGCTTTGAGGCATCTACAGTAAGACATGGTATGCTGACTCATATTAAGGTGGGAGCAGACAAAACCGGAAAGATAAAAGCAATTGATATGCATTGTGTTACGAATGCAGGGGCTTACGCAGAGCATTCTTACGACGTGCTTTGTGTATCCTGTAATAATACGCTGCCAATTTACGGGGATTTAGAAGCAATCCGTTTTACGGGGGAAGCGGCATACTCAAATACCATTGCTTCTGGTGCGTTCAGAGGTTTTGGAAGCCCTCAAAGTACATTTGCATTAGCCGGATGCATCAGCCAGCTGGCCGGGAAATTAGGAAAATCAATCATCGATATACAATTATTAAATATCCTGAAACTTGGAGATAAACACCCTTTTCTTTCAGGCGGAACGCAAAATATGCCGGCATCCCTTACAAGTACATCTTTAAAGGAATGTATAATAAGAGGAAAAGAAATGATAGGATGGGAAGATAAATATCCTGGAAAGAGAATTGGAAAGTATAAAGTCCGGGGGGTGGGGATGGCGGTGGCCCAGCATGGGTCTGGTATTGCAACTTTGGATAATGTTGCAGTCGATATCCGATTTAACCATGATGGAAGCTATACCTTATTTTCCGGCGTTGCCGATTTAGGAACAGGCGGTCAGACCACTTTGCTGCAGATAGCGGCGGAAGTATTAATGACAACATTGGACCGTTTCATTTTTTATGGAGCTGATACGGATTTAACACCGTATGATAAGGGACCCTATGCGTCATCAACGGTGTATATTACCGGGAATGCGGCAAAAAAAGCGGCGGAAAAAATGAAAAAAGAAATGATAGCCGGAGCAGCCGGGATGTTAAAGGTGCCAGAAAAAGATATAGATTTTAACGGCGAAAGTTTTTCAACTGCCGATGGCAGTAAACATATGACATTAGATGAGTTTGCCATGAAGATGGTAGGATATTACGGCTGTCATCAGATTACCGTCACTGCCAGCAATGGACAGCCTATCGCACCGCCGCCTTATATTGCAGGGTTTGCAGAAGTTGATGTCGATGAACTCACCGGAGAGATCCGCCTGGTTAATTATGCGGCCGTTGGAGACTGCGGAACCGTTATAAATCCTGTATTTGCCAAAGTACAGCTGGAAGGCGGACTTGCTCAGGGGATTGGATATGCGTTATATGAGAATGTTGTATATAGTAAAAAAGGCAGAATGCTCACTAATAATTTCTGCAAATATAAAATACCAGCTGTAAAGGATATACCGGAATTACAGGTGGAATTTATTGAAAGTTATGAGTCTTCGGGACCCTTTGGCGCAAAATCACTTGGTGAAGTGGTATTTCATACACCGGTTCCGGCAATTGCAGATGCCGTTTATAATGCCATTGGAGTGAGGCTGAATGAGATCCCATTTACCCCGGAGAGAGTTTTGGAAGCGATTAAAAAAGCAAAGTCGCAGTAAAGCAGGGAAAAAATGAAAATGAACCAATATGTTATACCGGAAGATTTAAAAACTGCATATGAAATTTTAACAGAACATCCTAAAAATTATATTTTAGGCGGCTGCATAGGCTTAAACCGCAGTAATTCAATCTTAAATGTGGGGATTGAATCGAAGAAAATACTTTTTTCGGGGATGCGCAGGGAAAACGGCAGAATTATTCTCGGTTCTTTATTGAACTTTCATGATCTTGAGTTATATTGTCATTTATATTTCAACGAAAGTAATGCTTCCGTTATACGAAAAAGTGTAAGCTGCGTTGGCGGAGCACAGCTGAGGAATCATATTACCGTTGGAGGGACTGTATTTTCCAAATTCGGAAGTTCGGATCTTCTCACCTTGTTGTCGGCCTATGACGCAGAGCTGGTTTGGTACCGTAACGGCAGAATGAAATTAAGTAAATATCTTGAAATGAAGATGGAAAAAGATATTTTGCTTGAAATTTCTATTAATGAAGAAAATGCCGTCAGTGTGGTTGACCATATACAAGGTTCCTCATTAGACAATTCTATTTTAAATGGAGCTGCGGTATGCCGGAACGGAAAATACCGTATCTGTATCGGGGCATTGCCCGGGAGTGCCAAAACAGCAGTGCAATCTGAACGGTTCATAGAAGCTGCCGGTGCAATCAATGATGATGTTTTGCAGCAGTTAATTGACATTAAAGAAGAACTGCCCTTTGGAAGTAATATCCGTGCTTCTGCAAATTACCGGAAGGAAGTCTGTGGGGCACTGATATCCAGAATGATGGAGGTATTTAATGAGAATTAATTTCTATCTGAATGGTGAATATACGGAGGCAAATATTAATTTGGGAGATACCTTACTCAAGACTTTGCGCGATTTAGGCTGTGTGAGCGTAAAAGAGGGCTGCAGGGAAGGAAGCTGTGGGGCGTGTACGGTATGGGTAGATGAAAGACCGGTGCTTGCCTGCATGACTTTAACGGTCCGCTGCAGGGACTGCCGCATCACGACCCTGGAAGGTATTCAGGAGGAGGCATTAAAGTTTGGGGAGTATCTGCTGAAAGAAGCGGCTGAGCAATGCGGTTATTGTTCACCGGGACTGATTATGATTGTTCTCGCCATGAAAAAAGAACTGAAAAATCCAACGAAAGAAGAAATTGAAAGCTATATAAACGGTAATCTGTGCAGGTGCTCCGGTTACCAGAGCAGACGCAGGGCGCTTGAGACTTATTTAACGGAGAACAAGTAGAATGAGTATTGTATTAAAAGGAAGAATGCTAATATATGAAGATGCCTTGCTAAATAATTATGGCATCAGAGTAGAAAATAATCGAATTGCCCAAATAGCGCCCAATAAGGATCTGGTCTGTGAAGAAGGTGATGAAATATATGAATTAAGTGATCAAATTATTTTACCAGGCTTTGTAAACGGACATCATCATATGTACGGAACACTGTCACACGGCATCACGGCTGATGTAATGGTGTCGGATTTTAATAATTTCCTTACAGACTTCTGGTGGAAATATGTAGAAGACAGAGTTGACCATGATCTGGTCAGAACCACTGCAAAATGGGCGTGTGTAGAAATGATTGAAAGCGGAATCACCTCCTTTATGGATATTCTGGAGGGACCGGGCAGTATACCTGGAGCACTGCAGATTGAAAAAGAAGAAATAAAAAAAGCCGGACTGCGTGGATTTTTATCATTTGAAGCCTGTCAGAGAGTAAGTGCCGGCAATGGATTATCAGGAATACGGGAAAATATGGATTTTGTTAAATTATGCAGCAAAGATGATCTTATAAAAGGTCTGCCAAGTATTCATACCCTGTTTACCTGTGATAAAGAATTTGTTAAGCGGGCAAAAGAAGAAGCAGACAGGTATCATTGCATGCTGCACATGCATTTAAGTGAAAGTGATTACGAACCGTCATGGTCACTGGTGCATTACGGAAAGAGGCCGGTTGAAGTATATGAGGAATGGGGAATTCTGGATCAGAATATACTGGCTTCTCAGGTAGTGGCGGTTACGGACGAAGAACTGGATTTACTGGCAAAACACCATGTAAGTGTTATATCCATGCCATTGTCTAATTGTGAGGTCGGCGGAGGGATCGCGCCTGTATCCAAAATGCTTGAAAGAGGGATGACAGTAGGTCTTGGTACCGATGGCTATATTAATAATTTTTTTGAAATATGCAGAGGTGCATTCCTGATACATAAGGCAAATGAAAAAAATTCTCAGGTCATGCCGGCTAAAACGGTTTACAAACTTGCTACTTCAGGCGGGGCAAAAGCAATGGGCATAGATGCAGGAGAACTTGCTGTTGGAAAACTTGCAGACATTATTGCGGTAAAAATAGATACACCGACCCCAATCAATGAGCATAATGTTTTTGAACAGTTAATCTTATTCCGTAATCCTGCAGATGTAAAATATGTTATGGTAAACGGAAAATTGTTAAAAAAGGATGGAAAATTGATAACGGTCGAAAAAGAAAAGTGCAGAATGGAAATGGCGGAAGCTGCTGAGAAGTTCTGGAATAATTATGATGCAGGAGGTGAGTACATATGAATGGTACAAAAGATATAGATATGTCCGTCGATTATTGCGGGTATCGTCTACAGTCTCCGTTTATTTTATCTTCAGGTCCCATTTCCTACAATGCGGAAGGGTTAATTAAGGCACATCAGGCAGGCTTTGGAGCATGCGTGACAAAAACATTGCGTTTAAAAGCAGCTGAAAATCCTGTCCGCCATATGGGAACCATTAATAAAGATTCCCTGATTAATTGCGAAAAATGGTCTGATTTAGACCGGCTGGTATGGTATGAAAAAGAGATACCAAAAGCTGTGAATGCAGGAGTTACCGTGATTGCCAGTGTGGGACATACCTTGGAAGAAGTAAAGGCCATCGTTGAGGATGTGGAAAGAGCGGGAGCTCATATGATTGAACTGGTATCCTATGCGCCTGATGAAGTGATTTCCATGTTAGAGTATACGAAAGAACATACATCTATACCAGTCATCTGTAAGTTAAGCGGGAATTGGAATAATACAGTGGAAATTGCAAATCAATGCATAGAAAGAGGAGCCGACGGTATCTGCGCAATTGATTCCATAGGCCCGGTTTTAAAAATAGATATACATAGGGCGGTTCCGGATATGGGAGGAGCAGGCGGAGCCGGCTGGCTGTCAGGAGGAGCGGTCCGTCCCATCTCGCTGCGGTATATTTTTGATATTGCAACAAAACACAGGAATTATAACAATCTGTATTCTTCCGGCGGATGCATGACTGGGGAAGATGCGGTTGAGTTTCTTATGGCAGGTGCAAAAGGTGTTGGAGTATGTACGGCCTGTATTTTAAATGGTGTGGAATACATTGGCAAGATGAGAACGGAATTGTCAGATTTAATTGACAGGCTTGGATACAATTCAATTGAGGAAGTCTATAGAGCTGCGATTCAAAAGGAACCTTTGCCGGAAAAAACCGGGACTCTTGATTTTAGATTCCAGCCATGTAAAGAAGATGGGACGAAAAAGTGTATTTCCTGCCGCCGCTGTGAGAAAGTATGCTGTTATGAAGCAAGAAAGTTGGATATGCCAACAATGAATGTGGATATGGATAAATGCCGCAGCTGCGGATTGTGTGCAAGTGTTTGCCCAACAGGAGCCCTTTCAATCTTTGCAGGAAACAAGGAGGAAGAGAATGTTAACGGAAGAAAGAAAGCATAGGATCTTAAGCTTGTGTAAAGAGTTGGTTTCCATTAAAAGTTACTCTGGTGAAGAGGGATCTGTTGCACAGGCTCTTAAGAGCTATATGTTAAGCAATGGTTATGATGATGTTCTGATTGACAAATATGGAAATGTAATCGGAAAAATCTGCGGAAACAGACCGGGAAAGAAACTTTTGTTTGACGGGCATATGGATACAGTGCCGGTTGGAAATGAAAATGACTGGACACACGATCCCTTTAAACCGGAAGTTGTTGACGGTAAGCTCTACGGCAGGGGAACAACAGATATGAAAGGTGCTGTATCAGCATTTACTGTGGCCGCAGTTTTTTTCTGTGAGGATATGAAAAAAGATTTTGCCGGGGAGATTTATATAGCAGGAGTGGTCCATGAAGAATGTTTTGAAGGCGTTGCCGCAAGAAATATCAGTGATATTGTAAAGCCGGATTATGTGGTGATTGGGGAGGCCTCTCTTTTGAATTTAAAAATAGGTCAAAGAGGAAGAGCCGAAATTGTTGTGGAAACATTCGGTAAACCGGCCCATTCCGCCAATCCTGAAAAAGGAGTGAACGCTGTTTATAAAATGAGTGAGGCAATTGATGCCATCCGTAAAATCACACCGAAAGAACACCCTGTATTAGGAAAGGGCATACTGGAATTGACAGATATAAAGTCCAGTCCATACCCGGGTGCGTCTGTGGTTCCGGAATATTGCAGAGCCACTTATGACAGAAGATTGTTTATCGGGGAAACAAAAGAGGACGTATTGGCACCGATTGAAAAAGTCCTGAAAGAACTGAGCGAAAAAGATCCTCAATTTAAAGCAAAGGTATCTTATGCTACAGGATTTGAAAGATGCTATACAGGAAATGATATCGAGGGAGAGCGGTTCTTCCCAGGCTGGCTCTATAGTGAAAAAGAATCTTTTGTCCAGGATATATTAAGGGAGCTAAACCTTATGGGATATGAACCGGAAATCGCTCAATACAATTTTTGTACAAACGGAAGCCATTACGCGGGAGAAGCCGGAATTCCCACCGTTGGAATGGGACCGTCAGCGGAAAGCCTGGCCCACACGGTTGATGAATATGTGGAAATATCACAGTTGTATGGCAGCGCAGAACGTTATTACGGCATTATGAAGGCATTATTAAAATAACATAAGGCATAAACGGGAGTGCACAATGGAAGAATACTTAAAAATTTTTAAAAATCCGAAAAACGAGAAAGCATATAATATCGATTTTTTATCGGAACAGTATGCGAAGAAGTCTTATAATTATCATGCAGGTTTTCCGGTGTACCGGGAAACGCCTCTTGCTGATCTGAAGAATCTTGCAGAATATGTGGGAGTTCAGGATTTTTTTGTGAAAGACGAATCCTGGCGTTTTGGACTTAATGCTTTTAAGGTATTAGGCGGGTCCTATGCAATTGGTAAATATATCTGTGAACGATTGGAAAGCCATGAGGAGAAATTAAGTTATCAATTTATTTCTTCCGATGAAGTTCATGATCGTATAAAGGATTTGACATTTATCAGCACAACAGACGGAAATCACGGTAGAGGCGTTGCATGGACGGTGCGCCAGCTGGGCTGCAGGTGTATAATACATATGCCAAAAGGATCAGCCTTGGAAAGGCTTGACAATATTAAAAAAGAAGGCGCTTATGCAGATATTACGGAATATAATTATGATGAATCTGTAAGAATTTCAAGAAAAGAAGCAGAGCAAAACGGTTATGTTATGGTCCAGGATACTGCCTGGGCTGGGTATGAAGATATTCCAATGTGGATTATACAGGGATATTTGACAATGGCTTATGAGGCTTGCCAACAGATAGAGGCGAAAGGAAAACGTCCGACCCATATATTTGTGCAGGCAGGTGTTGGATCCCTTGCGACAGCTGTTACAGGATTTTTCAGCAATATTTATCAGGACAATCCTCCTTACATTGCAATTGTCGAATCCAACAAAGCTGATTGTCTTTATCGTACTGCAGAGGCTGACGACGGAAAATTACATACAGTAACAGGGGACATGGATACAATCATGGCAGGTCTTGCATGCGGGGAACCCTGTACAATCGGATGGCCGGTTTTATCCGGTTATGCAGATTATTTTATTTCCTGCCCGGAATATATCAGTGCAAAGGGAATGCGGGTTTTAGCAAATCCCATAGAGGATGATCCCAAAATCATATCTGGTGAAAGCGGTGCTGTAGGCATAGGGGTGGTAACAGAAATATTGAATAATCCCATGATGAAACATCTAAGTAATACGCTTGAGATAGACGGGAATTCTGTTGTTTTGTGCTTTAGTACGGAGGGCGATACAAATAAAGAAGGTTATCGGAAGGTTGTCTGGGACGGGTTCCATCCCAGCTGTTAATTTAAAATACAGGCGGAGGCAGTAATGAAACTATTCGATTTACACTGTGATACCATTTCGAAATGCGAAGAAGAAAAAAAGAAATTGAAAAGAAATGACCTGCATGTTGACCTGGAAAAAATGAAAAAGGCGGACTCCTTTGCCCAATGTTTTGCGATTTATATTGATCAGAAAAAATGTGATGAGATGCAATTGACTGCTTATGAAAAATACAAAAGAATTTTAAAATATTTTCAGGCTGAGCTGTCTGAAAATAAAGACCAGATTGTCCAGGTATCTGGAAGCTGTGAGCTGGAGAGTAATTTTCAAATGGGTAAGATATCAGCAATTCTTACGGTAGAAGGGGGAGAAATACTGGGAGAAAATCTGGATATCCTGGATGAAGTCTATTCTGATGGAGTCAGGTTAATGACTCTTACCTGGAATTATGAGAATGCTATCGGATATCCTCATGGTTCCAGTCAGGGACTTAAAGTTTTTGGTTTTGAAGTAGTAGAAAAAATGAATGATCTGGGTATGCTTATTGATATATCCCATTTGTCGGACAAGGGATTTTATGATGTGCTGTCGGCAAGTAAAAAACCTGTTATAGCAACCCATTCCTGCGCCAGGAGCATATGCTGCCACACCAGGAATATGAACGATGAAATGCTGTGGGCACTTGGCGAAAACGGTGGTGTTGTGGGATTGAATTTCTTCCGAAATTTTCTTATAAACAGCGCAGAAAAATCTTCTCTTGATATGGTATTACAGCATGCAAAACACATTGTAAACTGTGCTGGAATAGATGCTTTGGCTCTTGGATCTGACTTTGACGGAATAGACGGAGAGATTGAATGGAAGGACTATTCAGGAATGCAGATGGTAGCGGATACGTTAAGTACATATTTTAAAGAAAAAGAATTAGAAAAAATATGTTATAAAAATGCTTGCAGGATATTCAGCTAATAGTGAGGCTGGAATTACTCCTGTACTATTGTTTTAATCATAGATAAGTTCTGATTTTAAAAGTGTACAAGTGTCAATATACTTTATTTCTAAATCCGAACTAAGCATAGTTTAGCATAAAAAGAGGCAGTAAAAAAAGGGAATTGTAAGCCGGCTGGCTTTCAGTCCCCTTTTTGGTTTATACAGCAGTGAGCTGAACATATCTGAAGTATGATCAAATAACAGAGAACGGGAGAAGGGGATTTAAGTCGGAATGGATAACGGAGAAAAAGTACTGAAAATATTGGTCAGGAATCTGTTTGTGCTGCGTTTTCACGATCTGGATAACCTGCGGACGTCTATGGTATTTATAAAAAAATAAACCGTAAATAAAAGAAAAGCGCTAGTCATTGCGCAAATGATTTGATACAATATTTATTAAAGTAGCTATTAGTTCAATTGCGAATCTTATCATGCGGAGGAAAAATATGCAATATCGTGATTTTGGAAAGACAGGAATTAAAGTTTCAGCACTCGGGTTCGGAGCCATGCGGCTTCCTCTTTCGGGAGAAAATCAGGTAGATGAGAAGCGGGCGGTTGCCATGATCCGTCATGCCATTGATCAGGGAGTTAACTATGTTGACACTGCTTATCCCTATCATGAGGGTGAAAGCGAGAGGATAGTAGGAGAAGCGCTTCAGGAAGGATACAGGGAGAAAACCTATCTGGCCACGAAATGTCCTGTATGGAAGCTTGAAAAAGAAGAGGATTTTGAAGAGGTTTTAGATGAGCAGTTAAGAAAATTAAAGACGGATCATGTGGATTTTTATCTGCTCCATGCATTAAGCAGAGATCGGTTTGAAGAGAAGATAAAAAAGCTGAAACTTGTAGAGAAGTTGGAAAAAGCAAGAGCAGATGGAAAAATTAAGTATATTGGTTTTTCCTTCCATGATTCATATGACGTATTTCAGGATATCCTAGATTATTATAATGGCTGGGATTTCTGCCAGATTCAGTATAACTATGTGGATTTGACACATCAGGCAGGTTTAAAAGGACTGAAGGAGGCTGCTGGCAAAGGGCTTGCAGTCGTCATCATGGAGCCGCTTTTAGGCGGAAGACTTGCCAATCCCGCACCTCATGTAAAAGAAGCGTTAGGCGAAGAAAAAACCAGTGTGGAATATGCCCTTGACTTTTTATGGGATCAGCCGGAAGTCAGCCTGCTTTTAAGCGGAATGAGCGAAGAACAACAGCTGGAAGATAATCTTTTGTATGCAGACAGAAGTTCTATTGGAATGGTGTCGGAAGAAGAACATGCCATGTACCAGAAGGCGAAGGAAATTTTTGACTCCATGGCGCTGGTTGGATGTACCGGCTGCCGTTACTGCGTTCCATGCCCCTTTGGTCTGGAGATTCCGGAGATATTTTCCTATTATAATATGACGGCAGCCCACAAAGAGGACGAGGCCAAAGCAGGATATGAGAGACTTGCAATAAAAGCAGACAGCTGCAAAACCTGCCACAGATGTGAAAAGGAATGTCCGCAGATGATTAAAATCAGCCAGGTCATGCCAGAGGTTGCAAAGGTGTTTGAAAAGATACAGGCTTAACGGAAACCAGTAAGGAGGGACTGTTTATGCTGGAGAAAATTGATTTATCAAAGAAGATTGATAAGGAAACTTACAAAAAGACAGAGAAAGAACAAAGCGAAAAGCTGGGGATGCTACAGCGCCAGTTAAAGGAAGCCGGGATTCCGGTTATGATCGTATTTGAGGGAATGGGCGCTTCAGGAAAAGGCACTCAGATCAATCACCTGATTCAGGCCCTTGATCCCAGAGGCTTTGATGTCTATGCCAATGATAAATCGACGGACGAAGAGCGTATGCGTCCCTTCCTTTGGCGTTTTTTTACAAAGCTGCCAGCCCAGGGAAGAATCGCTGTCTTTGACAGAAGCTGGTACCGCCAGGTAACCATGGAGCATTT
>Ga0316613_10000780_pt1 | contig 23467 bp, 23 predicted proteins | sample OWC_soil_day10_C_2_FD_207647 | JGI IMG/M metagenome (GOLD analysis project Ga0316613, IMG submission 207647) | Wetland soil microbial communities from Old Woman Creek delta, Ohio, United States - OWC_soil_day10_CT_b | ecosystem: Environmental > Terrestrial > Soil > Wetlands | place: USA: Ohio...
GCTGTCGCCGAAGATGGCCGGCACCAGCGAAAGGCCAACAGGCAATCTCGGCCCGAAGCGCAGCAGGCGGCGGCGCTTGTCGGCCTGGGTAGTAGGATGGTCGACCTCGAAGATACGGAGGCCCGCTGCGCGATGGGGATTGCGGAGGCCGAGGGTATCGAGGCCGGCGCCCAGCACCACCACTTGGCGACATCCGCGAACCACCGCCTCGGCCAGTGCGTCGTCGGCATACCGGCTGCGGGCGGCCATGAGGAAGCGCATCGTCCTATAACCGGGCACAATCGGCAGGCCCATCATCAGTGGCGCGCCTTCGGGGCCGAGCATGTCCTCCGCGAAGGGGTCGTGAAACACCCGGCCGTCGTCATAGGCCTGGTGCGCCACTCGCAAGGCGGCGGTGACCAGGGCTGTCGCGCTTGCCGTGCCGCTTTGCATGGACGTTCCCTCTCAGGCGGCGGCTGGCGCGAAGATGTCCTCAGGCAACAAGCCGTCGTGTTCGAACTCGGTGGCGCCGGTCATCAGGATGTGGTTGTCCGCCGTCCAGTCGATGACGAGATCGCCGCCGGGCAGCGTCACGCGCACCGTGCGTCCGGTACGCCGCGTGCGGGCCGCCGAGACAGCCGCAGCGCAGGCGGCCGAGCCGCAGGCGCGCGTCAGGCCGGCGCCGCGCTCCCAGACCTTCAGCGTCAGCGCGTCCGGAGCCGTCACGTGGGCGAGCGAGATATTGGCGCGCTCGGGGAAGATCGGATGGTTTTCAAGCATCGGGCCGATGGCGGCCAGATCATAGGCCTCGGTGTCGCCCACCCAGAAAATGGCGTGCGGATTGCCAATGTTGGCGACCGACGGTGAATGCAGGATCGGCGCGTCGATCGGCCCGATCTGCAGTTCGATGGCGCGGGTGTCGGCGAAGGGCTCGGCAAGCGGGATGTCGTTCCAGGCAAAGCGCGGCTCGCCCATGTCGACGGTAACGAGGCCACCCTTCGCCTGTGCAATGCGGAGAATACCGGCGCGCGACTCAACGAAGCAGGGCGAGGGTGCGCCGGCCTCGAACAGTCGCGTGCCGACGCAACGGGTACCGTTGCCGCAGGCAAAGCTTTCGGAGCCATCGATGTTGAAGATGCGCATGAAAGCGAGCGTGTCCGGCCGGCGTGGGGCGTAAAGCACCATCATCTGGTCGAAAGGCTCAAGAGCGCCAATGGCGCGGGCGGCTTCGGCTGTCACCGTCTCCGGACGGCCGCGCAGGTCGAGCACGACGATCTCGTTGCCGATGCCGTTCATCTTGACGTAGGGAATGCTCATCGCCGCTCTCTCAGTTCTCTGCCATTCTTAGCCGATTGGCGGCGACAGCGGAAGCGCCGGGTATTGTCCGGAGCTGCGGATGCGATGGATGTCGCTGCCATGGCTTATAGCCCAGAAGTCGGTTTTTCTTGACTTGGCGCCGCCTTGGCGCTAATGCCCCAACATTCTCGTCCTGTTGCGACAGCCGAGCCGCCGACCGGGGCACGATCCCGGAGGTCAACATCCGCCAGCGCGTCGCGCTCACGGATGTGCGCGGTGTTTGGTTTCGCGCCGGCCGGGGCCATATGAGCGGTCCGACAGACCGTTCGACGAGGACCGCCGATGTTTGAGAGCCTTTCCGATCGTCTTGCCGGCATTTTCGACAAGCTCACCCGCCGCGGTGCGCTGTCGGAAGCCGACGTCGCGGAAGCCATGCGCGAGGTGCGGCGGGCACTGCTCGAGGCCGATGTGGCGCTCGACGTCGTCAAGTCCTTTACCGACAAGGTCAAGAACCGCGCTGTCGGCATCGAGGTGGTAAAGTCGGTCACTCCCGGCCAGATGGTGGTCAAGATCGTCCACGACCAGCTCGTGGAGACGCTCGGTTCGGACGCCCAGCCGATTGATCTTGAGGCGCCGGCCCCGGTGGCCATCCTGATGGTCGGCCTGCAGGGCTCGGGCAAGACGACGACGACAGCCAAGATCGCCCGGCGTCTCACCGAGCGCCAGCGCAAGAAGGTGCTGATGGCCTCGCTGGATACCCGGCGTCCGGCGGCCATGGAGCAATTGAAGGTTCTCGGCGAGCAGAACGGCATCGACACGCTGCCGATCGTCGTCGGACAGTCGGCGCAGGAGATCGCTGGGCGGGCGATGATGGCCGCCCGGCTTGGCGGCTACGACGTGGTGCTGCTCGACACCGCCGGCCGCGTCACGGTCGATGACGCGCTGATGAATGAAGCGGCCGACATCAAGCGCATCGCCCAGCCGCATGAGGTGCTTCTGGTCGCCGACGCGCTGACCGGCCAGGACGCCGTCAACACGGCGCGCGCCTTTGATGGCCAGATCGGCATCACCGGCATCGTGCTGACGCGCGTCGACGGCGACGGCCGTGGCGGCGCGGCGCTTTCCATGCGCGCTGTCACCGGCAAGCCGATCAAGCTGATGGGTGTCGGCGAAAAGGCCGACGCGCTTGAGGATTTCCATCCGCAGCGGGTGGCCGACCGCATCCTCGGCATGGGCGACATCGTGGCGCTGGTCGAAAAGGCCGCTGCCAATATCGACGCCGAAAAAGCGGCCCGCATGGCCGCCAAGATGGGCAAGGGCGAGTTCGACATGAACGATCTCGCCGACCAGCTCGGCCAGATGCAGAAGCTTGGCGGCATGAGCGGCATTCTCGGCCTGATGCCCGGCATGGGCAAGATGAAGAACCAGCTCGCCGCTGCCGGCTTCGACGACCGCCTTCTGAAGCGGCAGCTCGCCGTCATCCAGTCGATGAACAAGAAGGAGCGGGTCAAGCCGGCCGTCATTGACGCCAAGCGCCGCAAGCGTATCGCCGCCGGCTCCGGCACCGATGTTTCCGATGTCAACAAGGTGCTGAAGATGCACCGGCAGATGGCCGACATGATGAAGGCCATGGGCAAGCAGAAGGGCGGCCTGTTCGGCGGCCTCGGCAAGCTTGGCGGCATGATGGGCGGCGGCCTGCCTGATCCGTCGAAGATGGATCCGGCCCAGCTCGAGAAAATGGCCCGTGACATGGGAATGGGCGGGGGACTTGGCGGGCAGGGTGGTCTGCCAGGCGCGCTGCCGCCCGGTCTCTCCGGCCTGCCTGGTCTTCCCGGCGGCCGTCTGCCAGGGTTGCCCGGTCTTCCCGGTCTGCCGAGGGGGCCGAAGAAATGACGACGCTCGATCCGGTGATGGCCGAACTTCTGGAGCTGCGCGGCTCCATCGACAACATCGACGCGGCGCTGGTGCATCTCCTCGCCGAGCGTTTCAAGTGCACGCAGAAGGTTGGTCGGCTCAAGGCGGAGCATAGCCTGCCGCCGGCCGATCCGTCGCGCGAGAAGGTGCAGATCGAACGGCTCAGGGCGCTGGCTGCTGACGCCCGGCTCGATCCCGACTTCGCCGAGAAATTCCTGAACTTCATCATCACGGAAGTGATCAGGCACCACGAGGCCCTCCGCCGCTAGGCGATGCCTCACCCGTCAACCCGAGACAAGTCAACCTCAAGATACCAAGCTGGAGTAACCCGATGTCCCTCAAGATCCGTCTCGCCCGTGGCGGCGCCAAGAAGCGCCCGCACTACTCGATCGTCATCGCCGACGCCCGCTCGCCGCGCGACGGCCGCTTCATCGAGAAGATCGGCACCTTCGATCCGATGCTGGCCGATGATGCCGAGAACCGCGTCTCGCTCAACACCGAGCGCGCCAAGTACTGGCTCGACCAGGGCGCCCAGCCGACCGACCGCGTGCTTCGCTTCCTCGATAAGGCGGGTCTCGCCAATCGGCCGGACCGCAGCAATCCCAAGAAGGCCGAGCCGGGCGAGCGGGCCAAGGAGCGCGCTGCCGAGCGTGCCGAGAAGGCTGCCGCCGTCGAGGCTCCGACCGAGTGATTTCGGCCTGATACCATCTTTCAGGGACCGTCCCGCCCCGCGGGGCGGTCCTTTTTCATTGTCGGAGACCCGCCGTGGCCGAGCCGCAGAAGTCCATCCTGATCGCCGAGATCGGCGCCGCTCATGGCGTGCGCGGCGAAGTGCGCGTCAAGGCGTATACCGCCGATCCCCTGGGGATTGCCGATTACGGTCCGCTCCATGACGGTCGAGGCGGCGTCTTCCGCGTGAAGTCGCTGAGGCATCTGAAAGACGACATGCTGGTCGTCGCCTTCGACGGCGTGACCGATCGGACCACTGCCGAAAAACTCACCCGCACGAAGCTCTACGTCGCGCGTTCGATGTTGCCGCCGCCGGACGAGGATGAATTCTACCACGTCGATCTTGTCGGTCTTGCCGTCGAGACAGTCTCCGGCGAGCCGGTTGGCACCGTGGTCGGGGTGGCCAACTTCGGGGCCGACGATCTCCTCGACGTACGGCGCCCGGGCGGTTCGTCGGTCTATGTGCCGTTCAGCCGCGCCGTGGTGCCAACCCTCGATTTCTCCGCCGGCAAGGCAATCATCGTGCCCCCGGAGGGGCTCCTCGATGAGGGGGGGGAACCGGAGGGGGAGGAGGCATCGTGACCGGCTTTGCCGCCGATGTGCTGACGCTCTATCCGGAGATGTTTCCCGGTCCCCTCGGGGCAAGCCTTGCCGGCCGGGCGCTCGCCGAGGGGGGCTGGTCTCTGAGAGCAACGCAGATTCGCGATTCGGCGGAAGGCCGGCACCGCAACGTCGATGACACGCCGGCCGGCGGCGGCCCCGGCATGGTGATGCGTGCCGACGTGCTCTCTCGCGCCATCGATGCGGTGTCGCCGCCCGACGATCCTCGGCCGCGCCTGCTGATGACGCCGCGTGGGGCGCCGCTTCGGCAAGCGCGCGTGCGGGAGCTCGCTGCCGGGCCCGGCGTCGTCGTTGTCTGCGGCCGCTTCGAGGGAGTCGACGAGCGGCTGATCGGCCGGCGCCGGCTCGAGGAGATATCGATCGGCGATTATGTGTTGTCGGGCGGCGAAGTGGCGGCCATCGTGCTCCTCGACGCCGTGGTGCGCCTGTTGCCCGGCGTGATGGGCAACGACCTCTCCGGCCTAACCGAGAGCTTCGAGGGCGGGCTCCTTGAACACGCCCAGTATACCCGGCCGCCGGTCTTCGAGGACCAGGCCATTCCGCCGGTGCTGCTGTCGGGCGACCACGCCAAGGTGAACGCTTGGCGCCGCGCCGACGCCGAACGGACGACGCGCGAGCGGCGACCGGACCTATGGGCGGCGCATTGCGCGGCTGAAGGCCGGAAATGACGGCTTTTTGCCAAAGAATCTGGTGGGAAGTGGTCGACAAACCGGTCCGGCTCGTGTAGGAACCCGGCCGATAGTTGATTGACGCATTCGCCCCTTCGTTCCAATGTGACGATGTCTCGGGCGCTCTGGTCGGCTCAGGAAGAAGAAGGAATTCAAAGATGAGCAAGATCATCCTGGAGCTCGAGGCTGAGCAGATGGCCGTGGTCAAGGCCCAGCGCGAGCTGCCCAAGTTTTCCCCCGGCGACACCGTTCGCGTCAACGTGAAGGTTACCGAAGGCACCCGCACCCGCGTGCAGGCCTATGAGGGCGTCTGCATCGCCCGCAAGGGTGGCGGCCTCAACGAGAGCTTCACCGTTCGCAAGATTTCCTATGGCGAAGGCGTCGAGCGCGTCTTCCCGCTCTACTCGCCGATGATCGATTCGCTCGACGTGGTGCGCCGCGGCAAGGTGCGCCGGGCCAAGCTCTACTATCTGCGCGACCTGCGCGGCAAGGCGGCCCGTATCTTCGAGGCGACCAACGCTCGCGCCCGCAAGCTCAACGACGACGCCAAGGCCGCCAAGTGAATTCAGCCAGCGGCTGACCGATATTTCTGGCCCGCGTGCATCCGCTCGCGGGCCTTTTCACGTCGGAGACCCAGAAGCCCATGCGACAGGTCAAGATCGCCACCTGGAACATCAATTCCGTCCGCATGCGTCGGCTCATCGTCGAGCGGCTGCTCAACGAGGCGGCGCCGGATGTGCTGTTCCTGCAGGAGACCAAGTGCCAGGATGGCCAGTTTCCGGCCGCCGATTTTCGCAAGCTTGGTTATGAGCATGTGGCGTTGAACGGTGGTCGCGGTGGCTACCACGGCGTCGGCATCGTGTCGCGCCTGCCGCTCAGCGATGTCCGTGTCCACGAATTCTGCGACAAGATCGGCGATCCGCGCCATATCTCGGCGGTCATCGGAGAAGGCAATGCCGCGTTCCGTGTCCATAACTTCTACGTGCCGGCCGGTGGCGACGAGCCGGACGTCGCCGTCAACCCGAAGTTCGAGCACAAGCTGCGCTTCCTCGACGAAATGAAGGACTTCCTGCCAACCGCGGGGGAGGGGGTGCCGGATGTGGTGGTCGGCGATCTCAACGTTGCCCCGCATGAGCACGATGTCTGGTCGCACAAGGCGCTCCTCAAGATCGTCAGCCACACGCCGATCGAATGCGAGAAGCTTGAGGCGGTCCGGGCCGCTGTCGGTTACGTCGATATTGCCCGGCGGTTCGTGCCGCTTCAGGAAAAGCTCTATTCCTGGTGGAGCTACAGGGCCAAGGACTGGCGGGCGGCCGACAAGGGACGGCGGCTCGACCACATCTGGGCGCATCCGAGTCTCGCCGAGCGGATGAGCGACTTCCGCGTCCTGAAAGACGCGCGCGATTGGGACCGCCCCTCCGACCACGCGCCGGTGACGGTTACCATCGAAGTTTGATGTCCGACGGGGTCTGACCTTTCGGGACTCAGCCGCCGAGCCGGTCGAGGCGCTCGCGCACGGTCATCAGCCGCGAGGTCGTATCGCGAACGTTTGCCGACAGGCGACGGTGCAGCCCGGCGGCAATCTCGGGAAATTCGTCCAGCATGCGGCGAAACAGCGGTCGGCGGATCAGGATGGTTTCGACGCGGCCACGCGCCACTGCGGTCATCGTCCGCTCGCCATCGACGATCAGCGCGAGACCGCCAAGCAGGGCGCCGCGCCCCACCACCTCGGAAGCCGCCTCGGCGTCTCCCGGCGGGAATAAGGCAACTTCGCCCGAGGAAACCACGTGGGCGCAATCGGCCCGATCGCCAGCCGAATAGAGGCGCTGACCATCTCGGAAATCGCGGCTTTCCGCCGAAAATGCCAGAAGGCGCAACTTGTCCTCCGTGAAGTCGGAGAGCATAGGCACCGTGCCGAGCAGTTTGATATCGGTCTCGAGACTCATGAATGGCCTGACGCGAGCGGGCGGGTGGCGACGGACCTGCCGGTCAAGCGCCACCCACGCGGCGCTTGACGCAGATTCCCTAGCATGCCGCCCGCTGAAGGTTAACCGCCCAATCTCCGGCCCGCCGGTGGCGGCCGGGTTTTCCACGCCGAAGGGCTGCCAAAGCTCAAGGTACCAGCTTGTAGCCGCCGCCCTCGGTGATCAGAAGCTGGGCGTTGGCCGGGTCCTTCTCGATCTTCTGGCGCAGCCGATAGATGTGCGTCTCGAGGGTGTGGGTGGTGATGCCGGCGTTGTAGCCCCAGACCTCGTGCAGCAGCACGTCACGCGTGATCACCTTGTCTCCAGCCCGATAAAGGAACTTCAGGATCGACGTTTCTTTTTCGGTGAGGCGGATCTTGCCGCCCTTGCCGTCGACCAGAAGCTTGGCCGAGGGACGGAAGGTGTAGGGGCCGATGGTGAACACCGCCTCTTCCGACTGCTCGTGCTGGCGGAGCTGGGCGCGCACGCGGGCGAGGAGAACGGCGAACTTGAAGGGCTTGGCGACGTAGTCGTTGGCGCCGGCCTCAAGGCCGAGGATCTGGTCGCTGTCGGTGTCGTGGCCGGTCAGCATGATCACCGGCGCGGCGAATCCACCCTTTCGGAGGATTTTGACCGCCTCGCGGCCGTCCATGTCGGGCAAGCCGACATCCATCAGCACGAGGTCGACGTGGGCAGAGCGGGCGGCCTGCATGCCCTTGGTGGCGGTTTCTGCCTCAAGCGGCTCGAATTCTTCGAACAGCGATAGCTGTTCGACCAGCGCTTCGCGGAGGTCAGGGTCGTCGTCGACGATCAGGATTTTTCGAGCGGTCATGTCATCCCCGTCAAAGATGATCGCCGCCAGCGCCCGATACCTCGCCTTGAGGTGCATTGCGCAAGCTTGGCGATTCATCCGATCTCTGCCAGATTATCACGGCGGATCGGATACTTCACAAAATTATACCGTCTGTCGGTCCTTCGCGACCAACTGTCAAGCAAGGCGGAAAATATGCACGGCAAGTTGAAACCGAAGGGGCTATCGCTCACGCGCCTTCACGTTCGCGTGAGGTCGTCTCATGCTACTCTCGGGCGGCTTTTCGGTGGCGGCGTCGACGTGGCGGCGATCATTGGCCGGTCGGGGTTGACGGCGCTGAAACGGGAGGGCGACGGAGCGAGCCCGCGCGGCCGCTTTCGCATCATCGGCGGCTTCTACCGACCGGACCGTTTTGGAGCGCCGCCGCGGTCCGGCATTCCGCTGCGTCCACTCCGGGCGGCCGATGGCTGGTGCGATGATCCCGCCGATCGCAATTACAACCGGCCGGTCCGACGGCCCTATCCGAACAGTCACGAGGCGATGTGGCGCAGCGACCATGTTTATGACGTGGTGCTGGTGCTCGACATCAACCTCAGGCCGCGCGTTCGTGGTCGCGGCAGTGCGATCTTCTTCCATCTGGCACGTCCGGATTCCGGCCCCACGGCCGGCTGCCTGGCCGTGAGCCGAGCCGATATGGTGAAACTCCTGCCGCGGCTGTCGACGCGGACGGTGATTGCTTTCGGCTGAGGCGGAATCAGATCGGCTCGCCGGCCACGAGGCGGGGTACCGGTCCCGGCGCGCCGGCGGCGGCGTCGGCAAACAGGCGTTTGACCGATGGCAGCCGGTCGACCAGGCTGAGACCGAAATCGCGGATCAGCCGCAGTGGCATGACATCGTTGGAAAACAGTCGGTTGAGCCCGTCGGTCATGACGGCCATGCGCAGCGTGTCGAACCCACGCCAGCGTTGATACTCGTCGAGCACATCGGCGGCACCGGGATCCCGACCGGCCCGCAGCGCGCCGGCTACCACTTCGGCCAGTGCCGCTGCGTCCTTGAAGCCGAGGTTGAGACCTTGGCCGGCGATCGGATGGATGGCGTGGGCCGCATCACCGATCAGCGCCAGACGGTTGGCGGTAAAACGGCGGGCTAGCGTCAAGCCGAGCGGGAAGGCTTGCCGCCGGCCGACGAGGCGCAGCTCGCCGAGGCGGTGGCCCAGGCGACGGACGAGCTCAGTGTCGAACAGGAATGGCTCGCCGCAGACGAGGCGATCCGCGATGTCGGTTCGCTCTGTCCAGACCAGCGACGAGCGGCGGCCGCCCTTGAGCGGCAGCACGGCAAAGGGACCGGCCGGCAGGAAGTGCTCTTCAGCGCGACCTTCGTGCGGTCGGTCGTGCTCGATCGTGGCGACGACACCCGACTGGCCGTAGCTCCAGGAGTTGATGCCAATGCCGGCTTCCGCGCGAAGGCGCGAGCGGGCGCCGTCGGCGGCCACCACCAGCGAGGCGACCAGCGCTCGACCGGAGCTGAGCCTCACGCGTCGGCCGCCCGGTGCCGGCTCGGTGGCCAACACACTATCGGGCGCCAGAAACTGGACGCCGTTGTGTTCGGCGGCGGCACCGAGTGCGGCGATCAGCGGACCATTCGGCAGCATATGGGCGAGGGGATCGCCATCGTCCCGTCGCTCGAAGGTCAGGAAGACCGGGCGGATCAGATCGTCGAGGCGCGAATCGGTGACGATCATTTCGCGCACCGGCTCAGCCTCGTTGGCGAGGCTGTCCCAGACGCCGAGAGCGGCAAGCATGCGGCGGCCGGCCGCCGCTACGGCGAAGGCGCGCAGATCGCCGGACGCTTCGCGCCAGGGACGAGGGTCGGCGAGTGCCACGCGGGCGCCCGGCACCGAGGCGGCGATGGCGAAGGCGGCGGAAAGGCCGACGTAGCCGCCGCCAACGATCAGCACATCCACTCTTTCGACAGTCTCGGTCATGTGTCTTCCCTTCCTTTTCGGCCGCGGGCGACAAGATCAGCATAGTAGGATCGCGGATAACGGCCAAGGACCGTGTGGCGACTTTATGAGCGGCAGACGCAGGGTCGATTGGATGGGTGGTGCTTCATACGGGCAATTACTGCCCAACAGATAGGCAGTCTTGAACGGCAGACCTGATTTCAAGATGGGCACATTCGACTTTTTGCCAGAGAAATGGTCAGTGCATGTCGCCCAAGCGCTGCCAAAACCGGCGGAAACAAGGCGTTTGGTTAAGAGAAAGCAGAATCTGCCGTGTGAGCGGTCGGCTTGGCACAAAGATTGATTCTATTAGGGGCATCGAGTTCCGCGACGGGGCGCATCGCGGGGGTGCGCAATCGGTCCGGGGGACCAATCGATGGAAGGAACCCCATGAAAATCGTCATGGCCATTATCAAGCCATTCAAGCTGGACGAGGTGCGCGACGCGCTCAATGCTCTCGGCGTGCATGGGCTCACGGTGACGGAAGTCAAGGGTTATGGCCGCCAGAAGGGCCATACCGAAATCTATCGTGGTGCCGAATATGCCGTCAGCTTCCTGCCCAAGCTGAAGGTCGAGGTGGCGGTCGCCACCGACCAGGTCGACAAGGTCGTCGAGGCCATTTCGTCGGCTGCCAAGACCGGCCAGATCGGCGACGGCAAGATCTTCGTCACCTCCATCGAACACGCCGTCCGCATCCGGACCGGCGAGACCGACGGCGAAGCACTCTGACCCCATCAGGAAGCCCGACTGGGCTTTCGAGGCACACCGCCTGTTGTTCTGGCCCCCAAGGCCGCAAACGCCGGGCGGACAGTCGACAACCGATCCAAGAGGATTTCGATGAAGTATCTCAAGCCACTTCTCGCGGCCGCGCCGGTGCTGGCGCTATCGGCCGCCGCGGCTTTCGCCCAGGACGCCGTTGCGCCGGTGGTCGAGGCTGCTGCTCCGGTTCCCACCGCTGATCCCGGCCATACTGCCTGGATGCTGACCTCGACGGTGCTGGTCATCATGATGACGGTGCCGGCGCTGGCGCTGTTCTATGGCGGTCTCGTGCGGTCCAAGAACGTGCTGTCGATCCTGATGCAGTGTCTGATCGGCTTCGCAGTGATGGCCATTCTGTGGATCACCTACGGCTATTCGATCGCCTTCACCATGCCGGGCGAGGCGACTGCCCTGTCGCCGTTCATCGGTACGCTCGACAAGGTCATGCTGGCCGGTATTGCACCCGACTCGTTGTCGGGTTCCATTCCCGAGATCGTTTTCGTCGCCTTCCAGATGACCTTCGCCTGCATTACGCCGGCGCTGATCATCGGCGCCTCTGCCGAGCGCGTTAAGTTTTCGGCGGTGATCTTCTTCCTGGTTCTGTGGTTCACCTTCGCCTATCTGCCGATGGCCCACATGGTCTGGGGCGGCGCCGGTTCCTATCTCGGCGGTACTTGGGGAGCTCTCGACTTCGCTGGCGGCACCGTGGTGCATATCAACGCCGGTATCGCTGGCCTCGTTATCGCCATCATGGGCGGCAAGCGCATCGGTCTCGGCCGTGACAACTTCGCCCCGCACAACCTGGTGCTGACCTATATCGGTGCCATGATGCTGTGGGTCGGCTGGTTCGGCTTCAACGCCGGCTCCGAGCTTGCGGCCGACGGCATCGCCGGCTACGCCCTCATCAACACCATCGTTGCCACCTCGGCGGCCGCCATCGCCTGGCCGTTCGCCGAATGGCTGACCCGTGGCCACGCCTCGTTGCTCGGTGGCGCCTCGGGCGTGGTTGCCGGCCTCGTTGCGATCACTCCGGCCTGCGGCACCGCTGGTCCGTTCGGCGCTGTGATCATCGGTCTCGCCGCTGGCGCGATCTGCTTCTGGGCTGCGACTTGGGTCAAGTCCAAGTTCGGCTATGACGACGCGCTCGACGTGTTCGGCGTCCACGGCGTCGGCGGCATCGTCGGTGCCATCCTGACCGGCGTGTTCGCCAATCCGGCGCTCGGCGGTCTCAAGGCCGATTACGCCGGCTTCGGCACCCAGGTCACGGCGCAGATCGTCGCCGTCGTCGTCTGCATCCTGGTGTCGGGCATCGTGTCGGTGATTGCTCTCACCATCGTCAAGGCGATCGTCGGCCTCAGGGTCACCGAGACGGCCGAGCGCGAAGGCCTCGACGTCACCACCCATGGCGAACGCGCCTACAACTGAGCCAGGCGCCGGTTTCCAGCGACATTCGGCGGGCGGATTCCAGACGGAGTCCGCCCGTCGGCTTTTTCAGGTCGGCTGACGGACCGGGATCATCCTTTGGGCGCAATCGGCGCGGAAGTTCGCGGGCAGGGCGGCCTTCGCCCTATTTCCCTCTTGGCGCTCGCGTTCGTCACGCTATGGTCGTTGCATCGACCAGAGGCGGCCAGCCGCGGCGTGTCGTCCCGAGACGGACTGGCCCGAGACAGACCGGAAAAAAGAGGTGCCCCCATGAAGATCGTGACGGCCATCATCAAGCCCTTCAAGCTCGACGAGGTTCGAGACGCGCTGACATCGCTCGGCGTCCACGGCCTGACGGTCACGGAAGTCAAGGGTTACGGTCGCCAGAAGGGCCATACCGAAATCTATCGCGGCGCCGAATACGCCGTCAGCTTCCTTCCCAAGCTGAAAATCGAGGTGGCGGTGCCCGCCATCGAGGCGGAAAAGGTGGTGGAAACCATCGCCGCGGCGGCCAAGACCGGGCAGATCGGCGACGGCAAGATCTTCGTTTACGCGATCGAGCATGCCCTGCGCATCCGCACTGGCGAGCAGGACGAGGAAGCACTCTGACGCGGTAACGCGGCGGCAAGGTTAAAGCGCGTTTAACCATGGATGCCTAGAGTGGCCGGCAGCAAGAAAGGTCCGGCCGCTTCCTTGGCGGCGGGCCGAATCACCCGTTGCCCGAGCCTTGGTGTTCATGTCGTTCCCCGTGTCGCTCCCTCTGTCGCCTTTCCAGCGTCTCGGCCGGCTGATTGCCGGCGTTGAGCCGGGGCGCCCGCCGATTGATGTCTCGGTGGGCGAACCACGCCATCCGGTGCCGGATTTCGTCGGCCCGGTGCTTTCTGCCGCGCTTGCCGATTTCGTTCGCTATCCACCGATCAAGGGCACACCGGCCTTCCGCGCCGCCGTCGCCGGCTGGGCCGAGCGGCGATTCGGGCTTGCCGCCGGCACGATCGACCGCGATGACGGCGTGTTGCCGCTCAATGGCTCACGCGAGGGTCTGTTCCATGCGACGCTCACCGCCGTGCGCCTCGCCGGATCGGCCAAGGGCGCGCGTCCGGCCATCCTGCTGCCCAACCCCTTTTATGCGGTCTATGCCGCCGCCGCCGAGGCGGCCGGTGCCGAGCCGGTTCTGGTCGCCGCCAACCTCGAGGATGGCTTCCTGCCGCGCTTTGAGACGCTGCCGGTTGATCTTCTCGCCCGAACCGTTGCTGCCTTCCATGCCAGCCCGGCCAATCCGCAAGGGGCGGTGGCCGACCTTGAAAGACTGAATGGCCTCGTTCGGCTGGCGCGCCGCCATGGCTTTCTTTTGTTTTCCGATGAATGCTATTCGGAAATCTGGCGCGGCCGGGCACCGGACGGCGTACTCGCCGCGGCGCTCAGCGTCGGCGGCGATCTCACCGGCGTCGTCGCCTTCAACTCGCTTTCCAAGCGTTCCAATCTTGCCGGCGCCCGGTGCGGCTTCGCCATCGGCGATCCCGCCTTTCTGAGAAGCTGGGCGGCCCTGCGCAACGTCACGGCGCCGCAGGTGCCGATGCCGATCCAGGCCGTGGCCGTGGCCGCGCTTGCCGACGAGGCGCACGTGATCGAAAACCGCCGCCTTTACGACCTGAAATACGCGGCGGCTGCCGAGATTCTCGGCGACCGCTTTCCAGACCTCGTACCGCCCGGCGGCTTCTTCCTGTGGCTCGATGTGAGCCGCTGGGGCGGCGGTGAGGATGTGACGGCCCGGCTCTGGAAAGAGGCGGGCGTCAAGGTGGTGCCCGGCGGCTATTTGTCGGCGTCCGGTGCCGACGGCATCAACCCCGGCAGCGGTTTCATCCGCATCGCCATGGTTGAAAGCGTTGAGACAAGTTGCGAGGCGCTCAGCCGTCTCTCGGAGGTTCTGTCATGAGAGCAGAGATGAGAACCAGTCCCCGGCTTCGCGAGTCCGGCGGTCGTCTCGACGGACCTTACGAGCCGCGACCGGCCAATGCCCGCCGTTCCGCCAATCTCAAGGACCTCGACCAGCGACAGCGGCGGGCGGCGCCAAGCCGCGAGGATCGCCTCCGGCAGGCCATGCTTCGCAACATCGCGGGCGCTTCCGGCCTGATGCTGATCGCCAGCGTCGCGACACTGTCGGCGGCGCTTGCCACCTGGTCGGTGGACGATCCGAGCTGGAGCCACATTGCCGAAGGGCCGACGCGCAACGTCATGGGATCGGCCGGCGCGGTGATCGCTGACTTGATCATGCAGCTCATCGGTCTCAACGCCGCGCTGTTCTTGGCGCCGGTTGTTATCTGGGGCTGGCAGCTGACCATCGGCCGCATCCCGCACGTGGCGCGAAATCGGCTGGTCGGCTGGCTGATCGGTACACTGATCGGCGCCGCCTTCATGGGTGCTCTGCCGCCAACCACCGGGTGGCCGTTGCCGACCGGTCTCGGCGGGGCTATCGGCGACCTCATGCTGCAATTGCCGGCCGCCTTCAACAACGGCGTTCTCACCGACACACTGCGCCTCATCGTGCTGATCGTGACGGGCCCGCTGGCGCTCGCCGCCATGATCTACGCGTCCGGCGTGCCTGGTCACCGTATCGCGGCCTCAGCGGCGTCCGTCGACGACGAGGACGACGACGAGGATGACGGTCGTGAAAGCCGGTTTGGTGCGCTCATTGGCGTTGCCGGCCACTGGTGGCTGACGCTGCGCGCCGGTCTGTCGCGCCGCCTGTTCCGCCGCCCGGCCTTTGCCTATCCGGGGGAAGAGTACGACGACGAGGACGACTACGAGCCGCCGGTTGCCCGCCGGGCCGAACCGACGCTCGCCGCTCGGCCTCGCCCCGCCGCGCCCGTCGTCGATGAGGAAGACGACTACAAGCCGCCCGTCGCCGAACGGCGCGGCGGCCGCGTCGAGCCGTCGTTCTCGCCGGTGGAGCGGCCGCGCGCCACCGCCGTTGAACCAATCGTGGAAGAAGAGGACGATCCGCCGCCGTTTGATCTGGACGATCGCCTGTCCGACTACGACGACACCGAGAACATCGCGCCGCCGCAGCCGGTGACGGTGGCGCCGGCACCGCGCGCCATCGAGCCGCGTCCAGCACCGCTGCGTGGTCCCGCCTCGCGCATCGGCAAACCCGCCGCCCAGCCGGACAAGCCGACGGCCCGCGTCAAGGCGCCGGCACCGCCGATGCAACCCGGCAAGCGGGCCAAGGGAGGCACCCAGCTGTCGCTGCTCGACGAGAGTCGCTTCGAGTTCCCGGCCATCGAACTGCTCGCCGAGCCCAAGGGCGGCAACGGCGTCCAGTATACGCCCGACAGCCTCGAACAGAATGCCGGTTTGCTCGAGGGCGTGCTCGAGGACTTCGGCATCAAGGGTGAAATCTTCAATGTCCGGCCCGGTCCGGTTGTTACGCTCTACGAGTTGGAGCCGGCGCCCGGCATCAAGTCGTCCCGCGTCATCGGTCTTTCAGACGATATCGCCCGTTCAATGAGCGCCATCGCCGCTCGCGTCGCCGTTATTCCGGGCAAGAACGCCATCGGTATCGAGTTGCCCAACCAGCGGCGCGAGATGGTCTATCTCCGCGAGCTGATCGCCAGCCAGGACTTCGAAAAGTTCAAGGGGCGGCTGGCGCTCGGTCTCGGCAAGACCATCGGCGGCGAACCGGTGATCATCGACCTCGCCCGTACACCGCACATGCTGGTCGCCGGCACCACCGGTTCGGGCAAGTCGGTGTCGATCAACACCATGATCCTCAGCCTCCTCTACCGGATGACGCCCGAGGAATGCCGGCTGATCATGATCGACCCGAAAATGCTTGAGCTCTCCGTTTACGACGGCATTCCGCATCTCCTGACCCCGGTGGTTACCGATCCGCGCAAGGCGATCGTGGCGCTGAAATGGACGGTCCGGGAGATGGAGGACCGTTACAAGAAGATGTCCAAGGTCGGCGTGCGCAACATCGAGGGCTTCAACGCCCGGGTGGCGCAGGCGATCGAGCGCGGCGAAAGTATCAACCGCACGGTTCAGACCGGCTTCGACAAGGAAACCGGCGAGCCCATCTTCGAGACCGAGGAGATGGAGCTCAAGCCGCTGCCGTTCATCGTCGTCATCATCGACGAGATGGCCGACCTGATGATGGTGGCCGGCAAGGAGATCGAGGGGGCCGTGCAACGGCTCGCCCAGATGGCGCGCGCCGCCGGCATCCACGTCATCATGGCGACGCAGCGGCCGTCGGTGGATGTCATCACTGGCACCATCAAGGCCAATTTCCCGACGCGCATCTCCTTCCAGGTGACGTCGAAGATCGACAGTCGCACCATCCTTGGCGAGCAGGGTGCTGAACAGCTCCTCGGCCAGGGCGACATGCTGTATATGCAGGGCGGCGGCCGCATCCAGCGCGTCCATGGTCCGTTTGTGTCTGATGGCGAGGTGGAGGCAATCGTCGCCCACCTCAAGACGCAGGGTACGCCCGACTATCTTGAATCCATCACTGCCGACGAAGAGGACGAAGGCGGAGCTGGCGAACCAACGGCGCTCGACGAGAATGCCGACCTCTATGATCAGGCGGTGGCGCTGGTGCTACGCGACAAGCGCGCCACCACGAGCTACATCCAGCGCCGGCTTGGCATCGGCTATAACCGCGCTGCCTCGCTCATCGAGCGGATGGAAAAAGAGGGTTTGGTTGGCCCGCCCAACCACGCTGGCAAGCGGGAAATCCTGGTGCCGACCAACGAGGATTGACGGCGGCGGTTCAGGGCGAGACAAGAGGGCGTCTTTCCCGCGCGGGACGGCGCCCTTTTTCATGCTGCCGGTGGTGCCAATGGATCGCATCCTGATCTCCGCCTGCCTTCTTGGCCGGCCGGTCCGTTACGATGGCGCCGGCAAGCCGCTTGCCGACCCACGCGTTGCGCGCTGGCAAGAGGAAGGACGACTGGTGCCGCTCTGCCCGGAACTGATGGGCGGACTTCCGGTACCAAGGCCGGCGGCCGAGATTGTCGGCGGATCCGGCGCCGACGTGCTGGCGGGGCGGGCGCGCGTCATGACGGTGACTGGCGAGGACGTTACCGCCGCCTTCGTCGATGGCGCCGAAGCGGTGCTCGTCCTTGCTCGCCAAAGTGGCTGCAGCCATGCGCTCCTCATCGACGGCAGCCCGTCCTGCGGCAGCCTGTCGATCCATGACGGCGGCTTTTCCGGCCGGCGAGTGGCCGGTTCCGGCGTCACGGCCGCCCTTCTCACAATGAATGGCATCGGCGTTTTCGCCGACCACGAGATCGATCGCCTGGTCACCATGATCGAGGCCGGCGCACGACGGGAACCCGAGGCGGGGTGAGGGCGTTGTCCCTTCCGCCGGCCGTCTGGTCGGATCGGACTTCCTGACGGAGACCCCCATGGCAGACAGCATCCTTGTTCTTGGCGCCACCGGTACCATTGGCCAACTGGTCGTTTCCGAACTGGTCGCGAAAGGCGAAACCGTTAAGGCGGCAGCTCTGGACGGACAGACGCATCCCGACGCCGAGGTCCTGCGGTTCGACTTCCGCGATCCCGCCAGCATTGCGCCGCTGTTCGAGGGGGTGGATCGCGTCTTTGTCTTGATGCCCGCCGCGCCGCTCGACGTCATCGCTGCGCTGATGCCGGTGATGCGGCACGTGGTCGACCGCAAGATCAAGGCTGTGCTTCTCTCCACCATCGCCGCCGACGTCTCAGACGACAATCCCTATCGCCGCCTCGAACTGGTTCTGGAGAATTCCGGGCTGCCGTTCGTCATCCTCCGGGCCAATTGGTTCGCTGACAACTTCCGCACCGTCTGGAAGGACGATGTCAAGAATGGGGAGCTGGCGCTGCCGGCCGACGAGGGCCTCATCAGCTTTGTGGATGGCCGAGACGTGGCCTCCTCCGTCGCGACGGCGCTGACCGGTGCCGACTTCGATGGTCAGACGCTGGTGCTCACAGGCCCCGCCGCCATTCCGTTGTCGCGCGCCGCCGAGGTCATGAGCCACGTCACTGGCCGGACAGTCACCTTCCGGCCGATCACTTCTGCCGATTATGAGGCACGCCTCACCGCCGAAGGCGTGCCGGAAAAGCTGATTACCGAGCGTCTTGCCGAGTTCGACACCATCCGCGACGGCAAGGCATCGATCGTCAGCCCGGCCGTCGAGAAGATGACTGGCCGGCCGCCGCGCTTCTTCGAAACCTTCGCCAAGGACCACGCCACTGACTTCGTCGGCGCCTGATCCCGTTAGCCGATTCTGCCGATCCCAGCGCGATCGGACGGAAAACGCCAGCCTCGATGGTCCAGAGCATTGACCCTCGGGACCGTTTCTGATGATTGTCATGCCGTGAGTTTTTCGCGTGGCCGCGCGCGCGCCTAGCGCTGCCGGCTCGTGATGGGCGTAGATCAGGACAGAAGACGAGACAATGGCGACCGAGCGATACAACGCGCGCGAAGCGGAGACGCGCTGGCAAAGGGCCTGGACCGAGGCCAAGGTGTTCGAGACGAAGAACGACGATCCGCGTCCCAAATATTATGTACTCGAGATGTTTCCCTATCCGTCCGGCCGCATCCACATGGGGCACGTGCGCAACTACACCATGGGCGACGTGGTCGCCCGCTATAAGCGCGCCAAAGGTTTCAACGTGCTGCATCCGATGGGCTGGGACGCCTTCGGCATGCCGGCCGAAAATGCGGCGATGAAGGGCCACGTCCATCCCAAGGCCTGGACCTACGAAAACATCGCCACCATGCGCGGCCAGCTGAAGAGCATGGGCCTGTCGCTCGACTGGAGCCGTGAATTCGCCACCTGCGATGAGGACTACTACACGCAGCAGCAGAAGCTTTTCCTCGATTTCATGAAGGCCGACCTCGTCGACCGCAAGAAATCCAAGGTGAACTGGGACCCGGTCGACATGACCGTGCTCGCCAACGAGCAGGTGATCGACGGTCGCGGCTGGCGGTCTGGCGCGCTGGTCGAGCAGCGCGAGCTGACACAGTGGTTCCTGAAGATCTCCGATTATTCCGACGAGCTGCTGTCCGCGCTCGACACGCTCGACCGCTGGCCGGAAAAAGTCCGGACAATGCAGAAGAACTGGATCGGCCGCTCGGAAGGCTTGAAGGTTCGCTTCGAGATGGACGGACCGGCGGTGGCCGGCGAGGCGACCATCGAGGTGTTCACCACTCGTCCGGACACGCTCTACGGCATGAGCTTCCTGGCCCTTTCTGCCGATCACCCGGTGGCAAGGGCGCTGTCCGAGGCCGATCCGGCGATCGCCGTCTTCTGTGAGGAGTGCCGGCGCATCGGCACGTCCGCTGCGGCGCTCGAGACGGCCGAGAAGAAGGGCCTTGCCACTGGCCTTTCGGTGAAACATCCGTTCAACGGCAAGAGCTATCCGGTCTATATCGCCAACTTCGTGCTGATGGACTATGGCACTGGCGCCATCTTCGGCTGCCCGGCACACGATCAGCGCGACCTTGATTTCGCCCGCAAATACGGCCTTACCGTCACGCCGGTGGTGCTGCCAGAGGGCGTCGATCCCGCCGTCTTCGCGGTGGGCGACGTCGCCTATACCGATGACGGCAAGCTGTTCAATTCCGACTTCCTCGATGGCATGGACGTGGAGGCGGCCAAGGATCTCGTGGCGGGCAAGCTCGAGGCGAGGGCGCTCCACGGCGCGCCAGTGGCCAAGCGGCAGGTGAACTACCGCCTGCGCGACTGGGGAATCTCGCGTCAGCGCTACTGGGGCTGCCCGATTCCGGTCATCCATTGCGAGGTCTGCGGCGTGGTGCCGGTGCCGGCCAAGGACCTGCCGGTGCGCCTGCCCGAGGACGTCGATTTCGACCGTCCCGGCAACCCGCTCGACCGCCATCCGACGTTTACCAAATGTGTCTGTCCCGAATGCGGCAAGCCGGCGCGGCGTGAGACCGACACCATGGACACCTTCGTCGATTCGTCCTGGTACTACAGCCGCTTCACCGAGCCGCACGCTCAGACGCCGACGGTGCCGGAGGTTGTCAACGCCTGGCTGCCGGTCGATCAGTATATCGGTGGCATCGAGCACGCCATCCTGCACCTGCTTTATTCGCGCTTCTTCACCCGCGCCATGAAGAAGTGCGGTTACGTCGGCTTCGATGAACCGTTCCGTGGCCTGTTCACGCAGGGCATGGTGGTGCATGAGACCTATCAGTCGGAGGCCGGCGAATGGCTGTCGCCGACCGACATCGAGATCGTCGAAGAGGCGGCCAGCCGCAAGGCGCGGCTGATCTCTTCCGGTGCGCCGGTGAAGATCGGCCCGATCGAGAAGATGTCGAAGTCGAAGAAGAACACCGTCGACCCCACCGACATCATCGACAGTTTCGGCGCTGACACCGCTCGCTGGTTCATGCTGTCCGACAGCCCGCCGGAACGCGACGTCGAGTGGACCGAGTCCGGGGCGCAGGGGACCGCTCGCTTCCTGCAGCGCGTCTGGCGCATCGTGTCGGAGTCCTCCGAGCTGGTGCCGAGCGCTGGCCGGGCCGAGGGGGGGGACAAGCTGGCGCTCTCCTTGCGCAAGGCGGCGCACAAGGCGCTGGCTGCCGTCGAGGAGAATATCGAGGGCCTGCGCTTCAATGTGGCGCTGGCCAAGATCTACGAGTTGGTCAATACGCTGGCCAGCGCACTTTCAAGCGAGAAGGCGTTGCTGGCCGCCGACGGCGGAGCTGCCGCCGCGTTGACCGAGGCAACCGGGCTGCTCGTTCGCATGATGGCTCCGATGACGCCGCATCTTGCCGAGGAAAGCTGGGCGGCGCTCGGCCACGATGGCCTAGTGGCGCTTGCCGACTGGCCGGCCGTCGATCGGGCGCTGCTCGTCGAGGACGAGGTTACGATGCCGGTGCAGGTCAACGGCAAGAAGCGCGCCGATGTTACCGTGGCGCGCACCGCCTCGCCCGCCGAGGTGGAGGCTGAAGTACTGAAGCTCGAAGCCGTGATCAAGGCGCTCGACGGCAAGAGCCCGAAAAAGGTCATCGTCGTCGCCCAGAGGATCGTCAATGTGGTCGTCTGATCTCATCCGCCGCGGTGTCCTGCTGCTCGCGGTCGCCGGTCTTGTCGGCGCCTGCCAAGTGCGACCCGTCTACGCGCCAGTCAGCTCGCCTGCGGCGGGTGACAACCCGGCCATGGTCACCGAACTTGCCTCGATTGCCATCGAGACGCAGACCGACCAGGTGGCACAGGCGCTGATGAACGAGCTCATCTTCCAGTTGCGTGGTGGCGGCGCGCTGGTGGCGCCGAAGTACCAGCTGGACCTGATCGTGACGACGCGCATCTCCGACCTTGCCATCCGCGCTCGCGAGGACATTCCGGTGGCGCGCCTGCTGTCGCTGACGGCCACCTACACGCTGACGGAGATCGCCACCCGCCGGGTCGTGACATCGGACAACGTTTATACGACCGCGACCTATGACACGAGTTCTCAGCGCTACGCCAACGTCCGGGCGCAACTGGACGCCGGGAATCGGGCAGCACGGGCGGCCGCGGCCGATATCCGCCTGCGCCTTTCTTCGACGCTGATCGGCAAGAAGGGCTGAGACGATGGTGGCGGCACGCGCCCAGGAGGCCGACCGCCTCGTCGCGCGACCGCCGCAGGACGTCGCCTTCTACTTGGTCTATGGTCCGGATACCGGGCTTGTTTCGGAGCGGGCAAAGGCCATTGCCGCCGCCTTCTCCGATCCCGGCGATCCCTTTGCGCTTGTCCGCATCGAAGCATCCGAGCTGACTGCCAACCCGACCCGGCTTGCCGATGAGGCCTATGCGGTATCGATGTTCTCGAGCCGGCGGGCGATTGTCGTGCGCGATGGCGGCGGCCGCGCCGATCTTGCCGGTCGCTTTCGGGCGCTGTTCAAACAGCCGCCGCCCGACACGGCGATCGTCGTCGAGGCGGGGGATCTGAAGAAATCCAGTCCGCTCAGGGTGCTGTTCGAGCAAGAGAGCCGGGCCTATGCCATCCCGTGCTTTGCCGACGACGAACGGGCGATCGGTATGTTGATCGACGAGGAGGCGCGGGCGGCGGGGCTTTCCATCGTTCCGGATGCACGGGCACTTCTGGTGTCGCTGTTGGGTGGCGATCGGCTGATGACACGCGGTGAAATCCAGAAGCTGTGTCTGCACGCCCATGGCACCGGGACCATCACAGTCGCCGACGTTGAAGCGCTGATCGGCGATAGCTCCACCTTCGCCGTCGACGAGGTGATCGACGCCGCCGCTGGCGGCGCGCTGATCGCGTTGGTCGAGGGGCTGGCCAAGGCGCGGGTGGAAGGGATCGATGCCGGACAGATTGCCGGTGCGGCGCTTCGGCATTTCATGCTGCTCGACGAGTTGAGAGCCGCAGTCGACAGCGGTGTTTCGCCGGCCGACGCGGTCAATGGCGCCCGGCCGCCGGTATTTTTCAAACGCAAAGGCAAGGTGGAGACGGCGCTCGGCCTATGGTCGCCGGCCCGGCTCGCCCGGGCGATCGTCGTGCTCGGCGAGGCGACCCGCGATGCCCGCCTCAATCCGGCGCTGTCCGCCGATATCGTTGGCGAGACGCTGTTGACGCTTGCTCGCGCCGCCGATCAGGCGGCCGGTCGGCGCCGACGGTAGGGGCTCACGCCGGCCCGATGGTCCCGAATACATCCACAACCCGGGCATACTGTTGCCGCCGATGCACCGGAGCCACGTCGGGCAGCTCATCGAGCGGCCGCCAGCGCCATTCGAGGAATTCCGGCGGCTCTTCGGTGTGAGTGGCGGCCACGGTGATCTCGGCCTCGCTGCCGGTAAAACGGAAGGCTGCCCAGCGTTGGCGTTGGCCCCGGAAGGGATGGAGTTTATGGATTCTGGCGCCGCGGACCGGAAAGTCGTAGCTCCACCAATCGTCCGTCACGGCGATCAGCTCGGCGCTCCGGACGCCGGTCTCTTCCCAAAGTTCACGGCGTGCCGCCGCAACGATGTCCTCGCCCGGGTCGATGCCCCCCTGTGGCAATGCCCAGTCGGCGCCATCGGAGAAGATCTCCGGATCGGGCCAGCCAAAGGGATTGGCATAGGCTCTCCCGGCGAACACCAAGCCGCGCGAATCAAACAGGCAAATGCCGACATTCGGTCGGTAGGGAAGGTCGGGGAACAGCGGTTCGCGCTCTGACGGATCGGGCGGCACGAGGGCGGCCGGCAGGCGAGAGGTCATGCGGGGATCGCCAGAGCGGTGAAGGCGGTAGCGACCTGCTCGTAGATCGGCCTCTTGAAGGCGACGACGAGGCTGGGCACTTCCGACAGCGGCTTCCAGGCCC